>Ga0315293_10000808_pt1 | contig 29661 bp, 28 predicted proteins | sample YL17G13_20_MG_FD_203071 | JGI IMG/M metagenome (GOLD analysis project Ga0315293, IMG submission 203071) | Sediment microbial communities from Yellowstone Lake, YNP, Wyoming, USA - YL17G13_20 | ecosystem: Environmental > Aquatic > Freshwater > Lake > Sediment | place: USA: Wyoming | collected... | reverse complement strand
GCCGAAGCCGACAGTGAAGTGGAACGTGCTGCCGCGGCCTACATCGCTCTCCAGCCAGATGCGGCCGTCCATCAACCCCACCAGGCGGGCGGAAATCGCCAGTCCCAGCCCCGTGCCGCCGTACTTGCGCGTGGTTGAGCTGTCGGCCTGGGAAAAGGCCTCGAAGATCAGCGCCTGTTTTTCAGGAGGGATGCCAATCCCGGAATCGGTCACCGCAAAGTGTAGCCGGACGCTGTCGGTTGTCTGCGCCTCCACCGAGGCGTGCAGGACGACCTCGCCCCGGTCTGCGAACTTGACGGCGTTCCCCACCAGGTTCACCACCACTTGGCGCAGTCTGGCCGGGTCGCCCACCAGCCTGTCCGGCACCTCCGGCGGGATATGGCAGGCCAGTTCCAGGTCTTTCTGATGGGCGCGCAATGCCAAAGTCTTCACCGTCTCCCCAAGCGCGTCGCGCAAACTGAAATCAACTTGCTCCAGCTCCAGCTTGCCCGCTTCGATCTTGGAGAAATCCAAGATGTCGTTCAGCAGCGCCAGCAGTGAATGAGCTGAGGTCTTGGCCAAACGCAGATACTCGCGCTGCTCGCGGGTCAGGTTGGTGTCCAGGACCAGTTCGGTCATTCCAATAACGCCGTTGAGGGGGGTGCGAATCTCGTGGCTCATGTTGGCCAGGAACTCGCTCTTGGCGCGGCTGGCGGCTTCGGCGACCTCCCTGGCCCTCGCCAGTTGCGCCTCCGCCTTTTGCCTCTCTCTCGCTTCTCTGTCTCTCTGCAACCTGGCGCTGAGGACCGGCGCGAGGACGGAAGCGATGATTTCCAGAAGCTCCCGATCCTCTTCGTTGTAGCCCGTTTCTTTGTTGGCCACAAGCAACAAGCCGATCGGCCGTCCCTGGTGGACGATGGGTGTCCCCAACGAACACAACAGCTTGAGGTGGCCGTCGGGCACTTGGTGAGGTCCGTTCTTGTAGAAACTTTTCTGCTCCGACATGACTCGTCCCCACAGGCCACCCCACGTTTGTCGCGGGAAGCTCAATTTCTTGTCTGCGATCTGGCACTGCTGCCAGACCCGTCGCGTCATAGACGGGTAAACCAGGGAACCCTCCTCGTCTACATATCCGAACACGCCCAGGTCGCTTTTCAAAACATCAAGAACAATGTCCAGGCAGTTCGAGTACATTTCCTCGTCGCTGCTGGCGAGAAAAACATGGAGGAGCCTGTTGCGCATGTCGAGCTGCGCATTGGCGGCCTGCAATGCGAGTTTTTGGCGGAGCAATGCCTGCTCCGCCTGGTGCCGTTCGGTAACGTCCAGCAGCGCGGAACGGATTCCGGCCACGTTGCCCTGGGAATCGAGAATCAGGCGTTCATGCATCTCCACGGTCAAACGGCCGCCGTCCCGCCGGTTCCATTCGCGCCGGAAGGGAGCCGGCTGGTAGGGGCGCGCGAATTTGCCGGCAATGGCCGCACGGACGGCCTCGCGTGTTTCAGGGACGACCAAATCCCATACCGGCCGGCCCAGCAGTTCCTCGGACGCGTAGCCCAGCAGTTCACACTCGGCGCGGTTGGTTCGCCGCAAAATGCCGCCACGATCGATTTCGTGATAGGCGACCGGCGCTTCCTCAAACAATTCCCGGAACCGCTCTTCGCTGGCCTGCAACGCTGCCCTGGCCCGGCGCCGTTCGGCGATTCCATTCACCAGTTCATGGTTGGCCGCCTCCACCAGCCGGGCACGCTTGCGGGCCTGCTGGGCAAGATGGATCAACGAGGCCAGCAGCAGGGCCGCCAGCAGGCCGGTGGCCAGCACCGCGTAGTCCAGGCGTGAAGCCATCTCCGCGCGCAGCCAGGGCTTGGGCCACACGCAGAGCACCCAAGGCACACCGAGGATGTCCACCGTCTTCTCGTGCGCGGCGGCGCGATCTTTCTCTTCGCCGGCCGCGTAGTTTCCGTACAGCTCTTGCCCGTCCAACAAAACGGCGACCGAAAACGAGCGCGTCAGGTGTTCGCGCAGCACGGCGTCGAACAATTGCCGGATGTCGAACGCGGCTGCTATGAAACCTTCGAACTGCCGCCCGCTACGGACAGGAACATAAACACGGGAGTTCGGCCGCCCATCCCGAGAAACGAGTTGCCGGGAGAAGACGGGACGGTGGCTGTCGCGCGCGCGTTCCAGCAGCCCTCTATGGTAGAGGTCGGCAGCCGCGTCAATGTTTCGGTTCTGTCCACCTCTTTCTTCGGGAACGACAAGTTGAACGCGAAGATTGGGATCGATCCACTCGATGGCCTGACAACCTGGGTTGTAGGCCATGAAGAGAATGGCGTCTGACTTGAATCGTTCCGGGGTTGGGCGGCCTTCCTGTTCCCACTGGCGGGCCATGCCAAGCAAGGCGCGCAGTCGCGCGTCGAACTGGCCGAGCAGCACCTCCTGAACGGCGGTGACGCCGGACGCTTCGATCCGCTCGATCCGCTGCCGGTCATGCCTGTCCAGCGCGCGCCAGAGGCAGAGGGTGAAAATGACGACAGCGATGCCGACGCCGACCGGAACCCACCCTGACCCGCTTCTCGCCACTACCCGTTCCCACATTCCCGTCCTGAGAGATGGAACGGAAGCAAACATTTCACCGGCTTCGTCCATTAGGGCTCCTTGCCAAAACCGTGCTGGAAAGCGTCGCCATTGACATCTCGCGGACTCACCCTAAAGTGGTCCTGCGTTCCACTTTGAGTCAGTGCATCCGAAGTTCCAAGATAGAGACAGGCGTGCGGCGGTCCTTTCCTAATGATCAGAAGGAGATCCGGGCCATGGCCCCAGACGCAGGCTGAGGACACTGTCTGTTTTTGAGAAACTGCCTAAGTCCAAGTCATCGCCGCCCGGAGCCTCGGAGCAGTTCTGGGCGCTTCGGATTACGATGCCCAAGGCACGCCTCCTGGTGGTGTTACTACAAGATCAACAGGGGCATGCCATTTGGCAAGATGGTAGAGGCGGCTGCCTCCTACTGCCTTGCGCCTCCGGCCTCCCTCCCGGGCGCTTTTGGCGTACAATGTGAACAACTGCCATGCCTGCCAGAAAGCTTTCGGTTTTGCTGTTGGTGGCGGCGCTGCTGCTGGCGTGCCTGCCGGCCCTGGCCCAGAAGGAGATGACCAAGCTGTCGATCGTCGTGCTGGACCCGAAAGACCGGCCGGTGCCCAAGGCCTCCGTCACCGTGACTTTTGTCAGCGGATCAAAGATGTACGTGAAGAAGGTCCGCGCCGAGTGGAATACCAAGACCAGCAGCAAGGGGGTTGCCGACCTGCCGGAAATGCCTCCGGGCAAGGTGCGCCTGCAGGTGATCGCCTCCGGCTTTCAGACCGTCGGGGAGGAATTCCAGATCAGCGGGAAGGAGTTCACCCATACGGTGAAGCTGGCGAAGTCTACCGGTTCACAGTTTTCAGCGCACGAGCAGAGCCAGCCGGCTCCCGAGAAGCCGCCGGAAAAACCGAAGCCGCAATAACCGATGACTGAGGACCGTATCGCCAGCTTTCAGCGCGCGCCCGCGGACGCCAACTACCGATGCGACCAGTGCGGCCACATCATCGCCGTGCGAACAGGCGAGACGGTGCCGCCCTGCCCGCGCTGCGGTTTCCGCCTCTTCCACCGGACCGACGAAGGAATCCCCTGCTGAAGTAAGACCGATCCGCAGATTTCGCAGATTGCGCAGATTACCGCTGAATCTGCGAAATCTGCGTAATCTGCGGATGGGCTCTTCATTTCCGCACCGGGAACTCCGGCGAATCGACGCGCAGCGATTTCATCAGCTCGGCTGCTTTCTGCGCCACCGGCGCATTCCCGGCCGCCACGTCGTTCTTCTCGCCGATGTCGGTTTCCAGGGCATACAGCTCGATCGGTTTCTGCGGGTTGTTGCGGACCGCTTTCCAATCACCGAATCGAACCGCCTGGGAAAACCCGCGCTCGTGGAATTCCCAGTACAGCGGCGGGTGCTCGACGCGCCGCTCGCCCAGCAATGCGGGCAGCACCGAGATGCCGTCGAGGGAGGCGGGCCGCGGGACGCCGGCCAGCTCGCACAGCGACGGCAGGATGTCCCAGAAGGCCAGCACCTGGCCGGAAACCTGCCCGCCGCGGATGCGCCCCGTCCAGCGGGTCAGGAACGGCATGCGGATGCCGCCTTCATATAGATCGCGTTTGATGCCGCGCAGCGGACCGCGGCTGGAGAAATAGTCGGGATCGTGGCCTCCCTCGCGGTGCGGCCCGTTGTCGCTGGAGAAAACGATCAGCGTGTTTCGATCGATGCCGCCGTCGCCGAGCGCCGCCAGCAGCGTCCCGATGTCGCGGTCCATGCGCGTGACCAGCGCGGCGAAGTTCCGCTCCACCTGCGGCCAGTTTTCGTTGCTGTAGGGCTCGTCGCCGGGCACCTCGATGCCGTTGCCCTGGAACGCTCCCAGTTCGTTATCGGCATGGGGCACGGTATAGGCCAGGTAAAGGAAGAACGGCCGGCTCTCGCGGCGCTTGACGAACTCCAACGCTTTTTCGGTGAACAGGTCGGGCGCGAACTTCTTCCTGCGGTTGAACCAGTTCTCGGTCAGAAACACTTCCTCTTCGTTCTGCCAGAGGTGCTCCGGATAGGAGTTGTGGGCATGAAGCTGGTCCAGGTAGCCGAAGAACTCGTCGAAGCCTCTCTGGTTGGGCATGCTGCGCGTTGAGGGCCCGCCCAGTCCCCACTTGCCGGACAGCGCGGTCCTGTAGCCGGCCTTCTTGAGCAGTGCCGGAAGCGTCGCCTCATCGGGGCGCAACCCGACCTCCGGCCGCTTGTTGCCGCGCACCGTGGCGTGGCCGCCGTGTTTCCCGGTCATCAGGCAGCAGCGGGACGGCGCGCACACCGTGGCCCCGGAGTAGGCCTGGGTGAAGCGAATGCCTTCGGCGGCCAGGCGATCGAGATTCGGGGTCTTGATGCGCTGCTGGCCATAGCAACCGAGATCGCCGTAGCCGAGATCGTCGGCCAGGATGAAGATGATGTTGGGGCGCGCGGCCGCCTCCGCAGCGCCGGCCGCCAGCGACACGGCGCCGGCGGCGGTGGTTTTCAGGAATTCGCGTCTGTCCATTCGGTGGTTCCTCCAAGCATGTAAGGGCGGCCCCTGCGGGCGCCCCTACATGCTACCGCGGCGTCTGCTAGAATCGGCGAGTCAAATAGAGGGGGTTGATGATGGTCAAGAGAATTGTCCTGGCGGCGGTGCTGGCCGGGATGGCGCTGTTCGCCTGGCAGTCGATTTCGCACATGGTGGTCGGGCTGGGGGAGGTTGGCATCCGGGAGATTCCCAACGAGGACGCGGTGCTGGCCGCCTTCATCCAGCAACCGGCCACGTAGCTGTCAGCTATCAGCTATCAGCTTTCAGCTTCCAGCCAGACGCGGCGTCCTGGACCTGACACCTGGAACCTGACACCTGGCACCTACAAGCGATACAGCATCAGGTAGACGGCCACGCCCGAGAGCGAGACGTAAAGCCAGACGGGCAGCGCCCAGCGCGCCACCGCCTTGTGCCGCTCGTAATTGGCCCGTAGCGCCCGCGCCAGCGCGACCAGCGCCAGCGGGACCACGGCGGCAGCCAGGAGAGTGTGCGAGAGCAGAAGGGAAAAATAGACGGGGCGAATCCATCCGGTTTTTTGGAAGCGGATCGCGCCGGCCTGGTAGTGGTAGGCCAGGTAGGAAAACAGGAAAACGGTGGAGACGGCAAAGGCCGCCAGCATCATTGCCCGATGCTGCTTCACGCGCCTGGCGCGGATGAAGAAAAAGCCGGTGAGTAGCAGGGCGGCGCTCAGAGCGTTCAGCGAAGCATTGATCGTCGGCCACATCTTAGGCTGTAGGCTGTGGGCTGTAGCCTGCAGGGTGCGGCCTACAGCCTAAACCAGCAGAAAGGCGTATAGCAGCGGCAAGTAGATCACCGAGGCATGAAGCAGGCGGCGTGCCTCGGCCACCGTGCGCCGGCTGGCCATGCGCCACGCGCAATACAAAAACGCCACGCCCAACAGCAAGGCGGCCACCGCGTAGAGCGGCCCGGCCATGCCAATCAGCGAAGGCAGCAGGCTGACGGGGATAAGCGCGCCCGCGGTCCACAGGACTTGGCGCGCCGTGCCCCGGCCGTCCGGTTCGACCACCGGCAGCATCCGGATTCCGGCGCGCTGATAGTCCTCACGGTAGATCCAGGCGATGGCCATGAAGTGGGGAAACTGCCAGAGGAACAGCACGGCGTAAAGGATCCAGGCGCCGGGGTCGAGACGGCCGGCCGCCGCCGCCCAGCCGATCAAGGGCGGCACGGCGCCGGGCAGCGCGCCCAGCGTGGTGCAGGAGGGGCTGCGCCGCTTCTGAGGCGTGTAGAGGAGCAGGTAGCTGGCCATGGTCAAGAAGGCCAGCAGCGCCGCCAGCCCATTGGCGAACCATGCCAGGTGGGCCACGCCGGCGGTGCCGGTCAGCAGGCCGAAGGCCAGCGCCCGCGCCGGCGCCATGCGGCCCGCCGGCAGCGGACGCCCCCGGGTGCGGGCCATGCGCGCGTCCACGTCGCGTTCCAGGTACTGGTTCAGCGCCGCGGTGCCCACCGCGGTCAGCAGCGTGCCCACCAGGGTGTGGGCCATCAGCGCCGGCTGCAGACTGCCCGCCGAACCGGCGTAAAAGCCCGCTCCCGTGGCCACCAGGATCAGCGCCGTGACTTCCGGTTTGGAGAGCTGCAGGTAGTCGGCCAGCGAGGCGAGGTTCAGCCCCGCGGCAGCCGTCGTCGATTTCGCAGCCTGCAGTGCCATTGTTCAGTCAGCGGCAGCGCCGGGCCTGGCGCCCGGCACGCCCGATTCGGGCATGCCGAAACCCAGCCCCGGCACCACGTTCGTCAGCACTTGACGCTTCCTTCCGCGGCGGGGGCCAGAACGGGCACCGGGCGCCCCAGGGCGCCGAGCAGCCGCCGCGACCACAGCGCCAGCGACAGCGCCGCGGCCAGGATCAGGGCGCCGCAGGCCACGTGTGCCGTCGTAATCACGATCGTGAACGGCAGCGGCTGCGCGTCCTGGCGCGCATACTTCGCCAGGTAGGACGCGGTGCCAAGAATCATCTGGATAAAAAGAAGCACGCCCAGCGCCAGAGCCGGCCGCCGCAACTCGGCGCGGTCGGCGTGGTGCTTCAGGGCGCGAAACGCCGCTGCCAACCCGACGCTGGCCACCACACCGGCAAAGAACACATGCGGCAGAAGGCCCAGAATCGGATGGCGAATGGCCGCGCCCAGGATCAGTTGCAGGTAGACGGCGGCGGCGGCTCCGGCTGCCAGGTGGAACAGCGGGATGCGGTCGCTCAGGGCGCTCTCCGCCAGACCTTGTCCTTCCGACTGCCGCCACTTTGGCGAAGTAACGATCGCCAGGCCCACCGCGCAGCAGAAGAAGAACTGGGCGAGGCTGGCGTGCGCGATGGAAATCACCGGCGGCAGGTACAGCAGCACGGTGATGCCGCCCAGGAACCCCTGAAGCACAACCGCCGCCAGCGCGGCTACCCCCAGGTGGCGCACCCAGCGCCGCGGTTCGCTCCGGAACAGCCAGGCGACCAGGCCGATGGTCAGCAACCCGACCCCGCCGGCAATCATCCGGTGGCCGTGCTCATAAAAGATCCCGCCCACCATGGGGGGCATCAGCTTGCCGTATGAGAGCGGCCAATCGGGAACAGACAGGCCGGCGTCGTTGCTGGTAACCAGCGCGCCGGCGATGATCAGGCAAAAGGTGGAGATCGCGGTAATCACCGCGTAGCGGTGCAGGCCGATATTGTCTGGCGCTTTGCTCATGTGCCTCTCCCACTCCTGGCAACCGCCTCCCGCGGCCCATTCCGGCCTGCCCAGGCCGCGCCTCTTCCAGGGATGAGCAGGCGGGCCCCCGGGAGTCAGAAAGATTCCGTCACAGCTTCTTCCGCGGCTCCAGGCGCGACATTTCAGTTTACCTTGCCCGGGCAAATTGGGGAACAGTTTGCCTCTGCTGTGAGAGCGGCGGTGCAACCTGCTATGATGCGGCTGATGCGCGTAACGTTTCAGGGTGAGCGAGGGGCCTTCAGCGAGGAAGCGGCCCGCAGGCTGCTCGGCGACAGGATTGAGCTGGTGCCGTCGGCCAGCTTTGAAGAGGCCTTTCGCCGGCTGCGGCGGCGCGACGTGGAGTGCGGACTGCTGCCGATTGAAAACACGCTGGCCGGCTCGGTGCACGAAAACTACGACCTGCTGCTGCGCTACCGGCTGCCGATCGTGGCCGAGACCCGCGCGCGAATCGTCCACAACCTGATTGCCGCGCCGGGGGTCAAGTTCGGGCAGCTTCGGCGCGTCTTTTCCCATCCGGTGGCCCTGGGCCAGTGCCAGAACTTCTTGCGGCGGAACCCGAGGCTGCAGCCGGTTCCTTTCTACGACACCGCCGGCAGCGTCAAGATGCTCATGGAGCAGCGCCTTGCGGATGCCGCGGCCATCGCCGCGGCCGCCGCGGCCGGCATTTACGGGGCCCGCATTTTGAGGCGCGGGATCGAAGACGACCAGGAGAATTACACGCGCTTCTTCCTCCTGCTGCCCGGCAAAGGACCGCGGCCCAAGCTGCCCCGCCTGGGACGCCCCGACAAAACTTCGGTCGTCTTCGCCACCCCCAACGTGCCGGGAAGCCTGTTCCGGTCGCTGGCCGTGTTCGCGCTGCGGGATATCAACCTGACCAAGATCGAGTCCCGTCCGTTGCGCGGCCGCCCCTGGGAGTACTTCTTCTATCTGGACTTCCTGGGCAGCCCGGAAGAGCCGCGCTGCTCGAATGCCCTCCGCCACCTGAAAGAGCTGAGCGAGTTCCTGCACGTTCTGGGCAATTATCCCCGCGCCCGGGAGTGAATTCCGGATTTTCCGCCGCGGCGGACAAATTGCGGATTTCAGAGGCTGCCGGTTTGAGGCCGGCAACCCGGAATCCGCCGGCAGTTTGATGTGACTCCGGGGGGCCAGAGGCAATCTAATTACACGCAGGGTCAGGGGTAGGGTAGTGTCTCAGAGGTGGCGCTTAGGAGACGGAAGGCGGGAGGCAGAAGGCGGCAAACGGCAGGTTTTGCTGCCTTCCGCTTTCCGCCTTCTGCCTTCGCCATTGTCAACCTGTTTCTGAGACACAACACCAGGGCCCCGTCCCATCCTACGGAGGGTTGGCATGAGCAAGAAGACGATTTTCCTTATGGCCGGCGTGGCTTTCGTGGGGTACTTCTGGTGGAAGAACAAGGGCCAGTTCGAGAACAAGATCCGCAGAACGGCCCGGACATTGCGGCGCGGACTGGATCCCATCGAGGAGCGCGTTACCGATGGCCTGGATGACCTGGCCCGAACGATTCAGGACGTGAACCGCAAGGTAAAGGTGGTCAGCGGAATGGTGGACGCGGCCCTGGGCCGGATTGCCTAAGGCGGACGTAGGGGCGCTGCTTGCTGCGCCCTGCCCGCTCAGCGCCCCGGAACGACCAGGTTCTGGCGTTGCCGCGCCGCGGCCGGGAAGGCGCGCCGCAGGAAGGCGAGAAACGACCTGCCGCGCGGCCGGTTCGCAGGGAGCCTTTGTGCCATCCGGGCCAGGAACACCAGCGAGCGCAGAACGTCTCCGTCCCGAAGAGTGGTGATCCCCGTCTGCTGGGCCTGGTTCTTGCGCCAATCCTCCACGAATTGCTGGATCCTCCGGTAAAGACCCACCCGCAGTTGCCCGTCGGGCAGCGTCTCGTAAACCAGTCCGCTGGCCAGCGTCTGGTAGGTGCGCACCTGCGAGTCGATCACGGCGCGAAGATCGTCGTCGCGGACGCCCGAGCCGTCCCGGGCGTAGTCGAGCAAGGTCAGCGCCAGGCCGGTGATGAAAGGCGCGTGCTCGTCCAGGAAGGCATCGGAGACTTCGTGCTCCGGGAACGCCGGTTTCTCCGGGGGCTCCGCCCGCAACTCCTCATTGCGGTAAGCATCCCGCAAATGCGGGCATTCATACGGACAATCGATCGATACCTCGCGCTCCCTCCCGCAGCAGAGAGTGCAGATGTAGGCGCGCACCCCCGGGCAGTGGCGCTTCCCGCTGCGTTCCTTGCACAGTGGACATTGCATGGACGAATTCATTATACATGGCCGCCTTTGAGCTATCAGCCCACAGCTTTGGGCGTGGGCTGCGGCAGGAGGTGAAGGCTGGAGCTGAAAGCTGATAGCTGGCAGCTACCGGAGCAGGACCAAGGCGTGCAGGCGGCCGGCGGCGGCGCCTTCGCGCCGGTACGAGTACAGCAGGTCGTTCCGGCAGGCAGTGCATGGGGCGCCGGCGGCGATGTTCTCCGCCTGTAGCCCGGCGGCCAGAAGCTGGCGGCGGTTGGCTTCCTCCAGGTCCAGGCAGGCGCGTTCGGGCGCCAGGTCGCGCAACGGCGGCCCTCCGGCCGTCAGCACCTGCCGGGGCAGCCGGATGTCGGCGGGATTCTGCCCGCGCGGGTTGCGGAACAGTTCGTCCGCGTAAGCGAACTGCGAGCGAAACGCCACGATTACTTCCTCACCCACCTCGTAGCAGCAGGAACGGATGCCGGGGCCGATGGCGGCGTACATCCGGGTTGGATCGGCTCGGTACCGCGCCCGCATCAGGCCCACCGCTTTCTCCGCGATGCGCTTCGCCGTGCCCCGCCAACCGGCGTGGATCACCCCGACTGCCGGAATGCCCGGATCGAACAGCAGAATGGGGAAGCAATCGGCCGTCTTCACCGAGAGCGCCAGGCCGGGAGTCGCGGTGACCAGCGCGTCGCCGACCGGCGCCGTTTGCGGCGCCTCTTTCAGAGGCCACACCATATCGGAATGCACCTGCCTGACGAACACCGGGCCAATGAACTTTCCGCCGCCGGCGGCCCGGCGGAAGAACCGCTCGCGTTCCGAGTGCCGCGTGCTGAAACCATGGGCGACGCCCGGCAGATCACGCCACGCTCTGGCGTAAATAAAGTCAGTTTCCACGGCGAAGCTGTGGAGCGCCGGGTCTTGCGCCGCGGATCGGCCCCCGCTGCCGGCATGCCGGGCATCAGGCCCGGCGCTAGATTTGAAACGTTGAGCCATTGAAAAAGTAATGAGTGATGAGTGAATTCACCACTCGTTGCTCATTGCTCATCACTCATCACTTTCCAGAATCACCTGCGCGATGCTCTGGCCGGCGGTGTGCGAAATGGACAGGACCACGTTGCGGACCTTGAGCGCAGCCGCCATCGCCGCGGCGGCTCCCGACAGGCGCAACGTGGGCCTGCCGCTCGGCAGGTTCACAACCTCGAAGTCGCGCCAGGTGACCCCTCGCCGCCAGCCGGTTCCGAGCGCTTTCATCCCTGCTTCCTTGGCGGCGAAGCGCGCCGCGTAGCGCTGGAAGCGGTTGCGGCGGCCGTCGCAGTAGGCCATCTCGCCGGGGGTAAAGACGCGCTCCAGAAAGCGGCGGCCGAAGCGCGCCGCGGCTGCCTCGATGCGCGCCGGCTCGGCAATGTCAATTCCAAGTCCAACAATCATGGAGAATTATGAATGATGAGTTATGAATCATGAATTGCCGGATCGGCCGGCCAGACAATTCATAACTCATAATTCATCACTCCTGGCGGTCACTCCGTCTTCGCATACGCCGGTCACAAGGACATCCATGATCCGGTTGGGTTCGGCCGGGGCGGCGAGTTTTACCTTCAGATAGTTGTCGCTGAGCGCGGCGCCGTCCTGCAGCGTGATGACCGAGAGGCGCCGCCCCACCTGGCGGCGGCGGAACTCCAGGTTTTTGCGGGCGGCCAATTCCCGCAGCAGGCGGTTGCGCTCGCGCGCCAGGCGCCCGTTCACCTGGCCGGGCATGGCATCCGCCGGCGTGCCCTCGCGGCGCGAGTAGGTGAACACGTGCAGGTAGGTGAAGGGCAGGCGCTCGACCAGCGCCAGCGTCTCGCGGAATTCCGCGTCGCTTTCGCCGGGAAAGCCGGCCATGACGTCGGCCCCGAACGCGGCGTTGGGCAACAGTTCCGCGGCCCGCTGGATGCGCTCGGCGTACTGTGCGGCGCGGTAGCGGCGCCGCATCCGGCGCAGGACGGCGTCGGAGCCGCTCTCCAGCGGCGCGTGCACGTGACGGGCGATGCGCCGGCTCCCGGCCGCCAGCTCCAGCAACTCGTCGGTCCAGTCCAGCGGTTCGACCGAGCTGATGCGGATGCGCTCGATGGCGGTGTGCTCCAGCAGCGCGCCGAGCATGTCGGCAAGCGTGCGTCTGGGGCGCAGGTCCCGGCCCCATCTCCCCAGGTTGATACCCGAAAGCACGATTTCCCGGTAGCCGGCGGCGTGGAGCTGCTCGGCCTGCCCCATCACCGCATCGAGAGGCAGGCTGCGGCTGCGGCCGCGAACCGCCGGGATGATACAGAACGAGCAGCGGTTGTTGCACCCGTCCTGCACTTTGACGTTGGGACGGGTGCGCTCCGCGCCGGCGGCATACACCGCCGCGACCCTCAGCTCGGTCTGGGCCAAGATGTCGCCGGTGATGATCTGCGCCACAGCAGGCTGGAGGCTGGAGGCCGGAGGCTGGAGGGCGAAGTGCTGAGTGCCGGCGGCATCTGGCCGGATGATGTTGGAGATCTCGGACTTGTGGGAGTTGCCGACCACCCAGCGAACGCCGGGCAGCGCGGCGAGTTCCCGGGGCGCCCGCTGTGCATAACAGCCGGTCACCAGGATGCGGCCCTCCGGGTTCTGGCGGTGCAAACGCCGAATCCAGTGGCGCGCATCTTCGTCGGCCGCGGCTGTGACCGTGCAGGTATTGACGACGATCAAGTCGGCCGAGCGGCCGTCGGCTGCCGCCTCCAGGCCGTGCCGGCGCAACTCCTGCTCCAGGAGCGCGCCTTCGGCCTGCGTCGCCCGGCATCCGAAGCTTTGAACGAAGAAACGCCGCACCGCTCCATTCTATCGAATCCGGCGAAACCCGCACAGTGCCGGCCGCGCGCGGACACCCGCGCGCTACGCTGCCCGCGCAGTGAAACGGAGTGACTGCGATGTCGCAGGAGAAATCGGGCGCCCGGCGGGGCCGCGCTGGCGCGGCGGGAAATCGTCGCCCCCGCAAGCCACCGCCGGGCCGGATGGTTACCAGGTTGTCAAAGCCTCAGACGGTCGCCGAAGTCGACCGCCGCTGCTGGAAGCATTCGCGGCAGAAGACCGGACGACCTTGCGTGGGTTTGAACGGGACCGTCGTTTCCTTGCCGCACTCCGAGCAGACCGTGGTGGTTTCCACCTTCATGTAACCCGAGCCCCCGCTCAGAGCCGCGTTGCGCTTCCCTTTGCACGCCTTGCAACGCTTCGGTTCGTTCTTGAAGTTCTTGTCGGCAAAAAACAGTTGCTCCCCCGCGGTAAAGATAAATTCCGCTCCGCAATCGACGCACTTCAGGACTCTGTCCTTGTATTCGACCATTTCGGTGTACGCTCCCTCTAAAGCCCCAAGGTTCGAGCCTCCTGCCGGAAAGGCTATGAGCAGAGGAAAGGCCCCTCCTGCTCTCCTGCTGAAAGCCGGAATCCGACCAGCGGGATCACCAACCTATGGGTCCCCATCCGCCCCCGGCGAACCGGAAGGCCGGCGAGCCGGAGGAAACGGATCAGGTAAAAAATGTATGGGCCCGAAAGCCTTGACCGGAACACCACCGGGTCCCGCTCTGGGGGAAGACGAAACCCGGCCCCCAACCTTACTGCCCCACCGGGACAGCAAGCAACTCTGAAAACGGCGCTATTCGACCTCGCGCCGGCTCTTCTTGCGATTTCTCTTGCGCGCCAAGGCCTGCTTGACGCGGCGCTTCTCCCCTGGTTTCAAGTAGAAAGAGTGGCGCTTCACTTCCTTGATGATGTCTTCTTGTTGCACCTTCCTCTTGAACCGGCGAAGGGCGTTCTCAAGGGATTCCCCCTCTTGAAGCCTCACTTCAGCCACGCAGTAAACACCCCCTCAGCTTCGCAGAGTCTGCTTCGGCTCGTAATCATAGGCATTTGCTTGCCGAAGTCAAGCGATTTTATCTTGTTCTTAGCCACAAAAGACAAAGGCGACTCAAAAGCGCCTCACAGTACCGCATCGCTTATTCTACCAGCAGTTATCGCTTTGGCCCCCCGTCGCCCGCCTGACGTTGGGGAGAGGGTGTGGGCCAACTGACCCCCGCCCAGGCTGACAGCCTGCGCCGCCGCCGTCCGCAAGTGCTTGAAAAGTGGCACAGGCCTTTAGCCTGTGCTACTTTCAGCGGCATCCATCTCCCTTTTTTTAAGAGCCTGCTGGCGTTCACGAGACGTCTGGGCTAATCTAGTTGGGAGCCGGGTTTTGGCCTCTTGATTCACCGTCGAGCGGGAGGTTTTTGAAGCTGCCCACATCCGCAATTGGTTGCAGCCGGCCGCCAGGGAGGGCGGTGGCCGGCCCAGGCATCGGCCATGAGTCCCAATAGATCTGGAGGCTCGATGAAAGACGTGGTTGCCGTGCTGCTGGCCGGTGGAGCCGGCGAACGCCTGTACCCGCTCACCCGGGAACGGGCCAAGCCGGCCGTGCCTTTTGGCGGCTGCTATCGCATCATCGACGTCACCCTGAGCAATTGCATCAACTCCGGCGTCCGCCGGATGCTCATTCTCACCCAGTACAAGGCGCTGTCGCTGAACCGGCATATTCGTGAAGGCTGGAACATTTTGTCGCCGGAACTGGGCGAGTTCATCGAGATTCTGCCGCCCACCAAGCGGGTCAGCGAACACTGGTACCGTGGCACGGCCGACGCCCTTTACCAGAACCTGCACAGCATCACCGTGGAGGCGCCGGGCTACGTGCTGGTGCTGGCCGGCGACCACATCTACAAGATGAACTACGCGCTCATGCTGAACCAGCACGTGCAAACGGGCGCGGACATCACCGTCGCCACCATCCAGGAAAAGCCCGCGGAGTCCTACCGGTTCGGGGTCGCCGACATCGACAGCCAGGGCCTCATCGTGGGGTTTGAGGAGAAGCCCGCGGTCGCGGGTCAGCGTTCGCCGTACAACCCGAACACGATCAGCGTCTCGATGGGCATCTACCTTTTCAGCACCAAGGCCCTGCTGGAGTTGCTGTGCCGCGACGCCGAGGACCCCAATTCCAGCCACGATTTCGGCAAGGACATCATCCCCCGGACGCTCGACCAGTACCGCGTTTTCTCCTTTGATTTCATCGACGAGAACCGGAAGGAGCTGTACTGGCGCGACGTGGGCACGCTGGAGGCCTACTACGAGGCGAACATGGACCTGGTGGCGGTGGAGCCGGTCTTCAACCTGTACGACCAGCACTGGCCCATCCGCACCTACCAGCGGCAGTATCCGCCGGCCAAGTTCGTGTTCGCGCAGGAAGGGCGGCGGATGGGCATCGCCGTCGATTCCATCGTTTCTCCGGGGTGCATCGTCAGCGGCGGCCGCGTGGTCAACAGCGTGCTCTCCCATGCCGTGCGCATCAACAGCTACTCGGAGGTGGACAGCGCCATCATCTTCTCCGGCGTCAACGTGGGCCGCTACAGCCGCATCCGGCGGGCCATCATTGAACGCGACGTGGATATACCGGAGAATAGCGAGGTCGGGTTCGATCCCGACGAAGACCGGACCCGCGGGTATCACGTCACCGAGTCGGGGCTGGTGGTGATCGGCCGCGATGACCAGGCGACGGAGCAGCACCGCGGTCTTTCTTATGCCGCCAGTTGAGCAAGAATCGGCTGACGGCCGATTGAATTGTTTTCCCTATATTCCTCACGGCGATTGGCGAGATGTGGTAGAGCGCCGATCCTGGAAAGGCGAGGTCATGAAAACTATTGAACGGGTGCAGGGGCGCGAGGTTCTCGATTCTCGCGGCAACCCCACAGTGGAAGCGGAGGTGCGCGTGGCGGGCGGCTTTCTGGGCCGCGCCGCCGTTCCCTCCGGCGCCTCCACCGGCGAGCATGAGGCGGTGGAGCTGCGCGACGGCGACGCCGGGCGCTATCTCGGCAAGGGCGTTCGGAAGGCCGTCGAGAACGTGAACGGGCCCATCCGCAAGGCGGTGCTGGGCCTGGACGCCGCCGACCAGGCGCTGCTGGACCGGCGCATGATCGAATTGGACGGCACGCCCAACAAGTCCAAGCTGGGCGCCAACGCCATCCTGGCGGTCTCCATGGCGGCGGCGCGGGCCTCGGCCGCCGCCGTCGGCCTCCCGTTGTACCGCTACCTGGGCGGCGTCCACGCCACCGTGCTGCCGGTTCCGCAAATGAACGTGCTGAACGGCGGCGCCCACGCCGACAACAACGTCGATTTCCAGGAGTTCATGCTCTTCCCCCTGGGCGCTTCGCGCTTCTCCGAGGCCCTGCGCATGGGCGTCGAGACCTTCCACACGCTGAAGAAGGTGCTGAAGAAGCGCGGCTACAGCACCGCGGTCGGCGACGAGGGCGGCTTTGCCCCCAACCTCAAGTCGAACGTCGAAGCCATTGAGGTGCTCCTGGAAGGCATCCAGCAGGCCGGCTTCAAGCCGGGTGAAGACATCGCCATCGCCCTGGATCCCGCCGCCAGCGAGTTCTTCGACAACGGCAAGTACGTTTTCAAGAAATCGGACAAAAGCGAGAAGACCCCCGAGCAGTTGGTCGAGTTCTGGGCCGGATGGGTGGCGAAGTACCCCATCGTCTCCATCGAGGACGGGCTGGCCGAAGACGATTGGCACGGTTGGAAGCTGATGACCGAGCGGCTGGGCGGGACCATCCAACTGGTCGGCGACGACGTGTTCGTCACCAACACCGAGCGGCTGGCGCGCGGCATCAAGGAAGGCGTGGCCAATTCCATCCTGATCAAGCTGAACCAGATCGGGACGGTGACCGAGACGCTGGCGGCCATCGAACTGGCCCGCCGCAACGGTTACACCGCCGTTGTCTCGCACCGCTCGGGCGAGACCGAGGACGCCTTCATCGCCGACCTGGTGGTGGCCACCGGCGTCGGGCAGATCAAGACCGGCTCGGCCAGCCGGACCGACCGCATCGCCAAGTACAACCAGTTGCTGCGCATCGAGGAGGAACTGGGCCAGGAGGCGGTGTTCCTGGGGCGGGCGGCCCTGTCCCGCTCGCGCCCCTCGGCCCGGGTGACCTCCAAATAAGGGTGAACAAGCAATGGGACGCAGATTCACGCAGATAAACGCAGATTGATCTGCGTCCATCTGCGTTTATCTGCGTCCCATCTCTTCCTGCATATGGCGATGCTTTCCAGGAGCCAGGAGAAGCGGATTCGCGCGGTTTTGAGCCGCGTCCACGAGCGCCACCTGGCCGAGTCGCTGGCCCCGGTCGAGGAAGCGATCCGCAAATGGCGCGCCGCCGAGGGCGGTATCTTCGCCATCGACGACGCCATCCACCAGCACCAGATGCGCTCCCGCCGCTACTGGCACCTCTATGCCAATGCCGCCGTGACCTCGCCCGAGGTGGGCTTCATCCTGGACGAAGCCCTCCGGTTCGGCATGATCTCGCCCGATGAACACCACGAGCTCCGCGCCATCTGGAGCAAACCGAAGATTCACCACCAAGACACAAAGACACAAAGAGAACATTAACTTGGTGTCTTGGTGTCTTGGTGGTTCAGTAGCTGGGCCAGCTCGGGGAGGTTGTGGACCAGGATGTCGGGCGGAGTCTGCTGGAAGGTGTGGGGCTTGAAGCCGTAGCTGACGCCGCAGCTATGGATGCCCGCGTTTCGGCCCGTGACCACGTCCACGTCGGAATCGCCCACGATCATGGCCTGCGCGGGCGGAATCCGGCTGTCGGCCAGAATGCTCAGCACGCCTTCCGGGTGGGGTTTCTTGTTCTCGAAGCTGTTGCCGCCGTAGACGTACTTGAAGCGCGCGGCCACGCCCAACTCCTCCAGCATCTCGCGGCTGATTCGCACGGGCTTGTTGGTCAGCACCGCCAGCGTGCGGTCGCCGAACATGTCCAGCGCTTCCCGCACCCCGGGGTAGAAATCGGTGTGGTCCAGCTTGTGTTCCCGGTAATAGGCCAGGAAGAACCACAGCGCGGCGGCCAACTGGTCTTCGGCAAAGCCCGGCCCCAGGGCGCGCTGGATGAGCATGGGCGCCCCGTTTCCCACGTAGGAAGAGACCGTGTCTTCATCCAGCGGCGGCAGGCCCAGGTGCGCGCGCGTGGCGTTGACCGACAGCACCAGGTCCTTCCTGGAATCGACCAGGGTTCCATCGAGGTCGAAGATCAGCAGCCGAATGTCCATTCGCGATTCATTGTATCATCGCGAAAAAAGCTCTCAGCTTTCAGCTATCAGCTCTCAGCTTTCGAGATAAGCTGAAAGCTGAAAGCTGAAGACTGATAGCTACGCTTCGGAGGCTCTTCTGGCTCGAATTTTCCCGTTTGCCGCGCTGCGCTATGCCGCCGCGAAAATCGGCCGGCTGGAGAACGTCATCACCCAGCCGTACGACAAAATCACGCCGGCGATGCTGGAGCGCTATCGCGCGCTCAGCCCGTACAACCTGGCGCAGGTCATAAAAACGAGCGACTACGCGGGGGCCGCCGGGCTGCTGCAGAATTGGCGGCGCGAGGGGGTGCTGGGCCGCGACCCGGCGCCGGCTGTCTATCCGTACTTCCAGACCTACCGGGCGCCCGGTTCCTCGGAAACGCAAACCCGCCGGGGGTTCATCGCCGCCGGGGGGTTGGAGGAGTACGGCGCGGGCGTGGTCTTCCGCCACGAGCAGACGCTGACGGGGCCGAAACTGGACCGCCTGCAACTGCTGCGTTCCACCCGCGCGCACTTCGGGCAGATTTTCATGCTGTACTCCGATCCGGCCGGCGAGATCGACCGGCTGCTGGATTCGGCGTCGCGCGCGGAACCGATCGAGCGTTTGTGCGACGAATACGGCGCGGAACACGCCGTCTGGCGCGTGGACGAGCCGTCCGCCATCGATGCCTGCCGGCGGTTCATGGCCGACAAGAAACTGATCATCGCCGATGGCCACCATCGCTATGAAACCGCTTTGGCGTTCCGCGAGGAATGCCGGCGCTCCGGCCGGCATCGGCCCGGAGGGCGCTGCGAGGCGGTGATGATGACCTTCGTCAATATGGACGCGCCCGGGCTGACGATCCTGCCGACGCACCGCGTCCTGGCCCGGCTCCCGGATTTCGACCAGGCGCGGTTCCTCGAAAGCATCGGACGCTATTTCGAGGCCCTGCCGATGCCCCCGGAAGAAGGGCGCGGGCGGCTGGCCCGTTATGAACCCGGCAAGGCCATCGGCGCCGGCCTCCGGGGCAAGCAGCGTCCCGAGTTCTATCTGCTGGCGCTGAGGCCCGACGCCGACCTGGCCGTGCTGCTGCCGCATATTCCGCCGCTCCAGCGCCATCTCGATGTCGTCGTGCTCCATCAGTTGCTGTTGCGCGAGTGCCTGGGGATCGACGAGCAGGCGGTGCGCGAGGAGAAGTTCCTGCTCTACGTGCGGGAATTCGAACAGGGCTGGGAAGCGGTGGAGCAGGGAGCGCCCGCCTGCTTCTTCCTCAATCCCGTGGGCATCGATCAGATGCGCGAGATCGCCTTTTCCGGCGGGGTGCTGCCGCAGAAGTCCACCGACTTTTATCCCAAGCTGCTCTCCGGGCTGACCGGCTATACCGTCGAGGATTGAGGTAGGGAACTGTATGCTGTAAGCGGGCGGCCACACGGGCCGCCCCGACCTGGACCGCTATGATCGGGGAACTAGTGGTGGCAGCAGCCGCCGGTATCGGCGCGGCCATGGCGTACGCGGTGGCGGCGCCCTCGTCGCAGGTTTTCGGTCCGGCGCTGGTGCGCGGCCGGCGCGATGATTGCCGTCTGGCGCTCACCTTCGACGACGGTCCCAGCGAGAGCACCCCGGGGCTGCTTGACGTTCTTGCCCGCCACAAGGCCGGCGCGACGTTCTTTTTCTGCGGGGCGAACGTCGCGCGCCTGCCCGACGTGGCCCGGCGCGCGGCCTCGGAAGGACACGAAATCGGCAACCACACCTACACGCATCCACGCCTGTTCAACCTCGGTCCGGCGGCCATTGAACTGGAGATCAGCCGGACGCAGCAGGCCGTCCGGGAGACAATCGGCCGGACGCCCCGCTTGTTCCGCCCGCCCTATGGCATCCGCTGGTTCGGCCTGTATCCGGCGCTCCGCAAGCACGGCCTGACGGCGGTGATGTGGTCGGCCTGCGCCTACGACTGGAAGCGGTCCGCCGAGGCCGTTGAATCCGCGCTTCGTGCCAAGGCCGCGGGCGGCGTCATCGTGCTGTTGCACGACGGCGACAAAACCACACCCGGCGACCGGCGGTTGGCGACGGCGCGGGCGCTGGATGGCGTGCTGCCGGCGCTGCACGATCGCGGGTTACGTTGCGTCACCCTCAGCGAACTGTTTGGGATGCGCTGACTCGCCGCCACGAAGAGCGGTACGGCGTTCTTTCTGCGCAAGAAACAAAACCCCCCATCCTCCCGAACCGGGGGTCTCACTGGACGGAAACTCTTCCGGGATGCGGACGAGCGGCGTTAGATTTTGACGACGTTCTCGGCCTGCGGCCCCTTCTGGCCCTGGGTGACCTCGAACTCTACGGTGTCGCCTTCCTGGAGGGTCTTGTAACCCTCACCCTGAATCGCGGAGTAGTGGACGAACACGTCCGCCCCACCCTCCTGACCGATAAAACCATAACCTTTGGCGTTATTGAACCACTTGATCTTGCCTGTTACGCGAGCCACTTACGGACCTCCTTGCATGCGCTTTCAAGCCCCGGGGAGGGGCATGCCGGAGTGTTGCCCCGCCGCACAGGGAAACCCTCTTCTTGAGTATAGTATAGCGCCGGGCAAAGAGCAATGTCAAGCGGAAAACCGGGAAAGGGGCACAGGCTGCGACATTCGGCCTGAAATAGCACCCGCGAGTCGCTATTTCCCGGGCTTGTGTTTGCTGTCAGAAATAATGCAAAGATTTTGGCAGGGGTCGGGCGCCGGCCTCGGCCTGGCTCGGGATGCAGGGGCGGCCCGGCCCGGGCGCTCTCGGCGGGCCGCACGCCCGGACGCGCCCCCTACCTTTGCAGAAGAAAGTACCCGATCAGCGTTTTGGCATCCTGGATGCCGCCGCCGCGCACCAGGGCACCGAGCTGATCGAGCGTGAACCAGCGTTTTCGGATTCGCTCGTCGTCATCCGGCCGGGCCCGGCCGGCGCGGAGCCCCTCGGCCAGGAACAGCCACATACGTTCGTCCACGTAGCCGGGACTGGGATAGAACTTGCCCAGCAGTTTCCAGCGTTTCGCCGTGAAGCCGGTCTCCTCCTCCAATTCCCGTCGAGCGGCCCGCAGGGGTGTCTCGCCCGGGTCGCGGCGGCCCGCGGCCAGCTCCCAGATGGAACGGCGGGCCGGCAGGCGAAACTGGCGCACCAGAAGCACGCGGCCGTCGTCGCGGCGCGGCAGGATCACGGCCGATCCCGCGTGGCGCACCACCTCGCGCGTGACTTCAATTCCGCCCGGTTCGCGCACCCGGTCGCGCGTCACGCTGAATACGCGCCCTTTGAATACCGCCCTGGATTCCAGCACTTCCCCTTCCTGGCGCGCCCCGGCGCCCCGGCGCTGGATTACGCTTCTTGTCGCCACGACTCCTCCAACTCCGGCAGGATGCCGGCGCTCGACCGGCGCGCGCCGCTCGATTCCCGCAGCCCCCAAGGTGCCACTGTAGCTATAATAGCCGGTCTCACTATGCCTCCCGCACTGGGAATCGATATTGGCGCTACGAAGATTGCCTGCGCGGTCGTGAATGAAGATGGCTCGATGGCCGGCAGCATCGTGGTGGAGCCGACGGGCTCGGTCTGGGCCGAGGAAACAGCCGGTAACGTGTTCCGCGCCATGGATCGGGCCTTGGCGGAACGGGAGATGACAGCCTCGGAGTTGGCGGGCATCGGCATCGGCTCGGCGGGCCCCATCGATCCGGAAGGCACCTACGGCGATGTCGATACGCTTCCGCACATGCACGGCTACGCGCTGGGCCGGGCCGTTCGGCAGCGGTACGGGCACCGGCCCGCCGTGGACAATGACGCCAACTGTTTCGCGTTGGCCGAAGCCGCCTTCGGCGCGGGCCGCGGGGAGGCGATCGTCGTCGGTATCACGCTGGGCACCGGCCTGGGGTGCGGCATCGTCGTCGATGGCCGGATTTTCGCCGGGACCACGGGCAACGCCGGCGAAGTGGGCCGCTGCCTGGTGGACGGCCTGATGTACGACCGGGCGCTTTCGGGCTCCGGCGTGGCCGGCGTCTTTCGGGAGCTCACGGGCGAAGACTGCCGCGCCGAGCAGGTCCAGGCGCGAGCGGAAAAAGGGGAGGAGCGCGCCGCAGCCGAGGCCTGGCGGGTCTATGGCGCCCGGCTCGGCGCAGTCCTTGGTGTGATGGCCGCGGTGCTCGATCCGGGGGTCATTGTGCTGGGTGGGTCGGTGGCAGCGGGATTCCCGTGGTTTGGCAGCGAGGCCGAGGCGCGTATGCGCGAGCAGCTCAGCACGCCCGCAGCCCAGCGCGTCCGGCTCTGTCGCGGCGCGCTCGGCCCGCGCGCCGGCTGCCTCGGCGCCGCTGCACTGGCGCTCAGGTAGGTGGCAGGTTGCAGGAGGGAGGCTGCGGCGGTCATGATTGTCACCTGCAGCCTGCGACCAGTCACCTCATTCCGCGGGCGGGGGCGGCGGCGCGCATTCTACGCCCCAGAATTCGGGCCGGTCCTCGTTTAGCTGGATTCCCAGTTTAAACAGCCCGCTGTTGTCCGGGCCCCCAGACCAGACGACGTGTGAGTCTGCCGATTGCCCGGTCGCCATGTTCCGGACTTGCAGAGCGGTGTCCACCGGATAAGCGACGGGGCAAAGGATCAGCGCCCCGTTCCGGTTCACCACCGCTGTCAGCGCATTGTGCGATCCGGCGGCGCTGGTGATCAGCACATTCAGCCGTGCCAATACCCTGGTGCTTCTACGGACTTCCATCGTGCCTCGAGACGTTCGGGGTCGATTCTAAGGGAGCGCCCCGTCAGAAGTCAAACAGGCCGCGGCCTTGGGAACAAAACTGGTCACCCCTGCAACTGCCGGTTGCGGACTTGAAAGGCGGGGGAGTGAACGGCGCAATCCCCAATCTGAAATCCGCAATCCGGCTAGCCCGAGCCCAGGGGGAGGAAATACTGAGTGCCGCACACCGGCTGGTTGATGCGGCGCAGCAATTGTTCCAGGTCTTCGCGGCTGGCCACAAAGTCGATCTCGCTGGTATTGATCACCAGCAGCTTCGATGCCTTGTAGTGGTAAAAGAAATGGTCGTAGGCGCGGACAATCTCGGCCAGGTATTCGGGCGAGATCTCGGCTTCCAGCGGTGACGCCTTCCGCTCGATGCGCTGCTGCAGCACCTCGGGCGTGGCCTGCAGGTAGACGGCCAGGTCCGGTGTGGGGATCTGCTGCCGGAGCAATTCGTAATAGGCGTCGTACAGCCGCAGTTCCTCGTCGCTCAGGTTGATGTAGGCGAAGATCTTGTCCTTGTCGAACAGGTAGTCGGCTACCAAGGTCGCCCGGCGGCCTTCCTGGCAAAGCCCGCGCAGTTGCTGAAAGCGCTGGTTCAGGAAGTACATCTGGGCCTTGAACGCGGCGCCGGCGCGTTCCAGGTAAAAATCCTGCAGGAAGGGGTTGTCCTCACCGTCCAGGATGGCGCGGGCGTGCAGTCGTTCGGCCATGATGCGGGCCAGGCTGGTCTTGCCGACCCGGATGGGGCCCTCGATGGCGATATAGTGAGGCGCTTCGTAGTCCATGTCCATCAGGCGTCAGGTTCCAGGTGTCAGGTGTCGGGTCTCAGGTACCGGCTCCCCGCGACCTTTTTCACCTGGCCGCCGCCGCTCAGGCCCGCCAGCAGTGCGGAAACCGTCTGGCGGTCGGCCGGGTGGCGCAGGCCGGCAGCCAGTTCGCACAACGGTTGCAGCACGAAACGGCGCTCGGCCAGCCGCGGGTGCGGGATGGTGAGCGCTGCGGTGTGCATAACATGCTCGCCAAATACCAGGATGTCAATATCAATCGTGCGGGGGCCGCCCCGCACCCCGCGCCGCCGTCCCAGCCGGCGCTCGATGTGCTGCAACCGCTGCAGCAACTGCCGCGGCATCAGCTCGGTCTCCGCCTCGACCACGGCGTTCAGGAACCGCGGCTGGGCTGTGTAATCCACCGGCTCGCTCTCGTAAACCGAGGACCCGCGGCCTACGGCGACCCCCGCGGCCCGCAGCTCTTGGATCGCCCGCCTGAGATTCTCGAGCCGATTGCCCAGGTTTGAGCCCAGCCCCAGATAAACAAGCTTGCGCATGGTCCAAGGGTCCAAGGGTCCAAAAGTCCAAAGACAGCCTGGCCTGCGTACTGACCTTTGGACCTTGGATCCTAAAACAGGCCCGGCTGGCCGCCGCCGGCCGGTTCCTTGCCGAAATGCCGGTAAGCCAGCGGAGTCGCCATCCGCCCGCGCGGCGTGCGATTCAAAAAACCGCACTGGATCAGGAATGGCTCGTAGATCTCCTCGATGGCCTCCACTTCCTCGCTGATGGAGGCGGCAATGGTGTTCAATCCCACCGGCCCGCCGCCGTATTTTTCAATGATGGTCAGAAGCAGCTTGCGGTCCATCTCGTCGAACCCGAGCTGATCGACCTGCAACATATCGAGCGCCTCGCGGGCCACCGGGGCGGTGATGCGGCCGTCGGCCCGGACCTGGGCGTAGTCGCGGGCGCGCCGCAGCAGCCGGTTGGCAATCCGCGGAGTGCCGCGGCTGCGCCGCGCGATCTCGGCTGTGCCCTCCTCGTCCATTTCCACCTTCAGGATCGCGCCCGAGCGCTTGGCGATGGTGGCCAGGTCTTCCGGCGTGTAGTAATCGAGGTGCAGGATGATGCCGAAGCGGGTTCGCAGGGGGCCGCTGATCAGGCCGGCGCGCGTGGTGGCCCCGACGAAGGTGAAAGGCGCCAGCGGCAGGCTATGGGTCCGCGCGCCCGGTCCCTGTCCGATCAGCACGTCCACCCTGAAATCTTCAAGCCCCGCATAGAGGAGCTCTTCAATTTCCGGATGCAGCCGGTGCACCTCGTCCACAAAGAGCACCTGCCGCTCGGTCAGTTGGGTGAGGATGCCGGTCAGGTCTCCCTTGATCTGGATGACCGGGCCGGAGGTCTGCTGGAAACGGACGCCCAGCTCATTGGCGATGATGGAGGCCAGCGTGGTCTTGCCCAGCCCGGGCGGGCCGTAGATCAGCACGTGGTCCAGGGCGTCGCCGCGCGAGCGCGCCGCCTCGATGGCGATGGCGAGGTTCTCCTTGACCTTCCGCTGGCCCGTAAACTCGGCCAGCAGACGCGGGCGCAAACTGTACTCGAAGTTGCGCTCCTCCTCGAATGCCTCGCTGCTGACGATCCGTTGTTCAGTCATTGACCAGGTTGCAGATGGCGGGTGGCGGGTGGCAGGTGGCGGCGTTCAGAACCGCCTGCCACCCGCCGCCTGTCACCTGCCAGCTATGTTTTCACCAGCAACTGCAGGGCGCGGCGGAGCAAGGCATCAAACGAGCCGCCACGCTCCTGCTCCGCCGCGCGGCCCACGGCCCTCTCCGCCGCTGACCGCTGGTAGCCGAGGTTGAGCAGGGCTGAGAGAGCGTCTTCCTGCACGATGGAGAATCCAGCCGGTGCGGCGGCGGCCCGCAAGCCTTCCACCTCCGCGAGCTTGTCGCGCAACTCCAGCACGATGCGCTCGGCCGTCTTTCGCCCCACCCCGGGAATGTGCGTCAGCTTCACCAGGTCGTTGTTCCGGATGGCCGGAACCAGTTCGGCAACCTCCAGTCCCGACAGGATGGTGATCGCCAGGCGCGGGCCGATGCCGGAAACGCCGAGCAGCTTCTCAAAAACGCGCTTCTCGCCGGTGGTCAGAAAGCCGTAGAGCGCCAGCGCCTCCTCGCGCACGTGGGTGTGGATGTGAAGCTGCGCCTCGCCGGGCGGATCGGGGAGTTGATAGAAAGTCGACACCGGGATGTTGACGTCGTAGCCGACCCCGTTCACCTCCAGGATCACCTGGTTGGGGTGCTTCTCCAGGATGCGCCCGCGCAAATGCCCGATCATCGGCTCCCCATTTCACCACAAAGGCACCAAGAACACAAAGAACACCGGGAACGCCGCCGTTGTGTCCTTCTTGTTCTTCGGGTCTTTGTGGTGAAGACTATTTCGCGTCGCGCCAGTTGTTGCCGGCGCAGACTTCGGCCAGCAGCGGCACGTCCAGCTTGTAGGCCTGCTCCATGCCCTGGCGGACCAGCGCGCGGGCGGCCTCGATCTCTTCCGGCGGCGCCTCGAACAGCAGCTCGTCATGCACCTGGAGCAGCATGCGGGTGCGCAGCCGCTCCCGGCGCAAGCCGGCGGCAATGCGGATCATGGCCAACTTGACCAGGTCGGCCGCGGTCCCCTGCAGGGGCGTGTTGATCGCCGTGCGCTCGGCGAAACCGCGCTGCTGCTGGTTCCGGCTGTTGATCTCGGGGATGGGGCGCAGGCGGCCGAACAGCGTGCGTACCAGCCCCGTGCGGCGCACCTCTTCCAGGCAGCGGTCGATGTATTTGCGAACGCCGGCGTAGGTGGCGAAGTAGTCGTCGATGAACTGCTTGGCCTCCGATCTGTCGATGCCCAGTTGCTGCGCCAGCCCGAAGGGGCTCAGCCCGTAAACGATCCCGTAGTTGACGGCCTTGGCGCGGCGGCGGTGCTCGTGCGTTTGCATCAGCGGCGGCACGCCGAACACCAGCTCCGCGGTCCGGCAGTGGATGTCCTCGTTCCTGCGGAAGGCCTCGAGCAGAACCTTGTCTTGCGAGAAGTGGGCCAGCAGGCGCAGCTCGATCTGCGAATAGTCGGCCGACAGGATCTTCCAGCCCTGTTCCGGGACGAAGGCGGCGCGGATCTGCCGACCCAGTTCCGTACGGATGGGGATGTTCTGCAGGTTGGGGTCGCGGGAGGCCAGCCGCCCCGTTGCCGTGCCCGCCTGCTCGAACGTGGTGTGAATGCGTCCCGTACGCGGGTTGACCAGCTTGGGCAGCGCGTCCAGGTAAGTGCCCTTCAGCTTGGTGAGCTGGCGGTACTCCAGCACCTTGCGCGGCACTTCGTGCTCGGCGGCCAGTTCCTCCAGCACGTTGACCGCGGTCGAGTACACTTTCCCTTTCCCACGCTGCGTCGGGGCCCGAAGCTTCAAGTGCTCGAACAGGATCTTGCTCAATTGCTGCGGCGAGTTGATGTTGAATTCAGCGCCGCAGAGGCGGTGGATTTCCGCCGTCAGTTCCTCGATCTGCCGGCCGAGCTGTTCGGAAAGGCGCGCCAGCACGTCGCAATCGACGCGCACGCCCGCCTCCTCCATGTCGGCCAGCAGCGGCGCGAGTGGCAGCTCGATCTCGTTGTAGGCGCGCGCCAACCCCGCACCCTCGATCTCCGGCGCCAGCAGCCGGGCGAGTTGCCCGGCAGCGTCGGCGCGCTCGGCGCAGTCGGCGCCCAGCCGCGCGTTGAAGCGGCGCAGCGCGACTTCCTCGAGCGCATGGCCGCTTTGCGTGGGGTCGAGCAGGTGAGAGTACAGCATCACGTCGTGGCGAACGCCGCCGAGCTCGATGCCGAAGGAACGAAGGGCGCGCAGCGCCGCCTTGCCGTCCGCGACCGCCTTGGTTCGCTCGGACGACTCGAGCCACTGGCGCGCCGCAGGAAGCAGCCCTTGCGGGAGCACGCGGGCCACGCCCGTGGCCGGCGAAATGCCGAGCGCGGCGGCCGCCACGGCTTCCGCCTCCGCTTCCGCGCCGAATTGCAGTTGGGCTGGTTGGGGCGGGCGTGGGCCGCCGGCAGCAGCTCCTGCCGCCTGGCCCGTGAACCCCAGCGCCGCGTCGCCGGGCAGGCTCCGCAGGAAATCGGCGACCTCGGCCTCGCCCCCTAGTTCCCGGTAATCCCTGCTGCCTTTGTCCGGCGCCGGCGACAACTCCTCAGCCAGGCCATGGAACTCCAGCTCCGTGTAAAGCTGCTGCAAGACGGCCCGGTCGGGCGCGTGGGCGGCGATGGCCTGGAGATCGAGCGACACCGGAACGGCCGTTTCGATAGTCGCCAGTTTCTTGCTCAACAGGATCAGGTCGCGATTGTTCTGGAGCGAGTCGCGGTACGTCTTGCGTTCGACCTCAGCGGCGTGCTCGATGGCCGCTTCCGCGGACCCGAAGCGCTGAATCAGGTCGCGGGAGCCTTTTTCGCCGATCCCCGGCGCGCCGGGGATGTTGTCGATGGCGTCCCCGCGCAGGGCCATGACGTCGGCGACGCGCTCCGGCGGCACGCCCATCAGTTCCTCGACCTTGGCCACGTCGCAAACCAGGTCGTCCTTGGTCGGGACCAGCACCGAGATGCCGCCTTCGCCGCTCCGCGCGCTGCCGCGCGTGACCAGTTGCAGCATGTCCTTGTCGCTGGAGACGATGGTGACTTCCAATCCCGCCCTGGCGCCCTGCGCCGCCAGCGCCCCGATCACATCGTCGGCCTCAAAGCCCGGGTATTCGAGGATGGGGATGCGTTGCCCTTCCAGCAGGCGCCGGATGTAGGGGATTTGCCGGGCCAGCTCGGACGGCATCTCCGCCCGGTTGGCCTTGTATTCGGCGAACAGCTCATCGCGGAAGGTGGGCGCGGCAGTGTCGAACACGGCGGCCAGGTATTCCGGCCGGCGATCCGTCAGCAGCTTGCGCAGCATGCTGTTGAAGACGAACACGGCGCCGGTGGGAATGCCCGCGCGAGTGTAGAACTTCTGCGTCTGCCGTTGATGATAGGCCCGGAAGATGTAACCCATCGAGTCGATGAGAAACAGGCGGGCCGACCCCGTTCCCATGCCGCCATTTTACTAGGGAGTTGGGGCCGAGAACCAGCCCGGAGAATCCACCACGCGTGAGCTGCAAGGTGTTGTACCGCCGTGCCACGTATCCCCGGCCAGCCCGGGGGGACGAGCCCCGGCGCTACACGATTTTGTGCGCATGGTGCTCTTGTGGTGAAATACTTCCCTTATGGACCGAATCATTCGGCCCGCCAGGAACGTGCTGGGAGCGGTGCAGCTTCCCGGCGACAAATCGATTTCGCACCGTTACGCAATGCTGGGGGCCATCGCCGAAGGGCGGACCACGATCCGCGGTTTTTCCAGCGCCGCCGATTGCGAATCCACGCTGGGCTGCCTGCGCCAACTGGGCGTAGCTATCCACCGGGAGGGAAGCGAGGTGCAAATCGAGGGCGCCGGCCTGGGCGGCTTGCGCGCCCCCCAGCGCATGCTCGATGCGGGCAACTCCGGCTCGACCATGCGCATGCTCAGCGGCATCCTGGCCGGCCAGCCCTTCGTGACCCGCATTACGGGAGACGAATCGCTCCAGCGGCGGCCCATGGACCGCATCATGGAGCCGTTGCGGCAGATGGGAGCGGAAATCGCGGCCCGCGATGGCCGCTACGCTCCGCTGGAAATCCGCGGCGGCCGCCTGCGCGCCATCCGTTATCGCCCCCCGGTGGCCAGCGCCCAAGTCAAGACTGCGGTGCTGCTCGCCGGCCTCTTTGCCGAGGGCGAAACCGTGGTCGAGGAAGAAATCAGGACTCGCGACCACACCGAACTGGCGTTGGTCGAGTTCGGCGCCGACATCCGCATGGAATCCAATGGCATCCGCGTGCGCGGTGGGCGGGTGTTGCGCGGCGGCCAGTTCCGGGTTCCCGGCGACCTCTCTTCGGC
>Ga0315293_10000806_pt1 | contig 29675 bp, 31 predicted proteins | sample YL17G13_20_MG_FD_203071 | JGI IMG/M metagenome (GOLD analysis project Ga0315293, IMG submission 203071) | Sediment microbial communities from Yellowstone Lake, YNP, Wyoming, USA - YL17G13_20 | ecosystem: Environmental > Aquatic > Freshwater > Lake > Sediment | place: USA: Wyoming | collected... | reverse complement strand
ACGCGGCGTCGCTCCATCAGGCTTTCGCCCATTGTGGAAGATTCTCGACTGCTGCCTCCCGTAGGAGTAAGGCCCGTGTCTCAGTGCCCTCGTTGGGGAACACGCTCTCACGCCCCCTACCCGTCATCGCCTTGGTGAGCCATTACCTCACCAACTAGCTGATAGGCCGCAGGCCACTCTTCAAGCATTCCGACTTGCGTCGGAACTTTACCCTTTCGGGACCATTGAGTATTATCCCCGCTTTCGCGGGGTTATCCTCATCTTAAAGGGATGTACCTACGTGTTACTAACTCGTTCGCCAAGGGTCTAAACCCTTTCGACTTGCATGCCTTATCCACGCCGCCAGCGTTCGTCCTGAGCTAGGATCAAACTCTCAATAAGATAATATAAGTATCAGAAACAACTATAAAAGATTCGAATTTGATTTTAATTAACTCACACAAACTACTGTATTGAATTTTTAAAGGACAAATTAAAAACAGAGCTCAAATTTCTGAACTATTTCAAAAAACTAAACTCTGTTTTAAAGTACGATTAATAATTGTTCGCTCTTTTTACATAATCATTAGAAATTAGGCCTGCCCCGTAGTCAAACCGAAGGTTTGTACTACTGGGGTTAATTATTATGTAATCTCTATTATACTCGGATAAAATCGCGTGTCAAGGGTTTATCATCTTTTGCTGCGTCCTAGGGCTATTTGAATCAATTCATCAATGAGTTTTGTTTGAGAGATTTTACTTATTTCCCAAAGTTTAGGATACATACTAATCTTCGTAAAGCCAGGAATGGTATTGATTTCGTTAAAAATATAATCTCCGTTTTTTTGTAAAAATCCGTCTACTCGTGCCATTCCCCTACATCCCAACAGTTTAAAAATTTTTATTGCTGTTTCTTGAATTTTATGAACTGTCTTTTTCGGTAAATTGGCTGGGGCTTTTAATTGGGCGCCATTTTCATCTAGATATTTCGCTTCGTAAGAATAGAATTCGTGATTCGATATAATCTCTCCCGATAAAGAAGCAATGGGGTTTTCGCCTCCCAAAACCGAACATTCAATTTCCCTGCCAATAATCATTTCTTCACACATAATTTTATTGTTAAACTTAAAAATATCTTTTATTTCTTTATCAAAATCACTTTTATTTTTTATTTTATAAACCCCTACCGACGAGCCGAGATTAGTCGGCTTAATGAAAAATGGACACCCCAACCTGGAAACAATGCGTGAAAAATTAATTTTTTCTTTCTCTGAAACATTAAAAACTAAAAATTTAGCTGTTTTTATACCTGAATTTTCTAATAATTTTTTGGCTATATCTTTATTCATTCCAATAGACGAACCCAAAACTCCGGTGCCAACATACGGGATACCCGCCATTTCAAAAAGACCCTGAATAGTTCCGTCTTCGCCGAAACTACCGTGCAAAACAGGAAACGCAACATCTATTTTTATTCTTACCTTTTTATCAAAAACCCCTATAAGTTCTTTGTTTTGGCCAAAAGAAAAAGTTATTGGTATGCCATTTTTATTTAAATGTACTTTTTTAGCATTATCACTATTTAAAATATAGTTTTTATCTTTATAAAAGAAAAACTCGCCGTTTTTATTTATCCCAACAGGAATAATATTATATTTGGTTTTATCAACGGCATCTATAATATTTTTTGCCGAAATAAGAGATATTTCATGCTCTACTGATCTGCCGCCAAAAAAAACACCAAGGTTTATTTTTTTCATAGATTAATCTTTTATAGCTATAAATTTCTTTTTTGCTAATTTTTTATATTGATCATTAATACTTTCTGTAGAATTTTTATCCACACAGCTTACTCTACGACAAATTTTTGGTCTATTGTCATAATCAAGGCACCTACCCGTTGACTTGTCAAAATTCATACAATCATAGGTTTCTAATTTAGTTATATCAATCTCTTCTTCTGGCATTAATAATTCTTCTCTTTTTTTCCAAATTTTTTCTTTATTTTTATTAACGGGAATTTTGTCTTCAGAGAAAAACCTATGTACTTTAACTGGATTACAACAAACAGAACATTTCTTTTCAATACATGGTCCTGGATTATTAAAAGATTCTTTGTTTTCGCGTTGTTTTTTCTTCTCTATCGACTCCATACTGATATTTTAACATTATTTAGCTCTTTTTTCTCCACTCCTCTATTTTTTTATGATTGCCGGAGAGGAGGACGGCGGGGACGGTTCGTTTTTTCTTGTTTATAATTATTTTTTCCGGACGGGTGTAAACTGGATAACTGCCCTTGATTTCTTCCAATGATTCGTGTTTTCCTAAGACACCGGGAATAAAACGGCTGACCGCATCAACAACAATCATTGCGGGAATTTCTCCGCCGGTTAAAACATAATCCCCTACTGAAACTTCTTCGTCAGCAATATATTTCGCCACTCTCTCATCAACCCCCTCATATCTCCCGCAAATCATAATCAGTTGGTCTAATTTAGAAAATCTTTTCGCCATTTTCTGGTTAAACTTTTTCCCCTTCGCACTGAATAGAATTATCTTAGTTTTGGATTTTGAAAATTTGGATTTTGAAATTTGTTTCGGATTTCGGATTTCGGATTTCGGATTTCTTAAAATCGAACGAATTGCCTTATATATTGGTTCGATTTTGAGTATCATTCCCGGCCCCCCGCCATAAGGACTGTCATCAACCGATTTATGCTTATCTTTTGTATAATCCCTTAAATTATGAACTTTAATCTTCACAAGCTTTTTCGCCTGCGCACGCTTAATAATACTCTCATTAAAATATGAGTTAAAAATTTCCGGGAAAATTGTAATAATATCGAACTTAATCATAATAATATATCTGTCCCGATTCCGATTTTATCGGAATCGAGGATCCTCGACCCACGACAATGTCGAGAGTCGGGAGAAAAATTGTAATGATATCAAATTTCATTTTGTTTCTCGAGTTTTTCATTTTCTCGATCATAAATTTGCTTTAAATAATCAGCCATCTTTTTAACATCGCGTCTATTACCGATAATTCGATCTCTTTCATATGACGATTCCGGTTTATTTTTTTGAGAAAAAATATTTCTATAATCCCTAGACACACCAACATTTGAAGGATCTTCTGGCCAAAAGCTGGGCATCGTTTCTCCTCCGTCATAAATTTTAATGCCGTCTAAACCCGGACGATAACAATCCGAGTCTGGATCTGAATATAATTTTGGATCTATATTAGAACTAAGCGTAGCAACATCACAAGAAAAACCCTTTTCCCCCCAAAGTTTCACCAAATTCTCAATACTAATACCATCCATAATGGATTCTGTTACGATTAAAACTTTGTCATTAGAAGAATCAATTTTACCGACAAGAGACAATTCTTTAAAATAATCATTGAATGCGGATTGAACACTATCATTTATTTTTCTAAATCTTAAAGGCGTGCCATGTCCAGCGGGCAAAAACAAAACTTGCGGAGAGGCTAATTTATTTTCTCTATTAATAGCCTTCATTAGCTCGCCGATTACCAGTGTTGGAATTCTGCCAGATATATCATCACCAACAACTATATGATATTCATTATTTTTAAATACTGGGGCTAATTGTTTTATCAAATTTTCAAATCCCTTGATTGATTTCTCGAATCTTTTATATTCAAATTCGGGCGGCTGAATCTCCACTTTTTGCTTCTTCCCTATTTCCAATTTTTTTCTTTCAAATTCTTCCATAAATTTAATATCGCCTTTATTTTAACTTAAAAATACCACAAATTAAGCTAAAAAACAAGGATAAAACCCCGCCATAGCGGGGCAAGCAAAAACCGTGCCACAATAGCACGGTTTTTGACAAGTCTATATAGGTTTAAATCTTCAAGTCGTCAACAACACTATCAACGTCTTTTCTTTCGCTTCGAGGTGGTCGATGACCGCCTTCCGGCTCTTCAATCTTAAGGTTGACTCGGGCATTGTTCTTAGCACCAACTATTCTCAATAAAGTTCGAATAGCTCTTGCAGTAGAACCTTCTCTACCAATTAAGGCGCCCATATCTTCCGGGTTAACCCTAAGGGTCAAAAGCACACCCATTTCATCAACAGTTCTTTCAACCTTAACCTCTTTTGGATTGTTGACAATATGTTCAACTAGAAACTCAAGAAATTCCTGATCTTTTCCTTTTGCCATGTTTTTCACCCCGTTAAATAAAAATCTCTGATTTTTAATTCGTGCAGCGAATTATTTAACTGGGGTAAATATTTAATGAATTACTGATTTTTGTAGTAGCCGACCTTTCTGCTTTATCCGCCATAGCTTTAGCAAAGGCGGAGTTTATACTATTATTTCAGTGCTACTATTTTTGATATTTCTATTATATTTTATTTAAAATTATTTGTCAACAATAAATTTTACTCCCGCCCAGAATCTTCTGGGCGAGGCTCGCCCGTCCCGCCTTCGGCGGACGAGGCGGCGTCTTTTGGTTGTGTGTCAACTCCGACGTCCTGAACACTCGTTTCGGGAGTCGGGACTCCGACCTCGCCTTCGGCGAGCGTCGGAGCTACTTTTTCAACGGGCTTGCTTTCTTCTGTCTTTTTCTTCGGTTTCCACGCTTTTACTTTTGCCTTATCAATAATTTTTTCGTCAACCAGCATATTGTGTAATGTCGGCGACAATTGCGCGCCTTTTGAAATCCAATGTAAAATTCTTTCTTTTTTAAAAGTTTTTTGTTTTGATTTAGGGTTATAAGCACCAAGCTCCTCAATAAATTTGCCTTGCGGCCTAAAAGTATGCTCAACCAAAACCACCCGAAAACTCGGTTGATTCTTTTTTCCAATTCTCTGTAATCGTATTTTTAACATATTTTATTCCCACCCCTTTTTACGAAGAGCTTTCCTTGCTGCGTCTTCCTGCGCAGTTTGTTTTGACGGACCCTCACCCGTGGCGATTAAATCGCCATTCAAATATACTCCAATCACAAATTTTTTACAATGGTCAGGCCCTTCTTCTTTTACCAACTCATAACTCGGGGTAATCCCCTCTTTACCCTGCGCTTCTTCCTGAAAATGACTTTTGGGATCCTGATAAAGTTTTTCTTCTAAAACTCTTTTCAATTCGCAAAGCAAATGCTTTTTAATAAAATTTTCAGCTTTCTCAAATCCGCCGTCCAAATAAATCGCGCCGATTACTGCTTCTATGGTATTGGCTAAAATAAATTGTCGCGCCCGGCCAATATCTTGTCCTTCGCCCCTGGAGAGCATTAAATAATCATTAAAACCAAGTTTGGCCGCGACTTCTGAAAGCATTTTACTATTTACCAAAGCAGCGCGCCATGTGGTTAAATCTCCTTCCGGATTTGGATAATTCCCAAATAAATATTTAGTAACAATCAATTCCATCACCGCATCTCCTAAAAATTCCAATCGCTCGTTATGGTCCATTTTATATCCTGGATTTTCATTTAAATAAGAACGGTGAACGAATGCTTGTTGTAATAAATCTTTATTTTTAAACTTAATGCCAATATTCTTTTCTATTTTTTTGATATCTTTTTTATTTTCCATTTTTATTTTCTTTTGTTTCGTCTTTATTAGTGTTTTGCATTTCTCTGTAAATCGTTCCCAAAACGCCGTTCACAAATCTGCCCGAACTTTCGCCGCCATAACCCTTTGCCAATTCTATTGCTTCATTAATCGCTACTTTTGGCGGCACTTCGTTTTTGTCGCCGAATAATAATTCATAAATCCCGATTCTCAAAACATTTCTGTCAACAATCGTAATCTGGTTTAAAGGCCACTCCGGAGCAGATTTGATAATTATTTCGTCAATCTGGGTTTGGTACTTTAAAACCCCGTGAGCTAAATTGTTTATGAACTCGTTTTCTTCAACCCCCGCCCCGAATTCATCTATGTTTCTTTTGAGGATTTGGTCTATATCTAAATTTTTTTCTTGCTTGTCTCGCCCTCGGGCGGAATTAAAATCCAATTCATAAAGAGATTGAAGAGTAATTGAACGAGCAATGTGACGTGAAGACATAAAATAATTTATTTTTTAGATAATTCCTCTAAATTTAATGGTTTATTTTTTTGTTCTTCTCTTGCTTCTTCTTCGTGGGCTTTTAATTCTTTTTCTTTTTTCTTTCTTTCCTTCTTTTCTAATTTTACCAAAACATCAATGGTTTCTTTGCCATTATAAAAACCGCAAAACGAACAAACCCGATGCGGCAAAATTGCTTCTCCGCACTTCGGGCAGGAAGCAAGATTTCTTTTTTTCAACGCCAAATGTGATCGGCGTCGGTTTCGTCTTGATTTAGTATGTCTTTGTTTCGGTATCGGCATATTGGTTTTAATATATCAGAAAAAATTTATTTATGCAAATTAAAATAAAAGAACGGGACTTCCTTTCGGTTGTCCCGTCGAACCTGCGTGATCAAAATGCGTTTTCGCATTCGAATTGGGCTGAACCACACGGCTCTATCAATCAGAAACAATGGGTTGCGAAATAGCGGTCTGAGGGACGCGCCTCGGTGCTATGTTCGCACCTGCCCAAATTAGAGGACCATTGCTCCCATTACTCCAATTGAATCATTTTTTAAAGATCTGATTACTTTTTACTCGATACAGCACAAGGGCTGGCGAAAACTGCCAATAGCACCATTGCGGCAAGGGTCCCATAAAAAATCTTTGACAACAATTCATAAAACTCAACTGACTTAACTTTTAATATAAATCCGCAAAAACCCAAGACCAGTGGCATTACTAAAAAGGCGAACAAAAAGCAAAAAGTTAATATAAACCTTACGGCTTCGCAAAATTTTTCATCGCCTGTTTTGTCAAGAACTTCGTTTTTCATTTTCTCCTCCTTTTTCGTAAGATTTTTCTTACGCCCATATCATACACCCAATTAAAAATCCTGTCAACTCCAAAATCGTATTTTGGAATTTATACCACTTTTTGTCCGATCGGATAAAAGATGGTATAAAGTAAAAACTGATTTCTATTACCAATTTCTTATTTCTATACAACCAATTTCCATTTTGTTATGATTAAAGAGTATGCTGGAAAAATTCACTCATTTACATGTTCACAGTCATTATTCGCTGCTTGATGGATTGGCGAAGATTGATGAGTTGATTGAAAAAGCCAAGGCGTGCGGAATGGACGCTTTGGCAATCACTGACCACGGCGTTATGTACGGCGTGGTTGAATTCTATAAAAAAGCAGTTGCCGCTGGCATCAAACCCATAATCGGAGCTGAGATGTATCTCACCACAGGAAGCCGCCTGGAAAAAACAGCCGGAAAATCCGACATCAGATACCATTTAATTTTACTGGTAAAAGACAAAACCGGATATCACAATTTGGTAAAACTTGTCACCAAAGCGCATCTCGAGGGATTTTATTACAAACCAAGAATTGATAAAGAAATTTTGGAGCAATATCACGAAGGGCTGATTGCTTTAACCGCCTGCCCGCAAGGAGAAATTCCCTCTGCGCTCTTGGCCGGTGATTGGGCAAAATCAAAAAAACTTGTTTCAGAATATGCAAAACTTTTCGGAAAAGGAAATTTTTACCTTGAAATAATGGACCACCCCAATGATTTAAATCAAGTAAGATTAAACGAGCAATTAATTAAATTATCCGAAGAAACAGGAATGCCATTAGTCGCCACCAATGACACGCATTATCTGAATAAAGAAGATGCTGATGTGCACGATGTTTTATTGTGCGTCCAGACAAACCATACGATAGAAGAAAAAGAAAGAATGACAATGAAAGGCGAAGATTATTCTTTAAAACCAGCTGATGAAATGATTAGGGCTTTTCGGAATACCCCGGAGGCAATTGAAAACACCCAGAAAATCGCCGAGATGTGCAACCTTAAATTAGAATTAGATAAAATAGAACTCCCTCACTTCCCTCTGCCAGAGGGTGAAACAGCTGACACTTATCTTGAAAAATTATGCAAACAAGGATTGATTAAAAGATTTCCAGCAAAACTTTTTAAAAGCGAAGAAGAAAAAGAATATCTTGCAAATGTTAAAAAGCAATTAAAATATGAATCGGGCGTGATTAAGAAAATCGGGTTTACTTCTTATTTCTTGATTGTCCAAGACGTAGTTAATTGGGCAAAAAATCAGGGAATTGTTGTTGGTCCTGGCCGAGGCTCGGCCGCCGGCTCTCTGGTTTCTTATCTTTTAAATATAACCAATGTTGACCCATTAAAATACAAACTTCTTTTTGAAAGATTTTTAAATCCCGAAAGAATAAGTATGCCGGATATTGATTTGGATTTTGCTGACACCAGGCGTGATGAAGTGGTAAATTATGTGAGCAAAAAATACGGCGAGGACCACGTTGCCCAGATTATTACTTTCGGAACAATGGCGGCACGGGCAGCAATCAGGGATACTGGCCGTGCGCTCGGTTATACTTACGCTTTCTGCGACCAAATCGCCAAAATGATTCCTTTTGGTTTTACCTTAAAAGAAGCATTGGAAAAAGTTCCTGAGCTTTCTCAATCTTACGATACTGATGACCAGGTTAAAACATTGATTGATATTGCTAAAAAATTAGAGGGCGTTGCCCGCCACGCCTCTACCCATGCCTGCGGGGTTGTAATTACTAAAAATCCTCTTGATTTTTACGCTCCACGCCAATTCGCATCGCAGGATGACCAAATTATTGTTACCCAATATGAGATGCACAGCATTGAAGCTTTAGGATTATTAAAAATGGATTTTCTCGGGCTAAAAAACCTGACAATTATTGAAAACACGATTAAACTTATAGAAAAATTGAGGGGCATAAAAATTAATATAGACGAAATTCCCTTGGAAGACAAAAAAGCATTTGAATTATTCCGGCGCGCAGATACAGTGGGAGTGTTCCAATTGGAATCTTCGGGTATGAGAAAATATCTGCAAAAACTAAGGCCCACCAATTTAGAGGATATTATTGCTATGGTTGCTCTGTATCGGCCCGGACCGATGAACCTTATTCCGGAATACATTGCCAGAAAACACGGAGAAAAAGAAATAAAATATGTTAATCCAAAACTTGAGCCAATTTTAAAAAATACTTATGGCATTACTGTTTATCAGGAACAATTAATGCAGATCGCCAAGGATTTGGCGGGATTCAACTCATCAGAAGCAGACGTCCTTAGAAAGGCAGTGGGTAAAAAAATCAGAAAACTACTGGAACAGCAGGCTGATAAAATGATTGACGGTATGGTTAAAAACGGAATTCAAAAAGAGGTTGCTCAAAAAATCTGGGACTCTATTGAACCATTTGCCCAATACGGGTTTAATCGAAGTCATGCAACCTGCTATGCCTTAATCGCTTATCAGACCGCTTATTTAAAAGCCAATTATCCAGAAGAATTTATTACTGCCTTAATGCAGGCAGACCAGAAGGACTTGGACCGAATTAATATTTTAGTTGAAGAGTCAAGAAAAATGGGAATTCCGATTTTACCGCCGGATATAAACGAGAGTTTTGATAATTTTACCTTAATTCCGGAAAAATCATCTATCCGCTTTGGCTTGGCAGCAGTCAAAAATGTCGGCCACAATGTGGTCAAAATGATTGTTGAAGAAAGAAAGAAAAACGGTCCCTATCAGTCAATGGCAGATTTTCTTACTCGGCTTTCTCCCTTGCCCGGAGAAAGCGCGGTGCTGAATAAAAAATCATTGGAGAGCTTAATCCGCGCTGGCGCATTTGATAATATTGCGCCGAGAAAAGAATTACTGGAGCATTTGGAAAATCTGCTTGAATTCTCCAAAGAATCGCAAAAAACCAGAAAATACGGTCAAACCAGTTTATTCGGCCCAGAAACACAAGACAAAGATCAATTGCTTTTTTCAAACGGCAATAACAATGGAAAAAGAAAATTAATGAATGAAGAAATCCAATGGGAAAAAGAATTATTGGGAATGTATATTTCCGACCACCCGCTTAAAAACCACGAAGAATTCTTAAGGGATAAAATAATACAAATTAAGGACTTGCCGAAACAGAAAAAAGATAGTAAAGTTAAAATTGCGGGGGTAATCACAAAAATTACCAAATTTATTACCAAATCAGGCAAACCGATGTTATTTGTAAAAATCGAGGATTTGACTGGAAATATTGAAATTTTGGTCTTTGCCGGTATTTTGGAAAAAAATCCAATTATCTGGCAAGGAGGAAAAGTTATAATCCTCGATGGCCGTTTAACTGACCGCGACGACCAATTAAAAATCCTCTGCGATAATGCAGAAGAATTATTAGCTCAAGGCCCGCTTCGCAGCGAGGCGAGCTGATCCGCCTCGGGCGGAAAAACTAATATATGAAAAACAAAATTGAATCAATACGGCATTCGTTAAGCCACCTGATGAGCATGGCGGTTTTGGAAATTTATCCCAAAGCCGGCTTGGGCGTCGGCCCGTCCATTGAAAATGGTTTTTATCAGGATTATGATCTGCCGGAATCAATTTCTGAATCAATTCTGCCGCAACTAGAAAAAAGAGTGCGGGAAATGATAAAAGACAAAATAAAGTTTCAGAAACATCAAGCGAACTTTGAGGAAGCGCTGAAATTTTACCGGCATGATCCGTATAAAAAAGAAATGATCAGAGACCTGAAAAAAGCTGGCGAAAAAAATGTTTCTTTTTACAAATCCGGCTGGTTTGATAATCTCTGTGCCGGACCGCACGTTAAGTCAACTACGGAAATTAACGCTGATGCATTTAAACTTACCAAAATTGCCGGAGCATATTGGCGCGGGGATGAAAAAAATCCAATGCTGCAAAGAATTTATGGTGTGGCATTTAAAACTAAAAAGGGGCTTGATGACTATCTAAAACAAATTGAGGAAGCGGAAAAACGCGACCATCGAGTCCTTGGCCAAAAACTGGATTTATTCAGTATTGATGAAGAAGTCGGACCAGGACTGATATTGTGGCATCCAAAAGGAGCAATGCTCCGCCAAATCATTGAAGATTTTTGGATTAAAGAGCATTTGGCTAATGGCTATGAACTCCTTAAAACTCCTCATATTGGCAGAATAAAGCTTTGGCAAACTTCAGGTCATACTAATTTTTATAAAGAAAATATGTTCGGGCCAATGGAAGTTGAGGGTGACAAATATTTGATTAAACCAATGAACTGCCCGTTCCATATGAAAATTTACAAAACCCAGACCAGAAGTTATCGTGATTTGCCATTGCGTTGGGCAGAACTTGGCACTGTTTACAGATACGAACGCTCAGGAGTTTTACATGGCTTAACCAGGGTTCGCGGCTTTACACAAGATGATGCGCATATTATCTGCACACCAGAACAATTATCAAACGAGGTAATGACTGCTGTCAAATTCGGCATCAAACTTCTTAAAGATTTTGGCTTTAAAGAATACGGCATTTATTTGGCTACTCGTCCGGACAAATACGTGGGAAATCCGAAAAACTGGGAAAAAGCAACTAACACTTTGAAATTTGTCTTAAATAAATTAAAACTCAAATACCAGATTGATAAAGGCGGAGGAGTGTTTTACGGCCCGAAAATTGATATTAAAATCAAGGATTCATTAGCCAGAGAATGGCAATGCACTACTGTCCAGTTTGATTTTAATCTGCCGGAAAGATTTGATTTGGTTTATGTCGACAATAAAGGCAAAAAACAAAGGCCATATATGGTTCACCGCGCCTTACTTGGCTCATTAGAGAGATTTGTCGGGGTTTTATTGGAACACCATGCCGGCGCTTTGCCTTTTTGGCTTTCTCCTGTCCAGATTTATGTAATTCCGGTTGGTTCGCGCCATGAAAAATATGCCCAGCAAATCGCCAAAGAATTAAAAGAAAATAATTTCAGGATTAAAGTTAAAGATGAAAACGAAACTGTTTCCAAAAAAATCCGCGAAGCAGAATTGCAGAAAATCCCCTATATGCTGGTAGTTGGCGATGAAGAAATAAAATCAAAATCCGTGCGCGTAAGAACCAGAGAAAAAGGAGACATCGGAATGATAAAAATGGATAAATTTATTAAGATGATAAAATGAGGTATTTTATCAAAACATTCGGCTGTCAGATGAACGAAAGCGATTCTCAAAGAATCGCTTCGTTTTTGGAGCGACAACATTATCAAAATACCGACAAGATAGAAAATGCGGACTTGATTGTGGTTAATGCTTGCTCTGTCCGACAAACAGCAATAGATAGAATTTGGGGACTGTTAAATAAAATTAAAAAAATAAGAATAAAAAATAAAAAAATTAAAGTTATTATAACGGGCTGTGTTTTGTCGTCTGATAAAAATAAATTTGAAAAATTTCTTGCCCCGTACCGAACCGAAGGTTCTGGTTTGGGGTTCGATGCCGTTTTAAATATTAAGGATTTTTTCACATACCATCTTTTGTACGATCGGAAAAAAGATGGTATGAATTATTTGGAATTGAAAGCAAAACACTCAAACCCAAAATCTGCTTTTGTGCCGATTATGACCGGCTGTAATAATTTTTGCTCGTACTGTGTTGTCCCCTATACGCGCGGACGGGAAATTTCCAGGTCAGTAAAAGAAATCATTAATGAGGTAAAAAGATTAATAAAAAAAGATTGCCAAGAAATAATTCTACTTGGGCAGAATGTCAATTCATACCAATATGGCTTTGCAAAACTTCTGCAAAAAATCAATAACCTGCCCGGTGATTTTAAAATTAAATTTTTAACCAGCCACCCCAAAGATATGTCTGATGAGTTAATTGATGCCATTGCCGAATGCACAAAAATTTCTAAAGAAATTCATCTGCCTATACAAAGCGGAGGTAATAAAATCCTCAAACTGATGAATCGCGGATATACAGTTAAAAAATACCTGAATTTAATTGAAAAAATCCGCAAAGAAATTCCAGAAGCCAAAATTTCCACTGATGTAATTGTCGGATTTCCTGGCGAAACCAAAAAACAATTTGAAAACACGGTTAAGGTTTTTAAGGAAATTAAATTTGACAAGGCGTATATTAATAAATACTCCGTCCGACCTGGCACCATTGCTAGCCGATTTAAAGATAATATCCTGCTCACGGAGAAAAAAAGACGCTGGAAAATTCTCGAAGAGATGGTAAATCTGCCTACGCCAAAGGCTTCGGCAGGCAAGTCAAAATTAATTGTAATTCTCGGTCCGACTGCCTCAGGAAAAAGCAGTTTAGCCATAAAATTAGCCAAAAAAATGAATGGTGAAATTATCTCGGCTGATTCAAGGCAAATCTATAAAGGAATGGATATTGGCACAGGAAAAATCACACAGAAAGAAATGCGCGGAATCCCCCATTATTTACTGGACATTGCTAATCCGAAAAAACAATTCAGTGTTGCTGAATATAGAAAATTAGCCCTTGGAGCAATAGATAAAATTTACAAAAAGAGCAAAATCCCGATTCTCTGTGGCGGCACTGGATTTTATATTCAGGCAATTACCGATGGAATCGTCATACCAGAAATAAAACCTGACTGGAAATTAAGGAAAAAATTAGAAAAGAAAAGCGCCGAAGAATTATTTAAGCAATTAAAAAAACTCGACCCGCAGCGAGCTAAAAACATTGATGCCAAAAATAAACGCCGGTTAATTCGAGCAATTGAAATTATTTTAAAAACCGGTAAACCAATTCCACAAATAAAAACCAACCCCCAATATAATGTTTTGTATCTTGGCGTAAAAAAATCTCTGCCCGAATTAAAACAAAAAATTAACCAAAGAGTTGATAAAATGATTAAAGTGGGGTTAATGAAAGAGGCACAATACTTGATTCAGAGATACGGTCAAACTACCGTACTTAAAAACACTATTGGGTACAAAGAATGGTTACCCGTCAAAATGCGCAAAGCGCATTTGGCGGGTACGGCTGGACAAATAAAACTCCACACCCTCCAATACGCCAAACGCCAGATGACTTGGTTTTCGGCCCAAGGCCGATCCGCCTTGGGCGGAAAAAAATATCCAGGAAATAAAATCCACTGGATATCAAATTTTGTGGAAGCAGAAAAATTGGTGAAAGAATTTCTACCTTAATTTTTTCTTAATTACTTCTTTTGCGATGCCTGGATTAATCCTACCCTTAGATTCTTTCATTGCTTGGCCAATAAGAAATTGTAAGGCATTTTCCTTTCCCCTTTTATAATCCTCAACCACTTGGGGATTATTTTTTATTATTTTATCAATAATCTTTTCCAGTTCTCCTACATCACTTACCTGTTTCAAATTTTTGGATTCAATAATTTGCGAAGGGTCTCCACCTGTCCTGAACATTTCTTTTAAAACCTCCTGCGCACCACTGGAAGAAATTTCGCCGATGAAAATCAAATAAATTAATTCAGCAAAATTTTCTGCTGTTATTTTAATTTCATCGGTTGTAGAAATAAATTTGGGAAATTCAGTAATAATATAATTTGCGCTTAATTTTACTAATTTATCAAAATCGGTTTTTATCTTGCCTGATTTCAGCCAGGCGGCCAATTCGCTGATCGTTTGCTCAAAAAAATCACCCAAATATTTATAACTCACCAGGACATCAATGCTCCCTTCAGACAATTTGTATTCATTTTTAAACCTTTTTTTTCTCGCCATTGGCAGCTCTGGAATTTCTTCTTTGAGTTTTTCAACTTCATTTTTATTGATATCCATCGGCGGCAAATCCGGCTCTGGAAAATAACGATAATCATCAGAGGTTTCTTTTGTTCTCTGACTAAATGTTTCTTGCTTATTATCGTTCCAGCCCCGAGTTTCGTGAATTACCCCCTTATTGTCTTCCAATATCTCTTTTTGCCTTTTAATTTCATATTCAATCGCTTTTTCCACACTTTTGAAGGAATTAAGATTTTTAATTTCCACCTTTGTCCCCATATTTAAAGAAACATTCGCCTCCACCCGCATTTGTCCTTTTTCCATATCAGCATCAGAAATTTTTAAATATCTTAAAATCAATTGTAAATCTTGGGCAAATTTTTTTGCTTCTTCTGCTGAACAAATATCGGGTTCAGTCACTAATTCCATTAAAGGAATGCCGGCGCGATTATAATCAATTAATGAATAATCTCCCCTATCGTGTATAGATTTTCCCACGTCTTCCTCTAAGTGAATTCTGCGGATTTTTATTCCGTTTAACTTTCCATTAAAACACAATGGTGCTTCATATTGGCTGATTTGATAACCCTTTGGCAAATCTGGATAAAAATAATTTTTTCTTTCAAACCAGCTTTTTTCGGCAATCTGGCAATTTAAAGCCAATCCTGTTTTTATCACGCTATGCACTGCTTGTTTGTTTATTACCGGCAAAGAACCCGGCTGAGCAGTGCAAACCGGACAGATATTAACATTCGGCTCTTTTTCCAGAGGATTATTTAAACAAGAACAAAACATTTTTGTTTTGGTTTTTAATTCAACATGAATCTCCAGTCCAATTGTCGGCTGATATTTGTCCATTATTTTTATCTTATCATTTTTAAGGCAATAAAAAAAGCCCCGCAGCTGTGGGGCTCGTCTCGTTCTCAACTTTAGGAGTGCTGAATGGGAACTCCATACTGGGTTTTATCATCAATGATATCTTTTTCTGGATCTTGCCATTCTTGCACCCAATCCTCTATTTTAAAAATCCTCATTCCACCATCTTCAGTCGAACAAACCACTCTTTGCTGTCCAGCATTGATAATCATCTTTTTGCAGATAAAACACGGGAAAGCATTTAATAATTCTCTTGTTTCGAGAGTTTCTCCATATATATACATATCTCCACCAAGTAAGCTTACTCCGGCTCGAGCAGCGTTTATTATGGCATTCATCTCGGCGTGAACACTGCGACATAATTCATAGCGCTGACCAGATGGAATTTTTAGTTCATCTCTAAGACAACTGTTGCGCTTAAAACAATCTTTTGTTTTTCGCGGGCAACCCGTATAGCCAGTGGCCACAATTTGGTCATCGCGGACAATTATCGCGCCTGACCGCCGACGGAAACACACGCCCCTCTGGGCAACTTCTCTGGCAATCCCTAAATAATATTCATCTTTTGATATTCTTTTTTCCATAGTATATCCTCTTTTTGTCTATCCTTGCCTCTGACCAAAAATTTTCTCCAATAAAAACTTACATCTGTCTTCGTCTATTCCAAGTTTTTCTATTTGTGAATTTTTTTCCGCCCTTTTTTCTTTGGAAAGTCCTGGGTTTTTTAGGGCTTCTTTTGATTCTTTAATTCTGTCAGGATAATTTTTATTTAAAGCTCCCTCCAGTCGTAACCTTGTTGCGTTTTTCTCAAAAAAATTAAATTCAATGCGGGGTTTCTCTGCTCCCGGAATTATTTCTTTCTGAACATACAATCCTTTACCATTAGATGAAACTATCATTCGTTCAGTGTTGCCATCACCCCTTATTGGCAGGTTTATTAATCGTGCTTCAGTTTCTGCTATTTTGGACATTTTCTCAAAATAATCTCTCAATAATCGATTTCTTTCATTCGGCTCTATGCTGTTAATCGGCTTTCCCTCTTCTTGTGTTATTCTCTTGATGTCGTTTTCTAATCTCGCGAACAACCCGTCTACACTCCCTTTAATTTCCTTGACTTCAATGTTATCTCCTCCTATGGTTTGGCTTTCTCTTATCATAGTTTATTTTTTATTTAATTATTTTTTATTTAAATAATCTGTTGCTGCCAAGGCCGCCTTAGCGCCTTCGCCTGCGGCAATAACGATTTGCTCATATTTTATATCTGTAATGTCCCCAGCAGCAAATAATCCCGGGGTCTTTGTATAATTGTCCTTATCAATGACTATTTCTCCGATTTGATTAAGTTCAACCAATTTCTCGGCAAAATCCACTTTTGCCATCATTCCCACAGCAATAAAAACTCCGTCAACTTCTAATTCTTTATCTTCGCTGGTTTTTCTGTCTTCACAAATTAATTTCTCTACAAATTGTTTCCCTTTAATTTCTTTGACTGCAATATTAGTATAAAATTCTACTTTCCCGCTCTGTTCCAGTTTTTCTTTCAGTATCGGGTCTCCTCTCATTTCTTCCAAAAATTCCAGAATATAAACTTTTTTGGCGTATTTTATTAAATCCAGAGCCGTGTTAAAACCGGCATTGCCTCCGCCGATAACTGCTACGGTTTTGTCCTTAAATAATGGCGCATCGCAAGTAGCGCAAAAACTCACTCCCTTGCCCTTAAATTTTTCCTCTCCGGGAATGTTTAATGTTCTGGGAATTTTGCCCGTAGCAATAATCACGGCTTTTGTCTCATATTCTTTATCATTGTCCCTAATTTTAAAACTATCACCTTTTTTATTTAAGTCAATCACCTCTTTATTTTCCTCGATTTCAATCTCATATTGTTTCAATTGTGCGGACATCTGCTTAATTAAATCTATGCCGGAAATCTTTTTCGTCCCTGGCCAATTCTCAATTTCATTGGCTTTGGTTATCTGCCCGCCCCATTCTTTGGTAATCAAAAGTGTTTTTAGTTTTTTCCGCGCAGCATAAATTCCTGCTGTTATTCCAGCCGGCCCTCCGCCGATAATTATTAAATCATATAACATAAATTGGGTCAATTAGAAATTAGGTTAATTAGGTTAATTTCAGTAGTTGTTTTATTCTATCCTGGTTAAATCCAACAATAATTTCGCCGTTAATATCAATTACCGGCACGCTATATTGTTTGGTCTTCTCAATCATTTCATTTAATGCTTTTTCGTCTTTTGAAACATCAATATCTTCAAATTGAATATTGTGTTCTTTGAGAAAATTTTTTAAGGTCACGCAATATGGACATGCGGGCGTAGAAAAAACTCTTATCATAATTTGATTCCTTCCTTAATTTTGTTCACTATATCATCGACCATTTTTTCAAGTTGCTGTCTCAAGCTTTTCTTGCCTTTATCAATTGCTTTTTGAATTGCTTTGTTTAATGCGTCTTTGGCTTTATTCAAATAAGCAGTATAAACCTCTTTTAATTTGTCTGCCAAACCTGTCTTTCCCTTTAAAAGCATTTCTTTTGCTTCGACTGCCCTTTTTTCGGCAAATACCTTATATCTTTCCGCGCGCTTAACTGAGTCAAGGGTAAAAAGTATGACTATCTTTTCCCACCAAATTTTCAAAAAATATAATTTACTATCCGGACTTATCTTCGGCCCCGGCAAATCATTAGGAAACCCTGCCTCGACTCGCGCGACGCGAGGCGGGACCGCCAGAAAATAAACAGGAGTCATTATAAATCCTAAAAGTATTAAAATTATAATAATTTTTTTCATACCCTTTTATTATAGCACTTAAATATTACCTGCGTAAACATATTTTAGGCCGGCTTTCTTGCCGATTTCGACGGCTTGATTAATTTTTTCGACTGGAGTGGATGGCACGTCAAGCATTTTATGATGCGGGAAAAAACGGGAAACATGCCAAGGCACATCATCACCTAATTTATTTTTAATAAATTCCGCAATATCCTTTAACTCCTTTTCTGAATCGTTTTTTCCCGGGATTATCAAAGTGGTAATTTCCAAGTGGATTTTTCTTTTTTTAATATCTATCAGATTTTCTAAAACCGGCTGTAATCTTGCTCCGCAAACTTCCTGATAAAATTTTTCGGTAAATGCTTTTAAATCAATGTTCGTGGCGTCTAAATACGGACTAACCAAATCCAATGTCTCTTTAGTCATATAACCATTGGAAACCCAGACATTTTTCAATCCTTTTTTTCTCGCTAATTTCATACAATCCAAAGCAAATTCCACAAAAATAGTTGGTTCAGTATAGGTATAAGAAATGCTCGGACACTTGTTTTTTATCGTATCATCAACGATTTCTTCTGGGGTTCTGGTTTTGCCCCCGACGCTCTTCGAGGTCGGGACCTGCGATATATCCGCATTCTGACAATGCAAGCATCGAAAATTACAGCCAACTGTGGCAATAGAAAAAGAAAAAGTCCCTGGCAAAAAATGATACAAAGGCTTTTTCTCAATTGGATCAATGTGTTCAGCAATTATTTTTCCGTAAACCAAGCTGTATAATTTTCCTTCGCGGTTTTCCCTAACGCCACAAATCCCTCTTTTTCCCTCGTTAATTATACATCGATGATTACAGACGTTGCATTGAACCTTGCTACTTGCCTCGCCATTGGGCGGGTCTAAATTTTTATATAACAATGCCTCTTTCATACTTTATTCGCAACCACCCGAAGCTGCTGCTCCACTATCGCTTCCTAAGCTCTGGGAACATTCCGATGGCTTTTCATTAAACCCGGAACAAATAGCCGACTTAAATCCTTCCGCGCTCCTGCTACCATCATATTCCTTATCATTAATAATAATTTGCGGAGAACCACTAATTTCATATTTTGTGTTCAATTGAATCTCATTCTCTAATAGGGAAACTGCCTCATCTTTTTGGCAGGTTTTAATCTTATTAACATCAATTCCCGCTTTTTGGGCAACTCCCTCCCAACAAGTATCAACATTACCAGACCCGCAAGTGGCATTGATTTCTTTCACAAAATTCCAAAATTTATCATTTTGATACTTCTGAACGCATAATTCTCTAACATCCTGATTTAATTCCTGAATTCCGTGCATAGAACAATACTTGTTTTCCTTATCCAGGCAATAACTGCTTCCTCCGCCTTTATAATTGCTATAAATCACATAATGAAGTTGTATGTCTACTTTATCTTTTAATAAATCAACTACCGGCATCATCAATTCTTCTGCCTGATTACCATAAGGGCAAAAACTCATTACAAAAAGACTGGCTTCTGGCTTGTCTTTTTTGGCAACATCAAACTTTTCCTCGGATGCAGTGCTTTCGGAAAGCGCGATACCTTGCGGGAACAAAACCTTTCCGTCTTTAGTGATATAAGAAGTGTATTCCTGAGTATCAACTTTTAATTTAATTGAATAAATCCCGCTTTCACTTTTAACTTCGACCAAAGTAGCCGTGCTTCCCTGTAAAAGATTGGCGTTAATGTAGTTTATGGCTTTTTCTGCTGCTTTTTCTTTGGAAATTGCATTAGGCACTCCGCCATTCTTAAAATAATATAATCCCTGGGCAACAGCCAAGGCGACTAAAATAATGATTATGGGAATAATAAATTTTTGTAGATTTTTCATAATTTCTTGCCCTCCGAAGCTTTATGCGAAGGAGGGTTACCTAAATAATTATTAATTGCATCTTTCAGCGCTTCAGTGACCAATTGAGCGCAATGAATTTTCAGAGGCGGCAATTCGCCAAGCTGCTCCGAAACATCGTTAAATGAAACCCTTAATGCTTCTTTTAATGTCTTTCCTTTAACTAATTCGCAAATCATATCCGAGGCAGCAATCGCAGCTGCGCAGCCGAGTGTTTCAAATTTAATATCTTTTATTCTCTTGCCGCCTTTGGCGAGCCTCGCCTTTGGCGGGTTTTTTTCAATTTTTAAATACAAATTCATCAAATCACCGCAGCGCGGGTTGCCAGCTTTCCCCATTACATCTGGTTTTCTTATTTTCCCAAAAAACTTAGGATGGGAAAAATGTTGGATTATTTTTTTATTATACATAAATTTATCTTCCCGATATTTTTCTTAATCTTTCGACAATTCTAGGTAATGTTTTAATAAATTGGTTTATTTCTTGAAGAGTAGTATATTTGCCCAAACTCACCCTTAAACTAGAGTGAGAATCTATTTCTGACAAACCCATTGCCAGTAAAACGTGCGATGGTAAAAGGGCTTGAGAGGTACAAGCCGAGCCAGTGGAAACTGCGAATCCTGCCTGGTCCAGAGCAATTACCAAGCTCTCTCCTTCCACGCCCGAAAAACTGAAATTAACAATATTCGATAATCCTTGATCGGGTATTTTCGGACCATTCACTTTACTTCCTTGAACATTTTTTAAAACACCTTGTACCAACTTATTTCTCAATCGCTCTATATTTTTTATTTTTAACTTTTGATTTTTAATTTCTGTGATAGCAACCCCCATTCCCACTATTCCAGCTACATTTTCTGTCCCAGCACGCAAACCCCATTCGTGCTTGCCCCCAGCAATTAAAGGAACAATAGGAGTACCCTCTTTAACATAAAGCAATCCAACTCCTTTTGGTCCATAAATTTTATGCGCTGAAAGCGTTAATAAATGAACTCCAAGATAATCAACATTACAATTCAACCACTGAGCTGCCTGGACTGCATCTGTGTGAAAATATACTGGATGTTCTTCTTTTTTATTTATTTCTGCAACTATTTGCCCGATTTTTTTAATTGGCTGGATTGCGCCCATCTCATTATTGGCATACATAATGGAAATCAAATCAGTTTCCGGCGTAATTTCCGCCTTTAAATCGTCAAGATTAATAATCCCGTCACGGCCAACCGGCAAATAACTCACCTTTACTCCTTCTCTTTCTAAATCTTTAAGAGTTTCTAATATTGCCTTGTGCTCAATTCTGGAAGTAATAACATGAATTTTTTCACCCGCCTGCTTCTGGCGTCTTATTGCTTTAATCACCCCCCCGATTGCCAAATTGTCGCTTTCAGAAGCAGAGCCGGTAAAAATAATTTCCGATGACTTGCAACCCAAAAACTTGGCCACTTTTTCTCGGGCCTCATCAATCGCCTCACTCGCCTCTTGTCCGAATTTATGGATAGATGACGGATTGCCGTATTTATCTTTTAAATACGGCATCATTTTTTTCAGCACATTCTTATCCAGCGGCGCAGCTGCAGCATAGTCAAAATATATTCTTTTCTTCTTAGCCATAAAATATAATTATATCACCAAAAACGCTAAACCCAAACAAATTAAGACAATGGCGGCGATTTTCTGGATTAAAACTTCTCGACCAAATTGTTCTTTTAGAATGGGAATTTTTTTAAAAAGCAAGAATGCCAATAGTAAAATGAAAAGATATTGAAGCCCCTGCAAGGCATTAATTAAAACCACGCTTCCCAAAAACACAGCCCAATACAGCAATATTCCGCCAACTGCATTCATAACCCTGCTTACCATAAAAAATCCGAATATCTTGGGTTTGGTTTCCTTGGTTTTGCTGAATATCAATTCTCTATTCTTTTTAGGCAAAAGCAGGGCCAGACCCCACAAAGCCGCACCGACCCTGACCCAGATTAAGCCACTGATGAAATTCGTTCCTAAAAACAAATATTTGGTTATTATCCAAAAAAGAGCAAAAAGAAAGGCAGATGCAATAGCTAAACCGACTATTTTTTTGCCTAAAAATTCTTCTTTTTTAAATCCAATAATAAAACTTCCGATAATCAACAAAAAGAAAGCAATAATTTGTCTTGAACTCAAAAACTCCTTTACCATTATTGAATTCAGAATAAAAATAAAAACTGCGCTGACAGCTCCGATAAAAGGAACAACCCTTGAAACCTCTCCCTTATTAAGAACCTTATAAAGCATTATTGTGGCTATAACCTGAACCAAACCAGCCAATAAACTCCAAAAAATCTCCGAACCATTGGGCATAACAAATCCAAAGGGAATCAGAACAATAACTAAAAGACTTAATACGCAAACATAAAAAGCAAAAACAATCGGATGGGGCATTGGCCGGGAAAGAATATACTTATCAATTACAAAAACCGCAGCGTAAAAAAGATAAGCTATTGTAACAACAATCAACCAAGTCATAATTAAGTATTTAAACCATTATTTTTACAAATCTCGGCGTAGATTTTGGAACTCGGGCGGGGAATTCTTTTTAAATTATTATTGTAATCAATTTCAATTAACCCGAATCTCGGTCGAAAACCAAAACTCCATTCAAAATTATCCAAAAGAGACCAATAGAAATATCCACGCACATCTATTCCTTCCTGAATTGCCCTATAAACGCATTTTAGATGTTCGATAATAAACTTTGCCCGTTTATCATCTTTATTATCAGGTATACCATTCTCGATAATATAAATTGGCTTATTATATCTTTTCAACTTCATTAAAGCCCCGTAAATGCCTTGAGGATGAATTCCCCAACCCATATCATTTATTCCCTGCGATTTCAGATATCCTTTAATAGAAAATGATGAATAATAATTTAAACCAATAAAATCCTGATTGTTTTCTGTTTTATTCAAAAATTCTTCATTCCAAATCGTATTTACAATTTTTAAAATCCCTTTAAAATAATGGTGATTTTGAGCAATGCCCACAAAAGCATCGGGAGAAATTTCATGAATTAATTTATAAACTTCTTTGTGGGTTTCAATTAGCTGTTTAGAAACCTTGCGAAACTTAAACCAATTTCTTGCAAACGGCGGCCACTGACCCGTTAAAAAAGATTGAGCAGCATAAATATTATTCGGCTCGTTCAAGATAATCCAAAATTTTACCAAGTCCTTATACTCGCTGACTATTTTTTCAACAAATTTTTCAAAATATTTTGGCGCATCCTTATTCAACCACCCGCCTTTTTTCGCAAACCAAACTGGCAGGGCAAAGTGCCATAAACTAACAAACGGCTCCAATCCTCTTTGTTTCAGCGCTAAAATTACTTCTCTATAGTGTTCAATTTCTTTCTCGTCAAACTTCCCTTCTTCTGGTTCAATACGCGCCCACTCGATAGAAAATCTGTGGGCGTTATTATTCATTTGCTTTGCTAAGTCAAAGTCCTCTTCAAATCGATGATAATGGTCGCAGGCAATACCAGCATCATATTTTCCACCAGCTGCTGACCAATCATTTTTTATTCCCCCCTCCACTTGATATGCCGATGTCGCAGTTCCCCAATAAAAGTTTTTGGGAAATCTAAGCATTATTGTATCAATAAAATATTATTGTAATTCTCGATTAAAATGGTTTCTGATTTCTGATTTTTGATATTCAATCTCATTAATTTAAACATATTAATCTCTGTTGCCTCATTGTCTTTTTCCAAAAAATATAAATAATCGCCAGAACTATCGGTTATCAATTGACTGACATAACTGCCGGAATACAAAACTTTGTCCGTTTCCTTGTACAAATCAACCAAATGAATTGTTTCTTTAACGCCTACGTCCTTAACCATTTCTTGTTCAGTGTAGAAAAATCCTTTTTCATCAGCAAGCCAAGTTTTATCACTGATACGATCCGTAGTCAAAATAGCCTTAAATTCTCTTTTCTCAAAATCTCCTAAATAAAGTTCTGTGATTTCCTTATTTTCGTTTTTGGTATAAATTTCATAAATAAACATTTTACCCGAAGGCAAAAATTCAATGTTTTGACAATCAATTAAATTAACATTACATCCTTTTGGTACTATATAATCAATCTTTTTGCTCTCAATATTTATCCTACCCAAGCTTTTTGCGCTTACATCATAAATTCCCTGGAAGTAAATATAATCATCGCTCCATTTTTTTAATAAAACAACATTTTCGTCAAAGCCAGCCAAAAGCCGGGCATTTGCGCCATCAACCCTGCTTATCCATAATTCTCTTTTTTGATTGCTTTTTTCTATTTCATCATATGTTGATTCTTTCACTTCCTTTAACCAGGCAATATTGTTACTGTCCGGAGAAAATACCAAGCTTGCTGAATCAATTGACTGGTCAATTTTTTTATCTTTGCCGGTTTTCAAATTAATCAAGATTGGTTCATAAAAAATCCTACTCGCAACCAAATCTTCGCCAAGTTTTTGAATCGGTTCTTCTTTGATTTTCTTAAAATAAATCAACTGTCTGCCATCGGGCGAAATAAAAGAATGGCGCGGGGGCTTATACTTTCCTAAATCAAGTTCTTGTGCCCAGACCGAAACAATTTTTTCTCCCTCTTTATTGCCATTTAATAAAAATAGATTTGCCTTATCTCCATCCACGCGATAATAAAAAACTCCTTCGCCCAAATTCGGACTAAGGATACGCCAGATTAAAATTCCTAAAATAACGCCGATTAAGACAGCTATTAAAATAAAGAAAGTTATTCTTTTCCTTTCCATATTATGGAATATAGCACAAATTAAATTTATCCACAAGCAAAATATTGACTTCTGAATTAGATTAAGCTATTATTTAAATATCCCAAAGAAAGGAGAAACGTGGGTATCAGAGCGGTCGTAATGCCTGGCAATGCCAGGGAAAGGAGGGTATGATCCATCTGAAATTTACTTAACCGGAACACAAGACACAAACAGGGGCCAAAATGGTCCCGCGGGCTGAATGCCCAAGAGGGGTCCCCCAGTGGGACCCCTATATATTTCTGATATACATTAATTATTTCACATAATCCTTGCAAAAAATCTCTTTCCTTTCTGGATTATACTATTTTGAACGACAATTAAGTTGGTTGTTTTTATTTTCTGCCCATTAATCTCAATACTCCCCTGCCCAATTAATCTTCTCGCATCACTTTTGCTGGTTGCTAATTTGCTTAAAACCAAGACATCAACAATGTTCTTACCCGCCAATTTAAATTCTAAAATATCTTTGGGCGTATCTTTTTTTTGGAAAACCGAAACAAAATATTTTCTACCTTCTTGCGCACCTCTTTCTCCCCAATAAATCTTGGTAATTTCATAAGCTAATTCCATTTTAATGTCTCGGGGATTTACTGATTTCTGCTCTAATTGTCTTTTGTGTTCTCTGATTTTATTCATATCCACGCGCGTGCAATTCTCAAAATACGGAATAATTAATCCATCAGTAATACTCATCACCTTGCCAAACATTTCTTTGGGCTCATCGTCTAAATTAACCACATTACCTTCGGTTTTTCCCATTTTTTTGCCGCTCGGGTCCTCTAATAATTTAAGGGTTAAAACAAATTTTTCTTTGTTTTTTAATGCCTTAACCAGGTCGCGTCCAGCCAACATATTAAAAGTTTGGTCATTGCCGCCAACTTCCATATCAACATTCATTGCTACGCTGTCATGGCCTTGCATTACAGGATATAAAAATTCGTGCAAATGAATCGGCTTGCCTTCTTTTATTCTTTTTTCAAACATATCGCGCTCTAAAAGACGCTGAACAGTAAATTCCGAAGCCAATTTTATTAATTCAGTAAAAGTCATTTTACCCAGCCACTCTGAATTAAACTTGAATTTTGTCTTTTGGGGATCCAAAATCTTACCAATCAGTTTTTTGTAATCTTTGGCGTTTTCCAAAACCTGTTTACGAGTTAATGACTTTCGTATTGCCAGCTTATCGGTCGGATCGCCAACCATACCCGTAAAATCTCCGATTAAAATAATAATTTCGTGCCCCAATTCCTGAAACTGCCGCAGTTTATTTAAAACTACGCTATGACCAATGTGTAATTTGCCGGTCGGGTCAATGCCATTGTATATTCTTAATTTTTTTCCGGATTTCAAAACCTTTACCAGTGCTTCTTTGCTGGGATAAATATTTTCCACTCCTCGTTCAAGGGTTTCTTTTATTTTATTTTCGTTTGTTTCCACCATACAGTTTAATTATAACAAAAAATCGCCGAAAAGGCGATTTTTATAATATGTAAAGCTTTTACTTGATTGTTGCCTTGTATTCTTTAAAAATATCCAGAGATAAAATCTGCGATGGAGAAGTTTTATCTGTGTCATAAAACACTAAAAATAAATTGGGAATTTTACTTTTAACGCCCTTTACTCCGTCAATCGTCTTTAATTCTTCCATAATCAATGGTATATGCCCAGAACAAGGAATATCCACTTCCAAAGTTATCTGGCTGAATTTATTTAAATCAACAGCAGCCAGCTGGGGTGAATTAAAACCCAATTTCGCAACATTGGGAAATATCACAAAAAATAAAAGCAAATTGACTAAAACAGTTGTGCTATAAAGAATACTTAAATATCGCCACCTTTTCTTTGCTTCCAAAAAAGACAGTGCTTTATTCCTTCTCAAATAAAGAAGTGCGGACAATGTGGCAAAAACAACAGATAAGCCGATTAAAAATGTAAAAAGATTGGGAATGAGTAAAAATTTCTTAAACAAAACAGCGCTGGCAGTAACGCCAATAATGGAAAACAAAATGAATAGAATGCAAAAAGTATGCGGCAATAAGCCGTAAATTAGTCCTTGAATAAATCCTTTGCGATTATTTTGCATAACCCTCAATCATACTATTTTAAAAAATAGCGTGTCAATAGAAATAAAAGAGGGCGAGGTCGCGTGAAGCGCGCACCTCGCCCAGGGTTCCACTTTTTAGTCGCCGGAAGAAATATGATCCCGGACGACCTTCTGAACACCTTGGACAAATTTTTTTCCCATCTCATCCACTTTCTTTTGGAGTTCGGGCGTAAACAGATCTTTTGGAACCATAATCTTCATACTCATTTGCACTTCTTTGAATACGAAGTGCCGCTTATTTCTCTCGAAGTGCCCACCGATGAGTACGAAGATAATAACTGTAATCAAAACACCGACTAACAAATTTTTCATCGTTTCCTCCTTTATGTCTCCATTATATCATACTACTAAAAATCTGTCAAATGCTTGACAGAAATTTTAGGGGTGATATAATAGAAGGATAGAAAGGAGGACAATATGTACAGAATAATGGATTGGGCAGCTTCCGTTGTCCATGATCATCCAGGGGAATTTGGAATTGCATTTATTGTGTTTGTGCTCTTTGTTTTGGGCTCTTTAGTCCGGCTGATTTATTCTAAAAAAAGAAAGGAGCGAACATGAAAAAAAGATGCTGTTCGTTGGCACCTGGGTGACGCTGTCAGCGTCCTGGAGAATTTTTGTCTGGTGGCAAAAATTATCCCCCGCTCTACTGCTTTCAGTTCTCGGATGCATCGTATCATTCTACATCGCCCGGATTCTCTGGGTGATAAAACATCGCCCGACCGAAGGGGACTCTCCGTGAGCCCCCTTTTTTAATAAATTTAATCAATTGATTTACTGTAAGTGCTGGATAAAGTTCGAACCTACTTATTTATATATAAGCATCCTCATTAACGCAGAAGAATAATAGACCTAGTACCTTTTTCTTTCCTACGTGGTAAAAAAATTAGTTTAAAATTAACAAATAGAAAATTAAATCACTCATCTTTGATAAAAAATAGTTTTATTTTCTAAGGTCAACTCAAAAACTCCTCTAGTTTTAAAATGTCTTTCAGTTAAAAATTGTCTACATTCCTCCTCTAAATTAAGGGAGTGAGTTTCTAATTCGATCTTTTTTGTAAAGTTAATTGTCTTAATCCCGCCCCTAAGAACATCTAGCTCGGCTCCTTCAACATCAATCTTTAATATGTCTATCGATTCATTTGGTGCATAGTAATCATAAAACGTATCGAGCGTTATACATTCGACGTCTATTTTCTCTATCATTTCATCGTTTATCCAGTCTCTATCTCTATTTATTTTAAAACTACTCAGACTGCTCGCTTGTCGGATTATTTCTAGTTTCTTTTTGATGTTCGCTGAAAAAATAGCCTTATTTATACAAGCTACATCCTTTAGACCATTCCTTTCTATATTCAGCTTAAGTAATCTGAGCGCATGCGGATTGGGTTCAACGCAAAAAACTTTTAAGGCAGGGTTTTTAATTTTAGAATATAAGGTATAAAATCCTTCGTTTGCTCCTAAATCAATCAATATTTTGTCTTTTTTTGTTAAAAAATCAGTGGGGGCATAATTTTCTCTAAACTCAAAAAGCTGTGGTAGGCCATGCAAAATAGAATGTGTCATTAAGCCAATAGTGGTGATATTGAAACCCTTAAAATTTAAATGTATAAGTTCATCTCCTGTTTGCTGTATTCCCGTTTCTCGAAACTTTCTTTCATTCTCGATTATTTGTTTTATTTTTAAAATAGTCTCATGATCTGCTGCTTGAGATAAGACCCATTCAAAGTCACTTTTTTTGTTTCTATTATCCATAACTACAAATGTTGTATAATTTTTGGTTTTTCGCTTGCTGACTACCTCGGTTGAGAACCCAATTTTTGAAGGTAAATTCGGCTCTTTTCTGGGATTATTCCCGACGCGTCTCGGTCGGGGAAAATTATTTAAAAACGTACTTGCCCAAGGCCCAACTTCTTTCACCGGGCGGTGCTATTCGAGAAACCGGCTTACCATCCTTAAATAATTCTTTTTGAATAATAATTCCTTCTTGCAATGCCTCTGTCCATGCTTTTGTGGGGCCCTTTCCCCATTGAAGCCATGGAGTAAGATCATCCATAACGAGCATTGTATTTTTAGTTGAAAACATTTTCATATTCTCAATATCGGTCTTGGCAGTTTTATAATCATGTCCGCCGTCGATAAGTACAAAATCGAAGTATAAGCCAGGGTTTTCTTTTTTAAATTTCGGTACTGTCTTTTTTGAATCTCCGTATATTAAGGTGTGGCGGTTTGGAAATTTCTCATCAATAAATTTTTTTGCGATTTTTACATAATCGTATTCCCCTATATCAAAAGAGATAACATGCATCTCGGGAATTGTTTGTAAAAAAATAAAACTTGAAAAACCCAAATGAAACCCGATCTCGCCAACCAGATGTGCATTATAACGTTTTACGGTTCTGGATAAATAGAGAAGTTCTTCTGGTGATGACGAGCCTTCTTTTATCTTAAAACCATGGGCTTTTATAAGTTCTTCTATCTCTTGAATTATTTTTTGAATTTCTTGGATATCCATACTTTTTAACGCAACAAACTGCGGGACTTGGATTCGAACCAAGATTCACGGCTTCAAAGGCCGGTGTCCCCGCCTCTTCGGCGGGTCGCCGATGAGGCGACTACCTACTTTTGGGCTT
>Ga0315293_10000805_pt1 | contig 29711 bp, 28 predicted proteins | sample YL17G13_20_MG_FD_203071 | JGI IMG/M metagenome (GOLD analysis project Ga0315293, IMG submission 203071) | Sediment microbial communities from Yellowstone Lake, YNP, Wyoming, USA - YL17G13_20 | ecosystem: Environmental > Aquatic > Freshwater > Lake > Sediment | place: USA: Wyoming | collected... | reverse complement strand
GGCCGGGATTGAAAAGGCTGCCCACCTGGGTTCGCGGCACGCCGCGGCTTCACCACCTTCGGTGCTCGCAGCCACCAGTGTAGCGCAATCGGGCGCCGCGAGTTGGGCCGCGGGCATGCGGCGGCTCCGATGGGCTATACTGCCAGCGGGCCGTGTGCCACCATTGAGGGCTGGCGGATGGCCCACGGCCATAAGGATGTTCATGGACGATCTGAGCGCTTCGTGGCCGTCCGGGGTTGAAGAAATCGAACACACCGCCGACTGGGCGATGCGTGTCTCGGCACCCAATGCGTCAGAGCTCTTTCGTCGCGCCGCCATGGGACTCTACCATCTGGCCGGCATGCGCCTCAGCGCCCCGCCGCGCCATGAGCGCCGATTGCGGTTGACGGGCGTCGACTGGGAAAGCCTGCTCGTGGCCTGGCTGAACGAATTGCTTTTTCTTCAAGAGCATGAGCACATGGCGTACGACGAGATCCAAATCCTAGCGATCGATCGCGAAGTGTTGGAGGCCGACCTGCGCGGCGGGCGCGTGACGGCCTGGACGCGCGATATCAAGGCGGTCACATTTCACAATCTTCGCGTCGAAGAAGATGCGGCGGGATGGCGGGCGACGATCGTGTTCGACGTCTAGCCGCGACGTGCGGCCGAGGCTGATGCGCGATGGTTCCCAAGAGCGCCTTCATCCAGAGTCAACCTTATCTGTGGGAGATTCCCGCCGACTTCCGTCCGGGGATGCAGGTGCCGCTGTGGCTCTTTGCCGACGACCAACTGCTGGTCGAAGCGCTGGGAGATCAGTCGATTGAGCAGGCGCTCAATGTGGCGAGCCTGCCGGGAGTGGTGGGGCGGGTGGTCGTTATGCCCGACGTCCATCAGGGCTACGGCATGCCCATCGGGGGTGTCATGGCCAGCGCCCTGCCCAATGGGATTATCTCGCCAGGGGCCGTCGGTTACGACATCAACTGCGGCGTGCGTCTGCTGTCATCCGCGATCGAGCTGGAGGCGGTGCATGGGCTGATGGCTGAACTAGCAGCCGCGCTCTACAACGATTGCCCAAGCGGTGTGGGCACCAAAGGGCGCTACCCGCTGAGCGTGGCGGAGCTTGAGCGTGTGTGCCGGGAGGGCGCGCGCTGGGCTCTGGCGCATGGGTTAGCTGAGGCGCAAGATCTGGGGCGGACCGAGGAAGACGGTTGCCTCGAGGGCGCACAGCCGGCGGAGGTGAGCCTGCGAGCCAAGGAACGCGGGCGGCCGCAACTGGGGACGCTGGGTGCCGGAAACCACTTCCTCGAAGTCGATGTTGTCGAGCAGGTGTTCAACCTCACCGCCGGCAATGCGATGGGCTTGCGCGAGGGTTGCCTCGTCCTGCAGATTCACTGCGGGTCGCGCGGCTTCGGCCATCAGGTGTGTACGGATTTCGTCCAGGACTTGCAGAGCGCGGTGCGCCGTTATCACATCGAACTGCCCGATCGCGAGCTGGTGTGCGCACCGCTCGAATCTCCGGAGGGGCAGGCCTACCTGGGCGCGATGAAGGCGGCCGCCAACTACGCCTTTGCCAACCGCCAGGTGTTGGCTCACCTGGCGCGAGGCAGTTTTGAGCGGGTGCTGGCCGGCCACGTCCGCAATACCCATCTGCGCCAGGTGTACGACATCGCACACAACATGGCCAAGGTTGAGACGCACCAGATCGACGGGCGACCGGTGAAGGTGTGCGTCCATCGCAAGGGCGCCACGCGCGCATATGGCCCGGGCGCGCGCGAGGTGCCCGAGGAATACCGCGCGCTGGGGCAGCCAGTGCTCGTGCCGGGTTCGATGGGTACCGCCTCATGGGTGCTCTTGGGAACCGAGGCCAGCATGGCGCTTACCTTTGGGTCGGCGTGTCACGGGGCGGGGCGCGTCATGAGCCGCGCCCAGGCCAGGCGCGAAGTGCGCGGCGACCGTCTGCGGGGGGAGCTTGAGCGGCGAGGGATCCAGATTCGGGCCGGCTCCCTGCCCGGGCTGGCCGAGGAAGCTCCCCAGGCGTACAAAGATGTCGACCAAGTTGTCGATGTCATGCAGCGCGCCGGGCTAGCGTCCAAAGTGGCCCGCCTGCGTCCGGTTGCCGTGGTCAAAGGCTGACCCGAGCTGCTCGGGCCTCCAACACCACCGCGCACACCATTCACGTGGGTCGACTGGCGCCAGTTCGGCTGATCGGGCAGGGCTGAAGCTTCACTGCCCTTGCCCTGCGCAACGCAATTGTCACTGCCCACTCTTTCTCCTCGCGGACACTCATCCCGAATCGCCAGACATATCCCCTTGGATCCTCGCGGTTTGCACAACTGTCTTCTCCCAACCGCAGCCTGAAAAAGAGCCACAGGCCAACGCAGTCGTGCCCCAGTGCCAAGGCGCGGCCGAGGAATGCCCAGGCGATATCTACGCGCAATGAGCGCGCAATTCATGGCAAACCGGGCCATGCAGTCATGTGCCGCCTGCCTTATCCTCGTCGCGGCCCCGCCATTGACAACCGACCACTTCTCGCGTAGTATTTCATTGTACGCAACCCATTTTTGTTAGATGAAAACACCAAAGTGACCCCACCCGAGCGCCGTCCCTCCCGAGCTCGGTACGAGATCCGCTCCGTCAGCCGCGCGCTGATGCTGATGCGCGGCTTCATTTCCAACGAGCCGCCGCTTTCTCTCGTGGAAATCAGCAAGACCACCCAGCTCGACCCGAGCACCACCTTCCGTATGCTGGTGACCCTTCAAGCCCAGGGATTTGTCGAACAGGATCCCCTCACGGGCAAATACCGACCCGGCGTAACATGCCTGGAGCTCGGCAGTCGCTTCTTGCTGAACAACGACATCCGCCATAGAGCGGTCGGCGTTATGGAAGGCCTGCGCGATAAGTTCGGCGAGACCGTCCATCTGACCGTTCTAGATGGAACGGAAGTGGTTTACCTGGAGAAGTTGGCCGGGTTGCACCCCATCGGAATCATGTCCTCGCGCGTGGGCAATCGCTCGCCTGCGCATTGCACGGGCGTCGGCAAGGTTCTCCTGGCCTACTTGACCGAAGAGGAATTGCGCGCCCGCTACCCGATCGAGCGTCTGGCGCGCTTTACCGACAAAACGATCGTCCACATGAGCACGCTGCGGGCCGAGTTGGCGCGCGTGCGCGAGCAAGGCTTCGCTGTCGACCAGCAGGAGCACGAAGCGGATGTGATGTGCGTCGCCGTTCCGATTTTCGACCACAAGGGAATCGCCGCGGCAGTCAGCCTGGCTGGGCCGGTCGAACGCATCGAGCAGCACATGACGCGCGGCGCGCTGACCGACGCATTGAAACGCGCGGGCGCGGAACTCTCGGCCCAGCTCGGGTGGGGGCGCGGGGTTGAGCAGCTTGAGCAGGAACCCTTCGCTGCGGCGGGCACGCGACGCCAGCCAGCTGTTCGCTTAAGTCGGACCCACGCCACTCGGACCCGGGCGAAGTAGGCCACGCCCCTCCGCGATACGGACGAGCCGGGTGAAACGGCACAGCGAGACGTCGTCGCATTCAAAGTGAGGACCGGACATGGACCTGATTGTCGACGCCAACCTGCTCGACGCTGTGGCTCGCGAGCACTCCGACAACAAACACCTGCTCCGGCGGGAGTCGCTGAAGATTGGGCTTATCAGCGTTCGCCCCAATGAGGCGCTGCCAGTTCATTCCCATCCGAAAGAAGAGCAGTTCTATTACGTTCTTGAGGGTGAGGGTGTTCTCCGTCTAGGCGAGAACGATCATCCTTTGCGCCCGGGCCTGGCCGTTTTGATCCCACCCGGCATCCTCCACGGCGTGCGCAATCCGGGCCCTCAGGCTTTGCGTTTCCTCGACATCTTCATCGATTGGAGCGCGCAGGCGGGGTGAGCGCCGCGCTCATGCACAGGAGGCCCCATGGCTGAGGTTGTGACATTCGGAGAAGCGATGGTGCGGTTTGCCCCTCCCGATTTCCAGCGGTTGGAGCAAGCGACTCACCTGGGGATGACCGTGGGCGGGTCGGAACTGACCGTGGCCGCGGGTGTCGCGCGGCTCGGGTTGAGCGCCAGTTGGGTCAGCCGCGTCCCGGAGAACGCCCTGGGCCGGATGGCGCAGAACAAGGCCCGCGAATTCGGTGTCGACACCCGCCATCTGGTATGGACCAAGAGCGATCGCATGGGGCTGTACTTCGTGGAATACGGTGCATCGCCGCGTGCCAGCGGTGTACTGTATGACCGTGCGTACTCCGCCATCAGCCGCATTCAGCCGGGGGAGGTCGACTGGGACCAGACTCTAACAGGCGCCAAGTGGTTTCACACCAGCGGCATCACGCCGGCCCTGAGCGACAGCGCGGCGGCCGTCACCGAAGCTGCGCTCAAGACGGCGCGCGCCAAAGGCTGCCTGGTGAGTTACGACCTCAACTACCGGGCCAAGTTGTGGTCGCAGGACAAGGCGCGGGCGGTACAGGAACCGTTCATGCCCAACATCGACGTGCTCATCACCACCGAGGAAGACACGGAGCGCGTCTTTGGAATCAAAGCAGGAGACCACAAGGAAGCGGCCCGGCAACTGGCCGAGCGCTATCACTTGCGAGCCGTCACCATCACCTTGCGCGGGACGCCATCGGTCTGGCGCAACACGTGGAGCGCCTTCGCGTATTCGGAAGGCAAGTTCTACGAGGATGTGACCTACGACCTGGAGATCGTCGACCGCCTGGGTGGGGGCGACAACTATTCGGCGGGATTCATCTACGGCTTTCTGAGCGGCGGGGTGGAGAAAGCCGTCCGCTATGGCAATGCCTTCTCGGCCCTCAAGCAGACCTCGTGGAGCGATTTCAACTGGGCCACGCGCGAAGAGACCGAAACTTTGATGCGCGGCGCGACGGGCACGAGCCTGCGCATTGCGCGATAGGAGAGACCATGGACCGTGAGCAACGAATCCGCCTCATTGAAGAAACCGGCGTGGTGGCCATTGTGCGCTTCGACCGCTCGGAGGAGTTGGTGCGGGTGGCACGCGCCGTGGCGCAGGGCGGAGTGCGCGCCATCGAGTTCACCATGACCACTCCGGATGCGCTGGCGACCATCGCCCAGGCGGCCAAGCAATTGGGCGGCGAGGTCCTATTGGGGGCGGGCACGGTGCTCGATTCCGAGACGGCCCGCGCGGCGATTCTCGCCGGCGCGGAATTCGTCGTCGCGCCCACGCTGAACCCCGATGTGATCGCAACCTGCCGGCGATACGGCACGGTCGTTATCCCCGGCGCCTACACGCCGACGGAGATCCTCACCGCGTGGGAATGCGGCGCGGATTTCGTCAAAGTGTTTCCAGCCGAGATTGGGGGGCCAGACTACTTGAAGGCCATCCGCGCGCCCTTGCCGCAGGTGAGGCTGATCCCGGTGGGCGGCGTGTCGCTGGAGACGACGCCCGACTTCATTCGCGCCGGTGCGGCGGCGGTAGCGGCGGGCGGGAATCTCGTTAAGAAGAGTGCCATCGCCGCCAAGGACTTCGATGAGTTGACCGCCACCGCCCGCCAATTCGTGGAGGCGGTGGCCTCGGCGCGCCGCGCATAGGGACGGTGCATCACCGGCGCCCGGCATGCAGCAGAGCCACGGGTATTCGGGAGGGAACTTCCAATGCGACGAATTGTGAATGCCAACTCCAGCCGCCCGCCGGCTGCGGTTGTCGAAGGTTATCGGTCACTGCTTTCCATCTTCAGCCCATCGTGCGTTGTGGCCGATTGCCTGGAGCGATCCGGCGTGCTGCGCAGCGATATCCGTCCCCTGTTCGAAGCACGCTTCACCGGGGTGGCTCTAACCGTGAGGCTGTATCCTGGCGATCTCGTGGATTGCCTGGACGCGCTGGCTGTCGCCCAGTCGGGCGATGTCATCCTGGTGGATGCCGCGGGCGAGACGGAGACCTCTATTTGGGGCGGCCTGATGGCCGGGCTCTGCCAGCAAAAGGGCGTGGTGGGGGCCGTCGTGGATGGTGCCATCCGCGACACGGATGAAATCAAGAAATTGGGCTTCCCCATCTTCAGCCGAGCCATCGTCCCCCGCTCGACGCATTCGCCATATTCAAAGCGCATGGAACCCATCGAAGTCAACGTGCCGATCCAATGCGGCGGCGTGCTGGTCTCGCCGGGCGACATTGTTTTGGCGGATGAGATTGGGATCGTCGTCGTTCCTCAGTCCCAGGCGCAGGAAGTGCTGGCCCAGGCGCAAGCCCAGGCGGCACAGGAGGAAGCCACGCGCCAACGCATTCGCGAAGGCAAGACGGTTGAACAACTCCTGGCGGAGTTCGGCCGGTTGTGAGGCCGATGATCGTTTACGCCGGCCGTGCACGCCGCTACGCTACGAGGCAGGCGAAAGGAGGTGCACCAAAGAGGAGGAGGGAGAGAGTTGCACGCGCGCGTCGCACGCGTTCGTTGAGGTGTCCCACGCAGATCTCTTAAGGAGGAATTCGATGTCTGGCATGCGTTCTTCCGATAGTCCGAGCCTCTGGCGACTGGGTGTCGCCGCGATCCTGATCGTGACCCTGGCCGCCTGCGGCACTCCGACGGCCGCACCGACTGCGGCGCCCGTAGAAGCGGGCCCGGCCGCGGCGCCCGACCTGGGCTCCTATGAGCCGCCCTATGGCGCGATGAAACCGGTGGCGCTGGTGGCCGGCTCGCAGGCGTTGTGCTCCACCTCCGCCTTCAAGGGCGGCACGCCCAATGTGGCCTATATGCCCCCGGCGACCGAGTTCAACTACTACATGGCGATCGGCGCGGGTGTTGAAGCTGAAGCCGCGAAGCTGGGCGCCACGACCTTCATGCTGGCGCCTCAGAGCGGGGCCGACATCGCCGGCCAGATGGGCATGATCCAGGACGTGATCACCAAGGGCGTCGATGCGATCATCCTTTCGACGCATGATGAAGCTGCCGCTGCGCCGCTGGTCAAACGCGCGGTGGAGCAGGGCATCGTGGTGATCATCGTCAACAACGACATCCCGAACTTCCCTGCGCCGGTGCATGGCGTGGTCGGCTACAGCCAGCGCCGCGGTACCTACAAGATGGGTATGTACGTCGCGGGCATGTTCCACGGCAAGGCCAAGGTGGGCGTGCTCGAAGGACAGCCGGGCTACCACTCCACCGAACGCATCGGCGGGTACTTGGACGCGCTTTCCCAGTTCCCGCAGATGGACGTGGTGGCCAGCCTGCCCACCGCCTGGAACGTGGAGACCGGCAACTCGGCGATGATGGACCTGATGCAGGCCCACCCCGAGGTGCAGGTCATCGTGACCGCCAACGATTACATTTCCATCGGGGCGGCCAAGGCGGCTGAATCGCTCAACCGCGCGGACGTCGCCAACTTCGGCAATGACGGCGACACGACCGGGCTGGAAGAAATCTACGCGGGCCGCTGGACGGGCACCGTCAACACCACCCCGTTCGTGATGGGCGAAGTGGTGATGCGCGCGGCCTTCGACTGCCTGAAGGGCACGTACCCTGGCGGTTGGGTGGAGACCCCGGTGACGATCGTGGACCAGACCAACGCGATCAACTTCCTGTGCCACCCCGAGACTCTGTTCCCGAAACCGTCGAAGTCGTACGCCTGCCCGTAGCGGGCATGTAACGGAACCGCACAGCTAGCTTCTCTGGTCGCGGGCCATGCCGGCCCGCGACCAGAGGCTGGAAGTGGAGGCCACGCCGCATGACCGGCACAGCGCCTGCATTGTGGGAAGTGCGTGAAATCTCAAAAGCCTTTCCAGGCGTGCAAGCCCTGGATCGGGTTTCGCTGGCGCTCAAGGCGGGCGAGATCCACGCGCTCGTCGGTCAAAACGGAAGCGGCAAGTCCACTCTGGTCAAGTGCCTGGCCGGGGTCCATCAGCCCGAGGGCGGCGACATTCGCCGCCTCGGGGCGGTGGTCGCGATGACCACACCTACGATCGCCCGCGCCCAGGGCGTGGCAACCATCTACCAGGAGTTCTCCCTGGTGCCCTCCCTGACGGTGGCCGAGAACATCTTCCTTGGACGGCTGCCCACCCGCGCGCGGGGGAGCATGGTGGATTGGGAGCGCATGCGGCGCGAGTCTGTCCGCACCCTGCGCGAACTGGGGATTGAGATTGACCCGGACGTGGTCGTGCGCCGCCTCTCGGTGGCCGAGCAGCAACTGATCGAAATCGCCAAAGCCATATCGGAAGAGTCCACGCTTCTCGTGATGGATGAGCCTACGGCGGCGCTGGGGCTGAGCGAGGCGCGGCGGCTCCAAGGCCTGATTCGTCGTTTGGCCGAGCAGGGCAAAGCCATTCTTTATATTTCTCATCGCATTGACGAAGTTTTCCAAGTCGTCGACCGCATCTCCGTCCTCAAAGACGGCCGTCTGACGGGGGGCGGCCGCACACTGGAGCTGAATGAGGACTCGGTGGTGCGCATGATGCTGGGCGCCGAGCTCAAGGAGCACTACCCCAAGCAGCACAACGCGACTCCCCGCCCCGCGCTCGAGGTCGAAGGGCTCTGCGCCGAAAGCGGGATTGACGACATCCGCTTCTCGATTTACGCCGGCGAGGTTTTCGGGTTGGGCGGCATGGTCGGATCGGGGCGAACGGAGATCGCCCGGGCCCTGTTCGGCGTCGATGCGCCCACGGCAGGGACCATCCGCCTCAACGGGAAGCTGCTGCATTTCGCTTCGCCGCGCCATGCGATCCAGGCCGGGGTAGCCCTAGTTCCTGAGAACCGCAAGGCGGACGGGTTGTTCTTCAACTTCCAGGGGCCGCAAAACATCACCATCGCGAACCTGGGGGCGCTGCTCACCGGCCCCTTCCTGGACCTTGGCCGTGAGGCCAAGGTCAGCCTGGACTACTTCACCAAGCTCGACATCAGCCGGGCGGGGCTCGACCGCACGGTGCAGTTTGTCTCTGGAGGCAATCAGCAGAAGATCATCCTCGCGCGCTGGTTGTTCGCCAAGGCGCGGCTACTGATCCTCGACGAACCGACTCAGGGGGTGGATATTGGCGCGCGGATCGAGGTGTATCGCATCATCAACGAACTCACGGCGATGGGCATCGCCATTTTGCTGATCAGTTCAGACTACCCCGAGCTCCTGGCAATGAGCGACCGCATCGCCATCGTTCGCAACAAACGCATTCTTCAGATCTTCCCCTCCCGCGAGCTGAGCGAATACCGCCTCTTGGAGATCGCCTCGCGCGGGAACCACCAGCCCCAGGGAGCCCTCCATGCGAGCTAGCCTGAGCCGTCTGCTGCGAGTCCCCATGCTCGGCCCGATCTTCTCGCTGATCGTGGTCGCGGTGGCCGTGGGCCTGACCACGGACCGCTTCTGGTTGCTCGACAATCTGAACAACGTTGCGTTACAGGCGAGCATTGTGGCCATCGTCGGGATCGGCTCGACTTTGGTCATCCTCACCGGCGGCATCGACCTCTCCCCCGGATCGGCTATTGCTCTGCTCACCATGATCATGGCGCAGTTGATCAAGACCAACGGGGTGCCCGTGCCGGTGGCGATTCTGATCGTGCTGGTGCTCAGCGCACTGATGGGCGCCTTCAACGGGCTGCTGGCCTCCTACGGGCGCATCCCGCCCTTCATCGTAACCCTGGCGGCGATGAGTATCTTTCGCGGCATTGCGTTTCTGTTCAACAACGGCTCGCCCATCTTTTCGGTCTCACCCTTCCTCGAGCCGTTGTTTTACGGCAAGTTGCTGGGCATCGCCCTGCCGTTCTACTACGTGCTGATCTTCTACGCGTTGGCGTGGGGCTTCCTCATGTACACGCCCGCCGGCCGCCGCATCTATGCCATCGGCGGCAATGAGGCGGCGTCGCGCCTATCGGGCATCAACGTGCACCGGACGCGTTTCATGGCCTTCGTCATGGCCGGGTTTACGGCGGGCATCGGCTCCATTCTGATGACGGCGCGCCTCAATTCCGGCTCGCCGAATTACGGGGTGGGCACCGAGTTGCAGGCGATTGGTGCAGCGGTGGTCGGCGGCGCGAGCTTGGCTGGCGGTTACGGGCACATCCTGGCGACCATGGTGGGCGCCGCCATCATTGTCGTGGTGCAGAACGGCCTCAACTTGAATGCGGTGCCCACCTCCTGGCAGAACATCACCCTGGGCGGGATCATTGCCCTGGCCGTGTTTGTCGACATGTGGCGCTCCGACTTCGGGCGGCTTGCTGCTCGCTGGTTCGGTCGGCTTGCGGCGCGCGGCAGACGTCCGGCCGGGCCACGGCGTGAGCTGCCGCCCTCGGGCTGATTGCGAGGGCCTCATTCGTCCGAAGGCTGATCGACAAGGAGAGGCGTGCCATGTACACCTGGGGACGGAAAATCGGATGTCGGTTGTCGCTGGATTACACCTACAAAGGGATGCGGGTCGCCTTTCTGGAGAACGAGGCGATTCGCGTCGGCGTTCTTCTTGACAAAGGGGCGGACATCTTCGAGTTCACCTACAAGCCGCGGGACATCGATTTCATGTGGCAATCCCCCCTCCCGCTGCGAGCGCCATTCGTCGCCACCAGTGCACTGCCGGAAGGCGCCTTTCACGACTACTACTTCGGTGGCTGGCAGGAGGTGCTGCCTTCGGCCGGCTGGGCCAAGGAACCTTACCTGGGAGCCAACCAGGGGCTGCATGGGGAAGTGGCGCTGCTTCCCTTCCAGGCCGATCGTCTTGAAGACACGCCCGAGCGGGTCTCGTTGCGTCTTTCCACCCGCTGCTATCGCTCGCCCCTGACCTTGGAGCGCGTGCTTTCCCTCGAGCGCGAGAAGGCTTGCCTGTTCATTCACGAGCGGTTGGTCAACGAATCGGCCGAAGCGTACTCCATCATGTGGGGTCATCACCCGGCCTTTGGCGCGCCGTTCCTCGACGACAGTTGCCGGGTCGATGCCCCGGCGGGCGAGGTCGAAGTGTTGTCCTTCCATCCGAACGGGTTGTGGGAACCGGGCGGGGGCTACGCCTTCCCCCAGGTCAAGAACCGGCGCAACGGCGCGCTCCAAGACGTCCGCCAAGTTCTGCCAAAGGAAACGCATTCGGTCGACGTGCTGATCTTCAAGGGCTTGCGCGAAGGGTGGTACGGCCTGACGAATGCCCGCCGCGAAGTAGGCTTCGGCATGGCCTGGGACCCGGGCTTGTTCAAGTATTTGTGGATGTGGCAAGTGTATGGCGGGCACAACGACTATCCCTGGTACGGGCGGACCTACAACTGCGCGCTTGAGCCGTTCACCAGTTACCCGCCGGCTGGCATTCAGAAGGCCATCGAGAACGGCAGCGCGCGCAGCATGAAAGCGGGTGAAGTCATCGAGACCGATCTGGTTGCAGTCGCCTACGAGGGGCAGGGCATTTCGCGCATCGATCGCCAGGGACACGTGGCCCCCTAGGCCCACGGTCCGGCGACCGGTGAGAGGAGGAATCATGAGTGCAGTGGATAGCATACGGCTAGACCGATTACGACAGGAGATGAAGTCCGCCAAGCTGGATGCCCTGGTCTGCCGGCTGTCGGAAAACGTAGTCTACCTCACCGACTATTGGCCTCATCACGGATTCTCCGTGGTGGTGTTGCCGCGCGAGGGACGCGCGCGGCTCTTCGTGCCGGAGGTGGAGCGGGAGTACACCGACGAGGCGTGGTGCGACATCACGCCCTTCGGCTGGGGCCTGCTGAAGGATGGCGACCTGTACGCCAACTACCGCATGCTCCTCTCGCGCGCACGCGATGAGCTGCGGCTGGGCGGAGCGCGCATCGGAGTGGAGCGCAGCTTCGAGGTGATTGGGTCCACCTACCGGTCCGCTGAACCGGTTGTGCCCGCGCTCCCCTGGGCCACGCTGCTGACCGAGGTGTTCTCGGGGAGCGAGGTCGTTGACGCGACGGACTTTCTGCAAACGGTGCGGTCGGTCAAGAGCGAGTACGAACTCGGCAAACTGCGTGTGGCCAATGAGATCGCCGAGATGGGCATGCGCGAATTCCTGACGCACATCAAGCCCGGACTGAGCGAGACCCAGGTGGGGGCGATGGTGGAGGCCACGATCCGTGCAGATGGCCCCGGCCACAAGGGGGCACGCCTGGTGCGTGCCATGGCGGAGGTCGGAACGGGCCCGGTGGGCAGCACGAAGGGCACCCTGCTGGTTCCCTCCACAACGCGCCGAGTGGAGGCGGGCGACATCGTCATGGTCGAACTGGCGACGCAGGTGGACGGATACTGGTCGGACCTAACCTACTGCGCTGTGGCGGGCACACCCACGGCGCGCCAGCGCGAGGTCTACAACGCCGTGTTGGCCGCGCAGCAAGCGGCCGCGCGTGAGCTTCGCCCGGGCGCGTCCTTCAGCGATCCGGACACGGCCGCGCGGGAGGTTCTCAAGAAGGCAGGCCTGGGCCAGTACTTCGTCCACATCACCGGCCACGGCGTGGGCCTGCGTTATCACGAGTTCATCCCGTTTTTCGCGCCCGGCGCGAGCGGTGTGTTGCGCCAAGGCATGGTCGCCAGCGTGGAGCCGGGAGTGTACATCGAGGGCTTTGGCGGGATACGCATTGAAGACAACGTGGCGGTCGGTGCCAACGGCCCGGACTTTCTCTCGACGCCCCGCCAACCGCTCTAGTGCGGGTCGTCAGGTCGCACCATCCACCAGGAGGCTCGACGATGAAACTCAAGAACAAGGTCGCTATCGTCACCGGCGGGGCAATGGGCATCGGCAAGGGGATTGCGCGCGTCTTCGTGCGCGAGGGCGCGCAAGTGGTGATCGCCGACGTCAACCGCGCCGAGGGCGAGAAGGCCGCCGCAGAACTGGCGGCCGGCACAGGCGAGGTCGTCTTCATTCATTGCGATGTGGGCAGCGAGAGCTCCATTCGCGAAATGATCGAGAAGACCCTCGCGCAATTCAAGGCGCTGCACGTGCTGGTCAATAACGCCGGCATTGGCGTGTACAAGCCCGTGCTGGAGACCAGCACCGAGGAATGGGATCGCTGCATGGCTGTCAACCTGCGCGGCGTCTTCCTGTGCTCGAAATACGCCATCCCGCACATCAAGCAGGCGGGCGGAGGCGCGATTGTCAACGTGGCCTCAGTCCACTCGTATCAAAACGTGGGCGGGACGGCGCCCTACGCGGCCAGCAAGGGCGGGGTGGTGGCCCTGACCCGGGTCATGGCGATTGATCACGGACGAGACAAGATCCGCGTCAATGCCATATGCCCGGGCTGGATCTACACGCCGCTGATCAAAGGCATCTTCGCGGGAGATGCCGACCCGGTCAAAGCCAAGCAGGCCGTCGAGCGCCGGCAGGTGCTTGGACGGCTGGGCGAGCCGGAAGAAGTGGGAGAGACCGCCGCCTTCTTGGCGAGCGAGGAGGCCTCCTACATCACCGGCGCGTCGATCATGGTCGACAACGGGATGACGGCCCAGCTCGAGAGCTGGTAGGCGGCACGAGATTGAGCGCCCGCTTGTCACCTTTCGCCGGGCGCATGCTCCTCAAGGGTGGGGGAGCCCTCCCGGGAAGAATGACCCACGGTCGGCGCGAGGCGCCTCCCGCGCCGCCGGCAACATTTACACGTGATGGGAACAGTCACACTCCGCCGCGATATGCTGGCTGGAAGCCGAGAGGAAAGGAGAGAGGATGGGAGGAACACGCTAGGAGTGGAACCCTTCGTCGTGAGCAGACTAGCTGAGAGTGGACGGGAGGAACCCATGAAGAGCATTATTGTCAGGCGTCTCACATGCCTGGTCATCCTTGGAGCTTTCATCCTTGCGGCATGTGGCACGGCGGCCCCCGCTTCGAGCGGGGCTTCGAGTGGTTCGGCGCCGAGCACCGCGAACGAGGAATACTTCTACGTGTCGTGCTGGGGCAATATCGAGTTCTTCAACGCCCACAAGTACGGCTGGAAGTGGGGCGGCGAGGCGTTGGGCGTCAAGACGACTTATGTTGGGCCGACGGACTGCGACATCAATGCCATGGTGGCGGCCTTCGACCAGGCCATCGCCCAGAAACCGAAGGGCATCGTCGTTTTCGCCGTCGATCCGGGCCTCACCCCTTCGATCAACAAGGCGTCTGAGGCCGGCATCCCCGTGGTGACCATCCTGGGCGATCTGCCCGAATCGAAGCGCATCGCCTACGTTGGGTCGAGCCAGCACGATCTGGGATTCGTTGGCGGCACCAAGCTGGCGGAGGCGCTGGGTGGCAATGGCAAGGTCGCCATCCTGAGTCTGCCCGGCGTGCAGATGTTCGATGACCGCGAGCAGGGCTTCCGTGATGCCTTCAAAGCCTTCCCCGGCATCTCGGTCGTTCAAGTGGGCGACACCAAGGCCGACACGGCAACCGCCATCAGCGTCGCCAAAGACATCATGACCCGCAATCCGGATCTGGCGGCGTTCGTGGGCACGGACTCCACCGCCGGAATCGGTGCGGCCACGGCTGTTTCGGAAGCCAACAAGGCCGGGCAAGTCAAGACCGTGGCCATGGATCGCAACTCGGATGTTCTCCAGGCGATCCAGAAGGGCACGCTCACCGGCACCGTGGCGCAGGACGATGCGGCCATGGCCTTCTGGGCGCTGCAGGTGTTGTATAACTATGTCCACCGCCAGGCGCCCCTGACGGTCGACAATGTCGCGGCGGGCGCCGCGACCGGGCCGAGGTTCGTCTACATGTCGGCCAACTACATCGACAAGTCGAACCTGCAGTTCTATCTCGACGCCAACGCGCTCTACACCAAGTAGCGGCACCGCGCAGGCACGTCGCGATCAGGGGCGAGGGCAGCCTCGCCCCTGATCGCTTGAGGCGAAGATGGTTGAAGTGCTGAGAGCCGACGAAATAAGCAAGGCCTTCCCTGGCGTTCTGGCGGTCGATCGGGTGTCATTCGGCCTGGAACGCGGCGAGATCCTGGCGCTTGTGGGCGAGAACGGCGCCGGCAAGAGCACGCTGATGCAGATGCTGGGCGGGGCGCTGCGTCCGGAGTCGGGTCGCATCTTGTTGGAGGGGAAGCCGGTCGGGTTCGCCTCCCCCGAAGACGCCATTCGTGCCGGCATCAGCATGGTCTTTCAGGAGCTCTCGATGGTGGGAAGCCTGTCGGTGGCGGAGAACATCTTTGCGAACCGCCAGCCCGTCGGGCCGCTCAACAATATCCGCTGGCGCGAACTCTATCGGCAGACCCTAACCTTTCTAAGGGATTTCGATGTGCGGATCGATCCGCGCCTTCCGGTGAAACACCTGCCCATGGGGCAGCAGCAGATGCTGGAGATCCTTAAGGCGATCTCCACCAGCCCGAAGGTCCTCATCCTGGATGAACCGACCTCCTCACTGACTGAAGCTGAAACGGCCAGCCTGTTCTCGAGCATTCGCAAGCTGCAAGACCGAGGGATGTCTTTCATCTACATCACCCACAAGCTATTCGAGGTCTTCAAGATCGCCAGCCGAGTGCTGGTGCTGCGCGACGGCAAGTTCATCGGTAGCCGCATGGTCGGCGAGGTGACCGAGAACGATCTGGTGGGCATGATGGTTGGCCGCCAGATCACCAACATGTATGGCGAGGCCGGCCCGAAACGGACCGGGGAGCCGCTCTTCACGGTTCAGGGGTTCTCGCGCCGGGGCGCATTCCGAGACGTGCACCTTGAGCTGCGCCGAGGTGAGATCCTCGGCTTGGCCGGATTGGTCGGCGCCCATCGGACGGAAATCGCGCGTTCTATCTTCGGGGCGGATCCAACCGACTCCGGCACGCTGGTTCTCGACGGACAGCAGGTTGTGATCCATCAGCCGCAAGATGCAATTCGCCGGCGGATTGCCTACCTGACGGAAGACCGTAAGGCTTTGGGCCTCTTCCTGACGATGGCCGTGGCCGAGAACCTGGTCGCACCCGCGCTGCGCAGCTTCGCCGGACGGACGGGCTTCATTCATTGGGATCGGATGGGGCGCCATGCAAGACAGCAAGTCGACGAGTATGCCATCGCCACCCCGTCCACCGCGCAAAAGGTACTCAACCTTTCGGGGGGCAACCAGCAAAAGCTGCTCCTGGCGATGTGGATGGGCATTCGGCCGGAGGTCATTATCTTCGACGAGCCAACGCGGGGAGTGGATGTGGGCGCCCGCGCGGATATCTACAAGAAGTTGCGCGAGTTCGCCGATCGCGGGTCGGGTATCATCATCATCTCCTCCGACACGCCGGAGTTGATCGGCATGTGCGACCGCATCGTGGTTATTCACGACGGGCGTGTGGCATGGGAAGTGCCGCGCGCACGGTTCAACGAAGCGGAGATCCTGGCGCATGCTGCCGGGATCCACGGCCTCGCGCCTGGCGAGCCATCGAACCGCAACGCCGTCCGGGCCGGCGGCCCCTCGTGATTGTGCACATGCGGCACCCGCCAGAATGTCGCTTGCAGACGAGCACGGCGTCTCAACCCTAGCCATGCGTCTTGGAAGGTCTTCATGACAGATCGTCGCACTCAGTTCGGCGCCACGCGCAGCCGATTGCTCGCCCTGCTGGGCCAACGCGAGGCGGCGCTCTTCATGGTCTTGGTCATCGCGGGCTCGATCATGAGTCTGGTGTCGCCGGTCTTCCTGAGCCGCGCCAACATCGAAGCCATCCTGATCGCGCTCTCGATGGAGGCGACCATTGCCGTCGGCATGGCGCTGCTGCTTATTTCGGGCGGGCTGGATCTCTCGGTCGGATCGACTCTGGCCTTTGCCGGTGTGGTGACAGGGCTCACGCTCAACGCGGGTGCCCCCGCAGCACTGGCCATCGCCATCGGCTTGTCCGCCTCACTCGGAGTCGGGCTGGTCAACGGTCTGCTCGTTGCCCGACTGAAGATCAACCCGTTCATCACGACTCTGGGCATGGCCATGGCCCTGCGCGGGTTGTTGCTGGTTCTGGCGCGCGGGCGCGCCGTCCTGAACTTAAGCGAATCGTTCACCGTCATCGGTCAGGGTCGGTTGTTCGGAGTGCAATACCCGATCTACATCATGCTTGCCCTGGTAGCGCTCGGCGAAGTGCTGGTCCGCAATTCGCGCTTCTTCCGCCAGTCGTACTATGTCGGAGGCAACGAGAAGGCGGCCCGGCTTTCGGGGATCAACGTGGGTGCGGTCAAGATCTTCAACTACTGCCTGGTAGCGTTGTTGGCGGGCGTGGCCGGGCTGATGATCACCGCGCGCTTCGGGTCCGCCTCGGTGACGATCGGGGCGGGCGTGGAGCTGCGCGTCATTACCGCGGTGATCATCGGAGGCGCGAGCCTCAACGGCGGCGAGGGCTCGGTCTTCGGAGCATTTCTAGGCGCGTTGTTCATGGGCGTGCTGGCCAATTCGCTCAACCTGCTTGGAGTGGACATCTACTGGCAGAACCTCGTGACCGGCGCCATCTTGATCCTGGCGGTCGTCGTGGATGTGTTCAACGAGCAACGCAAATCGCGCGAGGCACAGCGCGCGTAACGCGATTGGCGGCGCGATTGGTGTTGGGCGCCGCCCAGGAGTGGGCCGATGCCTATTGCATCGCGGCGGAAGCGCGTTTCGCACGAGAAGATCAGAAGGGATGCCCAGGAGCAGGCTGCTCGCCCTCGGGGCGTGCGCCTGGCGCACGCCCGGGTGCGCGTTCGCGACCTTGATCGGTCGATCGCCTTCTATTCGCACTTCCTGGGTTTGCGGGTCACCGAGCGTGTTGGTCGCGCGTTCGCATTCCTTACCTGCACCGCGGCTCATCACCAGGTGGCGCTCCAGGCGGGCGCTCGTCGTTCCACCCGCGCCACGCCAGGCACCGGCACGGTTGACCATTTGGCTTTTGAAGTGCGGTCACTGCGCGAGTTCCTTCGCGTTTATCGGTCTCTGCGCGCCGCAGGGATCGAAATCAGTCCCGCCGACAACGGCATCAGTTGGGCGCTTTACTTCGACGACCCAGACGGCACCCGGCTGGAAGTGTATCTCGATCGCCGTGGGCAACGCGACGGTCGGGCACTTTGGCGCGGCAAGGTACGCCCCCTCTCGGAACGCAGGTTGGCCTCCGCGGCCAACCGCGCTGGTCGGACTGGCTGATATCGCCGCACAGTCGGCGCCCTCCGGCTGATTGGCCCCACCGCATCAAGCGACCAGGCGCTCTCCAACCCGGCCGAGCGAGCTCGGGCTGGCAAGTCGGTGGACGCGGTCTCGCACGAAGCGGGCTGCGGCCGCGGGGTGACCCGGCGGCGTCCTACGGATACGCAACCGTCCGGGCAGCACGGCGCGTGCCGGGCCGCCAGGGCCCCGCTTGAAGTCGAGTCCACCCGCATCTTCACAGCGCCATCGTATAGAATAGAGATGAGCGTGGAGGATGACCCCGTCGGTCGCGCGGGTTCATGCACGATCGGGGCCCCCTTCGCTTGGACGCGCCCGCACACTGCCCATCGACATCAGGAGGACATCATGGATTTCAACCTCTTCGCTTCTCCTGTGGCCTTCCTCGAATCCAAACTTGGCCCAATGCCACATGCCTCGCCGCTGAAAGAGCTTGAGCAATGGTGGCTCAGCGCCGGGAAAGATGTCTCGGCTGCCGTGGACCGTGCAGGCACGCCGTGGTTGCGTATGTACGATCGGTTCGGTTCCCGCGTGGACGAAATCCTTTTGCCCCCCGCGTATTGGGAGATGTTGCGTCGGGGCTACAAGGCCGGCGCAGTGTGGCGCGCCTTCGCAGATAACTCATTGATTACCCCGTACCAAATCGGTTACGTCACATCTTTCTTCGACCCCGGCCTGTACTGCCCCTACATCGTTTCGCTCTCGACGGCAGTGCCGCTCTCGAAGTACGGCGAGACGGCAGTACGCGAGCGCTTCTTGCCTCACCTGCTTCAGCAAGACGACGGCGTGTGGCAAGGCGCCACATGGATGACCGAAGCCGGCGGGGGTTCGGACCTCGGTGGGCATGTGCTGACCGTTGCGCGCCGTGCGGGCGAGGCGTGGACGCTTACCGGCGAGAAGTTCTTTGCCAGCAACGCCGGGGCCGACTTGGCGATTGTCGCCGCGCGGCCGGAGGATGCGCCTTCGGGCGTGCGCGGGCTGGCCCTTTTCCTTGTTCCTCGTTGGCGCGCGGATGGAACGCTGAACTATCTTGTTCGACGGCTGAAAGACAAGACCGGGACTCGGTCCGTGCCTACCGGCGAGGTCGAGTTGCACGACAGCCAGGCTTACCTACTCGGTGAAGCGGGGCAGGGGGTGTACCTGATCCTGGAAGCGCTCAATCTCTCGCGTGTCGGCAATTGCATTGGGAGCGTGGCGCTTACGCAGCGCGCCCTCGCCGAAGCCTGGCACTTTGCCGAGGGTCGAAATGCATTTGGCCGACCGATCGCGGATCACCCGCTGCTGCGGCGCCAGTTCGAGGAACGCGCGCTGCTTCTCGACCAGTGTTTTGCCTTGGCCTGGGAAGCGGTGCTCCTGCTCAATGAGTGCTGGCAGGAGCGACCGCGCTATTCCGATCGCTACCATCTATTCCGCCTCATCGCGCATCTGGCGAAGTACTACACCGCCGAGGTTGCGGCCCAAATGGCCAAGTGGGCGATGGAAGTTCACGGCGGGATGGGCATCCTGGCCGAGTTCCCAGTGGAGCGACTGTTGCGGGAGGCGATGATTCTGCCCATCTGGGAGGGAACGCCTCAACGCCAAATCCTGGACGGCATGGAAGTCCTGGTCCGCAAGGGCGCGCACAACTTGCTGAGCGACTACCTGGCCGAGCTGGGAGCCGCGCCCGCGGGAATCGCTGAGCTTAGTGCGGGGGTTGGAGAGTGGCTCGCCAAGGAGCCGACGGCGCGCGAGGCCGAGAGTGAGGCGCCCTTCCGCATGCTGGCCGAACGAACCGCGGCGATTCTCACCCGCGTGCGGGAAGGGCGACGCATCTCGCGATAGAATGTCCTCCGCGCGAGAGAGGGGGGACCCCTTGGCCCCGGCCGCGCATCCGTCAATGACCGAATCGACTATCCCGCATTGGCTGGCGTGGGCGCGGGAGATCCAAGGCCTGGCTCAAACCGGCCTCCACTTCGCCCGCGACGATTATGACCGGAGGCGCTACCGACGCTTGATCGAGTTGGCGGCGGAGATCATGGCCGACAACACAATGGCCGCTGCTCCATTGCTCGAACAGGCCTTTCTGGTGCAGCCCGGATACGCGACGCCCAAGGTGGACGTGCGTGGGGCGGTATTCCGCGAGGGGCGCATCCTGCTCGTGCGAGAACGGTCCGACGGCGGCTGGTGCATGCCGGGCGGCTGGGCCGACGTGGGGGAGTTGCCCTCGGCCATGGTCGTGCGCGAGGTGTGGGAAGAGAGCGGATTCCGCGTGGCGGCGCACAAACTCATCGGCGTGTATGATGCGAATCGCGACGGCACGCCGCTGGCCGCATTCCATGCCTACAAGGTGGTGCTGCAGTGCGACCTGTTGTCCGGCGAACCCACGCCGAGTTCGGAGACGAGCGCCGTTGATTTCTTCGGGCGAGAGGAGATCCCACCGCTTTCGTCCGCACGAACGAGCGCGCGTCTCATCGCCGAAGCCTTCGCTCATTTCGACGATCCGCTTCGCCCGCCGGCGTTCGACTGACAGGTGGGACGGAGTACGGCGACGTGAGCTCACGGGGTGGTGAAATGCTGATCACGAATGCGACCGTGGTGACTTGGGAGAAACCAAACCGAGTGCTGCCGCAGCACACGGTGAGGATCGAGGGCGGTCTCATCACGGCCATCGCGCCATCCGGTTCGCTGCGTGCGAGTTCGGCTTCCGAAGAGGTGGTCGATGCCGGGGGCCAGTTACTGATGCCGGGCAACGTCTGCGCTCACACCCACTTCTACGGCGCTTTCGCGCGCGGCATGGCCATCCCCGGCCCTGCGCCCGCGGATTTCCCGCAGGTGTTGGATCGATTGTGGTGGCGCATCGATCGAGCGCTCACCCCAGATGATGTTCGTGCTTCGGCCCTGGTCTGTCTGGCGGATGCCATCCGCCACGGGACGACCACCCTCTTCGACCACCATGCCAGCCCGAATTGTATCGAGGGTTCGCTCGATCTTATCGCCGGGGCAGTGGAGCAGTCCGGGGTGCGTGCATCGTTGTGCTACGAAGTGACCGATCGCAACGGCGAGGTGGGTGCGCAGCAAGGCATCGAAGAAAACGTCCGGTTTGCCCGCCGGGCCAAGCCCTCACGGCTGGCAAGTATGTTCGGGCTGCACGCCTCGTTGACCCTGAGCAATGCGACCCTTGAGAAGTGCCGCGCCGCCGCCCCCGCCGGTGTGGGGTTTCATGTGCACGTGGCGGAGCACGAAGTGGACGAACGCGACAGCGTGGAGAAGAGCGGGGTGCGGGTGATAGAGCGATTCGAGAAACTGGGCCTCCTGGGAGAGCGATCGCTGGCGGTGCACTGCGTGCACGTCGATGCCGCCGAGATGCAGCTTCTTTCCCGTACGCGCACTTGGGTAACCCACCAGCCTCGCTCGAACATGAACAACGGCGTCGGCGCAGCGCCGGTTGAGCAGTTGCTCGCGGCAGGGGTGCGGGTGGGCCTGGGCAACGACGGGTTCTCAAACGCCATGTGGGATGAGTGGAAGGCGGCCTATCTCCTTCACAAGCTCGCTGCGCGCGACCCGCGGCGGATGCCGGGCGACATGGTGATTGAACTGGCGGCGTACAACAATGCCGGACTGGCCAGCCTGCACTTCGGCGCGCCGATCGGGCGTCTGGCCGAGGGTTGCGCCGCGGATCTTATCCTGGTGGATTACCAACCTACGACTCCCCTCACCGCCGGCAATCTCCCGTGGCACATCCTATTCGGGTTTCAATCCTCGATGGTCACGGCCTCCTTGGTCGATGGGGCGTGGCTGATGCGCGACAGGCACGTACTGACACTCAACGAAACGCACATCACTCGCGACAGCCGCGAGCTGGCCCAGGCGCTGTGGAGCCGCATTGCCTGAGGTCCCGATCGGCGTGACACGCACAAGGAGGCCACCGTGCCTGAGCATTTGCTGATTACCATCGCCGTCATCGGTGGCACCGGTCCGGAGGGCACCGGGCTCGCGCTGCGCTGGGCCCGTGCCGGATACCGCGTCATCATCGGATCGCGCTCGGCCGAGAAGGCCGCCGCGCACGCCCAGGCCCTCGTCGACCGGTTGGGCGGGCACGACGTGCTCTCGGGCATGGCGAATCTCGAGGCCGCACGGGCCGGGGACTTGGTTGTGCTGACCGTGCCATTCGAGGCCCATCGCGCAATGCTCGAGGAACTGCGCCCCGCGTTGGCAGGCAAAGTACTGGTGGATGTGACTGTGCCTCTGGTGCCGCCTCGGGTGAGTGTGGTGCAGATGCCGCCCGCCGGATCAGCCGGGGCCGAGGCGCAGGCGGCGCTTGGCGCGGAGGTGAACGTCGTGTCGGCGTTCCAGAACGTCTCCAAGGACCACCTGGCCGACGAAGATGAGCCAATTGACTGCGATGTTCTGGTGTGCGGCAACAATCCCGCGGCCCGGGATCAGGTGCTCAAGCTGGCCGAGGCGGCCGGCATGCGCGGATGGGATGCCGGACCCATAGAGAATGCGGCTGTGGCGGAGGGGCTAACCTCCATCTTGATCGGCATCAACAAACAATACAAGGTCCGAGGCGCGGGGATCCGCATCGTGGGGGTGCCGCGGTGAGCGATGCGCAATGCCTCAGGTTGACCGCGCTGCCGGGGGTTCCGCTCATCACGGCCGGGGCAGACCTGGTGGCCATCGCGATGGACGGCCTGGCGCGCGCTGAGCTCACGCTGATCGACGGGGACGTGCTCATCTTCGCTCAGAAGATCGTCTCGAAGGCGGAAGGACGCCAGGTGGCGCTTTCGCACGTTGTGCCTTCGCCTCGCGCGCAGGCGCTTGCCCCCTATGCTGAGAAAGACGCGCGCTTCGTCGAGGTTGTACTGCGCGAGAGCCGTGAGGTGCTGCGCGTCCGACCCGGGTTGCTTGTGGTCGAGCATCGGCTAGGATTCGTTTGTGCCAATGCCGGCGTGGACCGATCGAACGTCGCGCCGCACGACGCGGCGGAGGAATGGGTGCTCCTGCTCCCGGAGAATCCGGATGGCTCGTGCGAGCAATTGCGCGCGGCGTTTCACACCGCGAGCGGCGCACGAGTAGGCGTGATCATCAACGACTCGCATGGTCGGGCCTGGCGCAATGGGACGGTAGGCGTCGCCGTGGGAGTGGCCGGCGTGCCGGCCGTGCAGGACATGCGAGGCCACGCGGACCTCTTCGACTACACGCTGCAGGTGACTCAGATCGGCGTCGCAGATGAGCTGGCGGCGGCCGCCTCGTTGCTCATGGGGCAGGCCGACGAGGGCCGGCCCATCATTCACGCGCGCGGATTCCCTTATGCGTTGCGCGAGGCGACCCTGCCGGAATCTCTTCGCCCGCGCGAGGTTGACGCGTTCCGCTAGCATCGGGAACGCGCGGCGCGGCGCAGGGCCTTTGCGGTCCTCCAGCATAAGCACGCAGTGGGTCGGCGAGCGGCACGCGCCCTGCCCACGAGGTAGAAGTGGTTCACATGATGCATCCCGAAAGGATCTCGGCAGCTAGATGACCGCCAATTCGAATTGGCTTGCCGAAGTCATCCGCTCGCGTCGTTCGGTGCGTCACTTCCGACGAGAGCCCGTCTCGCACGCGACGATCGAAGCCCTGATGGAGGCGGCGCGTTGGGCGCCCTCAGCTCACAACGCGCAGCCGTGGCGCTTCGTGGTGCTCGAAGACCAGCAACGGCGCCGCGACCTGGCGCACGCGATGGCCAGCCGATTCCAAACGGATTTGCAGGCCGACGGCGTACCAGAAGGCGAGGCCTTCGCACGCGCCGCGCGAGCTGAGGCACGCCTGACCGAGGCACCGGCAGTTATCTTGGCATGCCTCACCTTGCAGGATGCCCAGGTCTACCCCGACGCGCAGCGCGCCGCGGCGGAACATGCGATGGCCGTTCAGAGCACGGCACTCGCGGTTGAGAACCTTCTTCTGACAGCTCACCAGGCGGGGTTGGGTGGCTGTTGGCTGTGCAGCCCGCTCTTTTGCCCCGAGATCGTCGTTCGCGAATTGGACCTTCCCCCCAAGTGGGAACCTCAGGCCTTCATCCTTCTCGGCATCCCCGAGCGCGCTCCGACCGCACCCGAGCGCCGGCCGCTGGCCGACATCCTCGTTTGGCGGTAGCGGTTGCCGGCCTCAGGATTCGCTCACTCGCCATGGCGGAAACTTCACAAGAGAGGTCAACGCACAGCATGCCATTCGCGCGGATCGTTGCGTTGGCTGGAGGGGTAGGCGGCGCGCGCCTTGCACAAGGCCTGGCACAGTGCCTGGCGGCCGAGGCCCTGACCGTCGTTGTCAATACCGGGGACGATTTTGAATGGCTGGGTCTCACCGTCTGCCCGGATCTCGACACGGTGCTTTACACCCTGGCTGGCGTCGAGAACCGCAAGCAAGGCTGGGGCCGGGCGCACGACACGAGCCACGTCCTCGCGGCGCTCGGTCCAATGGGCGGGCCAACGTGGTTTCGCATTGGCGATCGCGACCTGGCGACTCATTTGCGGCGTTCCGAACTGCTGGGGGGAGGCCATCCGCTGACCGAGGTGACGCGCTTGCTGGCGGAGGCGTTGGGCGTCGGGCCGCGCGTGTTGCCGATGACCGATGACGAGGTGCGAACGCGCGTTGTCACCGCGGAAGGCGAATTGGACTTTCAGGACTACTTTGTGAAGCACGCGTGCGAGCCGCGCGTGGCCGGCTTCCGCCTGGAGGGCGCAGAGTCGGCGCAGGCGTCGCAGGATGTGCTGCATGCACTTGAGGAAGCGGAACTGGTCGTCGTGTGCCCCTCCAACCCATATGTCAGCCTCGATCCGATCCTCTCCTTGGCTGGGGTTCGCGAGCGAGTTCGAAGCCGACCGGCGCTGGCGGTCAGCCCGATCATTGGAGGCGCCGCAGTCAAGGGCCCGCTGGCCAAGATGATGCGCGAGTTGGGCCTCGAACCGAGCGCCCGCGAGATCGCTCGCCACTATGCTGGCACAGTGCGAGGCTTGGTCATCGACACAGCCGATGCCAGCGATACTCCCGAGATCGAGGCCTTGGGCCTGCGTGTTCGGGCGGCGCCTTCGCTTATGCGCGGGCCGCGCGGAAGGGCAGCCCTGGCCCGGGTGGTGCTCGACTTCGGGCGGGAACTGGCCGGCGGATAGCATGGCGATGTGGGCGATCGTCCCGGTCAAGCCGTTCCGCCTCGCCAAGTCGCGTTTGGCGCACGTCCTCTCCGACGCCGCCCGGAAGGACTTAGTGCAGCGGATGCTCGAGCACACGCTGCAGATCCTGGGAGAGTGCCGGCCGCCGCTCGAGGGCACACTCGTCGTATCGCGTGATCCGGTCGCTCTGTCTCTCGCACGACATCACGCGGCAGTTCCTTTGGCGGAAACTGGGCGCGAGGGGCTCAACGCGGCCCTGGTTCAGGCAATCCACGAGGCCGAACGGCGCCGTGCACAGGGGATTCTGATTGTCCCGGCCGACTTGCCAAGGTTGAGTGCCGACGCGCTAAGAGAAGTCCTCGACCAGCTGCCTGCGGCCCCGGGCGTTGTTGTTGCGCCCGACCAGCGCGAGGAAGGCACCAATGTGCTTGCCCTGCGGCCGTGCGACGTGCTCGAACCGGCCTTCGGGCCGGGCTCCTTCCGGCGCCACTGCGCCGAGGGCCGCAAGAGAAACGCGTACGTGGTCGTCGTCCGCAGCGCGGCGCTGGCATTGGATGTGGACACGCCGGAGGATCTGCAGCAGGCTCGAGACATCTTGTCATGACGGCTCAGCTTGGGTAAACTGCACTCGGGCACGCGGCAGCCAAATCGTTCAGCCGCGCGCAAGGAACCCACCCTCGGAGGAGGACCGGCCATGGCCAAGCAGCGAGTGGCGCTCTACCTGCAAGACGCACATGACTTGCGCGAGGGCTTGTCGGTTTGTCAGTATGCCGAGGCCAAAGGGTTCGAAGCCGTGTGGCAGGCCGAATCGCGGCTCGTGCGGGATGCGATCGTGCCCATGGCGGCCTATGCCGCCGTCACCACGCGCCTCAAGGTCGGATCCGGGGTGATCAACAACTGGACGCGCAACATCGGGCTGTTGGCGGCTACGTTCCTGACCCTCGACGACCTGGCTCCGAACCGTATCCTGTGCGGGATTGGCGCCTGGTGGGATCCTCTCGCGCGGAATGTCGGCATTGAACGGCGGAAGCCCTTGGTGGCAATGCGCGAAACGGTGGAGGTGTTACGCCGCCTGTTGCGCATGGAACGCGTGACGTTCCATGGCGAGTTCCACAACGTGGAGGGCATCGAACTCGACGTCGTTCACGGGCGCCGCGAGCCGCGGCATGTACCGATCTACATCGGCGCGACGGGCGACCAGATGATGGAAATGACCGGTGAAATCGCCGACGGAGCGCTGCTCAACTATTGTGTGCCGCCAGAATACAACGATCACGCCATGGAGATGTTGGCGAGGGGCGCGGCGAAGGTTGGGCGGCGGGTCAGCGACATCGACCGGCCGCAACTGGTTGTGTGCTCGGTGGACCGCGATCGAGAACGCGCGCTCGATACAACGCGCGGACTGCTCACCCAGTATCTCGCGCAACAGCCTCACATTGCCAAGGCCTCGGGTGTGGCGGAAAGTGTCGTGCAGCAGATCCAGTCCATCTTGGGTTGGCCGGCGACTCACGAACAGATCGAGAGCGCCAAACACCTGGTGCCCGACCAGTTGATCGAACGTATTACGGCCTCGGGCACGCCGGACGAGGCACGCGCCAAGGTGGAGGAATACCGGAAGCGCGGCTGTTCCTGCCCGGTGCTTTACCCGGTGGGCGGCGACGTTCGTCTGCTCATCGACACCTTTGCCCAGAACTAGGGAGGCGGGTCGACCCTTGCGCAAGCAGCCGAACTCGCGTATGTGTTTCGTGTGCGGCATGGAGAACCCAGCCGGGCTTAAGTTGAGCTTTTACGAATCGGGGCCGGGCGAGGCGCAGGCGCGATGGGTTGCGCCGGATCACTTTCAGGGCTACCCGGGTGTCGTGCACGGCGGTATTGTCGCCTCGCTGCTGGATGAGGTCGCCGGGCGAGCGGTCATGGGCGCTGAGAAGCCGCGCTTCATGGTCACCGTCACCCTGGACGTCAAATACCGCAAGCCTGTCCCGTTGGGGGCGGACCTGCGCCTGAGCGGGGTGGTGATCAAGGATCGCGGACGGCTGGCGCACGTCCATGCGCAGCTCACACTGAGCGACGGTTCCGTGGCTGCAGAAGCGAATGTGCTTCTGGCCCATTCGCCGCATTCGGAGAGCGACCTCTCCGAGGCCGATCGCTTGGGATGGAGGGTCTACCCGGATGACCGACCCGACGATTGAGGTGGTCAAGCCTTCGACAATGGGCGAGGCGTTGCGCATCCTGGCGCGCCCGTCCCCGCGGGCGCTGCCTCTGGGCGGCGGCACCCATCTGGCTCTTCACCCTGCGGCGGCCAAAGTGCTGGTCGATCTCTCGGGGTTGGCGTTGGCCGGCATTCGCGTGAAGGGCGGGCGCTGTGAAGCCGGCGCGATGACGACGCTGGCACAGATCGCCTCCAGCTCACGCGTTCCAGCGGCCTTGGGCGCCGCCGTTCGGCGCGAAACCAATCGCAACCTGCGTCAACAAGCAACCCTTGGCGGAGCGCTGTCTGTCCGCGAACCTGGACCGCTGCTCGCCTGCCTGCTCGCCCTCGGCGCTGAGGTAGCGCTCGAGCCCGGGAAGGTCGGCCAAGCGCTCGAACGATGGCTGCACCGGAGGGTCACCGGGCGACGGTCGGTTCAATTGATAACCGGGGCCTCATGGGATTGGAAGCCATCGCTGGCTTGTGCCGATGTGGCCCGATCCCCGATGGATCGGCCCATTGTGTTCGCTGCCGCCGCTGCTCTGGTTGAGGGCGGGCGGCTCAGCAGCCTGCGGGTCGTCCTCACGGGCGCCGGGCAGCCGCTTGTGCCGCAGATGAAGGCGGCGCGGATTCTGGAAGGGGCCTCGGCGGCCGATATTGGCGATCGGATGATGGCGGCTGCGGGCACGCTCGCCGTGGATTGGGTCGACGACATCCGGGGGACGGCTTACTATCGCGCAGCGGTGGCGCCGGTCCTTGTCCGCCGCGCGCTTGCACAACTTCTGTCGGCGGGCGCGTGACATCGGCGAATTTGGATATGTTCGGGGCTGCTCCCCGGATTTGAGGATGCGATGAAGATCAGCCTGACGATTAACGGGCGTGCGGTGGGTGCGGATGTCGATGGCAGCACCTCGTTGCTGCATGCCTTGCGCGCGGCCGGCTTCTGGAGCGCAAAGCACGGCTGCGAGACGGGCGACTGCGGCGCATGTGCTGTGCTTCTGGAAGGGCGGCTGGTCAACTCATGTGCGCTGCTCGCGGTGCAAGCCGACGGCAAGCACATTCTCACCACCGAAGGGTTGGGCAGCCTCGCCGCGCAAGGCTGGAAGTCGACGCCTGGCTTGCACCCGCTGCAGGAGGCCTTCGTCGAAGTGGGGGCCATCCAATGCGGCTATTGCACGCCGGCGATGCTCCTGGCTGCGAAGGAATTGCTCGACGCCAAAGGCTATGCCCCAGGCGGAGCGCCGCAGCCACTGGGCGAGCAGGAAGTGCGCGAAGCGCTCTCGGGTGTCTTGTGCCGCTGCACCGGCTATGTCAAACCGGTGCAGGCGGTGTTGCGTGCTGCGGCGCGCATGCGCGGCGAAACGCCGCCGCCGCTCGAGGCACGACCTATTCCGGTGGATATTGCCCCGCAGTCGGAAGCTGCGCGGGGCTCACGTGTGGGGAGCGTGGCAGGCGGCACGCCCGGGGCGCAGCCGGTCTTGACGAGGACGTTGCCCACGCTGCGGGTCACGCCGCAGGCGGCCGCGTATCGGGTGGTGGGCCAACCGGCGCCCAAGGTGGACGGTCTCAAACTCGTCCAGGGCAAACCGGCATTCGCCGACGATCTCGAAATGCGCGGCATGCTGGTCGCCAAAGTGCTCTACAGCCCGGTGGCCCACGCGCGCATCAAGCGCATTGAGGTAGACCGCGCGCGCAGGCTGCCGGGCGTCGCGGCGGTGCTCACTTACAAGGACATACCCCGGGTCGTGTATTCGACGGCCGGCCAGTCGGACCCGATTCCCGGGCCGCTGGATATGTTCTCGCTCGATTCCAAAGTCCGCTACGTTGGGGACCGCGTCGCATTCGTCGCCGCCGAGAGCGACCCGATTGCTCGCGAAGCATTGCGGCTGATTGAGGTGGAGTACGAGGAGCTGCCGGCCGTCCTGGATCCGCGTCGAGCGATGACGCCGGGCGCCGCGCGCATCCACGATGAACGCGAGTACATCAACTTCGGGGACTCTGACCCTTCACGCAATCTCGCAGCGCACCTCGACATCCGTATCGGCGACCCCGAAAAGGGCTTTGCCGAGGCTGAGCGTATCTTTGAAGGCGAGTACCTTGTCCCCAAGGTGCAGCAAGCCTCGATCGAGCCGCATGCCGTGGTCACCTATTGGGACGAGGACGACCGGCTGGTGATTCGCACCTCGACCCAGGTGCCGTTCCATGTGCGGCGCATCCTGGCGCCGGTGCTCAGCCTTCCGCCCAAGCGCATCCGGGTGATCAAGCCCCGCATCGGCGGAGGGTTTGGCGGCAAGCAGGAAGTCCTCATCGAGGATGTGGCGGCGCATCTGACGATTGCCACCGGTCGGCCGGTTCGCTTCGAGTACACGCGCGAGGAGGAATTCGTTTCATCGCGCTCACGACACCCGATGCGCGTGCGCATGCGCACC
>Ga0315293_10000804_pt1 | contig 29715 bp, 24 predicted proteins | sample YL17G13_20_MG_FD_203071 | JGI IMG/M metagenome (GOLD analysis project Ga0315293, IMG submission 203071) | Sediment microbial communities from Yellowstone Lake, YNP, Wyoming, USA - YL17G13_20 | ecosystem: Environmental > Aquatic > Freshwater > Lake > Sediment | place: USA: Wyoming | collected... | reverse complement strand
TCCTCCATCTGAAGGACAAGCAGCTCGGGGTGCTGTCCGGCGGGGAGAAGCAGAGAGCGTACATCGCGAGAGCGCTAGCGACAGACCCGAAGATCCTGCTCCTGGACGAACCGACCGCGAACATCGACCTGAAGATGGAGACCGGTTTCTACGACCTGCTCTCAGACCTTCGCAAGGAGGTCGCGGTAGTCCTCGTCTCGCACGACATCAGCGTCATCTCCGTCAAGGTCGACAAGATCGCCTGCCTGAACAAGCAGCTCTTCATGCACGAATCATCTGAGATTGACGAGCACATCCTTGAGGAGACTTACAAGTGCCCGGTCGAGATGATCGCGCACGGAGTGCCGCACAGGGTGCTGAAGGATCACGAGGAAAGGGGGGCGCACTGATGTTCGACTTCCTCGGGTACGGCTTCATGCAGAACGCGCTGCTGGCAGGGTTGCTCGCGTCGATAGTCTGCGGGATAGTCGGGACGCTCGTGGTGGTGAGGAGGATCGTCTCGCTTAGCGGGAGCGTCTCGCACTCCGCGTTCGGCGGCATCGGCCTCGGCTATTACCTCGGGATCAACCCGATCCACGGTGCGCTGGTCTTCAGCATAGGCTCGGCTCTGGGGATAGGGGCGGTATCGAAGTACGCGAAGGAGAGGGAGGACACCGTCATCGGCATGTTCTGGGCGGCCGGCATGGCGATTGGCATCCTGTTCATCGGGCTGACGCCTGGATACGCTCCTGATCTTTTCGGATATTTATTCGGAAGCATAATCAGCGTCCCGACGTCGGACCTCATTCTGATCTTCCTGCTCGACGCCTTCGTGATCGGGATTGTCGCGCTGCTCTACAAGGAGATGATGGCCGTCGCGTTCGACGAGGAGTACTCCGCCGTGGCCGGCCTGCCGGTCAAGTTCCTATACTACCTGACGCTGATACTCGTGGCAATCACGATTGTCGCGCTGATACGTATCGTTGGAATTATCCTTGCGATTGCACTGCTGACGATGCCTGCCGCGATAGCCGGAAAGTTCACGCACAACATGAAGAAGATGATGGCCCTCTCGGTCGTCCTGAGCGTGCTCTTCATAACGACTGGCCTCTGGATGTCCTTCGTGCTCGACATCGAATCCGGTGCAACGATAATCCTTGTCGCCGCGGCTGCCTACACAATCGTGACTGTGGCAAGAGCTTTGAAGAAACGTTCGAAGCGGGTTGTTTCTGCATAGATATGTTATGCCTTGGCCAGAGTCTAGGAAAAAGAAAAAATGAGAAGGGCTATGTGCCCTTCTTCTTCCTCGAAGCCACTATTACGATTATCACCACGGCTATCGGGATCACGATGAGAGCGGCGGCCAAAGCGATGCCGACGTTCATCGCAGGCGGTGGGTTCTGCGTGGCGATGTTGGTGTACGCCGTGTAGGTCGGGTCATACACTACCTTGTATCCCTGCCAGTGCGGGAAGGAGACCGCATACCAGAGCGCGCGGGCGTTGAAACCGTCGGAGTTGTTGATGGCCAGACTGCGCGTGGCGAGATCTAGAGGACCCGTGTACTTACTCTTGACGTAATCACTCATGGCGTATGCGAATATGCTCATCGAGCCGGCGGCGAATCCCAGTTGCCAGGCCACGAGCCATAGGTCCATCAGCTTCGCACCTACGATCGCGCTGTAGGCGGTTTTGTTCTGCTCGACGGTCGCGCCGGAGGTCTCGTTGATTAGGTCGAAGTTACCGCGCGTCCCGATCTTCATCGCGCGCTCGCCGTTGCCGACCTTGAGCGTGATGTCCTCGTTCAGCGATTTTGTCACATTCGGATTGAAGGTGTTCTGCGAGGTGTTCCCTGTCGCCCCTACGTACTTCGAGGTGAAGACGGTCACGAAGTGCACCACGCTGAGGCCGAGGTTCGGCGAGATGTCCGTCTTCGGATCCATCTGGAAGGGTATTCCGAGAATGACGCCCCAGAGTTCTGTGACCTGCCCGATCGTGTACCAAGTCTCAGTCTTGACCTCGCCGGTCGTGTTGTCCATCGTGATCTCATACATGACCTTCAGTTCGCTGAACTTGGCGATCAAGGCGGTCTTGAGGAGCATGCTCAGGAGAGGCGTGGCAGTGACGTAGGCGTACATGTTCAGGTACTGGATCCCGAACCTGTAATGGCCGATCCCGAGCTTAACCACGGGGAGGACGTTCGCGACAGGGACATATGACGAGTTGCCGACCGCGCTGGCGGCGCCGAAGGGTATGACATAGGAGACGTTCTCATATCCTGGGTCCGGGAGGCTGTTCGCTCCGAGGCTGGTGCCGTTATGCGTGTCGTCGAAGACCATCATGAACGCGAGCATGGCTGCGATGAAGACCTCCCTGTTCTCAGGGGTCGTATAATGCAGCCCGAACATCTGGAACGGGACGGTCCCGTTACCGGTCTTGTTCTCGACCATGTTGAGCGCTAGGAGGAACGCCTGTACGCCCGAGTAGTTGACGTATGACGCGGAGAATGTGATGTTGTCCCCCGCGGTGTTCTTGACCTTGATCGATGAGTTGGTCCAGTACTCCTCGTCGAAGGAGTGGCCGAAGGCCGCCACCTCGTCCCCCTTGTGCCATGTGACAGGAGGGTATGCGCTGACGCTGCTGACCATTAATATGCACGAAACAATGCTAACTATTGCGATCAATGCCTTTTTCATGATCTCTAACCCCATCTCGTATCGGAACAACGCCGTCTGTTATCGGAAAGTATGGCGGAACGGGATTATGATTTTTTCTCAGGGTATACGACGGGCGCCGCCATGCTCAGATTGAACCTATCGAGGAGAGGCCACCGCCTGTGCTGCTGCAGGTCGGGCATTGCTCGGGGACATTTGGGGTTTTTGGGCTCCAGCGGTTGTGACACTTCTTGCATCTGAGGCGGCCGTCCCTGTTCCATTCGACCTCCCAGAACCGCCATAGGGACTCCGGTTCCGTTTTGGGGCCGAGGCCGTTGAACCCCCTGCCGACCACCTCGCCGGTGTCAAGCGTGACGACGTACTGGTCCTCAGCTTCGCTCGAAAGTTTCCCCGATCTCGCCCGATCGATATGGTTGAACCAGACCTTGACCTGGAACTTCTGCTTCTCCAACGATTCGATGAAAACGTACAGCTCCATCCCCAGCGGGCGGTAACGTGCTTCGAACACGCGGTTCAGGTCTTCGAGGAATGCGTTGGCTATCGACGTCGTCATTGGAATTCTGTTGGATGATTCCTTTGGTTGTCTTTTAATCTTACTTGCTCAACAGAAATGATTAGCTGGTTCAGAATTTCCCGATTTCGCCTCCATTGCGACATCTATTAATCAATACAGGTTCATACTTGCGTGAAATCCGGTCGAGCGGACCGAATATTGGTGTGAGAAAAGGGGGTATGTTGGTTTGGGAGAAGAGTTGAAGAGACCTGCGGAAGCGGCGAAGAAGCCGAAGTACGTCTTGATCACGGTGGTCATTGCCGCGATTCTGATAATTGCGGCTCTAGCTGCGGTATTCATGACCAATATTGGGGGAAGCCAGAAGACCATAACGTTCTACGCGGCAACGAACATCCTGTCGCTGGATCCGATGGACGCCTACGACACAATGTCGTTCATACCGATCCATAACATATACGACACTCTCGTCGGATATACAGGGGAGGATATAGGGAATTACACTGGATGTCTTGCGACCATCTGGACCGCCTCGGATAACGGGCTGTACTACAATTTCACCCTGAGGCACAACGTGAAGTTTTCGAACGGTAACGCCTTCACAGCTGAGGATGTGAAGTTCAGCGTCGACCGCGTTTTGCAGATGGATTCGCCGGACACTGGCGTGGCCTGGATACTCAGCCAGGATGTCAACGCAACTAGCGTGACTGTCATTGACGACTACAACGTCTCATTCAAGCTGACCTTCCCGTACGCGGGTTTCCTGGCGACCATTGCCCAGCCTTTCCCGCTTGGGATAATGGACAAGACCTACACAGAAGCAAAATATTCGACCGCCGACCCCTTCGCGCACGATTTCATGAAGGCGAACCCGATGGGGACCGGCCCGTACAAGCTTGAGAGCTGGACGAACGAGGTCCAGGAAGTGCTTGTGAAGAACGAGAACTACTGGGGCGGCTGGACCGGCAACCACGTCGATAAGATCATAATAAAGGAGATCTCGGACGTCACAACGAAGGTCCAAGCCTTGAAATCTGGCGATGCGACAATCGCTGAGATACCGTACGGCAACATCCCCGATGTAGCGGGGGACGCGAACATCGTGGTGAAACCTGTCAAAACCTTCCAGCTCGAGATGATCGCGATGAACGTGAATTCGACCAAGGTCGGACATGCGTTCATGACCAATGCGACGGTGCTGCGAGCCCTCTCTTTCGCGTTCGACTACGCCAACACCTCAACGAACTTCTACGCCGGATATATGGACCCGGTCCAGGGATGCATCCCGAACGGCATGCCGCTGGAGACGCAGGCTCAGCCTTACAAGGCGTTCACGTACAACCTGAAGAAGGCATCCGAGCTGCTGAACGCGTCCGGATACACCCTCGATGCTCAGAACAAGAGGTTCGGCGGAACGGCGCTGAGCATCTTCGCTGACTCGGGAGATACGGAGAGGGCGCAGACGGCCAGCCTGTTCAAGACAAACCTCAACAGGCTCGGAATAACGGTCGACCTGCAGACAGTCACGAGCACAGTCCTCGAGGACACGAGGAAGACCGACAACTGGGACATGTACATGACCGGCTGGGTCATCGACTACCTCGACCCTGACGACTATGTGCTCCCGATCGCGGCGTCGGCGAACGTCGGTGGCGGAGACTACTTCCTTACCGGCATAATGAACACGACTGTGGACAACGCCACGCTCGATGCGGAAGTGACCTCGAACCCGACCGCCAGGGCGGCCTTGTACAACATCGTGTGGGACGGCTTGAACAACGACCCGAACATGATCTTCGTCGGGCAGACGAAGTACGTCGCCTTCTACAGGTCCAACCTGCACGGGTTCATGTTCAACCCGGTGACCTGGTACAACTTCTACTACTACTGGCTTAGCTAGAACATTCCCCGTAGTGGTGGAAGTGGCAAACCTCTTAACCCCTTTACATTATATTCATTGATGGCCATTCGGCAGTCTGGCCAGAATCGCTGCCGAACAAGAGGTGAGCACCGGTGAAGATGTGGGAGTACGTCGTCAGGCGGATACTCTTCATGGTACCGATCCTTATCGGCGTCCTCGCTATCTCCTTCGTCATCTCCCACCTAGTGCCGGGGGACCCCGTCGGCGTGTACCTCGGCAAGTTGGCAAACGACCCGGTCCTGAGAGCGCAGGTCGAGCAGAGATACCACCTCAATGACCCATGGCTCGATCAATTCGTCTACTACATTACCGGCATCTTCCAGGGGGATCTGGGCGACTCGCTCGTGTACAAGCGCCCTGTAGCCGACATCATCCTCGACAGGCTGCCCGCAACGATCGAGCTCGTGATCGCCTCTACACTGATCGCGGTCCCCGTCGGCATCTATTTGGGCATATTGTCGGCGACGAAGAGGAACACATGGGTCGACGCGATATCCAGATTCGTGGCACTGATAGGAATTTCGGTGCCGACCTTCTTCCTTGCATTGATCCTGCAGATTGCTCTCGTGTCGAACGCGCATCTGTTCCCGTTAAGCGGTAGGTTCCCGAGCAGCATCGATCCGCCAATTTCGATAACAGGGCTGTACACCATCGATAGTCTGCTCAGCTTTGACATTCGCGGCTTCTTCTATAGCGCGTATTATCTGATCCTCCCATCGTTCGCGCTCGGGTTCTCGATCATCGGATACATCCTGAGGATGATGAGGTCCAGCATGCTCGAGGTCATGTCCTCGGATTATGTCCGTTCCGCCAGAGCGAAGGGGGTGCCGGAGAGGACCGTCATCTACAAGCATGCTCTGAAAAATGCGATGGGGCCGACGCTCACGATCTCGGGGCTGACGATAGGCGGGGCGATCAGCTACACCGTCTTCGTGGAGAGGATCTTCGGATGGCCGGGGATCGGGAACTTCGCCGTGACCTCTTCCGAAGGGCTTGATTTTGCTGGAATCCTGGGATTCACGATCGTCGTCACGATCGCGTTCCTGGTGGCGAACCTGATCGTCGACGTGCTGTATGCGTACCTGGACCCTCAGGTGCGCCTGGGGGGCTGAGCTGCCTTGTCCGGGGAAATCGTAGATTCCAAAGAGGCGGGGCGCCCTTCGGGCCGTGGAGGCTGGCTGGCCGGTTTCAGGTGGAAGCACGCGTCGCTCCTCAGGGAGTCCCGCTACTCGGCCTACCTCTTCAGCCGGAGCGTCCTCTCGATGATGGGGCTCTCCGTACTGCTGTTTGTAATAGTCATCGCCCTGCTCGCGCCATTCATCACCCACTACTACCCGACATACCAGGATGTGGGAGGGCAGGCGCAGGAGTTCTGGCCGGTCTCGGTGAGCGATCAGCTCCACCCTCCGAGCAATGACCATTGGTTCGGGACCGACTACATGGGCAGGGACCTCTACAGCATGTCGCTCTATGGCGCGTGGAAGGCACTCTATGTGGGCGTGCTCGTGGTCATACCGGCAATCGTCATCGGCGTAATGCTCGGCGCCCTGGCCGGCTACTTCGGACGATTGATGGGCGAGGCGATCATGCGAATAACGGACATCTTCCTCAGCATACCAAGCCTCGTCCTCGCGATGGCGATAGTCGCAGCACTGGGGCCGAGCATCACGCACATCACATATGCGATGATCATCACTTGGTGGCCCTGGTACACACGGCTCGTGTACGGGCAGGTGCTCTCGATCCGCGAGAAGCAGTACATCGAGGCGTCGAGGAGCGTCGGGGCCGGACACGGGAGGATCTTGTTCAGGCATGTGATCAAGAACAGCCTATCCCCGGTGGTGGTCCAAGCGACCTCCGATTTCGGTTACGTGATCCTTGCGGCGGCGGCGCTCGGATGGCTCGGCCTCGGGGCACCGATCGGCACTGCGGAATGGGGGCGGATGATTTCGGAGAACCAGCAGTTTGTGTTCCAGGCGTGGTGGACCGTTACGTTCCCGGGATTGGCGATCGTGGTCACCGTGCTCGGGTTCAACCTGCTCGGGGACGGAATCAGGGACGTACTCGACCCGAAGCTGAGGAGGTGAGCTACAATGCCAGATGATGATATCCTGCTGAGAATCGAAGGGCTGAAGACCTACTTCCATACCTACGAAGGGGTCGTCAGAGCCCTCGAGGGGATAGACCTCGATGTGCGTCGGGGGGAGACGATGGGGCTCGTTGGCGAGACGGGCTGCGGTAAGTCGGTGACCGCCCTTTCGGTGATGCGGCTCATCCCTTCGCCACCCGGGAAGATCGAGGCGGGGAGGGTCTTCCTGGACGAGCCATCGTCTGTCACGGCCTTCCGCAGGGAATACGATAATAGATTCAAGGGCGCGCGGGCAGAGGCCCGGAAGAAAGAATTGGAGAGGATTGAAAAGGATCTCAAGTCGCTCGAATCTGGCTCAAGCGATGCAAAAAGAAAAGAGCTGAAAGACAGAATTGCCGCGCTCATTTATTCCTATGATCTGCTCGGCAAATCGACGGCGGAGATGAACGCCCTAAGAGGCGACTGGATGTCGATGATATTCCAGGAGCCGATGACCGCGCTCAACCCGGCTTACACGATAGGGGATCAGATCAGCGAGACAGTCGAGTTGCACCAGATGGACAAGCTCGTGGACAGCGTCCTGAAGCAGCTGGAACTGGAGAGATCCGCATCGAAGGCAGGGAAGAAGGCCAAGCGTGAACCGAAGAAGCGCGGACCACGTGCGACAGAGGGTGGAGATAAGGCGCCGAAGAAAGAAGCATTGGACGGTAGCGTGTGCTTCTCGTGCGGCGCCGATGCGAGAGATGACTGGGAGGCGTGCACGGGATGCGGCGCCCGGTTCGTCTCAAGGATTCCGGCCGTCTTCTACAAGCAGCGGCTGAGGATCGCCTCCAGCTATTACAGCAGGATGAAGGAGAGCCCGGACAACACATGGGCATACCTGGTGAGATCTAACCCGATAACCGGGAGGCTCCAGCGCCGATTGAGGCTCGCGAAGACGAGCTGGGCGGAGCAGGCCTTGAGAGAGGTGAAGATCGCGGAGCCCCAGATGGTCGTGAATAACTATCCACACGAGCTCAGCGGCGGGATGAGACAGCGGGCGATGATCGCGATGATGATGGCATGCCAGCCGGACCTGCTGATAGCCGATGAACCGACCACCGCGCTGGATGTGACCGTCGAGGCGCAGATACTCGATCTCATGAAGGAGCTCCAGGACAAGCGGGGCACATCGATCCTACTGATCACGCACGACCTGGGGATCATAGCGGAGACGTGCTGCAGAGTGGCGATAATGTACGCAGGTTACATCGTGGAACTCGCTGCCACGGAGGAGATCTTCGCACGGCCGATGCACCCCTACACGAACGCACTGTTGAAATCCATCCCCAAGATCGGTCTGAAGTACATGAGCGAGAGGAAGAAGCCTCTTTACGTGATCCCAGGAGTGGTGCCGAACCTCCTGACGCCGCCTTCGGGGTGCCGGTTCCATCCGAGATGCGATCGCGCGCTTGATATCTGCAAGTCGGAGGTCCCCGCCCTGAGGGAGCTCGCACCGGGGCACTTCGTGGAATGCCACAATCCAGTCATGTTAAGGAGCGAGGTGAGTCCTCAATGAGAGCACCGAAAGGGAAAGCGGCTGAAGACCGCCTGCTCGACATCGACCACCTCAGGAAGGAGTTCCCGATACGCGGGGGAGTCTTCTCGACCGTCAAGGGGGAGGTCAAGGCGGTTGATGATGTCAGCTTCTTCGTGCGCAAAGGCGAGACCTTGTGCATCGTAGGGGAGTCGGGCTGCGGGAAGTCCACTTTGGCGAGGCTCATCATCCGACTGGTCAAGCCGACCGCGGGGAAGATCGTGTTCATGGGGAAGGACATCACGGAGTACCGCTCGAGGCAGCTGCGGGACACGAGGAAGGAGATGCAGATGGTCTTCCAGGACCCACTGAGCGCCCTCGACCCGCGGATGACGATAAAGAACATCGTCGGGGAGCCGCTGGCGGTCTACAAGCTGGCGCGGGGGGAGGAGCTCACCAGGAAGGTTATCGAGCTCCTGGAGGTCGTCGGCCTCAAGAAGGAACACCTTAACAGATTCCCGCACGAATTCAGCGGTGGGCAGAGGCAGAGGATCAACATGGCCCGCGCCCTCGCGCTCAGGCCGACCCTGCTCGTTCTCGACGAGCCCACCTCCGCATTGGACGTGTCGGTGCAGGCGCAGGTGCTGAACCTGATCATGGAGCTGCAGAAGTCCCTCGGGCTGACGTATATGTTCATCACGCACGATCTGAGCGTGGTGTTCCACATCAGCGACAGGGTCGCCGTGATGTACGCCGGGAAGCTCGTTGAGCTGGCAACGACGGAGACGCTCTTCACCCGTATGGCGCACCCGTACACCTTCGGCCTGCTCTCGGCGGTGCCGATCGCCGATCCTAGCGTGAAGAGGGAGAGGAAGATGCTCACGGGGGAGGTCCCGAGCCCGTCGAACCCGCCGTCGGGATGCCGGTTCCATCCGAGGTGCTGGAAGGCGACGGAGAAGTGCAGCTCAGCGGAACCGGACTTCAGAGAGATCGAGCCGGAGCATTTTGTGGCGTGCCACTTCCCGCTGACGGAGGAAAGGACCGGATGAATAAGGAACTCGATCCGGAACCCGGGATGAATAAGAAGGAGGACAGAATCGAAGGCCTCCTGAGGAGATTTTCCGAAAGAAGGAAGGAATCCATAAGGCGATCGATGGAGCGGCCCCTGAAGATGGAGGTCCTTCGGACGGCATATCTCGTGGGCTGCGTCCTGCTGGACTTCATCCTCGTCCCTATTGTGATCATCGAGATCTTGGGGCATGATCTGCTGTATGTTGCGATCCTTGTCCTTCTGCCCTTGGCTTATTTGGAAATAAGGATTTACCAGCTCCTTTTCCATTTGCCAGAGGAGCGCGAAAACCTTCAAGTTAAGAAGTAATGACGAAATATCGGCAATCGAAAAGAGTTGAGCCCATTTGAATCGGATATAACTCCACTAGCAGCCGAATTTTAATTTGCATTATGGGGATTTCGGGAGAACGCATCAAACCCCTTTCAAAGGTCTTCCGGTTTATCTCCGGTCTTTTTTTGTCTATTCTTCTTTCTCTTCCTCATGAAAACGACCGCGCCTATCGCCGCGACCGCCGCTGTCGCCCCTATTGCCACCATTGGGATCAGATTTCCAGTCCCAGCGTTTGCAGTGACCCTGTCATGGTACACAGTTATTTCCGGGTCGCTCTTCATCGATGTGGTATCCCCGTAGGTCAGGTTCGGGAACCCATGGGTGACAACGCGCGAATTGTGGTTGTATGTCTGCCCATCGATCCCGCTACTGTTGGGCGAATCCATCCGGGAGTAGCCCACAGCCGGGTGAGGCCCGCTCGCATTGTAGATCGTGAAATTGTCGTTCATCTCCAATTTTGACAATGTATACGGAGAGCCGTCGTCACGCGTCATGTTGTATTCCAAGGAAGTGTCTGTATACTTCGAGGGTTTAATCGTGTTAAAATCGGGCGGACCCTGGTTCTTCATATTGGGGTCCGTCAACTGCATGATATAATGGATTTCTGCGGTGAACGGTTCGCCTGCGCTGTATTGACCTAAGTCTGTATTGTTGAAATCAAGAAGCGCCTCGACCTTGATGCTCGTCTGGTTCCAATCTCCCCTGACATGATTCAGTATTGTCAGATCGAAGGCCGACTCAGGGGCATTAGGATAGACTCGAATATCCTTGTAGGTGATATTGCAATCCATCGTCGGGATAGTGCCATCATACTTGACCGGGGTGTACGTTAACTCAAAGCCAGCACAGTTCCTTAAGGGTATCATCAATGTGTTGTTGCCTATTTTGATCACTACCTGGTCGATCGTGAACATCGCTATGTAGAACTTGCCTCCGATGTAGAACATGATGTTCTGGCCATAGTCCACGGTTATCCTCCCATGGCCATTGGTATAGTTCCGTGCAGATATGCCGGTCTTTATGTCTCCATGGGTGATCGTGATCCCCCATGCCTCGTAATTGTAATTGCTAGTATTGGAATCCCCGTCCGAATAATTGTATCTGTGAGACTCGCTTGTCCATGGCTCAGGAACCTTTTCGGGAGCCAATTCATCCGCCAGAGCGAAAGGGATCATATTCAAGCTCCCGATAATCAGCAGGCTCACGATCATGAAGATTGCGACCTGTGTCTGGGCTGAGCTCCTCATCGCGAATAATAGGTCAAGCAACAGTACTTAAAATCATCCCCTCATCAGGAGGTAAGGCTTTTTCCCGATCGTCGTCCTGATCGTTAATTATAATTTATCCACAAATATAATAGTGGGCCCACCCGGACCCGAAACGACTATGCTGGCTGAAATCTAATTTGTATTCTGGAGATTTCGAGAGAACGCACTCAAACCCCTTAACCTCTTTTATTAACCTTCTTAACCTGTTAACCTTCATTATTATCGTTTATTTCCAGTATGCTTTTTTTCATATCAAAGAGAAAAACACCTTCGAAGGTGGAATAATCGATAATTGCCGGTTCGAATTGTATTTTCGACGATACAATGTTAGGAATTGTTTTTGACCCTTCTCTCCTAAAGAATAGAAATACGTTTACGATCGTAGGTTTAGTGTTCTCCGGGAAATGTCCGAAGATCTTGTTGAGGATGAATTCGAGATTCTTTCCCAGAGTGTTTTTTGAAGACGGGATTGATTTCCCAGGGAATTCCTTTGCGAATTCAGCAGAAAGATCCTGATTATCCTTTATTGAATCCAAAACTGATGCGCGATCCCAATGCAGAAGGAACCAAGAAAATATTCTGTGCCTATCCTGTTGCGCATCGTTTATTTTGATTCTTTTCTTGCCGCTCTTCGATTCCCGGCTACCTTCCCATTTGCTTTCAATCAAATAGACCGTATCACCAGTGACCAATATCCCATCGAATTCCCCAAAACAGCCTCCTTTCCGCCCCAAGCTGGGTCTATAGAAAACAAGGCACTCCAAAGGATCCGAGTCATCTTCGAACTTAACAAGCATCGTCTTCAGAAATTTACTCAATAACCTGTAGGTCAGCGCATCTTCACCATATCCGATAATTGTTACCATTTTCCTCCTTCGGTCATCCCCTCGTCAAGAGATAAGTCTTCTCCCGAGGCAGGAGATAAGGTTTTTTCCCGATTGCTCTTCAGCCGAGATAAATGCTTTGACAAGGAGGGGGCTGACAACTCATTTCCGATAGAGACTGATATTGAATAAGCGGGGCAATGCATCATTCGTTTCATTCTTGAACCCTATGCCGATGGGCTTTATGAGAGCAGTCATACTGATTATCCCTGAGAGAAGGCCGATGAGTGGAGCAGCCCATATCAGGGTAACTCCCTCTATCCCTGTACTGCTCTGATCAAATGAAAAGAGCAAAATGGCAGCAGTCTGAACAATGCCTCCGACAGGGGATATGAACGCAAAGGCCATGCCGATCAAGAATAAGATGCAACTTGAGAACGCAAGCTGATCATATCTCAATATGTAGCTGGACATCGAATCGATTAGTCCGTGGTCAATCGGTTGGCTTCCCGGCACTTGACCAATCGTTGTGAACCAAGGCAGGAATAAAGTCGATATGCCAATCAACGCCCCGGCGATTCCAAGAAGATTGATTCTCAAACGGAGAGTATGTATTTCCTCCATCGTCCACTCATCCCCTCGTCAGGAGATAAGGCTTTTTCCCGATCTTGATGTGAGACGGGTGGCCTCTTTTCGAAAAACTTGTGGGTGGTTCGAATATTTCTGGAGGAAATGGCGAGGCTCCCCGTCTCGACTGGGAGATTCGCTCTTAAGAGATAAGCCTTCTTCCGATCCTCCTCTTGTATGATGTCAAAAGGGACTTCGTGCTTTCCAAGCTAGTATCTCCCCGGAAAAGTTCAATCAGTTGGGATTGAGATAAACCCCTTTCAAGGCTTTTTTCTGATCCCTCTCTGCGTTATGAACCAGCTCGGAAGTTCCGGCGAAATGGGGTATTCATATCGAAGCAAACTAGCATGGTAGAACTGATTCAGAACCATCGGTCATATGATTGGTTTCTTTCCATTCCTTTCGTCTATCTTGGTCTCTCCTAGCATTTTTTTGACATGCAATATATTGGCTGCGGGTTCGACAAACAATTGATGAACCCCTGATCCGCTTAGCATCTTCCTGTACCATGGGTAGATCAGAAGAAGGTAAACTGATATTGAGAAAAATAACCATGCCGATAATATGCCAGGGGATCCCAACTGTGTGTAGCCCAAGCCGATGAATGATATTGCGAGGAAAATGCGAAATTGTTCATAACCTTGATGGCGATCCTTCATGGCGTGCGACTCTGCCCTCTGAATGCCCTCCTCCATTTTATTCAACTTATTCAGAACTTCATCAAGCAACGCAACTGTTTTATCGGAATCGCCTTTTTCGATTTCCTTCATAAGTCTCCCTCATTTGGCTTTGAGCGGAAATAGCTCCTTTCAACTCATTTTGTCTCAGGGTTATCACTGACATTGAAATCTCATTTCGATTGCTTTTTCTAATTCCGCTATCTAATCCTCATAGAATAAACTCTTTCTATGTATTCTTAGTCGAGATAAGGCCTTTCTGATTCTCCTCACAGCGTTCTAATTAGTCCTAGGGGGTAATCCCCTTTCCGCTAATGAATGGTTTCCTTTTTTATATTCTTCTAGTTCCAATTAAAAATCATTGCCGCAAAGAGAAAAGATCATCGATAGCTTTCTTCATAACTTCCTTACTTGAAGCCGACATGCCACTTAGTTCGCTTCCCGCATGGGTGCTTATGACATTCCATCCAATTCTTGGAGGGATTGGCATTTTCATATGAGAAAGCACCAAGTTGAAGGGTGAATTAGCAATTGTTAGTGGTGGTTCTGTTATCAATGATATCGGCACTAATTTTAGTTCAATATCAAAGAATCTTGACAAGGCGTATCCGAGCTCCATCCTTTGGGGTGGTTCCATCCCTTTGCATGTAACTGCATATTTTAGGTTCGGTTCTTTAGTGAATCCTTCTGCAAGTCTAGTCAAAGAATCCTTTGAGATCAACGATTTCATCTTCATTAATTCTGAAGCTTGTTTTTCCCAAGAGATTTCTAATAGTGGCATATTTCCAATTTTAATTTCTGGGTTCATAACTTCAAAATTCTTAAGTGCCTCCTCGACATCGTTGTAAGAAAGACCATTTTCGAGTTCTTTCCTGGGGAGTAGTACGGTATGAGTCAGTATGCCGGTTCGACCTTTCTCATCTAATCTGGGTCTTCTGAATATCCTGGAGAAATATATGCAATCATTCTGAGGGACGCTCGCAATAATCCTCGCTTCGTGATTGCTGACATCCCCTGTTCTTAGATATGTCGGATCAACCGGGATATAGCTGCCGAGAAGATGTTCGTATTCCTCAGGATATATGTCAGGTGAAACCGCTCTTTTTGAATATCCCTTCTTTGGGACAGGTCCATATATGAAGTGAGGGACTGCAATGCTTTTCATCATCATTACCTGCTAAATTCCTGGTCAGCCATCTCACCATCGGACATCTTCTTCACGATCTTCTTGAAATAATCGATAAAACCACGATATTCGTCTTCCGAATATAGCAAGGTCGGGACGCCGTCAATCCGCTTTACTTTCGGAATCTCATCCCCGTCATCATTGAGATCTGTGACTATCTGGCTGAAGAAGTAAGCTGCCTTATCAAAATCGACATTAGCTAATATACCTCCGCTCGCAAGTGCCATCGTATGGGGGTAGAAGCGTCTCATAATCTCCTTGACATATTGGTCTCGGGTTGTTCGACCACCTCCGAATATTGGCCGCTTCTTCTTATCAAGATCCCCATAGGATTCGGGGAGATGAAGATCACTAAGTATCTTCTTATCGAGAACATCGAACTTCGTTAGCATAAACACTGGATATATTTTGCCCTTCTCATCATTTTTATCGTATTTTTTTGATTTGTATTTTGAAATCGCACTGATCAAGGTCGCCATGAAATTATCATAATCCATTAATTCTCTCTGCTTAGGAGTTCTCGGTTGAGCATTTATCTTGCTGAGATCCAAGAGGAAGACGAAAACGTTGCAATCCAATAATTTCCTGAAAGATTCGCTAACTAAATTGAAATCAAATTCTTGTATCCTATCTGTGCTCGGCATTGTCTTAGCGAAAGTCTCGAGCGATCGGATAATGTCCAAATCTTCGCCAGCAATATCAAAAACTGTGAAATCTATGATATCGAACTTATCAGAGGGAGCTGTGCCTCCCGGGACAAGCTTGCGAAATCCGTATTTGAAGGAATATTTTGCAAGAGTACCTTTTAGATTAGAGTCGGCCCAAAGCCCTGATATAAGATCCGAGTTTAGACTGCCCATTGTACTCGCAAATTGTGGTTCAGTTGTGAATTTAAACTGACCAACCCCTTTATTATCTTTGGAATTTGAGTATCTAATCTGACTATGGTAAAGTAACGATAGAAACACTGTTTTTCCGCAAGAGCGATCTCCGAATATTGCTACTGGCATATTCCCCAAGATGGGATGGAAGACTATTTATCCTTTTCTTAACACTCCGGTCATACGAATTCCTGATTCACTGGCATAAAGGATATCGAATGGTCCAATTGCTAGCAATATCGGCGGTGGGTGAAAGTAACACGAGATTGCGAGATGATTAGCTTTGAAGCTGAGTAATAAGGATAATTATGCCGATGTCATTAATCATGAGCTTTCAGAGATAAAGCATATCTTTGAAGAATCTGATTGTGTGTTCGTCTTCCCGAAGAAGATTCTTGAGAGATCCGCTGACTATCTCGAAAAAGGCAATCCACGTAAAGCCATATCACTTCTCGCTGAGGTAAAATCCAAGATTAATGAGGAAAAGAATGTTCATTTAAGAAAGCAAGAACTCCTGATTTCGAGAGAAGGCAGCCTAAATTGTATAACAGGGCGAGAAAAATCACTTGAAAAAGCGATTGAGAAATGTCAAGCTGATGGAAAATATGATGAGGCACTATCTCTGCTGAAAAAATTAGATGATGAAATTCGAAATGAAATTCTGAGTAATGCGGAGAATATTCTCAGTATCCTTTATCCTCCTCACGATACGACTATTGTTCCACGAAAACAGGAATATGTCGGACTCGTGATTGGAAATAGGAGTCCGGTCCAAATCAAGATATTAACGGTTTCAGGAAGATCTGCTCAGGGTAGGGTCAATATTCTGAGGAATTTCAATGAGACTATGGCACCACATTCTCAACAAGATTTTACCTTTGGATTGGACTCAAATCTCGAGGGAACTATGATTGTTGATTTTTGGATCGAATTCGAAGCAAACACCAAGAAAATGACCCTTTCGAAGCAATTTTCAGTGAACGCCGCCTGGCCACTTGAGAAACGTGTTCCTGTAGGCAAGAGGGTGCCTACTGTGAAAATAACTGAAAAATTACATGATGCAAAAGTCTCAAAGGAAATCAAATCTGAAATCATCGAATTTGAAACAGCAGAACAGGAGAATCCGGATGATGATCTGGAAATAATTATGGATCCTATTGATTTAATTCGGGACGGAAGCGTTGATTCCTGGGCACAAAGTCTTAAAAGATATTTTGAGAAAACAGTGCCGGTTGATTTCTCAATTATTAAACAATCCTATCCGAATTTTAGGGATATGGAAGGATATCGTAACCTCATGTTATCGCCTTTCAGATTGCAGATAGACTCTCCGACCCAATGGGAAGATTGGATTGAGAAGGGAGGGATATCGGGAGATGAACTCACGAGCCGTTGTCTTGCTTTGATATCCAAGCTAGCACTCGGCGGGGGAAAAGTCGAATTCGAGCACGATAATGGCACCGGAACTTCTAACAAAGATCATTTGATCAATGCTTTGAATATAGTTTCTGGGAATGTAAACCTAAAGCGAGAGATTAGAGATAGAGCCAAGAGCTGGGATATTCAAATAAAATTATCGAAAGATCTAAAGATCAAATATCGCATCGATAGAAAAACAAGAAAGGATCTGGTCTCCTCAACATTGTACTATATTTTCGAGATAAGAAAGATCAATGAGGATGATCGACTTTCAAAGTCAAAGGTCACAAGGAAAGTGCGTGTACGGAGCACTAGTTGATGAATTGCTGAAAGGGGGATATTATACCCTATCAGTGGAAACACAGGTTTTCTAATAACCCATATTTAAAGACATCCATCAAGATTTCGATTCAGAAATACCGAAAAACATCATTTATTAATACTCCGCTTATAGATGATTCTCTTCTCTAGCATCTTGTGAGCGGATTCAACGCTAGAGCAGTGGGTGGCGCAATATGCAATCTGAGGATGGAATTCTTGTTTAAACGAAAAAGTAGAACAATAACTCTTTTTTTGGCCTTATTCGCGATTTTAATAATAGTTAGCGCATCCATGCCAGTACAGGCAACAATTCCAGAATCTCACTATTTTGGACGGTCATTAATCAAGGGCCATGGTTTTTGGTGGGCAGAAGAGTGCGACGCATATATTCGGACATCGTCAACTTGGGCCACTCTTTCCCAAACGGGATATTCCGGGACTCTATCTATGTCTGCAGATTGGCTGATCCTAAGAGTAAGTGATAGTCTAGATGTGCAGACTATTGAGGCGGATGGAACTGAGTATTGGTTTGTTGATTATTATGTCAACACTCCTTCAGCTAGTACATATTACTCTGGTAGCTTTCAATATTATGATAGTGGTCTTGGCCATTATAACGCAATTTCAAACCCCGTTATTACTAAGACAATGCCTCAGAACGGACCTTATGGAAATTGGCAAGTTCGATTTTATTGGTACCTCTACGGTGAGAGCGGAACTCACATCTTCACTTACAATGAATATCAAACAATAGCCTGGTATGTCCCTCCATTCGCTCCCACACTTAACTCAGTGACTCAGGGGAATGCTGAGCTGACATTATCTTGGGCCGCTCCTTCAAACAATGGCGGGCTGTCCATAACCAACTACAAGATCTATCGAGGGACAACCTCTGGCGGAGAGACTCTCTTAACCACTGTCGGCAACGTGTTGACCTATACCGACACATCTGGGATGACACTCGGTACAACATATTACTATAAGGTAAGCGCTGTGAATTCGAAGGGAGAAGGCACTCTCTCAAACGAACAAAGTCAGATAGTGGTCACCGCTCCGTCCGCCCCCCAATCCCCCTCCGTAACTGATCCGAGCAGCGATGCCTCATACGCCCATGTCTCTTGGTCTACTCCATCTTCTAATGGAGGAAAATCACTTACTGGGTATGGAGTCTATAAATCAACAAGCAGTTCCAGCGGTCCATGGAGTTACGTAGCTTCTTCCAGCACCACTTATTGGGATGATTATAGTGTCCTACCTGGTCACACTTATTGGTATCAAATCACTGCCTTCAATCCCTGGGAGAGTCCTCGATCAAGTACTGCCTCCGTCACAATGAAATGCATCAAACCATCTGCCCCACAAAGTCCATCGGCATCTCCCACAGGAGTCCGTCAGATATCATTGTCCTGGGCCGCTCCATCTTCTGACGGAGGTACCTCGATTACAGGTTACAAGATATATCGAGGAACTTCCTCCAATGGCGAGTCCTTAATCACAACAATTGGCAATACACTCTCATACATTGATTCGACTGGTCTCACAAATGATCAAACTTACTACTACAAGGTAAGCGCTGTGAACTCAGTCGGGGAAAGTTCATTATCATCCGAGACTTCCGCAAAGACCTGGGCACTCCCTGGACAGACTCTTAACCCATCTGCTATTCCAACCGCGGTCGGTCAGATCACCCTGACATGGTCAGCACCATCCTCAGATGGTGGCACATCGATAACAAACTACAAGATCTACAGGGGAACAACCTCTGGCGGAGAGACTCTTCTAACCACTGTCGGCAATGTCCTGACATATCAGGATTCTGGCCTAGGCAATGGGCTGAAATATTACTACAAGGTATGTGCGGTTAATCCTGTTGGCGACGGCACTCAGTCTCCAGAAACCTCTGCAACGACCTGGGCACTCCCAGGACAGCCGCAAAGCTTGATAACATCTATTGGAAACAAGCAGGTTACATTGACATGGTCAGCACCATCCTCAGATGGTGGCACGTCAATAACCAACTATACAATCTATAGGGGAACAACCTCTGGCGGAGAATCTTATCTAATCACAGTCGGGAACGTTTTAACTTATCAGAATACCGGACTCACAAATGGTGTTACTTACTATTACAAGGTAAGCGCAATTAATGCCGTCGGCGAAGGTACACAATCTTCTGAAGCTCCAGGAAGGCCAGTTGGTCCGCCTACCGCACCTCAGAGTCCTTCATTATTGGAGGGTATTGGACAGATCTCTCTGTCTTGGACCGCTCCTTCAAATGATGGTGGATCTGCGATAACAAACTATAAGATCTACAGGGGAACAACCTCTGGCGGAGAGACTCTTCTAACCACTATCGGTAATGTGTTGACCTATGTTGACCAGAGCCTAATAAACGGCACTAATTATTACTATACAATCAGTGCGCAGAACTCAATCAGTGAAGGTCCAGTATCTAGCGAGGTTTCAGGAAGCTCAGATGGTCCTCCTTCAACCGCTCCTCAGGTTCTCGCTGCAGAAGGATATGATGCGCAGGTGAATCTTAGTTGGTCAGCTCCTTCAAATAATGGCGGGCTTTCGATAACCAACTACAAGATCTACAGGGGAACAACTTCCGGCGGAGAGACTCTCTTGCTCACTTTAGGTAATGTCCTAGCTTATCAGGACACCGGGCTCACCAACGGTGTTACCTACTATTACAAGGTGAGTGCAGTAAATGCTATCGGCGAGGGGCCCAAGACCTCCGAAGTACTAGCAACCCCTGCCTCCCGACCGGACGCTCCAACAAATCTTCAGACAACTCCATTGAATACAAGGGTGGTTCTAACATGGGCCGCTCCTTTGGATAACGGTGGTTCACCAATATTCAGTTATAAGATCTACCGGGGAACAACCTCTGGCGGAGAGATCCTACTGACAACTATTGGGAACGTTACAACATATCAGGATAATAGCCTTACGAATGGCGTGACTTATTATTATCAGATTACTGCAGTAAATGCAATCGGAGAAGGATTAATAAGAACCTCGGAACAGAGTGCCGTACCGAATCCAACAGTTCCTACCACTCCAATCAGTCTTCTAGCACAAGGTGGAAACGCGAATATCGTCTTGACCTGGGCAGCCCCTTCTGATAACGGCGGGTACGCCGTGAGCGGCTACAAGATCTATAGAGGTACATCCTCCGGCGGAGAGACCATACTGACAACTGTCGGCAATGTCCTGACTTACCAAGATAACAGCCTGGGTAATGGTCAAACCTACTACTACAAGGTAAGTGCTATCAACTTTGTCGGCGAAGGTTCGCTTTCCTCAGAGGCGTCAGTAAAGACTTGGGCAATCCCAGGGCAGACACTGAACTTAACAACATACCCTTCAGGTATTGGTCAGAATACTCTGACCTGGGACGCCCCTTCCAGCAATGGAGGAACCTCGATAACGAATTACAGCATCTATCGCGGTACATTCTCCGGCGGAGAGACATATCTCACAACTGTCGTCGGAACAAATTGGATCGATAATTCCCTCGCCAATGGTCAGATTTACTACTATAAGGTGAGCGCAGTTAATGTAATAGGGGAAGGTGCGAAATCTTCTGAGAAATCAGCTACAACTTGGTCTCTACCAGGACAGACACTTGGTCTATCGGCATCTGCTACAGCAGTAGGTCAGATCACCCTGACATGGTCAGCACCATCCTCAGATGGTGGCACATCGATAACCAATTACAAGATCTACAGGGGAACAACCTCTGGCGGAGAAGTCCTCATTGCAACCATCGGTAATGTCCTGGCATATAATGACACCAGCCTCAGCAACGGGCAAAGATATTACTATAATGTTAGCGCGGTAAACGCCGTTGGTGTAGGTCCATTATCCTTGGAAACTTCGGCCATTACATGGACCCTTCCTGGACAGACACTGAGTCTTGTGGCATCTAGTGGAAACCAGACTGTCGCTCTATCGTGGGCTGCCCCTTCTAGTAATGGTGGCACATCGATAACCAATTACAAGATCTATAGAGGCACAACCCCTGGTGGGGAAACTTATCTAAAGACTGTCACAAACGCTTTGACATATCTAGATTCAGGCCTTACGAATGGTGTTACGTACTACTACAAAGTCAGTGCGGTCAATGCGATTGGCGAAGGCGCGCAATCAATTGAGGCAATGGAGACTCCTAAGGGCCCGCCTTCTGCTCCCGCACTCGATTCTGCTATATCTGGTTACTTGAATGTCACTTTGATATGGACTGCACCGGCTAGCAACGGTGGGTCTCCGATAACCGGTTACGACGTCTATTATGGCACCTCATCAGACCCAACCATTAAATTCGGAACAACATTACCCAGTTCATCAACTAAGATAGTTGTAACCGAGTTAACTGCAGGCACTCTCTATTACTTCAAAGTCGTAGCTAATAATCTAATTGGAAGTACTTCATCGGTTATCAAGTCAGCAACGCCCTATACAATTCCTGACGCATGTACAGTAACTGCGGTAACTGTCAGCGGAACTCAGGTTACGATAACATGGCAGGCGCCAGAAAACTATGAAAATATTGATGTGCAGGGGTACAACATCTATCAGGATACCGGGAGTGGATGGGAACTTATAGGAACCGCTGACGGAAAGGACGCACGGACTTTCGATTTCACGCTAGTACTTCAACCAACTCTGTTTGGAAAGACCTCAATGAAATACAAGGTCACTGCTGTCAACCCTGCTGGAGAGAGTCAGTCTTCGCCCACTCTATATAAGGAATGGGACACAGCAATCAACATCATGCCATGGCTTACTATCCTGATTTCAATCATAAGCGTCTGCCTTGCTATCTGGCAACGTAAAAAGATCACAGGCAAGCTTGAAGAATACAAAGAGAAGGATAGGAAAGAGAAAGAAAAACAAAAATCTCTTGCTGAGGAAATTCGTAAGGTAGGAAGGAATAGGGAGAGATAAGGAGAGAGATTCGCGAAGAATCTTTTCAACCTCCTCAGAATATCCTTAAGCTGGATAATTTAGGGTCAATTTAATCGAGTCATGATGAGTTTTCTACAATCATTTGAGGAAACATGCAATTGGCACTCGTTGCGAATTATAATAAAAGATCAGACTGATGTGTACTTGATGCTCGTAGTATCTTTCCTCGGCTTGAAAGGAAGCGGAAGAACAACCTTTCTTGCTCTGCTATATGATTCTATAATAAGGAATGTGAATAAGTCCACTGAGGGCGCCAGATCTCAATCAAGAGTCTATATTGAACCATATTACCAGAAGATACTTGGTGAATTGAGGAATAGTCTACTTATGGGAGAGTGGCCATCTAATTCCAACAAAGAAGATCGCTCGGAATTCATAATCAGATTAGGTAAGGAGGGTGGGATTCTCAGAAGTAGGGAAATTATTGATATCAGATTCATTGATTTCCACAATTCTCCATTTAGGGATACTTCGAAGGAAGCAATCTCACTCTCGCTTAGGGATGACATTATTGATGCCATGGATCTTACGAATGCATGGGTCCTCTTTCTCGATATTGGTCAGATCAGGATTAATAAGGGGACTGGAGAAATCAAGGCTCGAGATTCTTATGACAAAGCCATGGCAGGACTCGTATCTTCATTTCTTATCCAATTCGATGGTCTGGGTCCTACTTCCTTGACCAAGAATCCTCATTTCTTCCTCATATGCAGCAAATTTGATTATTTTGTCAATAAATTGCAGAGGGAGGCAGGATTGCCAAGTAAACCCCCAAAACCAAAGGGTTCAGGGAGATCCTCAAACATTAATGAATCGAATGGACAAAGGAAAGAATATGTTAGGCGACTCCTTTTTAAATATTATCCAGCAACATCAAAGGCTTTTTTTTCTAACGCCGCATTTACTCACGAATCAAAGATAGATATCCCTGCTTTCTTCAGTGGTATTAGGACAGTGCGCAACCAGCAGGGCGAAAGGATTCCCGCAATAGACGACGTTAATTCACCATCTAGACTGAAAGATAAACCCAATGAAATGATTGCATTCATGGAGTATTTGACCTCCAATATAGAATGGTCGAGAACTCCTTAACTCTCTTTTAAGGTTCTTTTTACCCTGTCGAATATCGCTCAATCTTTAGGAGGTTTCGGCGGTTCAAGCTCCGTACCAGCTTTTGCTTCTTCCGATTCTTTCAAATGGCTGGCTGAGCTTTCTAATCCTATGGCTGTTCTTCTACGCGGGCAACTACGATATATTCCAGAACCTGGCAATCATGATAGTATCGGTGCTCGTGGGCGTCGGCATGTTCATCGCGATGTGGGCGCCATGGGGTATGAGGAATCGGCGCAGATCCTGAGCAAGTGGTGTTTCACCGCTTCATAATCGGCTTGAGATACTCCTATTGATTATATCTCGTCAGGACATGAGCTTTTTTCAGCCGAGATAAATGCTTTGGCGTGAGAAAAATTGATTATATGGTCGGGATACAGCATCTGACCGTATCATCCGGCCTGACCAGTATTAATATTAGAAATGATAAAGAAGGACCATTCGCATAATATGACTATTAGCGCAATCAATTTTATCCGTAGACTCAATTTCCACTTATATGACAAGAGAAGGCTAATCCAGGGTGTAGCTACCCATACTACCATCCAAATGACTAAAAGGATTTGCGGTGGTCCAACCCATATCCCTAGATATATCCCAAGCCGTGACAGTATGACAGGTAAAAGCAAAATGAGAATAGAAAATATCATAGTATTAACGGGCAAATTTATTCTGACAATTCCGCTTCGTAGGCCAATTCTGAGTAAAACCATTTTATAACTCAAGCACATATTATCGGAGGCGGTTCGATTGATCTAATATTGATTACAACTATCCATTTCCATGGAAATGGAATGCACGGGAGGAAGAGTGGGAATGGTAGAAATCCCTAAGAGTGGCGAAAACGAGAATATTGGTCTTGCTATTGGGGAACTAGATGGAAGAGCTTTCAGCATTCCTGCAGATGGACTTCTAACGGGTCGAACTTGTATTTTTGGGATGGCGGGTTCGGGGAAAAGCAACCTCGTAGCCGTGATATGCGAACAGTTATGCGAATCTGACCTGCCCTTCATACTCATTGATCCCGAAGGCGAATATCATACTCTAAAGGATAAGTACGAGATAGCGTGGGCAGGCAACGATGATAAAGCGGACTTTCTCCTGAATATTAATGAATGCCAGGGACTTGCTGAACGGATGATTGAGAAATCCGGCAGATTGATTCTCGATGTTTCTGAGTCAAGCAACGATAGGGACATTGTGTCCATATTCCTGACTCATATTTTCGAGACCGGATCCAAAGTAATGAAAAGACCCGACGACGAGATTATGCCTATGCTGGTCATTGTCGACGAGGCAGAGAAATATGTGCCTCAGCTTTCTAACGACGATATTAAGGCCCTCCATTTAATAAGTAAGCGAGGGAGAAAGAGGAGCATTGGGCTGCTCATAGCGAGCCAACGGCCAGCCTCAGTTGATAAAAATATCGTGACTCAATGCGACAGCCAAATCATAGGAAAATTGATTGCGACAGATATTGAATATGTCCGCAAGAATTTTACCTCAATCACCACAGACAAAGCGAAAAGACTTCCTGAGTTGAAACCAGGGGAATTTTTTGTCATGGGGAAGATAACAAACGGATCCCCGCTAATCAAAATGTCTTCAAGAATTACCTCCCACCCGGGGAGGACAAAAAGATTGCCAAAAAGAAAATCAAAATTCGAAGTCAAAGACTTAAAGAAAGTAGAACATCCTAATGCGCATAAACAAAATATTTCTGAGAATAGTGAAAAAGAAGATGTCGGTTCGAATACAATTGAATCAATTGAAATCAGCAGCCAATCTCTTAGTAATGGAGAATCTGAAACAAGAAAAACCGAAATAGGTTCGTCACAAAAATCAAGGAATCTTGGAATTGATGAAATCAAATTGGACTCTGGAATAATCACCATACGTACAGCAGAACTCAAACTGTATAGGGAAGATGCATTGAACATTGCGGAAAGTAAAGTCGCAAAATCAATAATAGGCCAAAGAAAGGAAATCATAGAACATTGTGAAATGGTCTATTGGCCAATAATGTCAAGCACGATTCACTATAGTGGGAGAGGCATATTCGGTTCAACCCACAGAGATATCACCTCAGCTTGGGATTGCATCAATATCTCTTGCATCAAATTCGACAGCGATAATCGCATTAAGGAATTACTTCCTTTCGATGAGAAATTGGTGGATTTGACCTGGAAGCAAATCAGGATCCTCAGAGAACTATCAAAAGAGGACAAGACGAAACTGGACATAGCTGGGAATAAGAGATCTGGATTGGGAATAGATGAGGTGGATGACGCATTAAAGGTCCTAAAGGCAAAACGATTGGTAATGAGCGCAGGTAAAATGGGGCGTTCGATTCTATTCAGACCGACTATAAGAATTCAGGAGCCTGGACTGAATAATATTGAGACCGATATTCCAAAGACAGGAACCATATCGATTTCAAAATCCAATAGGATCTTGCCTGCCAGGATCAATGAAGAATCCATAAGGAATATTATGTTAGGTCTAGTCAATCATGTCGAAATTACAAAGAGCGATTTATTCTATCTCCCGACATACATCATATCATTATACAGCAAAGCGAATAATAATCGAAGGCTACTTCGGATAAATGGTATGAATGGTCAATGCATTGATCTCGATGAAAGTGGAGCGAAACAATGCGGTGTGCTCGATGTGGAAGGGAAATAACCCAACCCGTAAGAGTAGGCGACAAGACATATGGTTGCGAGTGTGCCAGGTTATTTGCAATCGAGAAAGAGGAAGTTAAACAAAAGTTCTCAGCAGTATCCACTATACGGCCTAAAGCGACAGTTGATATTGATGGTGCACCGATAGCTGTCGATTCAAACGACCTTACAGAACATATTAAATCGCTCGGAATGGATGACGGAATCGAAGTGACGATTTCCTACGATCCGGATCCATATTTCTTTGAATATTGTGGAGAAGAGATGGAAGCCGCTGCATCTTACTCTCATCCAGAGGGGGTAATCACATTCTATTCCGCGACAAATAACTACCCGGAAGAGGAGATTCTCGAAGTATTGACTCATGAGTATGGACATGCGATTTGGTACCAGTTGTTAGATTCAAGTAACTTGTCAGATTGGAAAATAATGTATGAGAAGGCATGTGAAACTAAACGCTTTGTCTCAGATTACGCCTCAGGTATGGTGGAAGAGTACTTTGCCGAATCATTCATGACATATGTGCATGATCCTAATCTGCTGAGAAGCGTGTCGCCCAAGGCCTACAGATGGATTGAAACGAAAATATTCAACGGAAGGGAGTTTGATGCGGGGCAAGATATTCAAATTGAGTGGTGACGAAGGAGGAACTCGCGAGGGGGCGTGTCTTGGCATAGTGACATCCATAGAGGGTGTATGCGAGTTGCACACTGATAGCGAGAAACTACGGGAGATATTAACGCCCATGATTAATGAACCGATTTTCTCAAGAGGAGGGAGGAAGGATGGAGACACTCATCTGACTTTCTTGAAGGAAGTCAAGCCATCCGATACTGATTTCCTGAAGCATCTCAAATTCAAGTTGATCAAAGTTGGACTATGGATGGAAGTTGAAGATTAACGGTAATAATTTCCATAACATAATATTAAATCAATAAACTACTCTTACTCTGATTGAGAAAAGATTATTGTAGCTGAGTACGAAATACCCTATGAAATGGTTTATGCATTTCGGTTCTGATTGGCATGGTATTTGGAAAGAATGCAAAGGAACAGATTAAGGATGCAATTCGAAATATAGATTCAAAACTGGATAATCCTTCGAGATTCAAATATTCTGCTGCATTAAAGACGATGGCGCTTGCAAAGGAGTCGGTTCTTAATAATTCCCTTACAAAGTGCCAGAAATTACTTGAGGAAGCGACATCTCAAATCATGAAAACTATCTAACTTTCATTTTCGTTATCGCTGTGATTACGACAATGGCATCGATTGTGGTTTTTCTGATATTCGATTGATTGAGGAAAAAGCCCTGAAGGGGTTTGGGTGCATTCTCCCCAAATTTCAATTCCGCTTGATTGACTTTTGGCCAATAGGCCCAATTCAAATCCATACAGTTCCATTTCTACTTTCTAGCCGGTTCGGTAAATCGTGCTCCCATGATGGTTTGAACCTCTCGTGCAATAAGTTTCCTATTCCGGTTGATAATATCGGATAATAATGACGGTTTCTCATAAACTCTAGCGAAGATGGATTGATGCTTATCTCCGAGGGTCATGAGGCATCTTCTCGAATCTTCATAATCTGTGATATCGACGAAACACCTCTATTACGCCTTGTCAGATTGATATCAAAATGCTGTCACGTATCGTCTAGAAAATACGATATCGTATACGATATCGTTTTCTCTATGGTATCCGACACGTTTCCGATATCGTACACAAGGAGTACTTTCACTCCATAGATCAAAGGTTAATCTACGCAAAAAGTATTTTCACATTTCCATGACTCGTGATAAAAGGTATCCGGCGCAAATTCGATATGACAGCAAACACCCGACGATTTCTGTCAGAGTTTCGAAGGATTTGATGAACGAACTGAGATACATTCGAAAGACAACCGGGATGACTTATCGGCAGATAATCCTCGACGCTTTCAAGAAATCCGTCGAAGTGGCGAGCAAATCTAGTAAACATGCAAGCGATGAGGCGCTAGATGACGCGCTTAACCGATTTGCGATCTACGTATATTGTCCGATATGTGAAGAATTCTTTCCCTGGGAAGGCAGCACCGAACTGAGACTTAAAATCGGACACTATCTCGAAGAGGGAAATTTTTTACCTTGTCCAGATTGTCAATCTGCAATGGATGAAGCCGATTAGGAGTAGTACAGCAAAATCGAGCAGGGGTTAAATCTGGATTTAACTAATCGAGAGGATATATATCATGCCAGCAAGTTCCGCCGGAGCATCTCAAAATATTTCGAGCCTAGGCGATAAGCATACCAATCTAGAAGGAGATACTCTAGCTGAGACAAGGATACCATCATATGATGGACAACTTGTCTTGGGAGTAGATCCTTACGAAGGAGATAAGTCGGCTTCCCGGCTCCGTCGTGAAGAAAGCTCCGTTGTCAGAAAGCGGTCCAAAGATAGCAAGGGCCGATTCATAAGGTCGCGGAACAAGATGGGAAAATATCCCTTCACCGTGACAGCGAATCAAGTCCTCAAGGACACGGCACCATGGTACTCGGAATCCACACGCGGGGAACGTGAGCGCAAGATGCACAGGATTCACGGGATCCTGCTGGAATTGAGAGCTGCGGGGAATATATCGACCACGTCGCCGAGAAAGATGACCGAATCGGATGTAATCGAGTTCATTGGCTGGTGCAAGGAGCATCTGGACAATGCGACATCAATCAAGTATCTCAGGTATCTCGGTGAAGTGCTTCAGGCGGCTGGGAACAGCGCGGTTGTCACGGTCAAGCTGAAGCATAAAAGAAACCTGCCGATAGCGACCCAGAAGCCGATTCGGACCATTGCGCCCGATCAGTTGGATATGCTCTTGAACGGCAGTTGGGAGCTGGAGGACCTGTTCCTCGATGCAACAGCAAAGGCGGCTTTGGCGCTGTATCTCCATACAGGCCTACGGTCCGGCGAGCTACGAAATGCGAAGTTCAAGGACCTGAACCTCGGACGCATGGAGATTGTCGTCTCGAAGCCTAAGGGACATGGCGCATGGGCATCAGGGACTGAATCCACCCCAGTAATGTCAGGAGCAGGACCTACCTTGATTGAATATCTTAGGACCCGCGATGAACATCTAAGGCAGAAAGGGCTATACCCCGGCGAAATAGAGCCTCTCTTCCCGTACATAAGGAAGGATGGGGAGGTTGTCTATTGGACTCAGCAGCTATGGACCAAGATGAAGGCCAACATCGAGAGAGTGACGGGGGTCCGGTTCAAATGGAAGGATTGCAGACCCTCGTATGCTCAGATGTTGAAGGACAGGGGCGCGGCAATAGAGGACGTGTCGAAGGCCCTTAGACACTCAAGTACCGTGACAACGGAACGATTCTATGCACGAGTGAGATCGGAAACCGCGTTCTCCCGGCTGCGGCAGGTTTGGGAAGCCCCTGCTGCGAAAATCCAAGATCGCTGATTAGATTTTGGCCAGGAAGAGTGGAGTGGGCCCACCCGGATTCGAACCGGGGAACTTCTGCGTGTCAAGCAGACGTCATAACCACTAGACCATGGGCCCTTCAGCGATGTGCAAGAAAGTGGAACTTGAGTATAACTCTTTCTCCAGCCGGGGAAAGCCTCTAAATACGCTTGGAATCCTCATCTGGATGGAGCCGATATGCAG
>Ga0315293_10000803_pt1 | contig 29715 bp, 27 predicted proteins | sample YL17G13_20_MG_FD_203071 | JGI IMG/M metagenome (GOLD analysis project Ga0315293, IMG submission 203071) | Sediment microbial communities from Yellowstone Lake, YNP, Wyoming, USA - YL17G13_20 | ecosystem: Environmental > Aquatic > Freshwater > Lake > Sediment | place: USA: Wyoming | collected... | reverse complement strand
GTCGCCATCTGGCGAGTGAAGAATACGAGAGTTCCCAACGGTACGTGGGTTCGGAGCTTGTAGATATAGAGCGTTATCTCGTCTATCAGGCCACGCTTCCTGGCAGAGTCGGCTACCTTGGAATCCAGGACCGAGATGACGGTCTGGCCCGATTCACGGAGCTTATTTAGCGCGGCATCGAGCGAGGCGGCCGAGATGTTTCCCTCGTGCTTATTTCCCTTGCTGTCTTTAACTACATACGCGAATGTTGGCATTTATATTCTCCGTCAACAGGCGAAGGTATCACCGCCTGTTACTGTCTGAAGGATAATTTTGGCAATTTAATCTTCGTCTACCGTTTTCTTGAGCACCTCTTCGGCCGAGACCTTACCGACAAGAACCTTCCTGATTCCGGCATCGCGAAGAGTCAACATGCCGGCCCTGGTCGCCTCAAGCCTGATGTCGTCCTCATTCTTACCCTCGAAAATGACCCTTCTGAGACCAAGTTTCATCTCCATCAACTCAAACAATGCAGTTCTGCCGAAATGACCTGTGTTGCGGCATCTGACACACCCCCTGCCCTTGTAGAACATAACATCCTTGTACTTATCGGGTTCCATCTTCAGGGCAATGAACTCCTCGGGCGCTGGTTTGTATTCCTGCTTGCAGGCGCTGCAGATGGTTCTTACGAGCCTTTGCGCCATAACCAGATTAGTGACCGAACCGGCCAGATAACGGGGAACGCCTATGTCGAGCATCCTGGTGATAGTGGAGGGGGCGTCATTGGCGTGCAGCGTGGTGAACACCAAATGGCCCGTGAGCGCGAATTTGATAGCGATATCGGATGTCTCTTTGTCCCGGATTTCACCGATCAGTATCTTGTCCGGGTCCTGCCTGAGGATGTGTCGCAGCGTGGTCCCGAATGACAAACCGATGGAATCATTGGTGGCGACCTGGTTAATCCTGTCGATTTGGTATTCGACCGGGTCCTCCACCGTTACGATATTGTCCTCCTCGTTTTGTACTGCTTTCAAGGCGGCATGTAACGTCGTCGATTTTCCACATCCGGTCGGGCCGGATACGATAATCATGCCATATGGCATGGTAATCCATTTGCGGAAAATCTGAAGCATGTCGTTTTCGAAACCGAGATTGGCGAGCGTGAATTCGAAACCCTTCTTGTCCAGAAGCCTCAAAACGATTTTCTCGCCTCTTACTGTAGGCAGCACCGAGACACGGACATCAACCTCCCTTTCGGGCGTCTTGATGGATATACGGCCGTCCTGCGGCAGCCGCCGCTCCGCGATGTTGAGATTGGACATAATCTTGATACGTGAAATTATGGCTGTCGCCGACTTAGCCGGAGCAGTCATAATTTCCTGCAAGGCCCCGTCGATTCTATACCTAACAAGCAGGGCATCGAATAGCGGCTCGATATGGATATCGGTGGCCCGGCTCTTGATAGCCTCCGATATAATGAGGTTGACCAGCTTGACTATCGGGGCTTCGTCAAGTTCCTTTTTCAACTGGTTGACATCGATATCATCAATCTCGCGTCCATCGGCCGAGACAATGAAATCCATGCCCGAGAGGGCCTCGGAAACCTCACCTGTCGTCCGCAGCTCCTTATAGTGGCGCTCGATGGCCTCATCTATAATAAGCTGCGGCGCTATGCTCAGGGAAATTTGACTCTGCGTGATCTTATGCAGGTTGTCGACCACGACGATATCCTCGGGATCGACCGTGACCACGTGGAGAGTGTCGTTTTCCTTGGCAAAGGCCAGGCAATGATATTCCCGGGCAAAGAACTCCGGAATCATCTCGAGGGCCGACTTGTCAACCTTGATCAGGCCCTCGGCTGTCATCAACGGAATCCCCAGCTGCCGGGAGAGGCCGAGAGCCAGCTTCTCATCGGTGATGAGGCCCTCGGCCAGCAGTACTTCGCCTAATCGCTTGCCATTTTCCTTCTGTCTCTTAAGACCAATCTGCAGCTTATCATTAGAGATAAGCTTTTCCCTGAGAAGTACTTCTCCTAACAACTCCATTAAATTAAACTCCTAATACGTCATCCCGCCATTGGCGGGCAAATAATGCTAACTGCCAAAAGGCCGAGTGCAAACTATGTTGACTTCGGCGCTGACATCCACCGGGGACGGGAAGAGCGAGGCTCTAATCCTGGTTTCTATCGTCGCGGTTCCATCGGCATTATCCGGAATATCGCAGCCCCTGATGTAATACCTGCATCGGGCAATTCCATCCCGATCGGTCCGAACCGAATCCGGCGGGATAATAAATCCGGCGACAAGCGCGGTGAAATTAATCAGGCCGTTTTCGATTGGGCAACCGCCGCCATCGTGCAGGGCGACAGTAATTTGCGATGTATCGCGATTGTTATATGGTGGCCCCGGACCGCAGCTGCTGTTGTCGGTCCAGAGGTTCCCGGGGCTGGCCCCGATCGAGAGAACACCGTCGAATATGGGCAGAATGAAAATTCCCGAGGTATCGACTACCAGCGCTGAATCTCCGGCGGATGAAGCCACCACACGGACAGACTTAAAAGTGTCGAAACAACTGTAAATGATCCTGGTATAGGCCACACCGTTAACCGAATCAGGATGATATGGCCGCGGTGTGCCAGTGGTGGAATTGCCCTCGATATCTGCCATATCGGGGGGAATGAGGGTGAAGTAAACGGCTGTGTTATATTGAACCGGATTGGAATATCTGTCGCCGACAATGGCAGCGACCTGGACGAACCTGGTGGCGCCGCCGGCCGACTCGCCCGTACCGTCCAGCGAGAGCGTAATCCAGTTGGGCGGTCCGGATGATATGGTAACCAAAGACTTTTCGTTGCATACATATAACGACTCCGGTTGCTCCGGCACTGTGCAGGCTCGGATTGCTACCGGCCCTGCCACGGTTCCCGAATAGAGCTGGAGCACAGCCTGGCCGTTGACACTGGTAGGGACCGTTTCGTGCTCAACCAGGAACTGGGAGTCGAACGAAGGCCTCTCTCCCGGGCCGCCCCCCGGCGCCACTGTGATATCGAAAGCCACGTCATACCCCGCGGAAAGCGGGTTGCCAAAAGCATCCTCAAGGGTCGCGATAATCTGCGTGGATTGGCCGCCGACTTCGATGTTGGGCGGGGTGGCATCGAGCCTCATTGTGGTGGCGCTCGACGAAATGCAGTGATAGATCACCGGGCTGACGGTCCTGATGGTATCGTTCGAAATGGTCGGATGGGGAATAAAGGCGATGACATTATCGTCGCCGATGAGCGGCCCAACGAGGTATATCGTCCTGGCGATGCCATTATAAGTGGGGGCGGACTCCGGCGCCAGCGTCGAGCTCGAATCGAGGGTGTTGCGGAACCTGATCTGGGTGCCATCAGCCACCGGGTTGCCGTTGGCATCTCTGGCGTCCACCTCTATCGTATCAGTTTGAGCCGAGCCGGCCACCAGGGTAACGGTGCCGATCGGCCTGATGAATTGCAGAGTCGATATATCCCCCGGTCCATAGTGAACCACGACCGTATCGGCAATCAAACCCGCGGCCGTATCACTTACCTCGCTGCGAACGATGATGGAATCGACATTGGAGCTTATGGTGGTTGGAGCCGTGATCTTAATCCGGGCCTGGCCCGCTGACGTCGTGGCCTGCAGGGCGGAGAGGGCGCCCGTCCCGGTATTGGAAATGTAAACATTCGTGCCATCTGCGATCAGGCCGCCGAGGGAATCCTGGACGGTGATGAAAATGGACGACGTATCCACGCCATTGGCGGTAATATTCTGCCTTTGGGCCGAAACCGTAATATATCCAATGGCCCGCACCGGCAGAAGCGTTACGGATGTAGTGCAGATAGCCTGGTGAACCGGCGAGCCAAATCGATAATCCGCAATAATGTGCGACTCCCGAGTCGAATTGACTCTCTGGGATGGCGTAAATATCACCGTTGCGGCGCCACTGGCATCGGTGACACCCTGGGATGTAATCGGGCCATCGCCTTCAACATTTCTGAATTTCACAGTATCGCCGACAATAGCATGGCTGTCGGTGTCGAGCAGGTATGCCTTGACAGTAATGCTGGTAGTGCCGTCGCTAACCAACTGGCTCGGCGTAGCTTCCATTCTGAGAGTATTATGCACGCGGCGCAGCGGAATAACGACGGAGGCCGCCAGAACTCCACCGTTCGGCGCTGCCGTCACCGCCTGAATAAGAGCGCTGTCTGGAATGTTGATCTCATCAAGCTCAGTGTTGTAGAAAAGAGCCTCGGCTATGCCGGAGCTATTGGTACGAGGCACAGTAGTATTAGGATCAGAAAATCCAATGCGGCCGACCTCGTTGCGGACTGCAAACGTAACTGCCTGTCCGCTGACGCCTCTCTGAGTGGTATCAACCAGCATGGCCGTGATAGTATAGGGGCTGCCTTCATGGTCGATCAATTTCGCGACAGGCGGCGAGAAAGTCAAATTCAGGGAATAGTCGGACGGGCCGCTTATATAAAGAGTCGTCTTCTTCTCCTTAGTGCCCGCTGTAGCCGTTATGGTGACGCTGTCGTATTGACCTGGTTCGGTTACAAAAATACCGTCGGTAAGCCCCTGGTAATCGGTCGTATCGGGCGTTGTCAGAAGCCCGATATTGGGGGTACGGGTCAGGCGCACAGCCACGCCCTGCATGCCGATACCATTGGAATCGGTGACTGCCAGGGCAATCTGCACCGTATCAACCGCCTGAGACGAGGTCAAATATACCTGATTCGGCGAGAGCAGAATAAGTATATTCGCGACCTTGCTCGTGCTGATGGTTTTGCCTGGTTCTACGGCGCGCCTTCTGTCGCATGACAACAGGACAGAAAGCGCAGTGAGCATCAATAAAATGCCAAATACAACCAAACTTGCCGGTTTCTTGGTTGTCATGTTCACCTCCAAGGGATAAGTTTCTGGAGCTTCATTCTCCGTTTTGCCTCTGGTCTAAGGGCGTCGTGATTCTCTGCTGGTCATCTTTGAGACCCTGAACATCCGATTTGATCTTCCGTAAGTCCTCGAAATCTGGCTCTAGGGCCGGCAAATTGGTGGTTTTTCCTTCATCCAGTATCCGGTATCCTTGGCTGGTTAAATTGCCGGCATCGGAGTAGCTTAATCCCATATTCACAATGCGAGGTGTTATCTCTATAAGAAGATCCGTTTTCTTGACAGACGAATTCATATGAGTGAATAATTTTCCAATAAGAGGAATATTCGAAAGGATCGGCATCCTGAATTCCACCTTGGCATCCTCTATGGAAAAGAGGCCACCGATAAATATCTGCTGCCCATCCTTGACCAGGACCGTAGTGGAAGCCGTCCTTATTCTTTTTCTGGGATATATGCCCAGGACCAGTTCCGTGATCGATGAAACCTCCGGGGTGACCTTGACCGTGATGTAGCCATCCTTGTTGATGGTCGGGGTTAGCTGCAGCTTGATTCCGACCGAATCGGTGACGACGATGGCGTTTTGCTGCGAGACAACCGCCCAGCGCAAAGTCTCGCCGATCAGAATCGTGGCGGAACGATTGTTCATGGTCGTCAACTGCGAATGCGCCAGGATCTTGGCCTTGTTCTTTTTCATGAGGAAGTCGAGAGTGATATCGAAGGCGTAGAGCTGACGGGAGAACTTGAACATGTTGTCGAACCCTTCGACCTTCTCGAAAGAATACTTCTCGGGCTTTTCACCCAGGCCGGGCAGGTTGCCGCCGAAATCGTTCTCAGTTGGCGCCCGCGACGCCCCGGTCGACTGGCCATCCTGATCCTTGACCAACGGTGATTCGGCCAGGATGGTTGTAAGGCTTGAAAGTTTTTCCCAATCTATGCCGAATTGATCGAGATCGTCGGTGGCGACCTCGATCAGCCTGGCCTCGAGAAGAATCTGGGGCGCCGGCACATCGACCGCCTTGATGATATCATTAATCTCGGCGACAACTCTGGGGCTGGCCAGCACCAGGATTTTGTTGCCGGACGTATCGATTTGAACCCGCTCAGTGAGATCCTGAAGAAGGTCCTTGACCTCCTCGGCCTTGGCGAACTTGAGGTCGATCACATGCGCCGAAAGCCCGATTTCCTGCTCCAGCGCCTGGGCATCGGCAACCAGTATGGAATTACCCACAATCTCGTAAGATAGCCCGGCGGCCCTGACCACCAGGTTGATGGCCTCCTCGATCGGGGTATCTTTCAGGTGGACCGAGATTCTCTCCTGCGTGTTTACGCCGGGTCCGGTAACGATGTTGAAACCGGATTTTTCAGCCAGTATGGTGAGGATCGACGGCAGGAAAGCGTCGTCCGCATCGAGAGTGACTGTCTTCATCAGACCACGCTGGACAACTTGCGGCCTGGAAACATCTGAAGCCTGTTGAGCGCTTGATATCTGGGGGAGCAGCATGACTCCGACGATCAGGCACAATAACATACCCTTCACGGATGATTTAATCAAGATTTCCTCCTTAAGTGCTTTCTGCAAAATCGACCTAATAATTTTCCGTTCCGGAACCGTTGTTGGAGAAATCCGACTCTGCCCCCGTCGCCTCCAACTCCTGAATTGGCTTGTTGACCAAGACAAGTCTTCCTCCCCCGCCTTCCAGGACAACTTGCCTCTCCTCGATGCTTGCCACCCTGTAGGCCTTTTCGAGCCACCCGCCGACCTGGACAACATAACTCTTGCCGTTATATTTGATTATGGCTTTGGGATTATCGTCGACAACCGTAGCGGTCAGCCTGATTCGATCCTCTTCATCGGATTCCTTATATCCCTTCTGGGCATAAGTGAAGTCCTTTATGACACGGCCAAGGTAAAGAGGATCCTGGGCAACCGCGAACCTGCGGCCCTGCGTGTTCTGCCAGATGACTTCGAGGGAATCAATAGTCGACTTCAGCGTCGAATTGGCATCGAGCGTGGCGGATTCCGATCCATCGGCGCGCAGTTCCTGCCGCGCGCTGTTCATCAGCATCCAGACGATCGAATAGCCTACGAAAAGAACCAGTATAATCGCCGTCAAAACGGCCAAACCCTTTATAATGCTATCCCGATTCACTTCTGAAACTCGCTTTCAAAATGGCTAAGGCGTTTATTTGAAGACTTATCGGATGTTGCCGCGGTTTGCCCACGATTTCATCCTGAATTGAAGTCTGATCAATTTCATTACTAATCGTGAAATTGGAAACCCTGATCAATTGCGGCGATTTCTCCAGCACGTCGAGGAATTTGCCCAACTCCTCGTAACTGGCCAGGATCCTCATTTCATAAGGAACCTGCAGATATTCCCTGACCACCTCCGAGGCCGGATCCTTGGCCTCGATGACATCCATCGGTGACATGGCCACCAGCCTTATCCCAAGATTGTCCATGGCCGTGGTCAGGAATTGCAGGAAGGGCACCGATGCTTTTTCCACCAGAGAATCGCTGCGGCTCTCGATCAAATTGTGCTTGATAAGTCGGGTAACACCCTCGCGCTGCTCGGCAAGTATCTGGGCGGCCAGAAGCTGCTTGTTCTTCTCCTCGATCTGATTTTTTAGTTCTGCCAGCCTCTTCGGCTGGGGCACGATGACATTATTATAATAATAGTAGCAGCCCAGGAGCAGAACCAGGACCAGTATCAATACGATTAAATTCTCCTTCATTCTGCCTCCCGACTACGATTTCAGCACGCAGGCAATCTCGAATTTGACGATTTCCTGCTCGTTGTGCTTGACACGTTGTGACGATTGAAACTTGATCTCCGCAAAATCGGAGCTAAAATCGGCATTGGCCTTGAGAACGTCAATTATAGAAACAACCAGGTCTAAGTCCTTGAGATCGGTTTTCACCTTTGATATTCCTTTGATGACGAAGGCCTTGATATTGTCGTCATAAGAAAGCTCGGTGATGGCCACATCTCTGGGCAGAATGCCGCCCAAAAGAGCAATCTTCTCCGACCAGGTCAGCCGATTCTTGGCGACATTGGCCAGCGTGAAGATATCCTCTGGCGAGAGGTATTCGCTGGAGGCCTCAAGCTGATCTATTTTGGCCTCGATCGCATGCAGCTCGGCCTCCCGGCTCTTGATTAGCTCCTGGATCTTGTATGATTTATATCCCGCAAAGCCAATTCCGGCCAGCACCAGGATAAAGAATAACGCCAGCGATATTATTTTGCGCTTCTTGCGGCCGCTCTCGAACTGGTCCAGCCGGTTCGAGGCCTTGTTGAGGTTTATTTTATAATACTGAGCCTTCATCAATCCTCCCTCAGGGCCAGCCCGCAGGCCACGGCCAGCTTGGTTCCGACAGCCTCGTCAAAACCCGGTGGGACGGTGAACATTTCGAACGGGTTGTAAACTTCCACGGTCATCGAAAGCGCCTGGGCCAAATGAGAGTTCAGGTTCGGCATCAAGGCCGTTCCGCCGCAGAGAAGTATCTTCTCGAATTCGCGCACACCCGTCTCCTTAGTGTAATAGCGAAGTGAGCGCCTGATCTCGTCGACCAACCCGTCAATTGCCACCCTTCTTGCTACCCTGATGGCCGTTCCAGTCGTATCCTCAGCGAGCATCGCTCCCATGCCGCGCACTTTTTTCTGGCTCTCGGCTTCGGCGTATTCGACTTTGCGCGCAGCCTTGATATCCTCGGTAATCTTGTGGCCACCGATAGGTATATCGCGAGAGAAGAGGATATTCCTGTCGGTGAAAATAGTGAGCGTCGTCGCCCTGGCGCCTATATCGAGGAAAACCAGGCCAGCCTCTCCAGCCGGCTTGCCTTTAGTCAACAAGTATGAATTAACCAGGGCAGTGCAGCCGGCGTCGATTATTCTCGGCTTCAAGCCCATCTCCTGCAAGAGCTTGAGATAGTTGTCGAACGCCTTCTTGGTGGTGGCCACAAGCAGAATATCCATAAACGACGCCTCGGCCCCGCCGTCGATTATCTGAAAATCGGTGATGGCCTCGGTGTCGTCCAGAGGCAGATGCTTGCGCGCCTCGAAAGAAAGAGAGGATTCGAGCTCCTCGGGGGCCAGGGGTATGGACCTGATCTGCTTGACCGCCACGCTCGGGCCACTCAATGAGCAGTTGATATTCTTGACCCTCTTGGGAGAGATTTTCATCTGCTTGAAGCAATGCTTTAGGGCCGTGCTCAAGCGAGAATAACTGGCGCCCTCGGGGTCGTACTCCTCGCCCTCGCCAAAAATCTCCACGACGGAATAATTTTTCAGCTTGCGACGATTGTCCTCGACATCGACCTCAACCATTTTCACGGAAAAAGTGCCGATATCAAGACCCAGTGATGTCCTCGCCATAGTACTCCTTTATCTAACAATTAGCAACGAATTCATATTTTTAGTCACAATGATCATGCCCTTGTGGATTGGGTGGATTGGATTGACTGATGAAGGGGCGCTGATGATTCCAAAAGCCGGGGCGCATCCCCACCCGCGAAAAACAATACAATTTTTCAAATTCCTCTCATCACCCGAATAATTAGATGCCTCTATTTAAAGGCCACAATCTTAATCCCAACGTCACCCAAATAGAAAAAGGGATGCCGGATCTGTCATCCCCCGCCCTCATCCTGCGGCACCTGGACATAAATTATCTCCTGGCTCAACGTCGGCAGATAATAAGGCGGCGGATAATCCTGAAGTCTGACATCATAGTGATAATCTTTTTCATCGAAACCGCGCTCACAATACGGCATGCCGCACGGATAGGTGGTATGCACAATTCCCCGGTTCCTCTGGGCGAGCGAGCCATAAATCTGCAATGATACTTTGGGATTCAGCCTGCCGGGCGCCAGATACCAGTATATGTCCTGCACCGAAATGGAGCCCGATACCGCCGCCAGGGCGGCGTTGACATAGACCGTATCTCTTACCTGCCTGTGGATCATGATGCACTTTTCCGAAACCAGCCCGAGAACGTCGGCGCAGGAATCCATCGTCGGAGGCACCGAGTAGGGGTATGGTCCGATAGCGGGCCGGGCATGCTTGTAGACGAGATTGTCGGTAATCAGTAATGTATCGGAGGCGCCAATGGTCAGTTGCCCTTCGAATCCCTGCGAAGAATAAGCCCCGGGATGCATAGGTATCCTCTCCGGGAATTCGCCGTCCATGATGTCTCCCCGGCCGCGCGAGGCGGAAATCCAAAGCTTGCCAATGACAAAAACAACTCCCGAAATCGGATGAGATTCAATATTCATGTCGGCAATTGTGGTTGGATAGCAGGCGATGCTGTCAACGCCGTTGACATTGCGAAGGCCGCATTTCCGCCACCTTATCAAGTCCCCATCGAGAACGATATGTATCAGGGAATCAGTGCCGCTGGTGCCCAGCCATAACCCGCAATTGAATCTGAGGACATCGGCCTGGTCCGGGAAAAAGATGGGATTTCTGTAGCCGAATCCCTCGTCGAAGCGGGCGTGATTATTCGGCGGATCGACATAATTCATGGTCGAGGTTACCCGCTTCTTGAAAACAGGCCTATCGGAGAATTGCTCGATGCGGATGGTGTCATTGGAATGCACCTTGCCGTCGAGCGTGTCCGGCGTCCAGAACCTGATATCGTCATGTCTTATCGAATCGCGCTCGTGGTGCGAAAGATAGAGGTAATCGGCGTAGGTTTCATAGCCGAATCTGATCGCGGCTTTCCTGGTAGTTTCCTGTCCATCGTATTCCGACTTTCCATACCCGATTATGGTGACGTAATTCCTCATGCCGTAGTTGATGTCCTCTTGGTTTCTGGTGAGGACTTCGGCCCTTCGCCAATCGGAATTGGTCCTGTTGTCATTATCGCGGTAATATAGCTGCCATCCATGTTCCCTGCGGCCGGAAAGCTGATTTTCCACTTCTATCCTGGCGGCGCCAAAGGCGTTATAGACTGCCTTGTGGTCACGGATGTTGGCGCTAATGTTATCATGAAGATTGACCGCAAACGATAAATAAGCCACACCAAGAAGTATTGCGATGAAGGAAAATACCACAGCCATCACCAGCATGCTTCCTTGTTCCTGACGGTTGTATCTGCTCATCTTGCCTCCTGGATGTCTCCGAGTTATATGATTCGTCATTGTTTCTGATTAAATTTCGCTACGGCCCGTGAAACCATGAGGGAATCACCACGGGGAGATCGCAACTTCATATCTACTCTGATAATCGCATATCCGTCCGTGGTCGGGCTGCTTGGGTCGTGCTCGTCGATGGCCGTAAAGGTCAACTCCTCGACAGATATGTAGGGATCGTCCTGAGGCCCCTCCGTATAATCAAATAATGGGATGAGCATCAGGTTGAATCTACCCCTATCACCGCTGAGGTCGTTCCATCGAAAGCTTTTATCAACTGAATTATAATAAAAATTCCTTTCGGCGTATCCTGATCCGTCGGAGTCCAGGCCCCTGACAAGCAAATAATCGCTTGGCCGGTTCAGGCTGGTTCGAGTGGTCACAAAATCGGCGTAGGTGACAGCCTCCGAGAGAACATTAAAGGCAGCCTCGGCCTCCGTATACATGACCATTTTATCGGTTTCGCTATTCATCATACGGATACTGTCGACATAGGTTATGGCAAGGCCGCTAATCGCGATAGAGGAAATGAGGATGACTATGACGACCTCAACCAGAGTTGTCCCCTTTTCGTCAGAAGAGAATCTTTTCAGCCGGCATATGTTCATCAATCATACCCCCGTTAAAAATTACTCTGGAACTCTACCTTCTGGGAGCGGCCGGTATCCCGCTCTGTCCAGACATATTCGACACTGACACGGCTGTAATTGAACATCCCGTTTGCCTGTCTCGAACGGCTGCGGGTAATGGTCACTGTGCAATAAGCCACGAGCGGTTGCTCTTCACCGTCCTCGGGAACGATATATTCCTCGAATCTGCCGGCGTATCGCATTGGAATCGTATCGCATATTACATGAAATGATTTCAGGTTTTCCATGCGCGCGACAGCCAATTCGACCGCCTTGCCGCGATGCCTTTCCTCGGTCAGCATCTGCGTGCCCTGAATAAACATCTCATATAGCGCAATCACCGATATCGCAATTATGAGAACCCCAACCATCAGTTCAATAAGGCCAAAAGCGGCCTCACCGTGCCTATGATTCATGGAATTTTCGGCGACCTTCATTCTTTCCCTTACTCCAGGAATAGTTTGGGATTATCGGCCCTCTGCGCCGCCACGGATCGTTCTATCTTACCCTCGGCAACAAGGGTTAGCAGATGCTGATCCAACGACTGCATGCCCACCTTGCTGCCGGCCTGAATTATCGACGGGATCTGGTAAATCTTGTTTTCGCGGATAAGGTTTCTGACCGCCACTGTTGCGATCATAACCTCCAGCGCCACGATACGCCCCTTATCCTTGCGAGGGAGCAAGGTCTGGGCCACAACCGCCTGAAGCGATTCCGAAACCATCGAGCGCACCTGCGATTTCTGCTCGGCGGGAAAGATATCGATGATACGATCGATAGTCTTGACAGCCGATGAAGTATGCAGGGTTGCCAGGACCAGGTGCCCGGTTTCTGCCGCCGTCAACGCCAGGGATACCGTCTCCAGGTCGCGCATCTCACCGACCAGGATGACGTCCGGGTCCTCTCGCAAAGCCGCGCGAAGGGCGTTGGCGAAGGAATGAGTTGAGGCGCCCAGTTCGCGCTGGTTTATAAGGCTGTGTCTGCTGGAATGGAAAAACTCGACTGGATCCTCGATGGTGATGACATGGCACTCCTTGTGCTGATTAATCCAGTCGACCATGGTGGCCAGCGAAGTAGTCTTGCCCGATCCGGTTGGACCGGTGAGCAATACAAGACCCCTCTCCAGCAGCGAAAGTCGCTTCAAGGCATCCGGCAAACCCAGCTCCTCGAACGAGCGGATATCGGCCGGAATAGTACGATAAGCCCCACCTACACCGTTTATCTGGCGGTAAACATTGCAGCGGAATCGCGTGCTGTCATCGATCTCCTTCGCAAAATCGACCTCCCAGCGCTCCTCGAAACGCTTGAGTTGCTCGCCATTCATCGAGCTCAGGACAAGATCCCTGACCCCCTGGCGAGTCAGGCCGGGCAGGTCGAGCTTGAGGAGCCGCCCATCGACTCGGATCATGGGTAAAGAACCCTCGGAAAGGTGAAGGTCCGAGGCGCCCTGGTCTTTCGTAAATTTCAGAAGATCATCGATTGTAAGCCGTTGTTCAACCGCTGTAATGCCGCCAATAGTTTCAAATTCTTCCAATGTCTTATCCAAATTATGGGTTTACGTTAATCCTGGGTAATGCCGTAGCCTGTCCAAACGCCGGTTTGGGCGTTGAAAGTAACATTCTTGCCCGACACGGGGGCGCGGGTGCCTCTGGCTATAATGGTCCTGATTCCGGTACCGCCGGCGCTGATAGAAAATTCCCATTTATTCTGGACTATTTGATCAAGCCTTAAGCCCTCATTCTCCAAAAGCTGAATATTATTGGGCCAATTGCCATACTTCGCATGATAGATTTTTGCCGCCGCCCATATAGCGCCGATGGCTTCCTGGGCCTCGCCGGCCCGGGCGCTGGCAACATATCTGAGATAAATAGGAACAGCAATGGCCGCCAAAATTGCCAGAATGACGACCACCACCAGCACTTCAACGAGTGTGAAACCACGAATCTTGCGTCGCATAATCGACATAAAGCCTCCTTAGGGGACCTATTTATTTTATCTTATGTTTCGTTTTCAAAAAAAACTACCTGTCTACACCACATCGAGGTAATTTGCAGGCTCCCACATCAACCAATTTTTCAAAGGCAATATACCTTTGAACGACAATGGCGTCAATCGAAAATACCGCCAAAATCCCCGCATTACTTTATGGATTAACAAAATCGCCAAAAATCGAGTTCCAGAATTTGGAGGCTGAAAAATCTATAAATACTACTATGGACGTTCAATTACTGGGGCGGAAAAATCAGGAGCTATTTCCCAAGCTCCTTTTTCAACTCCGAAAGTTGCGAATGAAGCCGGTCTATCTCTTTTCTTAACGTGGCAAGCTCCGATTCCAGCCCGTCAAGTCCGTTTGCCGGCAAGTCTTTGGCTGTGCCGAGGGCCGCCGACAAACTCCCAAAATTACCGATAAAGTTCTCCTCCGGGGCTTCGGTCAGGCAAACTCGAAGCTCCATTTTCCGATTGTCCCGAACTATTCCCAATTCGACCGAGTCGCCGGGCTTGTGTGATCTAACCATATAGAAAAGCGAGGTTCTATCCTTCACCTGGTATGTATCGAAGCTGACGATAATATCTCCCTTCTGGAGACCGGCGCTGTCTGCCGATGAGCCTTGATCAATTTCGGCCACCTTGACACCCGATTCAACTTTATACTTCTGCTTTTCTTCACTGGAAATATCCTGGGTCCTCAAACCGAGATATCCCCGGCTGACATGGCCCTTTTCGATAATCTGGGCGGCCACAAAACGTGCCGTCTCAAATGGCACCGCATAGCTCCTGCCGGAGCCTCCTCCCATCTGCTCCAGGAATCGCAGGGCATTTGGACCGGCTGCTGTCGAAATCAACGAAAGCGAGCCGCCCACGCCATTGTTACCGGCATTGTCGCGGGCCACCAGAACACCCACGATGCCACCATCGATATTGAGTATTGCGCCACCCGATGAGCCCGGGCTGGCGCTCAACGACAGCGACAGGAAGCCCTCCTCCGTTCTCTCATGGAAGCTTCCGAAATTCACTGTCGACGGCTTATCATAGGAATTACCAACGAGAGTAATCCAATCTCCGCTTTCAAGTGGCCCGGTCGCGGGCCAACTGGGCATGGAAAATTGTTGTCCCTGAATTTTCAGGACGGCAAGCCCGGTAAAATTATCCACGCCCACTTTAAGAGCCGGAAAAGACCTGCCGTCCTTGAAGGTTACGTTGAAACCCGTTGCCTCGAAAATTTGCGATGACGTTATAACATGGCCGGCGTCATCATATACTATGCCCGTAGCGACCAGATTCCTCCAGCCCCCGTCGCCCCGTACCGTGACCAGGTATGGTTCGGTGCTCCTGACAAGAGCGTTCAACTCCGAATCGAGCGATTTTAATATTCCTGCCCCGGTTTGATTGGAGAGGCCAATTGCAGCTCCCACAATCAGGGGTATTAATTTCGTTCCCCGAATTGACATGCATCGTCCTAAAACTTACGATCGACGGTCTCCTTGACCCTTTGATAGTCGGGAAGCACGTATTCCTCGATCCTTACTGTTGAATCGTTCCGAAGGACCGATTTGCTGTCAATGGCCTGCTGAGGAATCGATCCCTCAGGGACCGGAAAGGAACTAACCTTTGTCTCCGGATGAGCCCAGAAATCGGGCGCCGCCGGCGACTGCCGCAGCAGCGAATCCTGGACGCCCGAGTAGGTCGATGTCACATCTGTCGATGGTGGACCGACCAGAAAGAAAACGGCCGCCGACGTCACCATGAAGGCCGCGCCGGCAATTGTAAACCTGTAGCGAAGTGCTCCCAAAACCTCCTTGGTTTCCTGCTGAGAATTGATCGCCATGGCAACCCTTTCGCCGAATCCATCGGTGACCGTCAGCGAGGGTAAGTCCCGCGCCGCTGTCACGATTGCCTCGTACTCCCCGAGTTGCCGTTTACAGGAGAGGCAATGCTGTAGATGCTCCTCGACAGCCTGTCTTATGCCCGGCGAAAGGTCGTTATCAATAAAGGCTGATAGTCTGCGGGATACCCCTCGACAGTTCATAATAAATCTCCTTATATGGTTTAAGTTTATCTCTCAACATCGCTCTTGCCCTGTTAATCCTCGATTTTACGGTCCCCACCGGAACTCGCAGAATCTCGGCTATCTGCTGGTATGGCAGCCGCTGTATATCGCACAGAATGAACGCCGTCCTGTAATCCTCCGGAAGGGTGTCAATGGCCTTTTGTATAATCGGCCCCAGACTTTCTCCCATGCCGCCCGATTTACCGGCAATTTCCACGTCCGATTCCTCTTTCAGAAAATCGAGACTTAAGAATCGTCTCAATTTCCTTTTACGAAGCTCGGAGCGGGCCAGGTTCAGGGCAATTGTATAAATCCAGGTGGAAACCGCATATTCCGGCGTATAGCTCTGTTTCTGATTGAAAATCCTCAGGAATGTCTCCTGGATCAGCTCCTCGGCCGTCTCCTGGTCGGTCACGATGCGCCCCACGAAATTTAGAAGACGATCCTGATAGCGGGCCACCAGCTCCGTGAATGATTTCTCGTCGCCGCTCTGAATCAGCTCCATTAGCTCCTTGTCGGAGACCTTGGAGCGGCCTTTTTCATTTGTTCCGTTAGACACACGTCTCCCTTTAGTTAAAGAATGATCTTATATAATTATACAATTTTTCGGACAGGGAGTTCCTGAAAAAGGAAATGCGGGCAAATAAAAATCTATCGTCGAAGGCCTTTTAGCGATAGATATCCTGGGGGTAACCTTTATAATTGGTACTGGTTTTTACAGTACCCGTAGCGTTCTTCTTGAGCGCTTCCTCAAGCTTCTTGAACTTTTTAAGATGCTTGTCGACTTTTTCGTTGATCTTGGCTACAGTCCAAGAGAGGACCACAACCGATGCCCCTAACAAGATGAATGTCAAATCGCCCATGTTTTCCCCTTTCAACTACTATATCGGATGGAGCGGACGACACTTTAAGGTCATCTATAAATTGTCGTGGCCAAAAGCCAGGAGATTAGCGAGGTCAGGATTATCGGCAGTATCAGCCGGGAGAGTGTCTTGCCCAGCGAGGCCTTGAAATAGTCATTGGTTAGAACCAGGCAAAGATGCACCGGCGAGGCCATCACCCCCATGAACCCCCCGGCGAACGCCAGGAGCATCCCGGCTTTGTATGTCAAATCCCCGGTCCCCAGAAGCGGCAGGACCACCGGAAAGCCAACTCCAATGTAAGCCGATGTTATCCCTGTCAGAAAGCCGACAACGAAAGGCACCGTAAAAACTACCACTACAGAGGGTATGTGATAATAAAGCAGTTCGTTATAGAAATTCGAGGCCGCGCCTGTATTCTCGATAGCATACATTAAGGTCATGACCCCAAAAATCAGAAGCATGATACTGGGTGAAAAGCCGTTTTTCAGGCCGTTTACTATATCCGCCTTCGAGACCCGCCGGATTAAGATAACAGTCAGGTTCACCAGCATGACCGAGATGATCAGGTCGACCCGAAAGACCAACCCCAGAAGCACAATTGTGGCTATCGGCCACAACGAGCCCAGGAGGGCCTCAAAATCGAGGCCGCCGGGCTTGCGATGTGACGACCCCACCTTTTTGAGCATCAGGCCGGAGAGAATGCATGCAACCGAGATCGGGAAATTAATAATGGCAACGTCCCATACTGAAACTTTGAGCACCGCCGCGGCCAGTATGATGCTTGGATAGAGCGGCCAGGTGGTCTCCCAAACGTGACGCCACCAGTAATTCAGTGCCGTGAATTGCTCTGGCGTGATATCCGAATCGGCGCCCAATTCCTTGACCAGCGGGGCCGAAACCATCGCCCCGCCCGGCATGGGGAGCAATCCGATTATCGAGGGCGCGACGCGGGCCACCCATTTGGGCGGCAGGAACGTCTGCAGCGAGGCTACCATTTTCTTGACATATCCGGCCGACTCGTAGATATGCGCGAATGTCAGTATCAACGCCACGGTGATGACCAGCCGCCAGCTTCTAATGTTGATCAGGGAGTTATAGAGCATCTGCCAGAATTGCTCGGAGAATTGGAAATGATAGATCCCCAGAAATATGGCTCCGGCCAAAAGCGCCACGCCTATGGGTAATTTAAATCGAACCAAGATTACGATTATCAGGAAGAGCAACAGCAATACTAACATATTGGCGGGTAAAGTATTGATTATAAGATTGATGTCAACCGAAAATCATAGGCTGTATTTTGGGAGCTATTTCGAAATAGACCCGATTTACATTGACAAATATTGTCAACTTTGCAAGATTATATCCGCATGGTTGTGTCAGGTATTTCTTCGAGCCTGCCTTCGGCCCTGTCCTCGACCCTGAGTGGCTCGGACCCGAAGGGAGGGCCTTCAGAGCCTGAACGGCGGGGTTACAGTGAGTTACTTTGAGTGGGTTCAGGATCGGATGGGATATTTCTGGACCGAGGAAGAGGTCAACAACCGTCTCGAGACAATTATGGTCAAGGCATTCGACGATGTCGTGCAAATGTCGCTGGCAATACATGCAACATGCGGATCGCGGCATTCATGCTGGCCATAAGGCGCGTGCTTGATGTCATGATGCTGAGAGGAGTCTACGCTTAGGGCTTATGGAGGGATACCTGCATTACCTGATCGGGAAGGCGATTTATTTCCTGCCGCCATTCCTTCTATCGATTTCCTTTCACGAAAGCGCCCATGCCTATGTCGCCTACCGGTTCGGTGATCCCACGGCGCGAGATCTTGGGCGCGTTACATTGAACCCCCTGCCGCATATTGATATTCCCGGCTTCATCGCAATTATCTTGTCCCCGTTCGGATGGGCTAAGCCGGTGCCCGTCAATCCTTATAACCTGAGAAATCCAATCAGGGACAATCTCTGGATCTCGTTGGCTGGTCCAGCCTCGAATTTAATTCTGGCCGCGTTTTTTGGAGCCATCTATCAATTGACCCATTCCTATTTCCCGCCGTCAACGGGCGGGCAGTATGCGCTGGCATTAGTCCAAAACTGCGTGGTTTTGAATCTCATGCTGATGACATTCAACCTGATCCCTATTCCACCGCTCGATGGATTTCATATCCTCGAGGGCCTGGTATCGACGGAAACGTATATCAAGCTTCAAGGCCTTTACAAATATGGACCGTTCCTTCTGCTGGCATTGGTGTTCCTCGGCGGCAATATTCTCGGAGCTATTATCTCCCCGGTAATCAGGATTATTGGCGGGTTTCTGCTTGGCGCGCACATCAGCTGATAAATATCGATTGCTGCTCCTTGCCGCGGCGACCATTTTCATATCATCGTGTGGAATATTTATTACTGTCGATAAGCCCAACAATCTTAATCCCATCCTGGTGTTCGGCGACGGCGCATCTTTTCTCGATAATGTTTCGACCCTGGCTATAAAGGGGCGGATAGAATTCAAAGAAGGGCAGGCGACAACGCAATCAGGGTCTTTTCAGCTTTTCCTCAACGGCCCCGATTCGGCGTCATTCCTCATTGAGGGGCCGTTTGGCGCTGATGCTTTCAAGATGGTGATTTTGGGAGACGCGGCCAATATCCTGACTGATGAAGGCTGGGGGCATCTTAATCGGGGAGAGAATATCGAGTTTGCCGAATATGGTATCAGCAATATCTCCCCTTTTCTGATCGGCCCGATCATATTCCCGCAGTATTACCCGACGAAATTAGGTCAAGTCGGTAACACCGGTCACCTGACCATTGAGATCGCCGGCACACATTTTTTCAGTGATCCGTCGCGTTATGGTGGTTCGTTTGATCTCTTTGAACCACAGTCCGGGCTTTTGGCGGGATATGCCGACCGCAAGAATATCGCCCGTGGTTTCTACCCGTCATACATCGAGGTGTGCAATCCCGTATCGGGCGATTGGAGAATCATCCTAAAAATAACTCGCATAAAGGCAAACGCAGATATCCCTCCTGACGTTTGGGCAACCGATTAATCGAGCTCTCGAGGCATCATCTTTCTTGACAATGTCGCCATAAGTGGTATTTTGGTGTTATGGTAGACGGGCGATTACACCGATAAATCGCAGGCAGGATTTTTTCCGTGGTTAGATGCAATTCATCATTCGCCCCATTCGCACAGCCCCGAATATCGAAAATTCTCATATTGATCACATTAAGCGCTCTTTTCCCCGTTTGGGGAATTGCCTCTGAATCAGACAAAGGCATTTGGGCCAAACATGAAGCCGAGCGATTTTTGCGCCACGGCGATGATGATCCCCCCATGCTGTTGCAGGCCGGCGGCCCTGATGCCTACGGGTACTTCTATGTCGATTCACGCGATAACGCCATTAATCGTCCGAACTTCAGTTGGAAGAATATCACCGGAATAGGCGCGAATATTTACCTGGAGGAGGACGACCAGCTCCGCGGCCCATTCGATATCGGATTCCAATTCGTTTACTACGGCCAGGAATATACGCAGCTTTTCGTCTGCTCCAACGGTTGGATCGGATTTGGCGCAACAGCGCCGGAATTCCTCAACCGTCCGATTCCGACCGCCGACGAGCCCAATAATATCCTGGCGGCCTATTGGGACGACCTGGTTCCCGGAAATGGCATAGCATACCTCTATTCGCACAACGATTCCTGCATCATCGCTTGGCATAATTCCGGGCATTACTCTGGCGAAGGCATGTACACTTTCGAGGTCATATTAACCTCCGATGGAAATATTCGTTTTCAGTATTTAAGCTTGAGCGGTACGCTCGATTCTCACACAATCGGGATCGAAAATGCAACCGGGACGACCGGATTGCAATACACCTATAATGTCTATGGGAATGAATCCGGCAGGGCGATAAATTTCGGATTGCGACCTCCCCGCTACGTTTCGCACGATGTCATGCCGATATCCTTCCAATCGCCGGCAGGCGGCGGCGTTGCCGGTGATTCCATCAGGCCAGCCGTCCGCTTTTTCAACAATGGGATATTTGAGGAGAGCTTCAATGCCCGAGTGACCATCCAACATGACGGCGAGGTGTATAATCAATCGACCACAATAGGCAATCTGAGAGCTGATTCATTTCAGACGATTATCTTCCCCTGGTATCATCCTGCCGAGGCCGGCGGCTATCAGCTGTCGGCAATTTCCGAGCTTGTTGGCGACCTCCGGCGGGCCAACGATTCGATTCGCATGACATACATGGCGTTTTCGGACATCTACTCTAACAACTTCGAAACCGATAGCACCACATTTGTCGGCGACAATGACTGGGAATGGGGCCATCCGACAAGTGGTCCGCGCGTTGCCCATTCCGACTCGAACCTTTGGGCCACAGATCTGGATACCGATTACACTGAGGGGCCGCTGCTTTCCTCATTGATTGCCGATACCCTCTTGCTTGATACCGGCTCGGTTCTGACATTCTGGCACTGGTATGAGACTGAGGCGCTGTTCGATGGCGGCAATGTCAAAATATCGACCGATGATGGTGTCAACTGGAGCCTCCTCACTCCCGTCCACGGGTACGATGGCATCCTTTCCGATATTTTTTTCAATCCCCTGGCAAATGAGCCGGCCTTTTTCGGCGCCTCAGGGGGATGGGTCATGGAGACAGTCGATCTTACGGCTTTCGCTGGTCAAGCGGCGCTGATAAAATTCGATTTCGGATCCGATATTTCAGCTACGGCCCCGGGATGGTATATCGATGATTTCACTGTTCTCGGGGCCAGGCAGGCGTCACCGGGATGGGCCAGCGGGATAGTCCGCGACCTGACGACATCCAACCCGATAGCCGGAGCGGTGGTGCGTACCTCTCGGCGTGCCGATACCTGCGGCACCGATGGCCGCTATGTCCTGGAGCTTCTTCCCGGTTTGAACTCATTGACCGCGATGGCTAATTACCACAACCCAGTAATGGCTGATTCGATAGATATAGCCGCCAGTGAAACCACTTACTTCGATTTTTATCTTCCAGCGCCCGTCATCCAAGTTGATTCAGCTCCGATTGATACCTCCGTTCTTGAAGGCCGCACGGTGACATTTACCAGGCGTATCGATAATATTGGCAGCGGCCCGCTCACGTTCCAGGTGCAGGTCGATTATCTTCCAGGCATGTTATCGCCAGGCCCAGGCTCAACCGACAAATCGATTGAGCCATTCCGACCCCACGAAATATTAAAGCCGCTTGATTTCGGAGATGAGGTATTTGTTTTCGACCCGCAGACCCCGACGGGCGACATCGGGTGCGTAGGAGTTGAATTCGATGGCCAGAATTTCTGGGTGACCGGCCGGCATAACATCGACGATGTCCACAAGCTGCACAAATTCGATCGTAACGGCAACCTTCTGGCCTCTTACAATCAGAATACCATATCGATCTGGGGATGGCGCGACCTGGCCTGGGATGGCCAATATCTCTACGCCTCGGACGAAAACGTGCTGGCCAAAATCGATCCGTCGACCGGACAGATGGTGGATACTCTTGCGATGCCAACCGCCATCCCTCCCCCGGTCCGAGCTTTGGCCTATGACCACATTTCAGATCACTTCTGGGGGGCAAACTTCTCGTCGGATATTATCGAATTCAACAGAAACGGCACAATCGTCAATGCTTATCCCAACGACCGCCATATATATGGCCTTGCCTGGGATGATATCTCTCCCGAGGGCCCCTGGCTCTGGGTTTTTTCGCAGGATAGCCTGCCGCTAACCCAGGTCTCGCAGTTTGACCCGCGCGTGGGAGCATATACAGATGTCGGGTTCCAGGCGCTTGACCACAATGGCGGCGAGCCCGATCTGGCCGGTGGCGCCTGCTTCACAGCCGAATGGGATTCGACCAAAGGGATTTTATTCTGCTTGGTCATGGGCCGAACAAACCTTTCAGATTCCTTTGACAGGGTGCAGGGGTACGAAATCGCCCCTTACTCACGATGGCTTTCGCTGTCGCCACACTCGGGGGTAATCCCACCGGCCGGAGGCCTTGACCTTAATATTACAATCGATTTCACCGATTCGACATTTCAGCCTGAGCAGAGATTCGGCGCTCTGCTGACTATAGCAAACAACGGGGCCACGCAGCCGGTTATCTCGCTTAATGTCGGTGTCAGGTCAGGCATAGACGACGAAAGCCCTAATGCAATTCCAGTAGAATTCGCGCTGTATCAGAATTATCCAAACCCGTTCAATTCGAAAACTATAATATCCTTTGACCTGCCACGACCATCTGAAATAAAGCTCGATATATTCGATATCCAGGGGCGCAAGGTCGGGGCATTTTCAAAAGGCCCGCTTGAGGCTGGCCGGCACAGCGTATTATGGGATGCCGCCGGATTATCGTCTGGCATATATTTCTACAGGCTTAACGCCGGGGATTTGTCGAAAACCGGCTTGATGACCCTCCTGAAATAGTCATCCTCTTATTTCTCCACATTATGTAAACCTTTCCCTTGGCTTGCCGAAATAGTTATTGTATGATTGTTGCCATGACGGAAAGCCTTGAGCGGTATTTAGATCATTTGGGTCTGGAGCGCGGTCTCTCGAGCCATAGTCTCGATTCATACCGCAACGATATCGAGAAATTCCGGCGCTATTTGGACAAATCGGGCCTGGATGCCGAGACGCTCAAACAGGCTGAACTAACCAGTTTCCTGGACCACTTGCGGAAATCAGGCATGGCCCCGAGCTCTATCGCTCGCAATCTCAGTTCTATCAAAGGATACTATCGCTTCCTGAAACGAAACGGCGAGACCGACCGCAATCCCGCCGAGTCGATCTCCGGACCGCGCATTCTTCGAACCCATCCGGGCGCCATGAGCGTGGAGGAGGTCTTCCTGCTTCTCGATACTGCCAAATCGGCCCATAAGAAAGACAATGGCAAGAAGAGGCTGGCGACCAGAGATTGGGCGCTCCTGGAATTCATGTACGGCACCGGCGCCCGCGTCTCCGAGGCGGCCGATACCAGGCGCGACGATCTCTATCGTGAAATGGGGCTGGTGCGCTTATTCGGCAAGGGGAAAAAGGAGCGTGTCGTCCCCATGGGGCGAACCGCCTGGGATGCTGTCAAGGAATACCTCGAGATCTGCCGGCCGAGCATCTCCGGGTCAAAAAGCGGCGACTTTTTATTTCTGAACAACCGTGGCGGCAAGCTTTCGCGCATGGGGATTTGGAAAATCCTCAACAAGTATGTAAAGGTCTCGGGCATCACGCGGAAAGTCTCGCCGCATACACTGCGGCACAGTTTCGCAACACATCTTCTGGCCGGTGGCGCCGACCTTATCGCCGTCCAGGAGCTATTGGGACACGCCGATATCACCACCACGGAAATCTACACGCATCTCGACAAGGATTTCCTCATAACGGAACACAGGGAATTTCATCCCAGGGAAAAATGGTAATCACGCTTGAAAAAGAGCGGGCCCGGAAATCCGCCTCGAAAGTGACCAAGTTCCACTGCGGGCTATGCCAGCAGGGCACGTCCATAGAGAGCCTTATCAAGCGTTCCCTGTCGGGCTACGATGTTGTCATTCATCATTTCAGCACCATCAGCGAGCTCTACGAACATAACCAGCGCTCGTATATCGACCTGGTGGTGTTCGGATCCGAGACCGATCCGCATTGGATTACGCCTTTGGTGAAAGAGATCAAGGTCCATTCCATCCTGCAATTCATCCCGATTATCCTTTTCACCCCCGCCGCCCGGAAGGAGTTCAAGGTCGAATCGTATAAACTCGGGATCGAGGAGTTCATTGGCACGGAGTGGGACCACGACGTGGAAGCCGCCAAGATCGAGATGCTCATATTTCGCTCGCGGCGCGACCTGAGTGTCAATCCCTCCAGCAAACTGCCCGGCCCCAACGCCATCGAATACGAGATCGACAAGCGCCTGAACATTGGCGAAAAATTCGCAGTCTGCTACGCCGACCTGGACAATTTTAAGGCCTACAACGATTACTACGGCTATGTCTACGGCGACAAGATGATAAAGATAACCTCGCTGATTATACGCAACGTGGTCCAGGACCTGACACCTCAGGGGTTCGTCGGGCATATCGGCGGCGACGATTTTCTGTTCATCGTTCCGGCCAACATGGTCGACCCGGTCTGCAAGAACGTCATCGCCACGTTTGACCGCATGGCCCCCTATCGCTACGAGGAAAAGGATCGTGAGCGCGGCTGGATCGAGGTCCCCAATCGGCGCGGTGTTACCGAGCGATTCCCAATTGTCACGATTTCGATCGCGGTCATCGTCAATCAGAAAAAGATGTTCAAGCATCCCGGCGAGATGAGCCACATGATGGCCGACCTCAAGAAATACACCAAGACGCTCCCCGGCTCCAACTACATGATCGAGCGCCGAAGAAAGTATTAGCGTTTAATAGCCGCAATTGACCAGGTGCCGTCAGGTCTCCGTACCTGCCGCATTACTTATGCCTCAGGATGGAACCCATTTGGGGACATCCTGAGGCATGCCTTATTTCCCTGCTGGTCACTACCTACTTGCTAATGGCTATGTGGCTATGTGGCTAGTGGCTATTGGCTATGTGGCTAGTGGCTAGTGCCTGATTGCCCCGTGTGTAGTAATCGGTGAGTATCTCGTTTTTATGGACTGGCAGGAATTCCAGTTTCACCCGCGTTTCAATATTAAGGGTGTACTCCTGGTCGTTGCCGAGCTGGCTGATTCCGCTGCTTCTGATCGTCACGGTCGAATCGGAGAGATTGACCTCGTCCCATGAGGCCTCGAACGACGCTCCATTGATATAATACTTTCGTCCGATTCCGCCCTGGACCACACGCCCGTGGCATTGGATATGCCATGTGGCGGCCTCGACACCGGCTCGGGCGGCGGCCTCCGCCATTTGGTACGGTTCGCGGGACGCGGCCGCGGCCTCTACCCTGTCGTGGCTGGTCATGGTGTACAACGATATGAGCACCGCCGCCGCCAGCGAGGCCACCGAAAGCATCAAAACCGGGATTTCATTCTTTGACGGATTAGACATCTTAAATACTGTTAACTTGCATTCCTTTGCAATGAGAAGGTTACTCCGCTTGCATCTTTCTGAGGGTTAACCCTGTTAATACAAACAAAATACCCATATTCCGAAATACCTAAAAGGCAATTTTGATGCCGGAAATAGAACTTTGGGCGGCCCATATTTTTGGGTGGCAGACCCCCCGGTCTGCCCCTCGGATGGCATTATGCTGGTGGCGTCAGGTCCCCGAACCTGACGCATTCGCCCGCCGGGCAAAACCAAGTAATATACCACCCCCCACTGACACCTACTGTCAGTGGCCCAACAAATATTTTCGCCTGCCCAAAAATATTTCCGCCCTAAAATGGACAATATTCCTTGCCAAATATAAAAACATGGATTATAATTAACATGCAGGTGTAAAGCGCAACGGCCCAAATCCACAAGCGTTGTGGAGACATTGAAAAGGAAGCGATAAGAGGAGGCCAAGGGAATGTTTTGGAATTCTGTAATTGAGGGTCTCAAAGTGCTTGGCCATTGGCAGGTATGGGTTGCCATAGGAATATATATAATCGCAGACTTAGCCTTTCTTATGATTTTCGGTGGTATTCTCAATTCCAGATATGGTGCGAATAGCAAGGTTATGGTAGCAGGCTGCCTTTCACAATTCGTTGGCGGATTGGTTCTACAAGGAGTTTTGATGGCCCTGCTCGTCTTATTCTTGTTGCCGATTCTTCTTGGTGGAGAATCTACAATGCCCGCAGATAAACTGCTAAAATTTATTTGGCCGCTTGCAAAGATTGGCGTTGTTACTATCGTAATTGTGACCTTGTTATGTTTCATTCCCATAGCTGGACAATTATTGGCCCAATCTCCGGGCATTCAAGGTTTTTTGGAGGGGGTGATAATATTCAGGATATTATCGAATCAAATAATAGCAGAAACATTATCCCAAAATGGTATTTCCTCTGTGAGTGTATATCCAGGATTCTGGGCTTCGGTAGGTTTCTTGCTTATGGCAGGTATTCTGGTAAGACTCGTCATGTTTCTTGTGGCTCTAACCTTCGGACAATTGGAAAATGAAAATATTAGGGAATGGACTACCATAACAGTCGGTCCAGCATTAGGCCTATTAGGTGGAATAATACCCCTTTTCATGTATTGTTCTTATGTATCCAACTCTGTAATGAACGCGATACGATAATTACAGAGGCTAACCAAGGGGCAATGCGCGGTTGCTGCTGCCCACGAGTGGTAAATGAACATGATAAAGAAAATGCCCGAGATTATGATATTCACATTAGGAGCCTTGGTAGCCGCAGCTATGATGATTGCGGCCTCTGGCAGGCATGCCTATGACTACTATACAATAATGCGTTGGTTGGTGACCTTGATTTGTGGGCTTGGCCTATATATTTCCATTAAATCCGGCCTTAAATACGCAATTTGGATAACTGGTATCACGGCTTTTGTCTTCAATCCCATAATCCCAGTGCATTTTAGAAAGGCCACTTGGAATATACTTGATCCTATATTTGCTGCGATGTTGCTAATTGCCATAATACTGATGTGGGTAGATAGAAGAGCGGGGTGATTTGCGGCGGTAATATCAGGCATAGGAAATTTTACCCTCGTGCACTGTCCCTGGCAAAAAGCTGGCAGATGGGGGCTTTTGCCGCTCAGTAGTCAATACTGGCAATCGTGATAAATATAATTTGGGTCAAAGAGAGGCAATGATGATCAGCAGAGACGCCCAGAACCTTTCAGAGATATTGAGCCATGTCAAAGCTATAGCCAAAGAGTGGCTTTCCACCCCGACAGCAGAACAGGAATTGTGGTTTCGCGGGCAACCTAAAGCGGATCAAAAACTCTACCCCACTATGTATAGACCGGATTACGCAATTTATCATTATGATGAAGATAGCCTTCTTGAGAGATTTAAGGTCCTTGCAGCTGCGCATGTAGATGCAAGGATATTTACGGAATGGGATTGGTATTTTCTTGCCAGACATCATTCGTTACCAAGCCGCCTCTTGGATTGGACCGGCAATTTGCTCACGGCAGTATATTTTTCCATAGCAGAGCATTTTAGCTGCGACAGAAGGGACTTTGACAAGAAACTACGTTTGCCGATACAAGAAGTAATTTACAGTGGTGAATCTCCGGCAATATGGATTCTTGAGCCAGGGTCGCTAAATAAAATATCCTGTGGCGAGGACTTGGTAATAACGCCCGGCGGGCCCATCTCCAATTTGTATTTGCCGCCTTTAATTAATAGCCAGGTGCAACAAAATCAGTTACCGCTTGCAATACTCCCGCCACAATCCAATTTTCGAATTGTTGCTCAGCAAGCCCGATTTACTTTGCACGGCACTGATACCCACGCGATTGACGACCTTATTCAGGAAGACCAGCATTTGGAAATAAAGCTTGCTATGATCAGAGTAGACCAAGCCAATTTGGCACATTTGTGGAATGAACTAGATATCGTCGGTATCAATAGGATGAGCATGTTTCCAGATTTGGATTCTATTGCACATTGCGTAATTTGGGATAGTCAAAATATTAGCGAATAGAGGTCCCCCATGTTACAGCATATTGTGACAATCGACATCATCTCGAGGCGAATCAAATTAAGGGAGAATATGCCATGGCGTACGTAACCATAATCAATGAAGCACGAATAAATCAAATCGAGGGCCAATGGATCTTATGTTTTCAATGGTGCCAATATAATTATGATGACGGTTCTAACGAACATGGATATCGTATTATATGGCGTCGTCCCAATGGCAATCTTCAAGCCGCTCGGGGCCAAGCAAGAATCCCCTCAATAAATATTCTCCAACAACTGATTAACATCGCCATACAAGAGGGCTGGGGAGATAATGTTGGAGAATGATATTTTAAGCAGCAGACAATGACGTCTGTTGCCCAAAAAACACCGTCCTTGAACGCTATGAAGATAGTTCGGCGAAACCAATTATGCAATTTGTTAACTAAAATAAAGTCTGGGTTAGTCGCTAATTACTTTATAGCGGCGATGACGCCTGGCTTTCACGAAAGGGGAAATTTTAATCATGAAAACGCGTGTTCTACTAAATTCAATTATGCTCTTATCTGTTTTGTTTCCTGCAGTCTTAATCGCACAGGATAATATAACAGCGCAACAGGTGCAAGATACAACACAACAGCAAAATCAGGATACATCCAAGAAAGATGATCCACAGCAAACGAAAAGAAAGCTTCTCATGATTCGCAAGGGTAACCGAACCGTTCACAAATATGTAGGTGCAAACGAATGCCAGCCCTGTCATTCAAGCGAGGAGATTGGGGATCAGTATAGAATTTGGAACAAGTCCAAGCATGCTGACGCTTATTCCGTATTAGCCAGTCCCAAAGCAATAAAGATTGGCAAGGAACGGGGAATAGATAATCCCCAAGAAAGCGATAGTTGTTTAGAATGTCATATTACCGGTTTCGGTCATCCACAATCTGAAAAAGATTCTTCTTTCAATCAAAGTGAAGGAGTAGGATGTGAAGCATGTCATGGCCCCGGATCAGATTACAGGGCCATGGAAATCATGAGGGATAGGGATAAGGCAATCAAGGCTGGTTTAGCCATCCCAAATGAACAAACTTGCGTCGCTTGTCATAATGAGAATAGCCCCACATATAAGGAATTCAAATATGATAATTTTTTGAAGAAAATTGCTCATCCTGTTCCCGATACCGCTAGTATGTAAATATTCTTAACTACCGCTACCTTGACATAAACACTTCGGCCAGGCACCCTTCCGGGCACCTGGCCGTTCCGCACGAGGCGGACAAGTATCACGCCTATCAATTCCCATCGCCAACCGCTGCTGCGATATCACAGGTGTCTGGCTAACGGTCGGCGGTCACCCGCATCACAAAAACACGTTATTTCAAAGCGCCAAATTTATTTGCTTATTGTAGGGGCGTATTGCAATACGCCCCTACATCATTTGCTTGAGTGGTCTCTTCTAATTCGCTCCGACCTATGTCGTGCTGTCGGGTGGCCTCACCCGACAGCGCCGCCACTCTTTACCGTCGGGTCAGGCGACCCGACGGCACTGCCCTATGGGCCGCCCAATTATCAAAGCAAATTATA
>Ga0315293_10000802_pt1 | contig 29716 bp, 25 predicted proteins | sample YL17G13_20_MG_FD_203071 | JGI IMG/M metagenome (GOLD analysis project Ga0315293, IMG submission 203071) | Sediment microbial communities from Yellowstone Lake, YNP, Wyoming, USA - YL17G13_20 | ecosystem: Environmental > Aquatic > Freshwater > Lake > Sediment | place: USA: Wyoming | collected... | reverse complement strand
GGCAAGGATGCCGAGAACCTCGTGAAGAATGGTATCTATGTGGTCAGCGAGGGGGCCAACATGCCGTCCACTCCAGATGCCATAAACGTTTATATCGATCACAAGATTCTCTATGGTCCTGGCAAAGCGGCCAACGCCGGCGGCGTGGCCACATCCGGCCTCGAAATGTCGCAGAATAGTCTCAGGCTATCCTGGACACGAGAAGAGGTCGACCAGCGCCTGCATGGCATCATGAAAGCGATCCATCGGCAATGCGTGGAATACGGCAAGAATGGTAACTTTGTCAATTATGTCAACGGAGCCAACATTGCCGGATTCATGAAGGTTGCCAATGCCATGCTCGATCAGGGCCTGGTATAATATGACTTTCATGCTTTCGTGGTAAAGTGATGTAAATTCCGATTTTCGTGGGTACTGGGAAAGGCGGGCCTTTATAAGGCCCGCCTTTTTGCTTTATGACAGTTACGCCGCTAACAAAAGCAAATTATGGTTTTCGGAATTTGCGCCTTGAAAACGCTTAAATCCCGGGGAGTCCGAGAAAGATTACCATTCGTCCTGGATTTCATCATCTCTCGACATATCAAACGGATTTCAATTAATGTAAAAAAGTGCTTTAAAATAAATTAATGCTCTGGTACAATTTTGCTGTAAAGTCAGTGGTTGGCAAGCGCGGGGGCAGTTGGATACGGGTTATTTGGAGGTACAGAATAATGTCAGAAACAATTTATCGATTCCAGGTGCATTACCTCGTCGATAAGAGCAGATATCGTTTTGTTAAATTTATCGCCGACATCCGGCCACATCTGCACGATAACCTCGATCGGCGAATTAAGGCGCTGATTGCCATGCGCAGTGAGGGGCAGGCCAGATTTCAATATTCGCAACGCGAGGTTTTTGTCGAACTTTGGAAAGCCTGGGAGCAGCAAAATAAAAAGCTGGCCTCGAAATTGCCGACAACATTCCCGGAAAGGTGGCTGGCGCTGAAGAAAATACGCGAGAAGGAGTTTGGATTATACCCCAATCCCAGGTGCATGCTCGAATTATGGGATGCCTGGAGTCGTCAATTTCCAGGCGATGCCCGAAAAATCGACCGGCGAATAAAAAACATGGCGAATAAACCGCAAGCACTGAGAAATTATCAATACCGGCCTGCCAATTAAGTCGGATATTGTGGAATATTCAGGCGATACCACGATACTGACGGTCGTTCCCGTCGGCCGGTTATTTACTTACACATAATGTTTTTAATTTGATTTTGAGCAGGCCAGCGGCCGCAAAACAAGTGGCGGATATAATGCCCGATTATGCTAACGATTGTATGTCGGAATTCACTTCGCGCCATCGACCAATTCATGGCCAGGTTCATTTCAATAATATCATCTTGACAATAGATCGATAGTCATTAGTTTGCAGGACCGCGAAATATACACCGCTCGACCACTGCCCTGCAGCGACCGAAAAGCGATGGCTCCCGGCCTGGAAATCGCCGTGGGCGACCACCCAGCGATTTCTTCCAAGGATATCGAATATGTCGATTCTGACATGCGAGGCGTAAGGCAATTCAACGATGATATTCGCTGAGGAATTGAAAGGGTTCGGATAGACTGTCAATAGTTCAGGCATTGAGGGGAGAGGCTCATCATAGGCAGATGTCGGGTGCCCGGCGAACATCGCCATGACCGGCCGATGGTCCGAGATGCGATAGCTGTAATTGCCGTATTCATCATCGAGACGTAATGTGATGGTCGTGCCGCCGTCGTATTCCAGGTTTGCGTCGCTGGCAATCATGATATGGTCGATAAGCGAACTAAGAGACGGATAAGATGACCAATATGGGATCCCCGCCATCGGTAATGTCAGGAATCTATAATCGAGCGAATCTATTAAAAGAGGCCAGAAGACATTTTCGCTCTGGGGGTCTTCGAGCTCGTCATTCCAGTCGCCAACCACCATCCAATCATGGTCCGGTGCCGCCGGCACGTTAACGTCAAGGTAAGCCTTCAGCATCAATATTGCCGCTCGACGGCGTGCCTGGCTTTCCTGGTCGCTTAATGCCTTGAGATGCATGTCTATCAAGTGAAAATCAAATTGACCACCGCCGCAATTGACCGTGGCATAGACATGTATCGGCGGGCGGGGAAATTGATATGAATAGCCGGTAAAAAGCTGTTCGATATAATTTACGGTGGCCCTATCGGTACGCCATATGACAGCGGTCTTGATGTATGGTGTGGAAGGGTAATCGTATGGCGCGTAGACTCCGGCCCATCCAGGTAGCCGAGTCAAAAGCCCGCGGAATGAAACGGTATCGGCTATTTCCTGAAATGCTATCATGTCAATATCCAGGTCGTTTATGAGAATTGCCAGCGTGTCGATTGTTCGAAATCCCGATCCCGGAAATTCGTGCACATTCCAGGTCACAACCTCGAAAGTAGTGTCCGTGCCTCGGGGAGCGACAAGGGAATAGGCGCCGGTATAGGCGCATATCGAAATCGCCACAGTCATGGCGGCGATGGCGTATTTATTAAGTGTTCTCATTGCACATCAAACCCAATATAATAATCATCGCCGATAAGTCAAATATCAAAAAAGCAATTGCTGTCGCGCACAATAATTCTCTGGACATCGGGCCCATTTTTTTGTAATTGATGGTGCCGAATAAATATATGATCGTGAAACATGAAGGCAAGAAAGCAGTATAATCGTTATTATAAATTCGAATCGATAGAGAATCACATCCTAAGGAGGATAATGTGTTAAGGAAAATTGCAGCAATGTTACTCGCCGCAACTATGGCATTTGGCCTGGCCATCGCCCAGGAAAAGGCCGCTGAACAGAAAGCAGAGAAGAAAATGGAAGCCAGGAATCCGATCGTTGAGGTTCAAACTAATTATGGGAATTTCTATCTCGAAGTTTTCGAAAAGGAGGCCCCAATTCACTCAGGCAACTTCCTCGCCAAGGTCGATTCTGGCAAATATGACAGCCTTACGTTTCATCGCATAATACCCGGATTCGTAATCCAGGGTGGCGACCCCACCGGTACCGGCACCGGTAGTATGGGTCCCGACCGACTTGCTGATGAAACAACAAAATGCCCTCCGCAGGTACGTGCGACAGTGGCAATGGCGCGCTCGTCCGCGGGCGCCTCAAATTGCCAGTTTTACATAAACCTTGGAAACAATACCCGTCTGGATCAGCAGAAGTTCACCTCCTTCGCCAAGGTTGTGAAGGGTATGGATGTCGTTGATAAAATCAGCGGCGTCAAAACCGGCCCCGGTGACAAGCCACTCGAACCGGTCGTTATGCAAAAACTGAGAAGGGTGGATAAGATCCCGGCCGCCGAGCAGGCAAAGCAGGTGAAAGATACACCTTCGCAGAAATAACAACATTGAACAATCTGGTAATACTTGGCTCCTCCGGTTCCATCGGTCAGAACGCCCTCTGGGTGGTTGACCAATTTCCGGAGGAGCTTAATATTTATGGCCTGGCTGTCGGCTCAAATATCCATGCGCTGACATCCCAGATAGAGAAATATCATCCCAGAGTCGTATGCATTGTCGATGACAAGGCGGCCAGGGCATTTAGGTCTGACGCGGCTCGGCTCGGCGTAGAACTTTTGTCCGGCCAGGATGGCCTGGAATCGATTTCCTCCGCGCCGGAGGTTGACACAGTCCTGAATGCCATTGTCGGTTTTGCCGGATTGCGCTCAACGTTGGCCGCTGCCAGGGCGGGCAAGAGAATCGCCCTGGCCAATAAGGAATCGATGGTGGCCGGCGGCGAGCTTGTCAATGGGGCTCTGCATGATGGCGGGGGCGAGATCATTCCGGTAGACTCCGAACATTCTGCCATATTCCAATGTCTTAAGGCTGGCCGAGGTGAGGATGTCAAACGCCTGATTTTGACATCATCGGGCGGGCCTTTCAGGAATTACCCTCTCGAGAAATTTGCGGAAATTACTGTTGAGCAGGCTCTCGATCATCCCACCTGGAAAATGGGCCGCAAAATCACCATAGATTCGGCTACGCTCATGAACAAGGGACTCGAGATAATTGAGGCGGCTAACATATTCGCGGTGCCGTCCGAGAAGATAGATGTCGTAATTCACCCACAATCAATCGTTCATTCTATGGTGGAATTTATCGACGGGTCGATTGTGGCGCAGATATCGAGGCCGGATATGCGCCTGCCGATCGAATATGCGCTCTTTTATCCGGAGCGGCGCGGGATAACGGCGGCAGATCTCGATTTCAGGGCCGGCTTTTCGCTCGAATTCGAGCCACCTGACGAGGCCAAATTCGCAAGCCTTCGCTTGGCGCGCCATGCCCTGAGGGCCGGCGGCACAGCGCCGGCAATTTTTAATGGCGCCAATGAAGCTGCCGTGGAGGCCTTCTTGAGCCGACGAATCCCGTTTCAGGATATTTTCAACGCCGTGGATGATGCTTTAAATCGTGCGCGGATAATTGAAAGTTGCAGTGTTGAAGCGATTACGCAGGCCGATCAATATAGCAGGAACTCCGTTCGCCAATTCGTGCTGGCGCGGAGCGTATGAATGACCTAAAATAGTGGTGAAGGGAACTTTGCCGGCATTATGCGATTTCTCATATGCGGGATTAGGAAAATGTAATGTTTGCGTGGATAATACCATTCGTAGCGATATTAGGGCTTCTCATTTTTGTCCATGAATTGGGGCATTTCATAGCCGCCAAGCGGTCGGGAATAAAGGTCGAGAAGTTTTCATTGGGCTTCCCGCCGAATATCCTATCCAAGAAAATAGGGGAGACTGAATATTGCATAGGGATCATTCCCCTGGGTGGTTTCGTCAAGATGAAAGGGGACATTCCCGATTTCGCCAATGACGATACCGAACCCAGCGGTGAGCCTGGGGAGTTCCTGTCTGCGCCTGTTTGGAAAAGAGCTGCTGTCATTACGGCCGGGCCTCTGATGAATTTCCTGGCCGCAATCCTCCTTTTTATTATTATGATTTGGGCCTGGGGTGACCCGAAACCTCGCCCCAATACGACTGAAATCGGATCTATTGGGCCTGATACTCCGGCCTATAAGGCAGGGCTTAAAGAAGGGGATGAGATAGTTTCGATCGATGGCCAATTTTTCGGGGGTTTTGACGAGATGGCCAGCTTCATTAAGACCAGACCTGATCAAGACCTGGTAATCAAATATAATCGTGGTGGCAACAGCGAGATCGTTACCCTGCGAACCCTCAAGTATGAATTCAAGGATTCGCTGGGAGTTGCCCATGTGGAGGGCAGGATAGGTGTTGATCCGATTTTCGATTTCTATCCAACGTCGCTGGGAGAGGCTTTTAGAGGCGGGTTTCAGGGGGCATTTTTCGTTTCAGGGGTGACGCTCGATTTTTTATGGAAATTGGTCACGCGCCAGGAATCCATAAACAAGCTCGGTGGGCCTGTGATGATAGCCGATCAGGCCGGCAAAGCCCTCAAGCGCGGCCTTCCTTATCTGGTCAACCTGGCGGCGTTTCTCTCGATAAACCTGGCAGTGTTGAATATATTGCCGGTTCCCGTTCTCGATGGTGGACACCTGGTGTTTCTCGGCATCGAGGCCATACGGCGTAAGCCGATTCCTTTTAAGAAACGCCTATTCTGGCAACAAGTTGGGATGGGTCTTCTCTTGCTCTTGATGGTTTTCGTCACCTACAACGACATCGCGCGCCTTATAACCGGCGGCCAATAAACGACCATTTTCATTCGGACAATTCATGATATATTGGCTGAGTTATTGCTCGGCTGGTTTTCCTCTTGACGTTTCCGGGGGTTGTGATAAATTGACTTAGAATGAGCACTTAGCCGCTTCGTGCTGATTTAGTGATAGATTGGCATACAAGGAGAAGTAAATGAGGTTCGCCACTCTGGTATTTTCATCATGGATTGCTATGGTCACAGTGACATCGGCCATGCCACCGCACGAGAGGGTTCTTCAAATGATAAATTCCGGTCAAATTGAAAAGCCGGAATTCATGCGCGACCCGAATTTTCTCAAGGATAGGGGAATAGACCAGGGAAAACCCAGGAGGCTGACCGCCCTGGATCAACCCTCAGGCCAATTTAAGGCGATTGCCATTTTAGTGCGATTCACCGATCACCCCAGTCAGGTTGTTGCGACCTACTTCGATAATCTCATATTCGGCTCCAACGGGAATACAGTTAAGGATTACTACCAGGAGGCCTCGTACGGGACTCTGGATATCATCACTGTCAATCTGCCGTCGTCGACAGGATGGCTGCAGATGCCTCATACCTATGCCTATTATGTCGATGGCAATTATGGATTTGGTGCGTGGCCCAATAACGCCCAAAAGCTGACCGAAGACGCCGTTGCCGCTGCAAACCCTTACGTCAATTTCTCCCAATACGATAATGATGGTGACGGTTATGTCGACGCGCTTTTCGTTATACATACCGGGCCCGGCGCAGAATGGACCGGGAATGTCAATGACATCTGGTCGCATGCCTGGTCATGTTTTTTAGACCCTTACGTGGATGGTGTCTGGGTTAACGGATATTCAATGGAACCGGAATACTGGTCGTCGCCCGGCGATATGACCTGCGGCGTCTATTCGCATGAACTCGGCCATGTCTTTGGCCTGCCGGATTTTTACGATTACGATTACGACTCCCGCGGCCTGGGGAGATGGTCGGTAATGGCGGGGGGAAGTTGGAACGGCCCTAGCGGCGATTCGCCGGCGCACTTTGATGCTTTCAGCAGGATATTCCTGGGATTTGCCGATGCCATAATCGTGAATAATAATATGACATCGGTGTCTTTTCCGGCAGTCGAGGATACCGGCATCGTCTACCGGCTCTGGACCGATGGCCAGCAGGGAAACCAATATTTCCTCGCTGAAAACAGGCAGCAAACGGGATTCGACGCCTACCTGCCGTCGGAAGGCCTGATGCTCTACCATGTCGATGAAGCTGTGAGCGGCAACGATAACCAGTGGTATCCCGGATATACATCAAACGGGCACTACGAGGTGGCGCTTGAGCAGGCCGACGGTGACTGGGACCTGGAGCAGAATGTCAATTCGGGCGATGCGGGGGATCCGTATCCGGGTTCGACCAATAACCACACCTTCAACAACACCAGCACTCCCGATTCCAAGGATTATAATGCCAGCAACACTTATGTAGCGGTTACCAGCATTTCCAACAATGGCCAAATTATGACCGCCGATCTTGCCGTCAGAAACGCCCCGATGTCGCCGACTCTTCTATCGCCTGCCAATGGCTCGCCGACAAATATCAGGCGGCCATTGTTTGATTTCTCCAGCCCGACGGGAGCTACCGTCTACCATTTCCAGATAGATAATGATCCCGATTTCTCATCTCCACTTTTTAATGTGAGCAATTTAAGCAACTCCCAATACACTCCCCCGAGCGACCTGCCGGAAAACACCCTTTACTGGCATGCGCGGGCGGGGAACGGCACCAACTGGTCGCCCTGGACGACCACATGGACAATCCTTATTGATGCGACACCACCGGCGGCTCCAGTCAACCTCCTGGCCAACGGATCGAATCCCAGCCCCTGGAGAAACAGCTCGATTTTCACAATCACCTGGACAAATCCACCGGATCCGAGCGGGGTTCAAAAGGCGCTTTATAAACTTGGCGCCGCACCAACCTCGGCATTTGATACGACCGGCTCGATGGCATCGTCTCCGAGGAATATTACCATCACAATTCAGGGCGGGCTGGCAATGCATGTCTGGCTCCTGGACAACGCCGGGAACGCCAGCCATACGAACGCGGCGTCGGTGGTATTGAATTATGACGCCACCCGTCCCATGGGCTGCATCGCTTTCGCACCTGATACCCTAAACACCATAAATATCCCGGTCAGCCTTTCGAGGGGGACGGATACCGGTGGTTCCGGGTTGGCCAATATTTATGATGTCTGGCTAAGAATCGATAATGGGGCTTGGGCACAGATTAGAAACGATCTGCCCGATACAAGCTTTCTTTATAATGGTTCACACGGTCATACATATCATTTTGAGGCGCTCAACATCGATAACGCGGGCAATACTGAGATAAGGGCATCGGTGGCCGAGGCGAGCACTTATATCGATACTACCATTATCCAGTATCTTCCTGGCGATGCCAACAATAACGGCACGGTGAACGGCATCGACGTGACTTTTCTGGTCAGCTACCTGAAAGGGATAGGCTCGCCACCCGATCCTTTTTTAGCCGGTGATGCCAACGGCGATTGTGGTGTGAACGGAATAGATGTGACCTACCTGGTCACCTATCTCAAAGGCTATGGCTCGCCGCCATTCAGGGGAGACTGCAGATAACAATTGAATATGTTTAAATTCAAATCTTAAGTCGTGGCCGGGGAATAGAGACGACCCCGGCTTTATTATCAGGCGGCTTTTGATACTGGCTTCCTGAAACCTGTAATATTTGACATGAAATAAAATGCCGCCGGCTTATTGCACGGCGGCACTCCTGAATTCCTCGAAGAGAAGCTTGCGGAGATATCAGTCTCCAGACATGTCAGCTACCTCGACGCTACCTTGACATATTTTCCGGGAGGCTTAGCCTTGTGCGATCTATTGTCATCATGGCATGAGGAGCAGTCGGGCACGGCCCCGAACTTATTGCCGGTATGGCAATCTATGCAGTCCATTCCGGCGTGGGTGTCATCCAATTGCAGTCCGGTCACGGCATGCTGAAATGTCTCGCTATTCCATTTATGGCAGGCGGTGCATTCGTTGCTGAGTTTGGCGATCTGCTTGCCTGTTGGATGGCAGGCTCTGCAGGCAAGGTCAGTATGATAGCGATTTAAAGGCCAGCCGGTGGAGGCATGGGTAAAAGCCGGTTTCTCTCTGGTGTCATGACACTTCTTGCAGGAATCGGTCTTGTGGCACCCTGAGCAAACCGCGTGCTCCTCCTCCTGAGATTTGGCCGGTCGAGCCGGCTTATCGATATCGTGGCAATAGGCGCAATTTTCCTGGCTATGGCAGTTGACGCAGCGAAGGCCGAAAAGGTCAATGTGCTCCTGATGGTAAAATGTTACAGTGGGGCCGGCCTTGTAGGGCGTGTAGTAAATTTTCCTGTTCGGTACGTTGATTATGGGATGGGACTTGCCCATGATATCGGTCGGATCGTGATTGGTGTTCTGTATCTCTTTGCCATTTACCGGATAATGGCAGACGAAACATTGCGTGTCGTGGCTCCACTCACGGTGACAGCTCAAACACTGCCTGTGATAAGCCCCCTTAAGGCTTGGCTGACCGAGGTTGGAGGAATTAGCCTGCTTATGGCATTCGCTGCATGGAGGGATATGCCCCCGAGGGCTGTAATGATGGCATGTTTCACAACCTTTGCCCATGTCCGACATGTCGGCGTGAATCTTGTGATTGAAATGCACAGCGCTATATTCATTCACCAATTTGTCAAGGAGCATCGAGTCCGGGGCCTCGGTCAGGGAATGCTTCGATGTTTGCTGGGCCCAGTTACTGGTTGGGCATGGCTTCAGGCATGGATCGGTAGCAGTCGGTTGCTCGCAGGTGTGGCACTGGCCGCAATCCAATTTGCTGGTCCTCGTGGGATGATTATCTTGTGCAATCGCGACCATGTAGGTTAGTATCCCAAACACCATCACTGAAATGGCTATAAACCTAGACTTATTCATACTCCTTGTCCTCATTTCACCTGCGCCAGGGCATTAACATCGGCGTAATATCCTGCGGGCTTTTCCTTATGGGGCGCCGCAATCACGGGAAATATCATGACAACCGCGCGGTAGACCAAAACCAGCGCGGCGATCAGGCCAACCGTCACAGATATTTCGAATATCGAAGGGAAATAGCTCTTGACAGGGTAGAGGGGCTTGTAGGCGATTAGAAACATGTTAATTCTGTTAAGCGCCACTCCGAAAATGACTACCAGCGAAGCCGCCACGAATAGGGCTGTCATCGAGGCGCGAAGCCGCTTGATGGAAAGAATCACGATTGGAACGACCACGCCTATCACCATTTCAATCAGCCACATGGTCGATTGCAGGGTGCCTTCAAGCACATATGGCCAAGCCTCTCTTATTGTAAGATCGACTACCTTGACGGCCAGATAAGCCCCGAGCAGAACAGGAATGTAGGCCGCCAGCGACGAGAGGACATCGCGCTCCGGCTCAAGTTTGAACGAGCGGGCCGCCAGAAGCGATTCAAAAATGACCATCGGGAAACCGACCGCAATGGCGGACATGAGAAAGAGCAGAGGAGAGATCGGCGTATACCAAAGTGGGTGAACCTTCGTAGGCGCGATCACCATCAAGGTACCCAGCGACGATTGGTGTAAACAAGAAAGCACCACACCCAAAATGATGAATACCGACATAAAGCGGCCTAACGTCTTTTCGGAAAGATTTATTAGCCATTCGGCCCGCCGATTGAACGCTGCCAGAGGCCCCGGCAGTTTGACCCGTCCCCTGAAGCGCTCCACAGCGATTGGCACAAACTCGATATAAAGCACAGTCAGGTATATCATGACGCACATGCCGACCTCGAACAGCACGGAGTTGCCTTGCCACATGGAGGGAAGCATCGGGTGCCATACATTGCAATATCTTCCAAGATCGGCCAGAAGCCCGATAACGACAAAGGTGTAGCCGAGCATTGCGGTCAGGAGCGCAGGTCGCACTATGGCATGATACTTCTCGCGATGAAATATGTGGGCCAAGGCCGCTGTCGTGAATCCGCCGGCCGCCAGGGCCACGCCGGTGGCGACATCGATCGATATCCATATGCCCCAGGGGTATTGATTGTCGAGATTGGTCGCAGCCTCAAGGCCAAATAAAAGGCGATAGATATAGGCCAGCGCGCCGATGCCGGCAATGGCAAGTAGAATCTTGGTGCCTTTGGTCAGGAAAGGTTGCCTGATCGGAGCCGCAATCTCATGAGTGCTCATGATCTCCTCCGTTCGATCCCCTGTTCTTGAATGAATGCATGGCCAGCGTCAAAAGCCCGTATAGCGCGATAGGCGGGACGAATGACTTGAAGATGCCATGCTGGATCGATTCAGTGCGCTCCGGTATCGGACGTTCGTCAAGCTTGGGAAGCTCCGTGACGGCGAAATCCGCGCCGGCCAGATATAACCAACTGGTGCCGCCGACCTCATGCTCGCCATAAATTTGTTCGTTGTAACGTCCCGGTGATTGAATGATTCGAGCGTGCGCCAGTTCCAGCAAATCTTTCCTGGTGGCGAATGTCAGCGCCTCGTTGGGGCAGATTTCGACACAGGCGGGCATCTTATTTTCCTTGGTAATTCTTTCGGAACAGAATGAGCACTTGACCACTCTGGGTGTCAGGGCATTGCTATATTCGTAGGCCGGCACCTGGAATGGGCAGGCGACCATGCAATAGCGGCATCCCATGCATTTCCAGGCGTCATAAGTCACCGGCCCAAGCTCTGTTTTTTTAAACGCTCCGACAATGCAGGCTGAGACGCAGGCGGGATCGTTGCAATGCATGCATTGGACTTTCAAGTAGCGGAGCTTCTCCGGATATCCGGAATCGGGATAGGTGTTGACTACCGTGTAGGCGCTGTCTGTCGGACGTCTATGGTCCTTAAATACGGTTTTATCATCAAATGCCTTTATGTCCTGCGATGGAAGCTTATTGGCTTGATTGCAGGCCCATTCGCATTTGCGGCAGCCGATACATGTAGTGGTATCGACCAGGACACCAAGCACCCTGCTATCGTCAATATGTGTCTTGCCTGTCGATGCCAGCGCATCGCCAGTCATTAGGGCGCCGGAAGTGGCTGCCGTAATCTTCAGAAAATCTCGACGTTTCATATGGCCCCAAGAAATGATCGTCACCCGTTAATAAGAGCTGGTATCCTTAAATCTTGTGAATTAGTTCACACTTAGCAGAATCGGCATTTCTCCAACTCTATCGATAATTAAACTATTCAATAATAATATCGGTTTCGATTATCCGGTTGTCAAGTGATTAATTTCACAATTAGTCGGATTTATTAATCTCCTCAGATTATTTATAGACCTTTATAGTCTACTTATGGCCAGGCGGAGATAGCTGCCCCATATGTGCAACTATTGAGCATGACCTAACGTAATTGACCCATTGAGGTTTATGCCTTCGGATCAAAAATCATCTGACATCAATGGCATGATACTGTAAATTATCCGAGTTGTTCCTTTGATTGTTACTTTGACGAGGAGATAAGAAAAGGATAGGTTATGGCTAATTTTTCCAGCTGGCGGGCATTCTTGTCGCCGGCGATTATAGGAGGCCTGCTTATGGCTATGGCGTGTTCTGCTCCCAAAACACGAACGCAATTAATCCCTCGCGATATCATTTTTGGCAACCCTGTCAAAACGGCGCCGCATATATCCCACGATGGCACCCGTATGGCTTATTTGGCCCCGGTCGAGGGCGTGCTGAATGTCTGGGTTAGAACGATCGGGTCCAACGATGACAAGCCGGTGACTCGCGATAAAGGGCGCGGTATCCAGATCTATTTCTGGTCGCAAGACAACAAGCAAATTTTGTATTTGCAGGATGTCGGCGGCAACGAGAACTGGCGGCTTTATAGTGCCAATTCGGAAAACGGTGAGACCAGGGATTTTACCCCTTTCGATAATGTCCAGGTCCAAATAGTTGAATACAATAAAGAATATCCAAACGAGATGCTGATCGCCATGAACAAGGAAAATCCCATGGCGCATGATATCTACCATCTCAATTTAACCTCGGGGGAATTAAGCCTGGTTGCGAAAAATCCGGGCAATTACCTTGGCTGGGTAAGCGATTCCAATTTGAAAATCAGGGGCGCTCTGGCCGCCACTCCCGAAGGCGGATACGATCTCCTGATTCGCCAAGACGAGAATTCGAAGTGGCAGAAAATAATCTCGTGGAATTCCGAGGAGGCTCTCACCAGTGGCCCGGTTGGCTTCACTAAGGATGGCAAGTCGCTTTATTTGATAGATTCGCGCGATGCCAACAGTGCCCGGCTGGTTAAGATGGATCCGGCCACGGGCAATGTCCAGGTCATCGCCGAGGATCCCAAATACGATGTCAGCGGCGCGGCAATTGATCCCGATTCTCGTGAAGTCCAGGCGGTATCGTTCACCCGTGAACGCACCGAGTGGTTTATACTCGACGAGGCGATCAGGGCAGATTTCGACGCCATCGCAAAGCTTCAGCATGGCGATTTCACAATCAATGATCGCGATAATGTCGACGACACCTGGATTGTCGGCTTTGAATCGGACAATGGGCCGATATCATTTTACGCTTTCGACCGAAACACCAGGAAGGGCGCCTTTCTGTTCGATAATCGCCCTGCCCTCAGGGATTATAGGCTTGCCAATATGGAGCCGATTTCCTATAAGGCTTCCGATGGCATGACGATATATGGATATATCACATTCCCACCCGATATTGCTGCCGAGCAACGCAAGAATCTGCCGATGGTCCTCAACGTGCACGGCGGCCCCTGGTATCGTGATACATGGGGCTATAATCCCGAGGCTCAATGGCTGGCCAACCGCGGCTATGTCTGTTTGCAGGTTAATTTCAGGGGCTCGACCGGTTACGGCAAGGACTACATCAATGCCGCCAATCGTGAATGGGGCGGCAAGATGCACCAGGATCTTATTGACGCGGTCAACTGGGCGATTGGCCAGGGTTATGCCGATCCCAAAAAGGTCGCCATTTACGGCGGTTCCTATGGTGGATATGCGGCCCTGGTTGGCGCAACCTTCACGCCTGACGTTTTCGCCTGCGCCGTCGATATTGTCGGTCCCAGTAACCTGGTTACCTGGATCACTACCATCCCGCCATATTGGTCATCGATGAAGGAAATTCTCTATAAGAGGATTGGCAACCCCGATACGGAGCCCGATTTTCTTATGTCCCGCTCGCCGATCACCAGGGTCGACCGGATAAAAATCCCGATGCTTATCGCGCAGGGCGCCAACGACCCGCGTGTCAAGCAGGCCGAATCGGAGCAGATCGTGGCCTCCATGAAGGAGAAGGGCATTGATTACGAGTATATCCTTTTCCCGGATGAGGGGCACGGATTCGTAAAGCCCCAGAACAGGCTGAAATTCTACGCCGCCGCCGAGAAGTTCCTGGCCAAGTATCTTGGCGGGCGATACGAAGAGGAAAAGACAAAGCCGATTTCGTGATCAAAATATATCAGAATTAAATCTTTAGAATATGCAATCATGGGAGTTTGATAAATCAAACTCCCATGATTATTTTGCAGGCCCTTTTCATTTCTGCGATATCCAGACCCCCAAGAGCACCGCCAGGCCGCCGATGAGAGTGTAGACTCCCAGCGGCTCGTGAAGATAAGGGATCGCCACCGCTGTCGTGGCGATCGGCTCGAGATACAGAAAGGTGCCGGCCCGGGAGGCCCCGATTCGAGAGATCCCCAGTTGCCAGAACCAGTGCCCCAGGGCTGTGCCCAAGATCCCGAGAAATAGGAGCGATACGACAGCCTCGGCCGGGAGACTGGCAAACTTGCTCCAATCGGAGAACAGACCCACGGAGACCAAGGAGATAATTGCCGATGGAATCAGCAGGACAAATGTCACCACCAGCGGATTGAGAGTTCTGGAAATATCGCGTGTCAAGATCGTATATATCGCCCAGGTGTGGGCCGAGGCCAGCACCAGCCAGTCTCCATATGAGGATAACCACGAAAGCTCCCCGAGATGGCCTCGTGATATTAACAGCAGGATTCCCACCGACGCCACGGATATTCCGATGATAATTTTGCCGGTCACCTTTTCTCGCAGGAAAATCGCGGCCAGGACTGCGACCACCAGCGGTGTCAGGGCGATTATCCAGCCAGTATTGGTGGCCGTGGTATATTTGATGCCAGTGATCTGGATGAAAAAGTGGGCTGCTATGACACCCGAAGACAGGAATAGTCGCCCCCTTTGCCGGCCCAGATTAAAGCTGGCCCGATTTGCCAGGATGAGAACAAGAAGCATAGGCAGCGCTATGGCAAACCTGAATGCCATTAACTCCACTGGGACGATATAGCGCAAGCAAACCTTGGTAGCCACAAAGGTCGAGCCCCAAATGAGGGCAGTCAATATAAGGAGCGCGCGGGCAAGCAGCATTAAAATTAGTCTATAATGACTTATCATCCATGTCAAGGGCTGATGCCATGATCACAGAAAAGAGGTTGTCCCAATCATGGAATTTATTTATATAGATTCGCATGACCGAAGATGCCGAAGAGGTAATGAAAGCCAAACAGGTTCCTGAGGTCCGAGTATCTAATCCATGGTACTCGCCCATATTCAAGCTGCGCATTGAGGAATTTTTGGCGCTTGTTTTTTTCGGACCGATGGTCTATCTGACGCTGAAGGCCTATCTCTTCTTCAAGGCTCAGGGCCAAGTGCCCCGGGTGTTTATCGGCGACGTGCAGCGCGTTTTCGCCGTGGTGATGGTCATCGGAGCGCTTATCTTGATTGCTAAGTACAGGCCGCAATGGAAATTTCTGAGAGATATCCTGCCATTTGCATTTTGCCTGGCAATTTACACAAATTTGCACGACACGATCCATTTCGCCAACCCTCACGATATCCACGATACTCTGATTGCAATCGATGCCTGGATGTTCGGCGTTCAACCTTCGGTCTGGGCAGAGCGCTTTATCCATCCGGCCTTGACCGAGTTTTTCTCGTTCTGTTATATGAATTTTTTCATCTTCGCCCCAGCCGTGGCGCTCACCCTTTATCTTCAGGGCAGGAAGAGGGAATTCCGCAACACCATGGCCTCGGTAATTCTCTGTTTCTATACCGGTTATGTTCTTTATCTGATATTTCCGGCGGTCCCACCAAGGATAATGCTGAAGGATATGTACACACTCACTTTCAAAGGCACTCCCATGGCCGACGCCGCCCTCATGATGGTCGGCGCCCTGCCATCTGATTCACGGGCGGCGTTCCCATCGCTGCATTCAGCCGTGACATTGCTTTCATTGATGTTCGCCTTCAAATATGTCAGGTGGCTTTTCTGGATCATGTTGCCATTTTGCGTCGGTCTGATATTATCCACAATATATCTTCGTCACCATTATGTGATTGATCTCTTGGCCGGATTCGCGCTCGGCATAACAGCCTTCATCCTCGGGCCAAAGGTTGATTCCTGGTGGCGATCTAAGAACCCCGCGGGGGCTGCGATCGATTGATGCCCAAAGTCGCATTCACATCGGTGGGCTGCAAATTGAACCGATATGAAATCCAACTCATGTCGGAGCGCCTGGCCACGCACGGATTCCAAACCGTGCCATTCAGTCAGCCGGCGGACTGCTACGTTGTTAACACATGCACGGTCACATCCGACGCTGACTTGTCGTCGAGGCAGCTGATTCGCCGGGCCAGAAGGCGTTCGCCGGGGGCCAAAATCGTCGTTACGGGTTGCTACGCTCAACTTCGACCAGAGGTGATAGCGGAGCTCAAAATCGACCGGATTATTTCCAATCGCGATAAAGACAGGGTGCCGGAAGCAATCTTGGGCTTGTTTGGCATCGCGAGCGCCGAGCCATCCGATCATGATAGCGATCCCATCATATCGGGCATGGATGGTATGACTCGGGCATTTGTCAAAATTCAGGATGGATGCGATGAGCAATGCGCCTTCTGCGCAATCTGGACAGCTCGGGGACCGGTTAAATCGCGGCCGATAAGGTCCGTCATCAGAGAGATAAATGCGCTCTCAATAAATAACTTCAAGGAAATTGTTCTAACCGGTGTTCATATTGGAAAATATGTCAGCGAGGATCTCGATCTTGAGGGATTGCTAATCCGATTGCTTGCGGAAACATCAATCGAACGTATCAGGCTGTCATCCTTGAACCCTACGGAAATAAGCGATGAAATGGTGCGGATATTGGCCTCAAATTCGCGATTATGCCCGCATGTCCATCTTTCGGTGCAATCGGGCAGCGATGAGGTGCTTCGGGCCATGGGCCGCAAATATAGCAGGCAGAATATAACCCGCGCCGTCATGAAGCTTACGGATGCCATTCCGGAAATAACAATCGGCGCGGATTTCATCGTGGGTTTCCCGGGAGAAACAGAAGATGATTTCGATAACACCTTCCGGCTTATCGACCAGACAGCGTTCCATCACCTGCACGTCTTTCCGTATTCAGACAGGCCGGGAACCAGGGCCGAGTCCCTGGGTGGCAAAATCCCGCATGAAATTAAGGAACGTAGAGCGCAGAAACTTCGACTGCTCGGGGACGAAAAGAAGCTAAAACATTTGAATCGATTCATAGGCATGCCGCTGCGTGTTCTTGTTGAAAACCGGGTGACGGGAAAAGAGATCAAGCTTACCGGGCTTTCTGAAAACTATTTGAGGGTGAACATTTCCGGCCCGGAGCAATTAAAAGGCAATATAATCAGGGTAATTCCGGAGAGCATAGCTGATGGCAAATTGACAGCGGTTGTCAAAATTAATGCACTCCCTGCAAAAAGGAGTTGACAAGATTCGCCGACAGGAATATAATGCGCAAACTCCCCGAGGCAGGGGCTTGATACCTTAAGTTCATGGCAAACAAACTCTTGATTGGTTTTTCCCGGGGAATTAATTGTGAAAAAAATCTCTTGAGGTGTTGATCTGATGTTTGGTACGTTTTTCCCGATATTTATCCTGTTCATTTTCGTGGTCGCCGTCGTGCTTATAATGGTCTATCTGCCAGAGCTTTTGGCGCCCAAGGCGAAAACCAGAAGAAAATTTCTGCCTTATGAAAGTGGAATAATACCGGAAACCGATGCCAGGGGAAAATTCCCGGTCAAGTTTTATATGATCGCCATCTTGTTCATCGTTTTTGACCTGGAAATCGTTTTCCTTTATCCCTGGTCATTGATTCTCAAGGAACTCAGATGGTTTGCATTTGTCGAAATGCTGATTTTCATCGGCATTTTGCTGCTGGGTTACCTTTATATAATCAGGAAGGGGGCCCTGAAATGGGAATAGAAAAATATCTGCCTGACGGCATACTCTTGACGACCGTGGAAAAGGCCGTCAATTGGTCGCGTAAATCGTCGCTCTGGCCGTTGGGGTTCGGCCTGGCGTGCTGCGCCATAGAGATGATGTCGACCTTTGCCCCGCGATTTGACCTGGCACGATTCGGAATGGAGATCATGAGGCCGTCGCCGCGACAGGCCGATCTCATGATAGTGGCCGGCCGTGTATCCACAAGGATGGCGCCAGTTATCCGTCAGCTTTGGGAACAGATGCCTAATCCTAAATATTGCATTTCGATGGGAGCCTGCGCATCGACTGGCGGCATATTCAACAATTATGCCATCGTCCAGGGTGTCGACAGGATTCTCCCGGTTGATGTCTATGTGCCGGGCTGCCCGCCCAGGCCGGAACAGCTTATTGACGGTATCATGAAACTTCGGGCCAAGATAGACAGCCAGAGATTGAAACAGGAAGCATGACCATAACCGAGGAAAAACTCAAGACATCATATTCCGACAAGATTGTCGAGATGTTTACCTTCAGGGGCGACCTCAATGTCGTAATTCAGCCTCAGGACATGCCGGAAATTTGCCGTTTCCTGAAGACCGAGCCCGAATTGAAATATAATTTCCTCTCCTGCATTACCGCCGCAGATTACCTCGGCCAGAGAGAAAAACGTTTCGAAGTTGTCTATGTGCTCTTCTCAATACCCAATAACTACCGGGTAATTCTCAAGACCCGGGTAAACGAGAATGAGGAGATTCCTACTCTGACCTCGCTTTGGGGGACTGCTAACTGGCAGGAGCGGGAGATTTTCGATATGTTCGGGCTGAAATTTTCGGGGCACCCCAATCTCAAACGAATTTTAATGGACGATGACTGGGTGGGATATCCTCAGCGCAAAGATTTCCCATTGACCTATGAGGTCCCCAATTTCAGCTTCAACAAGGACGAACAAGATTATCGCCGCGAGGCGCCGTGGAGAGGAGACGAATGGCCGACCGAGAAACCATGACCCTCAACATGGGCCCGCAGCATCCGGCGACCCACGGCGTATTGCGAATCGAACTTGATCTCGAAGGCGAGACTGTTATTGAGGCTCGCCCGATAGTAGGCTACCTTCACACCGGTATCGAAAAAAATATGGAGGCCAAGACTTACACCCAGGCCCTGACCATGACGGACCGCATGGATTACCTGGCGCCTCTTTCCAACAACCTCGTTTACGTCCAGGCGATAGAGAAGCTGATGGAGGTCGAGGTTCCGATCCGCGCTGAATATATCCGGATTATCATGACCGAGCTAACGAGATTGAATTCCCATCTCGTCTGGCTGGGCACTCACGCCCTTGATATCGGCGCCATGTCGATGCTCTTATATTGCTTCCGCGAACGCGAGAAGATCACGCAGATGTATGAATTCGTCTCGGGTGTTCGGATGATGGCTTCCTACTTCCGGGTAGGAGGGTTAACCAACGATGTGCCTGAAGGATTCGAGGCGCGTGTTAAAGATATACTTGATACATTCCCGGCCCGGATTGACGAATACGAGGGACTTCTAACCGAAAATAAGATCTGGCGCAATCGAACAATAGGGGTCGGGGTCATTTCGGCAGAGGATGCCATCGACGCCGGATTTTCGGGGCCCAATCTTCGGGGAAGCGGCGTTGCCTGGGACCTTCGAAAATCAAAGCCCTATTCCATTTATGACAAATTCGATTTCATTATCGCGGCTGGAAAGAATGGCGATTGCTATGACCGTTACCTGGTGCGCCTGGAGGAGATGAGGCAATCGCTTCGCATAATAAGGCAGGCGCTCGACGGTTTGCCGGAAGGGCCCACCAAGTCATCGGATAGGAAGATTTCCCCGCCCACCAAGTACGAGGTCTTAACAGGGATGGAGCAGCTCATTCACCATTTCAAGCTGGTTGTCCATGGTTTTCTGCCGCCAGTGGGGGATGTTTATCATTCGATCGAATCGCCTAAGGGGGAGATCGGGTGCTATTTGGTATCTGATGGCTCAAAGAAGCCATACAGGGTTCATTTCAGGCCACCGTCGTTCGTGAATATATCTGCATTTAATAAGCTCGTGGCCGGCCGCATGCTGGCTGATGTTATCGCATGTATTGGTTCAATCGACATAGTGTTGGGTGAGATCGACAGGTGATTTGGGAGTAGTAAGTTGGAATATACTGCAAAAGGGCATCTTTCAAAAGACTCCATAAGCGAAATACTCCGGCTCAAGACAGCCTATCCGCATCGGAAATCGGCCATCCTGATGGTGCTTCATGTGGTTTTCGACCAATATGGCTACATGGACCGCGAGGCTCTGGCCGAGGCCGCCGACCTTATGGAACTGCCGCTGGTCGATTTTGAACAGGCCTCCAGCTTCTATACCCTTTTCCCCAACCAGCCAGTGGGAAAATACCATATACAGGTTTGTCGAACCCTATCATGCCATCTCCGGGGAGCGCAGCAATTGGTGGACATGCTCCGGGAATTTCTGGGTATCGGTGTAGGCGAGGTGACACCGGATGGATTGTTTTCGCTCGTGGAGGTCGAATGTCTCGGCTCATGCGGCACAGCACCCATGATGCAGATAAATGACGCCTATTACGAAAACCTGACCCGCTCCAGTGTTATTTCAATATTGGATGAGTTGCGAGCAAAGGCCCAAAATGGCTGAATTTGAGAAGATACTTTTCAAATATATAGATTACCCCGAGCAGGACCGGATCAGCACCTATATGAAAAATGGGGGATATGCCGCATTCAGCAAGGCGGTGACTACCATGACCCCCGAGGAGGTCACCGACGTTGTCATTAAATCGGGCCTTCGTGGCCGCGGTGGCGCCGGATTTCCAGCCGGGCGTAAGTGGTCCTTCCTCCCTAAGGGGATAGACAAGCCGGTCTATCTGACAGTAAACGCCGATGAATCTGAGCCTGGGACCTTCAAGGACCGCGAACTTATGGAAAAAGATCCACATATGGTTATCGAAGGTACTTTGATCGCGGCGTATGCTATTAAGTGCAAAATCGCCTTTATATATATAAGGGGCGAATTCACATTCGCCGCCCGGCAGTTGATCAGGGCAATAGAGGAGGCCAGAGCCAAGGGATTCGTCGGCAAGAACATCTTCGGCAAGGGAATTGATATTGACATTATCGTACATCGGGGCGGCGGAGCCTATATCTGCGGCGAGGAAACCGCGCTCTTGACATCGCTTGAAGGTGGCATGGGTTATCCCAGGGTCAAACCGCCGTTCCCGGCGGTGGCGGGGCTTTACGGCTGTCCGACGATTATCAATAATGTTGAAACGCTTGCCAATTTGTCTCATATCATCAACCGGGGAGCTGAGTGGTTCGCTTCCATCGGCACTCCCAAGTCCACCGGTTCCAAAATATTCTGTTTATCCGGGCATATTAACAAGCCCGGAAATTATGAGCTCCCAATGGGCGTGCCGCTGAGAGAGTTGTTATACGATCATGGAGGCGGCATAAGGGACGGCCACAATCTAAAAGCCGTAATACCAGGCGGCTCCTCGGTTCCGGTCCTGACCGCTGATAAGATCGATGTCCATATGGATTTCGAGTCGCTGGCTGAAGCCGGATCGATGCTCGGCTCGGCTGGTGTAATTGTGATCGATGAAACAATGTGTATAGTCCGCGCGGCGCTGAACCTGGCCCAGTTCTATCAACATGAGTCTTGCGGGCAATGCACACCCTGCCGCCAGGGCACTTATTGGATGCTCGTGATTTTAAATCGAATCGAGCACGGCGAGGGCCGGATGGAAGATCTGGATACGCTCCTCGATATCTGCGACAACATAGAGGGAAATACCATCTGCCCGCTTGGCGATGCCGCTGTGCCATCCGTGAGATCTACCATCAGGCAATTCCGGGACGAGTATGAATATCATATTACCAACAAAGCCTGTCTTCCCGGTACGATTGCCCAGGGGTTTGAATAAATGGCCGATAATATTACATTAACAATAGACGGAAAAATGGTGGAGGTGCCGCCCGGTACTCTTATTGTTGAGGCGGCCAAAAGGCTCGGCATAACAATACCGACTTTCTGCTACGACGAGCGCCTGCGTTCGGTCGGCGCCTGCCGGATGTGCCTGGTCGAGGTGGAGAAGATGCCCAAGCTGGTGGCATCTTGCGCCACGCCGGTTGCGCCAAATATGGTTGTGCATACCGAGAACGAGAGAGTCGTCAAGGCCCGCAAGGGCGTTTTGGAATTCCTGCTTATCAACCACCCCCTCGACTGCCCGACCTGCGACAAGGGCGGCGAGTGCCCGCTCCAGGACCTGACTTATGCTCACGGGCCTGCGGTTTCGCGTTACGGGGAAAATAAGATTCGATTCATAGAAGATATCAATCAGAAATTCGATGACAAGCCGCTGGGGCCGGAGATAATTCTCAACCGCAATCGCTGTATCATGTGCTACAAATGCGTGAGGATAGTTCGGGAGTTGGCCGGCGAGGCCGACCTGGGTGTTTTCAAGCGTGGGGCATTCGCCAATATCAGCAATCTGAGCGAAGTGGCTTACGCCGATGAGTTTTCCGGCAACACGGTCGAATACTGTCCCGTGGGGGCGCTTCTCTCGCGTTCCTACAGATATACCATAAGAGAGTGGCTCCTTAAGAAAGCGTCGTCAGTATGCAACCTCTGCCCGGTTGGCTGCAACATGAATATCGAGTGGTCGGCGGGAAAGGTCTACCGTCACATGTCCCGCAGGAACCAGGAAGTTGATGACGGCTGGTTGTGCGATCGCGGCCGATATGGTTTTGATATCTTCAGCGCCGACGAGCGCCTATTGAAGCCGTATATCAGGCGCGGCTCGACACTTGAACCATGCGGCCTCGACGAGGCCCTGATCGTGGTTTCCAAGCATCTCAGCAAGATCATCGATCAGAATCTCGGTACACAGGTTGCGGCAATCGGGTCGGCCTCGCTTTCTAACGAGGAAGCCTACGCTATAAGACGCTTTTTCGATGATGTAATCAAGACTCCCGAGATTGATTTCCAGACCGACACGAACCGCCCGGTGGAGTCGGAAATCATTGATCTGGTCGGCCTGGACGGCACGATAAAGGACCTTGAGCGCGATAACGTATTCATTATTGTCGGGGCCGATCCGGCGGTCGAGCAGCCAGTAGCGGCTCTGTTGATCAAGAAGGCAATTTCGATTCGCAATGGCCGGGCGTTTTTCATCGGTTCTTACGACAAGCGCCTGGGTTATTTCCCGGTCACCAATATTCGAATTCCATTTGGAGGAGAGGGGTATGCGCTGGAGCATATTTCCAACAGGCTGGAGAATAATACAACCGGAAGCGGTGTCAAGCTGGATGAAAGGGCTTTGAATGAGGCCGCGGAACTCGTCGGGAAAGGTGGGCGTGTTCACATTATCGCGGGCCGCAACTTTTTCAGCCATCCCGATCGCGCAGGATTCCTCGCCGCCATGCTCAGGCTTCGCAAGCTGGCAAATGCCAGACTTTCGATATTACCGCCTCAAAGTAACTACATAGGCGTCTCTCATTTTGGGCTTTTCGGGGATGTTGATCATTCGTTTAATAAAATCCTGGAAAGAATCAACTCAGGCGAAATAAGAACCCTCTTTGTTTTCGGCTCAAATTCTGTTGATGAGTTTCCCGACCGCAAATATGTCCAGGAAACGCTCAAGAAGCTCGAATTGCTGGTTGTGGTGGCGCCTTTCATGCACCCAACCGCGGCCCTGGCCGGAGTGGTTTTCCCGCAGGCCATGCTTCCGGATTACGGCGGAACATTTACCAATATCGAGGGCAGGATCCAACTCTTTGAGCCTATGTCCGAAAGGCCGCAGCGGGCTGTTAAGCCGGTCTGGGGAATCCTCGGCGAAATTGCAGATCTTATCAACCTGGGGCGAATATGGTATCATGACGGAGAAATCCGCGAGGAGATAGCTCGTCAACTCAAAGGCATGGCCGAACTGGTGCGTATCGCTGCTGACGGTTTCCTCTTCTCATTTAGAAGCGGCGAGGATCTGGAGACGGAGCCTGTAAACTTAAGGGCTCTTCCTGCGCGAAGAAATAGCCAATCATATATTCTGCAATTTGCTCAGTCGGTTCATCACCAGGGGTGGTTGACGGAGAGATCGAATAATCTCATGCGAATATCCGGTCAGGAGGCTATATTGATCCACCCGGAGGATGCCGCCAGAGATGGGATAGCTGAAAATCAGGTCGTAACGGTTTCAAACGGCGATGAGTCGATTTCGGTCCCTGCCCGGATAACGACTCATGTTAACAGGGGAGAGGTGTTGATTATTAACTCGTTCTCCAATCAGCCGGTAAACAAATTATTGAGCAGAGAAGACTCGATAACCTTTGTCAGCGTGAGAAGCAACTGATGTTGATCGAAGCGGTGATAATACTCCTAAAGGTGGGCGTAATCTTTGTCGCTCTCCTGACCACTATCGCTTATACGACTTACCTCGAGCGCAAGGTGGTGGCTCGCATTCAGCACCGCATCGGGCCGAATATCGTGGGCCCGTTTGGATTGCTACAGCCGGTTGCCGATGCCGTCAAGCTGCTCTTTAAGGAGGAGATTAAGCCCGCCAAAGCCAATCAATTCTTTTATACGATTGCGCCGATGTTGTCATTTGTCACCGCCTGCATGGCGATTGCTGTCATTCCGGTGGGGAATTGGCTGGAGATAGGCGGCAAGAGAATCGAGCTGCTCATCTCGGATATCAACATAGGGATTCTCTACATCTTCGCCATATCGTCGCTTGGCGTCTATGGCATAGTGCTGGCAGGATGGTCTTCAAATTCAAAATATTCTCTTTTGGGCGGTATCAGATCTACCGCCCAGATGATAAGCTATGAGGTATCGCTGGGGCTGGGTATTATTGGCGTTCTTTTATTGAGCCAGACGCTTTCAGTAGCGGAGATAGTTCGTCAGCAGTCGGGATCGATATTCAATTGGTACTTCTTCAAGCAGCCGATAGCGTTTTTTGTTTATTTCATTTCAGCCATCGCCGAGACCAACCGGTCTCCTTTTGACCTGCCCGAGGCCGAATCGGAGCTCGTGGCCGGCTACCACACGGAGTATTCCGGGATGCGGTTTGGCATTTTCTACTTGAGCGAGTACGCCAATATGATTACAGTCTCGGCAATAGCTACCAGCCTCTTTTTCGGCGGATGGAATGGGCCGATACTGCCGCCGGTGCTGTGGTTTGTTATCAAGGTCGTGTTCTTCCTTTTTGTCTATGTCTGGATCAGGGGCACGCTGCCCAGGTTTCGTTACGACCAGTTAATGAGGTTTGGCTGGCAGGTCATGTTTCCGCTGGGGCTGGCCAACTTAATCATCACGGCATTGATCCTGCTAATGAGAAGTTAGAGGGGCTTAAATATAGATATGTGGCAGACATTCAAATCAGTTTTCGTGGCGATTCCCAAGGGGCTTTCGATCACATTCAGATATTTATTCCGAAAGCCCGTTACCGAGCAGTACCCAAGGGTCCGCCCCAAATTCGAGGATCGCTACCGCGGACTGCACTATTTGACGCGGTACCCCGATGGCAGCGAGAGGTGCGTCTGCTGTGGCCTCTGCGCCGCCGCCTGTCCGGCGGATTGTATCTATATGGAGTGCGCTGAGACGCCAACCGGCATCCGTTATGCCAGGATCTACGAGATAAATGAGCTTCGATGCATATTCTGCGGCTTGTGCGAGGAGGCCTGCCCGGAGGAGGCCATTTTCCTGGGACATGAGTTCGAATTCTCATCCGGCGATCGAGACGATTTTATTTATACAAAGGAAATGCTTCTGGCCAATTATGACAAGATTGAGAAGGAGCGGGTAGCCAAACAGATAAAACCGATGATTCGCCAGGAGCGGTTTCAATTTAAGAAGCCGGCCGCGCCGATTGGACATTAGAGAAACGAGTAATCGAAAATCTTACGCAATTTGGAGTGAATAGGAGCACAGGGGTCAGAGGGTGAGTTTCGCGATATTCTTCATACTGGCGATACTGGCGGTTGGCGCCGCGGTGATGGTCATAACGACAAAGAGCCCCGTATCATCGGCGCTCTATCTTGTCCTGGTGATGTGTTCCCTGGCCGGGCTTTTCGTCCTGTTGGGCGCGCTGTTTCTGGCGGCGCTTCAGATTATTGTCTACGCCGGCGCCATCATGGTGTTATTCCTGTTTGTTATCATGCTATTGAATCTCCGCCGCGACGAGTTCGGGCATGATTCGCATTTAATTCAGAAATATCTCGGATTCGTACTGGTGGTGGTAATCCTGGTGCAAGGGATTGTGATTGTCGGCTGGGCGATGAAAGATTATTCGGCTACCTCCTCGCTGGCTCCGATAGAGGGCACACCTGTCGATTATAACAGTGCCCATTGGGTAGCGCGCACGCTATTCACCAAGTACGCTTACCCATTCGAGGTAACCTCCGTGCTCCTTCTGGCGGCTATGATTGGAGCGGTCGTTATTGCGCGCAAGAAACGCCTGCCCGACATTGAAAATGAGGAAGGCTGAATGGTTCCGCTTGGATATTTCATCGTTCTTTCCTCCGTCCTATTCTCGATAGGCGTTTGGGGCGTGCTCAGATCGAGAAACGCAATCATAATATTCATGGGAATAGAGCTCATGCTCAACGCTGTCAACCTGGCATTGATCGCCTTTTCCAGCAATATGCGTCAAATTTTGACGCGCTTCGTCCAGGGGGTGTCACCGTCTGAGGCGGCCGACATAATCGGCTCCGCCATGGCCTCCGGCCAGGTGCTGGTTTTCCTGGTTATGACCGTGGCCGCCGCTGAGGCGGCCGTGGGGCTGGCAATTATCATCTCAATCTATCGCTTGAAAGATTCAGTCAATGTCGATGATGTCAACATCATGAAGTGGTGATATGGAAAATCAGTCTGTCGCACAGATCCAGTCGCTCATAAAGCTGGTGCCGCTATTCCCGCTTTTTGGTTTTCTATTGAACGGGCTTTTCAACAAGAGAATGCCGGAGAGATTTGCCGGTTGGCTGGCTTCGCTATGCGTGTTCATCTCCTTTGTTCTTTCGCTGTGGGCTTTCTTCCTCCTGAAAGGACTTCCGGTCGAGGCTCGCTCGGTGCAGGCGATTTGGTTCGATTGGATAATCACCGGGCCGTTCTCGGCCTCGTTCTCTTTCCTTTATGACCCGCTATCGGCGGTCATGATGCTGGTTGTGACCGGGGTTGGATTCCTGATTCACGTCTACTCAATCGGCTACATGCATCGCGATGGCGGCGTCTCGAGATATTTTTCTTATCTTAATTTATTTACGTTCTCGATGCTGGCGCTGGTTATGGCCAACAACCTCCTGCTGCTTTATCTCGGATGGGAAGGAGTTGGGCTCTGCAGCTATTTATTGATAGGCTTTTGGTTCCACAAGAAGAGCGCCGCCGACGCCGGCAAGAAGGCTTTCATTGTCAACCGTATCGGCGATTTCGGTTTCGCGCTCGGTATCATGCTCCTCTTCTGGACTCTGGCCGGAGCAGGCCATCCGACCATTAATCTTGTAGAAATTAGCCGCCTGGCGCCCGAAATACTCGGTGGCACCGGTGTGGTGACTGTTATCACTCTCTTACTCTTTCTGGGCGCGACAGGCAAATCGGCACAGATACCGTTATACGTATGGCTTCCGGACGCGATGGAAGGCCCGACACCGGTTTCGGCTCTGATTCATGCCGCAACAATGGTAACGGCTGGTGTCTATATGGTCAGCCGCCTCTCCGCTCTCTACGTCTTGGCCCCGATTTCGATGGCCGTAGTCGCAATCATCGGGGCGACCACGGCGCTTTACGCGGCCTCAATCGGCACTGTGCAAAACGATATCAAGAGAGTCCTTGCCTATTCTACCATAAGCCAATTGGGATATATGTTCCTGGCATGCGGCGTAGGCGCTTTTGCATCTGGAATATTCCACCTCATGACGCATGCCTTTTTCAAGGCTCTCCTTTTTATGGGCGCCGGCTCTGTCATGCATGCTCTGGCGGGAGAACTCGACATGCGCAAAATGGGCGGTGTCAAGAAGTATATGCCGGCCACATTCATGACTATGCTCATTGGAACGCTGGCGATATCGGGCGTGCCCCTGCTCTCGGGATTCTTTTCGAAAGACGAGATATTATTCAAGGCGTTCACATCGCCGCAAGGTAGCCCTATTCTCTGGATAGCCGGCATTCTGGCGGCCATATTAACAGCCTTCTATATGTTCAGGTTGATCTTCATGACATTCTTCGGCCGGTCCCGTATGGATCCCGAGGTTGAACATCACGCCCATGAATCGCCCCGGGTTATGACTGTTCCACTTATGATACTGGCCTTTCTGGCGATAATAGGTGGTTATATCGGCTTGCCCGAAGCTCTTGGCGGCGGGAACTGGTTCGAGCATTTTCTGGCGCCCGTCTTTGCCGGAGAACACACCGCAGCCAGGGAGATGGCGCCTGTTCCGCATTCGATGGAGTATCTGCTCCTGATATCGTCGATATTAGCCGCCGCAATCGGGATACTTGTCGCTTACAGCTTTTACATCGCCAATCCTGAGCGGCCCAAGCGTTTGGCCGAGCGGTTCAGCGACCTGTATAACACGGTTCTCAATAAATATTACATTGACGAGTTTTATAATGCCATAGTAGTCCAGCCTATAATTATAGTTGCCCTGTTTTTCTGGAAAATAACTGATGTCCGCGGTATCGATGCCGCCGCCAATGGGCTTGCAAACTTGATCGGCTGGTTCTCCAATAAATTCAGGTTCGTTCAAACCGGCCTTGTCCGAAACTATGCGTTGCTGTTTGTGATCGGTGTTGTTGTCCTGATGGGATTCGTGCTTTTAAGGTAAGAAAGATCAACGAGGGTCCACTGAAATGGATTTTCCGATTTTATCATGGATAGTTTTCCTGCCGCTATTTTCGGTCCTGGTGCTTCTATTCATTAATCACAGGTCCCATAGCGCGCTCAAGTGGACAGCTTTGCTCTTCACGATCGTTGATTTTATCCTGGCAATTATCCTGTTCGCGCAATTCGATGGTTCCAGGGTCAGCATGCAGTTCCGCGAGGGACCCCTCATATGGATCAGGTCGATGGGGGTCACGTTCAGCCTGGGGGTCGATGGCATCTCCATCCTTCTGGTGCTATTGACACCGTTTTTGAGCGCCATTGCTCTTGCCTCCGCCTGGAGCGCTATCACGGAGAAGGTCAAGGGATTCGTGATCTCGATGATGATACTCCAGACCGGCATGTTAGGCGTGTTCACCGCCACAGACCTATTTCTATTCTACATTTTCTGGGAGGTCATGCTTTTCCCGATGTATTTCCTGATCGGAATTTGGGGAGGGCCACGGAAAATTTATGCCGCAGTCAAGTTTGTCCTCTTCACCATGTTCGGATCTCTACTCATGCTTCTGGGGATCATCAAGCTTTACCTGATGACATCTGCCGACCCGGCCAGCCGCACCACCGACTTGATGGCCGTAATGAACCTGCAAATCCCGCCCGAGCTCCAATTCTGGCTCTTCCTGGCATTTGCCCTGGCATTTGCTATCAAGGTGCCGCTTTTTCCATTCCACACCTGGCTTCCCGATGCACATGTAGAGGCGCCAACAGCGGGGTCCATTATCCTGGCCGGTGTCCTGCTCAAGATGGGCACTTACGGCTTCCTGAGATTTTGTCTGCCGATTTTCCCAAACGCCACC
>Ga0315293_10000800_pt1 | contig 29734 bp, 33 predicted proteins | sample YL17G13_20_MG_FD_203071 | JGI IMG/M metagenome (GOLD analysis project Ga0315293, IMG submission 203071) | Sediment microbial communities from Yellowstone Lake, YNP, Wyoming, USA - YL17G13_20 | ecosystem: Environmental > Aquatic > Freshwater > Lake > Sediment | place: USA: Wyoming | collected... | reverse complement strand
ATCTTGGACATTCTGTCGGGAGACGACCTTACGAGCATAGTGCCTGAAAGTTCCTTGCCGCAATGAAACATGAGCGGCAATTTAAACTTCTCTATATTTTCATACCAGCTAAACACTTTCTCGTCGTCAATATAGAAATCCTGAAACTCGGGCTGGAGTTTTATGCCGTCTCCGTTATCTTTTATTTTTTTAAGCTCCTCTTCCCAGTCTTCATATTCAGGATGAAGCGCGCAGAAGACCTTTATTCTTTTACTTCTTATGCTGAAAAGCCACTTATTTATGGACGGCACCTGTTCGGGTTTTATGGCCACGGCGCAGACTGCACTAATGTCTATTTCATTCTTATCCATGTAGGTTAAGAGAGTTTTTATAGTAGGGTCTCCTACTAACTTAACCCTGAAAACCTGCTCTAGATTTTCCCGCGCTTTCTGAGATACCTTTTCAGGCCAGGCGTGAGTATGAATATCTATAATCATCAAATCCACCACTCTAAGTTTACACTCTGACATTGTCAGTTTGTAAACTTAGTGCTTATTATTCTAAAACTTTAAAACCTTAATTATATTTTTTCCAGATTTTTTGCGCCGACTATATTAATCTTGTTCTTCTTTAAAACCGATATTGCCTTGTCAGGCGAGTCAAACCTGAAAACAAGGAGCGCCTTGTCTGAAAATTTTTCTACAAATCCGTACATGTATTCCACGTTTACGCTGTTATCGTAAAGGATCTGTAATATGCGCGCCAGCCCGCCCGGCCTGTCATCTACCTCCACTGCGATAATATCAGTCAGCTTTGCGATGAAACCTTTTCTCTTTAAAATATCAACCGCGTCCTTGGGCTTATCAACCACCAGCCTTAATATGCCGAATTCAGGGCTTTCGGCAATAGTCAATGCCCTTATATTTATATCATGACTCCCCAAAAGAGAGCAGACATCGTAAAGCCTCCCTTTTCTATTCTCCAGAAATACAGATATCTGAGTAAGTTTCATATCTCCCTCCCAAATTTTGTGGAACAAAATTTGATCCCGACCCGCCATTGTTTCTGTGGCGGGGAGGGACTTTTTTAATAGTTTTTTAGAATCTCCAATTGCGACATATCGTGAAGCATTATCTCAGGATAGCCTTTATATTTTTTTATTATACCATAAACCTTTACTGTTTTACCTTTAAAATATTTATTGGGCGAACGCGCCATATCCTTCATGCTGAGAGGTATGTTGTTTTTATATATCACTGCCTTAAAATTATCCTTGAACTTCAGTATCAATAACTTTTCTGTTAGATGCGTATCAATAACCTCAGATTCTATAACTCTTATCATCCCTATGTTGTCTTTTGCCTGAGACGCGGATATTTTATTTTCCTCTAAGCCTGACCACAGGCCTCTTTTATTATCTCTGGCCTCTTTCTGCGCCTCTATAAATCTTTGAGTATATCGAACATTAGGCGGATACGTGTATATCATGGCAAAACCCTGTTTAACCATTTCCATGTTTACCATTTTATCGCCTATATATACATATGCTAAATCCCTGTTATATTTATCCTTTTTTTGAACGTCATATTCCAGGCTGACGGATTTGCCTTCTACGAGCATCTTATTAAACTCTCTTGCCTCTTCTGCGTAGGGCATCGGCTTATAAATCCATTCCGAACCTTTTCTTTCCCGTATCTCAGGCGTATCTATACCTATATACCTTACCTTGTCCCCATTTGAAAGCTCTACAGTATCGCCGTCTACTGCATACCTTACTGCATATTGATGCCGGGATTTATCGTAAGATTGACAGGTTAAATTTACCTGTTTGGAGAAATTTATAATCAGGAGTGTAACGCCTAACGCTGCGAGAGATACTGCATATCTTATTCTGCGTCTCATGGCTATCAGTCTAAGGCCAGCGGGTTATAATTATATTTTGCGAATATGACATAAGATGTGCTTGCCGCTGAACCTGTCCTTGTCCCGTGAGCAACCCTCCATCCATGCCCGGTATCAGCGTCTTCCTGGCTTGCGTAAGGAAGACAGCCCTGGCCCTGGCCTAACCTTGAAGGGCTTGCTATGACCATCTTTTCTATCTCGGAGAGATAAAAATCAGCTTTTTTATTATAATATCCCGCTTTATTAAATTCGCTATTCTGTTTGTAAAAATCAGCTATTATCCTGAAAGATACTATCATCTGGCTTGTCCATTCAGTAGATATAATCCCGCCCCTTGCCATGTGTTCGTATTTTCCAAAATCAAAACCCGTAACCTTAACTGTCTCTCCATCCTGCCTTATATAATCTACAGTGACCAGGCAGTTTGTTTCCGCAAAATCCATGATCTGGTCCGGGTTCATGCCGGATTCTTTCAAAAGCCCTGGCCCGAGCGCGGCAATGGCCCAGGCAAACGTATCTGTGGCAATAGTAGCGTCTCCCTTGCCTCTATTTATCCTGCCTTCTATCCTGTTGAAAGAATTTTTCTTAAGCCATTCCAGGGTTCTATACTGCGCTTCGAGATACCTCTCTTCTTCTGTGAGCTTGTAAAGCATACCGAATAAAGCATACGCATCAAGATTATGCTCCGTGCTGAACCATTCAAATTTCGGCCCGCCTCTCAAACCAAATTCCTTATCCTGTTTCTGAAGCGTTATAAGCCATCCGGCGATATCCTCCGCTATTGAAAGATATTCCTCGTTTTTGAATTTTCTGGTGTATTGGGCTGCTGCTATCCCTAGCCATACGTTAGGCCCGCAATGAACGCTGTATTCCACAATCTTTCCCGTATAAGAATCGTAGGCATTCGCAAAAGCGCCTTCCAGCCTTTCGGCCCTGTCTTTATAAAAATCCAATATCGCTTTCGCGTTATCCTGTTCTCGCATCAAAGTAAAACACTGGCAGGCAAGAGCCTGATCATAAGTAAAACCCCATTCTTCCAGGTCCCTATCGCCCTCGAAACTCGTCACCAGGCCCGTGCGCTTCGATTGATGATTCTTTATCCATTGAAACATGCTGGATATATTTTTTTCTTCAATCGGGTTAAACGAGGACAGGAGGTCTTTTAAGCTATCCTCTGTTGAAACCCTTTGACCCGAAAGCCTGGAAACCCTGCTTTTTAAATACATATTCTCTTTATTGAGATTTCCGACTTTTCTATCAAACAGGGCTCTTTGATAAAGCGCGTGTTTCATAACTGTCTTTGTCTTTTCTTTATCCTTTTTTAAATATGCTATGAGCTTGTCTTTTGTGTTGCTGTCAGTGGCAAACTTTTCCAGGTCTTTAATCCTGGCCTTGTATTTCTCGATCTTATCTTCGTTCAAGACAATCTTGTCCCCTATCTCTTTATGCTCCTTATCAAATTCCATGATTTTCTTCTCAAGGTCCGCCTTCTTAGTGGAAAGCCGGCTTAATTCCTCTACCAATTTTATATTTTCAACTCTTGATTTAAAACCGGCGGAATAATAATAGGCCAGCCCTGAGATAAGAAAGAAAAAGAAAATCGCTATAATAGCGGGGGTTAAAATCACTCTTGTGGCGTGGAAATAAATTCTCTTGCTGTCCTTCGGGTCTATCTGCAGAAATGAAAGGCCTATTAGATATTTATTCGGGTATCCTGATTTTATTTTCTCATGCCAGGCAATCTTCGCTATCGCCTTGGTTTCAGGCCTCGCTAAAGGCACGTGCAGCCTGAGGTCTAATCTGGCCCTGCCCTCTTTTAAAACCTGCTCAAGGCCCTCTTCCAGATTATTGACCTCTAAGCAGATGCCGCCCTTGCCCACGTCCCTCGTAAAACCCTGTTTTATCTCGCTTATGGAGCCGGATGTCTCAGGGTCTATAAATTGAAATTCCACAGGAAATATAACATTAAGCCTTATATATTTCCTGTGTTCAGGATTCTCTGGGTTCTTATTTTTTGGAGACAGGTCTTTAGCAGTCATCTGGTAAAATATTAACAGCAATATGCCATAAAATCAAGCAAAAAATGCCGACTGGCGGTTATTTTTTGCTTGATGCCGTAAAGACTTTTGCGGCGCAAGAAAAATTTCGCCCGTGCCTGTTCCCTACTTAGACCTTGGCTGGATAAAAAAATAGGCTAGTAAAAAAGCTATGAGGATTATTGAAATGAATGCAAAATTTATTCCGGCGCTAGGTTTAAAATCGGAAGCGGCAACCTTGGTATTCGGCGCCTTTTGTTCCTGCTCTGCCGCGGCATCTGTTCTTGCGGCATAATCAAAAGGATTTTCCGCGCCGCCTTGGGCATCCTGCACAAAAGGGTGAAGATTTTTTTCTCTCGCTTCTCTTATAGGAGTTACGCTCTCTATCATCTTCTCTTTTTCTTCATCTATCTCAATATCAGACTGCCGAAGGCCGTAGATAGGCGCTGGCCGCATTAAAGATATCAAAACAAATATTAAAATTATCCTCATTCCCACCACCTTATAATAACCACTTTTTTGGAAAATGGAAGCCCTACATCTATTAACCTATTCTGTCCGGTAGAATATCTTGAATGCGCCCTTTCGTCATAATTTATAGTAAGGGTATTGCTGTATATAATAGCTTCATCTTTGGAAATTATCGCGCCATTAACAGCAGCGCCGTTTCCCAACCTGCCGGCAAAGGCGTGATTTGTGTAAAAAACTCCGTCTATTTTGTTAAGGCTATTAGTGGCTACGTTGCCAAAATTAGAAACGCCGGCTGGACAATTTGCAAAATTTTTTATAGACGACTGAGTCTGGACATTAGACCAGCCATAGTTATTATCCTTTACGCCGTCTCCGTCTATGTCTTCATATTGGGGTTCAAATATTCTATTGCCTTCTCCTGTATCATGCGTATCAGGAATCCCGTCCCTGCCGACATCCTCATCTCCCATACCAAAAAGATAACTGCTCGCGTACCAGGAGCCTCCTGTCTTGCCTGTATAATCTCCTAAAATAATATTTTCTTTTGCCGCAAAACCAGCAAGGTCTTTATCTTTGTTAGCGTTAACCCATTCATCCAGTGCGTCAGGATTATTGGAGCTCGGCCTCGGGCTTCCGGGGGCATTTTTATATGTGAGATCGTTCGCAACATAAATATTTCTGCCCGCGTAAATAGTGCCCTGGCCTTTTATCACGCCCTTTATTACCACATCGCCTCTTATAACAACCGTGCCGTTTATCTCTATGGGTTTTGAACTCGTGCCGATTAAAACAATATTCCCGCTCTCTCCGGGGTCATCCCCGAAAACATTGTTTATAAGCGTGACTCCGTCTACCGCCACAGACCCGCCATTTCTCTTCGCCGTAATTTCGTAATAAGACAGGTCATTTAGGTTTGGCATATCCAGCTTATCAGAATAAGGATGCTGATTCGGATAATTTCCGTTTGCATCTCTATAGCCGCCTGAACCTCGTATGCCCTGGCCTCCGTCATCAATCTCAAAACCCGCGTAGATATTGCCTTCGACTCTCGGATTGCCCCTGAAGTCAAACCTGCCGTTAGAACGCAAGTCTCCGTTCGAAGTCAACCCGTTCCCATAAAACCAGCCCCAATTGTTTATAAAATAGCCGTAATCAAAAACCTGAGCCTGCGGATCTTTCTGCATTAATGCATTCAATGTCTTGGTGGAACTCCCGATTGTGCTTGTAGAGCTGACTTGATACATATTATTGCCCAGACTGGTAATAGTTACGGCTATATCTTTATCTTCGAGATAGTTGACCGCGTTCCCGGAACCTTTTAATCGAAAGGTTTCGTTAACTGCATTATTATTTTTTATCTTCCACACAGCTCTTTCTATGCCTGAATTTGCCAGAAAAAACGCCTTTTGCGTATCCGTCTGCCTTTCGGCCTGTTTAGCTTCGCTAGTAGTCATATATAAATAGGAACTGCCTCCCATGAAAAGCAGGCTCAAAAAAGTCATAACAACAATTAGAGCAAAGCCTTTCTTGTTCATATCAGATATTCCTCATATTAATAGAAGTCGTCATGCTTGACCAGTGAGCTCCGTACGATGCGTCATCTTTATACACTTTAAAAGTGATAACCGCGAGGTTGTTTGAGGTCTGGAAAAAAGGCGTGGTTGATTCTTTTGAAACATTGCGCAATAAAACGCTCTCATTGCCGGAAATAGCGGTATTCGGGTCATACATAATATTTGTTCCTGAAATATAGTATTCGCACGTTATGTCGTCAGCCGTGTTGTTGTAAGTCCTGTTAGGGTCTGTCACAAATCTTATCTTATCGCCGCTATTTAATACAGTGGCTGCTGTCGCGGAACGCAGATTCCTTGCAATCTTATCCAGTGCCACCCTAGCCGTAGATTGTAAAGCGATCTGCGTGAATCCTCCCTTCCACAATCTTTGAGTAATCAAGTAAGTTGACGTCACTACGCCAAAGATAACCAGCATAATGCCCGTGGCAACCATCAATTCTACCAGAGTAAATCCCTTTTCTTTCATATGTCTTTATAAATATGAAGTTATGGTAGACGTTATTACTTCGCTCATCGCGCCATAATAATCGTTCCATGAAACATTCGCTGTAACTTTATATCCTTCGCTCACGTTAGAAATACTCGTAATCATTGTCCCATTAATATCATCGCTTGCATTGCCTGTTTTACCGGTATCAATTTTAACATCCTGCGTCTTAGGATAAATACCCTGATTTATTTCTTGAGTTATTGTTTCATAGCCTTTATTTATAAGGCCTTCTATCTCTGCCTGGGTTATGTTTACAGCCATAACCTTATGCCTGGCAAGATTAGATTGTATGGCCCCTAAGGAATATAACTGCAGCATCCCTACTAATACAAAGCCTGTTATCATTATACTTATAACAACTTCAATTATGGTCATTCCTTTATTATAACTTTTCATGCGCAAACCTTCTCTCTATTATAAAGTATACCTTAAAAATCAGATATATTCAATATGCGATGCATAAAAATATTACACATAACTATTTGATAATATTAGAGATAGGTATATATAAGGCGGGCTATTCCGTATTATTCGAGATATTTTCCAATACTTCTTCTTCTGCGAATATAGGCGCCTTGGCCCGTATGGCTATTGCGATGCTGTCGCTCGGCCTTGCGTCTATTTCTTCTAGGCGGCTATCAATTGATATAATAAGTTTTGCAAAAAATGTATTATTTTCTACTTTATTGATAACTATTTTGTCTATCTTCGCGCCCAGCTGGGTTATGGCGTTATAAAATAGATCATGCGTCATTGGCCTTGGAGGATTCACGCCGCTTATCTTCATTTTAATAGCGGTAACTTCCATTATGCCTATCACGATAGGTAATATGCGCTCGCCCTCTTTTTCCTTAAGCACAATGACCTGTTCGCCTCTATTCTCATCTATCCTTATCTTATTCAATTCCATTTCTACGATAGCCATGGTAAGAAAAATATTATCACATGAACATCCCATTGTCAAGAAGGCTACAAAACAAGGTTACACTCTGACATTGTCAGAGTGTAACATTAGAAGCGTTTTGGAGAGATTATTTAAAGCAAGTTTTACACAGGGGCTCAAGCCCTCGCCTAATTTGTTCGATTGGGGTTTTATTCCCAATACATAGATATCCGCCTTGGTAGATTCTTTCAGGTATTCTATCAATAATTTCGGAGAAACGTCGTGCGTTGATATCTTTCCGGAACGCAGGTCTTCTCCTGAAAAAATCTTTATTTCTCCGGGTTCTCCTTCAAAATAGACGGCATCTACCATGACAATTGTATCGGGCTTTAATCCGGTCACAACGCCTGTCCAATTCTCAGGGGCAGAGCCTGCGTCTATGACTTCATAAGGCACTCTGCCTTTTATCGCCCCGGCAAGATGCGGGCCAGCGCCGTCATCTCCGCGTTCAGAGTTTCCTACGCAAAGAATAACGACCTTGCCTTTTAAAATATTTTTTAAGCTATTTATGTTGTGCATAAGCGCATAAGAGCATAAGTCAAAAATTTAAATCCATGGATTTTACTTTTACTTGTGCGCTTGTGTCCTTGTGCACCCACTATTTTTTCTATGTGTTAAGCGTTACTTCTCTGCGGCATTTTGGACAGAGCACTTTAATTCTATCCTGGCGAGTCAGGTCTTCCTGTTTTTCAATATCAAGGTATGCTAATTTCAATTCCTTTAAAGCAGATAAGTACGTTGTAGGGCTTGAATATGCTAAAGGCCCGAGTTTTTTCGCAACCCAGGACAAGTGGTCCTTTGCTCCTACCGCGCAGCCGCAGCCTTCGCATAATACTAATTCCTTTTCAACAGATTCTATTGCTTGGCTTCTATCAAAAATAGCTAGATCAAACTTGTTGGAAAGTTTTATGCCTTCCTGGGTAATACATGCTGCCTGGCATTGCCCGCAGAATATGCATGAATCATAATGCAGTTCTAATTTTCTAACCGGCGTCTCCGCATCCGGAATATCCTTTACCTCTATACAGCCTGTAGGGCAAACTTCTGCGCATGCCTTGCACCCCACGCACCCGTCTTTAGAATACTCGGGTTTCCCCCTGAAACGCTTTTCAGGCACGTGCGGCTCAGCAGGAAATTTCGTAGTATAAGGCCCTTTTATTAACGCTGTTATCGCTTCTTTTAATTCTCTTAATTTTGGATATTTCATATTATTTTCCTGATTCCGATCGCCGATCGGACAAGTATGTCCGATCGGCGATCGGGATAGGTCAATTTCCATCTTCTTCGTACTTATCCACTACACTCTTAGGCCAGAGTTTTACTCCTGCTTTATGCGCGCCTTTGGCAAGCGCATGCGCAGCAACAGGCGAAGTAATAAGCAAAAATATCGCCGCCAGAATTGCTTTTACCCCTGTCGTGCCTAATCCCTTTAATACAAACGTGCCTAAAAGGATACTGCATGTTCCCAAAGTAACGCATTTGGTTGTAGCCTGCAGCCTGTTATATACATCTGGAAGCCTGAGTAACCCTATGCAACCAAATATATCAAAACCTAACCCAACAATAATAAATACCATGCCCGCTATCTGCTGTATGTTATTCATCAAATCCTCTTCCTTCCAGATATTTAGCCAATGCTAGAGCGCCTATAAAACTCTGCAATGCCCATGCAATCGCTATATCCAGATACCAGTCTCTCCCTGTAGGAATACTGAGAATCGCGCAAAAACCTACTATTAAAATCCCAAGCGTATCTATCGCCACTGCCCTGTCAGCCGGGGTTGGGCCGGCCATGACCCTGAAAAGGCACATGACAAAACAAAGCATGAGAATGAAAAAACAATGCGCCAGAAACCCGGACTGCCAGCTCAATAAAGACGGTATCGGATATAACATTATAAACAATAAACTAGCTGCCAGAATGCCGAAACCCATTAACCATCTTAGATTTTTCATAAAAATCACTCGAATATCTTCTTAAGAATTTTTTCAAAAGGACTCACGATCAATTCTGTAGCCTTATCTGTATCCTGAGTCTTTACATCAATCCAGTGAATATACAGTATACCTTTTTCAGCGTCTATATCCACGCAAAGCGTCCCAGGAGTAAGTGTTATAGAATTTGCCAGAAATGTCAATCCCGTGTCGGACTTTAAAGTAGTTTTCACTTTCACGATGCCCGGGTTAATCGGCAATTTCGGATTTAAAACCCTTAACGCGACATCTATATTTGCCTTTAAACATTCCCACAAAAACACGGGCACGTAATAGCAAAACCATATATACCTGGTTATATGGCCGAAATGATGGGGCCTGCCTCGTACCTGAGCAAAGCGAATGGTATGGGGCCTGCGGCTGAACAAATCCCCTGTAATAAACGCTACAAAAGCCGCGACCATCAAGCCAACTACTAAATGCTGGAAATCTAAAGGCCATGTCAGAAGCGACCATACTATAAAACCGACGATAAACAAAACTAATTTACTTTTCATTGTCTAGACGCTGCCTCCAGGACTACACCAGCATAGCTCGTGCCTTTTAATACGACAGCTACTGCATCATCCAGAAAAAATCTCAAAGATGGCAAAAGCATAAGGCCTCCTAATACGCATATAATAGCAAGGCACACCGTAGAAAATATCATTGCAAAAGGCGCCTCTTTGATATTTTTCAATTTGTCTTTTACCTCTCCAAGGAAAACAAACTTCTGCACCTTCATAAAAGTAACCAGGGTCAATATGCTGCCTATTACAGCGCAAAGCCCATAGCCAAAATACCCTTTCTGGATACAGGCAATAATGATTATCAGCTTACTAAAAAATCCACTGAAAGGCGGTATGCCTGCAATGGCCATCGAGGCAATCAGATTAGTCTTCGCAGTTACAGGCATCAGTTTTCCAAGGCCTCCTGTTTCTTTTAAATCCCTGGTGCCGGCTGCATAATCCACCGACCCTGAATTCAAGAAAAGCAACGACTTAAAAACCGAATGATTAAACAGATGAAATAATCCTCCTAATATGCCAAGCGGAGTACCTAAGCCAATGCCTAAAACCACATAACCAACCTGGCTGATAGAAGAATACGCTAACAATCTCTTTAAATCCCATTGTGATAGCGCAAGCACAACTCCTACTATCATAGAGACAGCTCCTAAAAACATCAAGACTGTTAGGTAGCCTTGAGTGGAACCTATTATATTAAAGAAAATTCTGATAAGAGAATAAATACCAAGCGTCTTGATTAAAATACCTGAAAGCATGGCTGAAATTGAAGCAGGGGCAGATGGATGGGCGTCAGGAAGCCACGCGTGAAACGGGACAAGGCTGGATTTCAAGCCAAAGCCCATTAAAAACAATACCCCTACAAAAGGTATGACCCACGCGTTCTGCCTATAAGCTAAAATCCTGGCCATATCCGCCATATTCAAAGTGGATGTAAAACTGTATAAAAAAGCAATCCCTATAAATATAAAAGCTGAAGCGACTGAGCCCATAATCGCATATTTAAAAGACGCCTCCAGTTCTTCCGCCTCTGTGCCAAACGCCACCAGGGCATAACTGGCAATAGAAGCGATCTCCATGAATACAAAAAGATTAAATAAATCGCCTGTTATAATCACTCCGTTCATGCCGCAAACCATCAAAGAAAACAACGTGAAAAATTTCGGCTTATCCGTATATTGATTCATGTAGGACAATGAATACGCTGCCACAAAAAACGCGATAAGATTTACAGTCACAAGCATGAAACCGGACAGGCCGTCCATCACCATACAAATGCCGAATGGAGGCACCCACCCTCCTATCTTGTAAACCAGGATCTTTCCAGGCGCGGAGTTAAGTAAAAATCTTGCGTAAACAGAAAATCCCAGAAGCGCAAGGCTTGTAATGAAGATTATAACCTCGCTGGAGCGCCTGATGAACCTGCCCACTAGAGATGTAAGAAACGCCGCAGCCAGCGGGATAATAACAAATAAAGGTATAATGTCTATGGCTTTCATTTATCCTTTCAATCTCTTTATCTTCGTGATATCGAAAGTGCCGTATTTCTCATAAATTCTAAGGGCGATAGAAATAACTAGCGCTGTAACCCCGAGGCCGATAACAATAGACGTCAGCACCAGGGCCTGAGGAAGCGGATCCACCATATTAAGTATGCTCTGATCCTTGGCAACTATAGGCGCTCTTCCATTAAAACGATAGCCCAGGAGCACAAAAAATAGATTCATGGCATATTCCATTATACCGAGCCCGACTATCATCTTTACGATGTTTCGCTTGCGCAATACGCCGTAAAGCCCGACACAGAATAACATAAGACACAAAAAATAAAGCGTCATAGTTCAATCCTTACTTTGATTTCTCCACTATTACCAATGTCAGAAAAATAGCGAATAAACCTACGCCTACCTTTATTCCTATTGCTATATTACATAAAGGTATAATCCCTGCGCTGAATAGGTTAAAAGGCGTTCCTTTTGGCAGGATATTTAAAAAGAACGAGCCACCTAAAAAACCCAATAGCGCTATTGACAGAAACATAAGTGCAGCTATGGATTCCAGATTAGAAGCTAAGTTTTTGGATACCTTAGAAATGGCAACATCCTTTCCAAATGCAAGCATAAGATGCACAAAGGATAATGCCACAATTACCCCGCCTGCAAAACCACCGCCTGGAGATAAGTGGCCATGCAGAACAATATAAATGCCGAAAAGCAGTATCAGACCTACTGTCAGCCGCGTAATCGTCTTTACTATCAATGTCATGCCTGTTTTCGGATTATTTATCATATGCACCTGTTCCGTTCGGCGATCGGAACAATTGTTCCGATCGCCGAACGGAATCTTCGGTTATTATTTCTTTCTCCCCGGCCTGCGCAATATTGCCATTATGCCTATTACAGAAGTAAATAAGACCGTTGCCTCTCCCAATGTATCATATGCCCTGAAATCCAGTATTACAGCGGTTACTATATTTACAGCCCCTGTTTTAGACACGCCTTCCTGCAGATATTTTTTTACAACAGCCATTATAGGCTCGCCGAAACCTGGCAGTTCTTTTAAAGCCAGCCAGGCAAATAAAAGAAATACCGCAATAAAACCAAGCGTGGAAACCGTATTAAAAAACCACCTGCCTTCAATCACGAGCGGCAGATCTTTATTGATTGTAGCTCTGATTAGAATAATTAAACATAATATCTCTACCACCAGCTGCGTGATAGCCAGATCCGGCGCCTTAAGAACCAAAAAAGCCAGGCACAGTGCAAAACCAACAGCACCTACAGCGATTACGCTTGAAAGAAGGTCTTTCACCTCTATCGCTACTATAGCTGCGCAGATCATGAATATTAAAAGTATATGAAGTTCCATCGTGTTCCTCCTCCGTTCGCCGAACGGAACTCTGTTCCGTTCGGCGAACGGAGGCCCCTTACCTCAAGAAGAATAAAAACAGCCCCATCATGCCCAGCAACGTCCACACTAAATACGTAGGCAAGACTCCGTTATGAAGATATTGAAAAAATCCGCCTATTCCAAAAACAAGAGCCTTTCCCTGTTCGTATATATCAAAAAATCCGGCTTCTGCTTTTTTATAAATAATTCTCAGTAAACCATATTCCTTTACAGTATTATAAAACTCTGTGCCGGAAAGCCTCATATCTTTTTCAACCGGCTCTCCTCCTATATAAGAATCGCTCATCCTGACTGATTTAAAATTCCCCAGGAAGTATATAACAAGCCCTATCACAAGGCCTGCTAACAACAATAAAGTAGCTTTTAAGGTCTGCCATTGCCCTATAAATATAATTTCTGCCCCTAAAGCAGGCCTTATAAAAAATTTTAAAGGAATCTGATATGCGAATATCCCGAATGTTACGCATAAAATCGCCAGAATAGAAACAGGCAGCCACATTTGCCATGAGACCTCGTTTCGTCGTTCGTCGTTCGTCGTTCGTCGTTCGCTGCTTGCCGTCCCCAGAAAGATCGCATGTATTAATTTTATGAAGGACGCTAAAGTGAGTCCGCTTCCAAACATTGCTACCACAAGGCATATTATCCATAATACCCCGCCTGATTTGCCCTTCTCTATCAAGCCCTGGTAAATCATCCATTTTGAAAAGAACCCGTTAAAAGGCGGAACGCCTGATATAGATAGCGATGCAATCAGGCTTGCGAAAAATGTTATTGGCATCGTCTTGCTGAGCCCGCCGAGATTATCTAGCTCTGAGGTCTTTGTCCTATATTCTACATTGCCGGCTGAAAGAAACAAGCAACATTTATATATGGCGTTATTGAGCATATGAAAAAGTGCCCCTACAATACCTATTGGATTTCCAGTACCCAGGCCAAGCACCATATAACCTACCTGGCTTACTGCATGATAACCGAGTAATTTCTTGAAATCGTGTTGTATTAGCGCCATCATTACTGCCGCTATTATTGTAATTGAACCTATTACCATAAGAATAGCATAAGTGAAGCTATTCAAAACAAATACATTAAGCGTCAATCTTGCCAGTAAATAAATGCCAAGCAATTTATCAAGGCTGGCTGGTAAAAAAGCAGTCACACTAATAGGGGCTTCTTGCGCTGTCTCTGGTATCCACGTATGAAAAGGCATAGCCCCTGCTTTTGCAAATGCGCCGGCTGCCACTAGTAAAAAAGACCAGAGCGCCATAGGAGCGGTTATGTCTATTCTCATATCGCTTAAATTCAAAGACTTTGTCATAAGCCACATCATACCGAAACCGAGTATCATGAGGCTGTCTGAGCCTCCGATTATAATAAATGTTTTTTTGCTTATCGCAGCTGCCCTGGGCCCTGCTATATTTATAAGCATATATAGAGTAAAACCCAGAAATCCCCACGAGACTAAAAGTATTACAATATTATTTGAAACCGCCGCTAAAATAGAAACACCTATCGTCCATATTATGTATGCGTAATAAGAAGATACTGATTTATAGCCCGACATTGATTTAAGAGAATATAGCGTGACCAGAAAACCGAAGAATCCTATCGCCGGCACAATAAACCTGGACAGGTTATCTACGTACAGATATCCCGCGTTAAGAGGAGCGGCAAAAAATATCTTTATTCCAGCAATAAATAAATATATGGATGTCAGAAGGCTAAAAAATTCTACCACCCTTCTGAATCTATTAGGCAGGGCTAAAATAAATAACCCTGCGATTATTGAAACTAATACCGGTTCCAGAAATATTTTCATTATCTGCGTTACCATTCCGTTCGGCGATCGGAACAAATTCCGATCGCCGAACGGAATTCAGGTTTTACTTTACTTCTTGTATTTTTCTGCTATCTTTTTCGTCTTTTCCTGCGAAAGCCTTACCAGGTCCTGGCCGTCCATTAATTTTTTGCCCGTCTTATAATCCACCACTGTCATTCTCTCTGTGCAGCAATAGCATGGATCAACCGCGGCCAGTATTATAGTGGCGTCTGAAATAGTTTCGCCGATCACTGCTTTTTTATTTGAAGCGATATTCATATAGCTGGGTGCTCTGATCTTATGCCTGGCAGGGCTATTACCTCCGTCCGCCATTATATAGTGCACTACTTCTCCTCTTGGGGCCTCATGCCTTCCGATGCCTTCTCCCGGAGGAATATCTTTTATGCCTGAATCTATCGGGCCTTTCGGCATTTTATCAAGGCACTGGAGTATTATGTTTATAGATTCATAAAGTTCCAGTATCCTCACAACTGCTTTACTGTAAACATCCCCGCCTTCCTGTGTAATTACCTTCCATTCTACTTTATCGTATGCCGCATACGGGTCGTCTTTCCTGATATCAATGCCTGCGCCGGACGCCCTTGCAGTAGGCCCGACTACGCAATAATCACGTACATCTTCCTTTGTTAAAACTCCCACGCCTTCTGTCCTTGCATGGATAATAGGATCATCCATTACAGCGCCTTTAAACATATCCACCTTGGGAATCAAATCTTTCAGCGTCTTTTTAATCCACGGAAAATCCTCTTCAAACATATCCCTTCTTACTCCGCCCGGTTTCATCATTGCATAATTCTGCCTGTTGCCTGCAATACGCTCAAATATGTCAAGCACCGGCTCCCTGTATCTCCACGCCCACATCCATACTGTGTTATATCCAAGAAAATGGCCTGCCAGGCCGAGCCATAAGAGGTGGCTATGGATCCTTTCCAATTCTCCTATGATTGTCCGTATGTAAAGCGCTCTTTCAGGCGGGGGCACTCCGAGAAGATCGTCTATAGCGTTCACATAAGCGAACGGGTGCGAAGTAGAGCATATGCCGCAGATCCTTTCGACCAGGAATGTCACCTGGTCAAAACTTTTGGATTCAGCTATCTTTTCGATAAGCCTGTGGTTATAACCTATTTCAATATCAATATCCACAACAGTCTCACCATCTACATGCAGTTTAAAAAATTCAGGCTCTTCCTGTAATGGATGATATGGCCCTATCGGTATGATTTTATGCGCCATTTGTCAATCTCTCCTCAGCGGGTAATTTCCTTTCGGCCAATCATCTTTTAAAAGCAGGTGATTCATATTCTCATGGCCTTTAAAATTAACCCCGAGCATTTCGTGCATTTCCATTTCTATCCACTCCGCGCACTTAAATAAAGGTAAAAGCGATTCTACCTCAGGATCTGGTTTTTCAAGAATTACCCTGAGCGATATAAAAAGCCCTATATCGTCCACTGCAAAATGATACAGGATCTCAATTGCCTTTCTTGTATCCACCCCGGACGCAGTGGAAAACCTGGCCTTTGCGTCATTAAAAAGATATTTGGCTATCTGCGGCAGTATAGTTTTATTGATTGTAAAATAAATCCTGTTTTTGGACTTATCGGTAAATTCCAGCAGGCCTTTCCCGGAGCGCACCTTTATATTTTCTATTATTGTTTCTCTTTTCATTTTTTCTCTCTCAGTTTTGCAATCAGTTTCGTAATGCCTGCGATCATTGCTTCTGGTTTGGGAGGACAACCCGGCACATAAACATCTACCGGCAAGATTGAATCCACTGGATTAGGGCAATTTGGCCCGTTCTTAAATATACCTTGGCCGCACGCGCAAACGCCTATCGCGATAACAACACACGGTTTCGCAGCCTGCTCATAAACTCGTTTTATGCGGGGTATTGCCTTTAAATTCAAAGATCCCGTTACAAGTATCGCATCTGCGTGCCTGACGCTTCCGACAAGCGTTATGCCAAATCTCTCAATATCAAACCTGGGCGTTAACATGTCCAGAATTTCTATGTCGCAATTGTTGCAGCTGCCTGTTGACATGTGGTAAACCCATATGGATTTTGTCAAAGCCTTTAATCTTAGACTCATTACATCCCCTTTATTGCCAGTAAAACAGCTATTATAGACAATAGCGTCATCTTGCCCCAGAAAAATCTCACTGCCTGGTCAATCCTTACCCGCGGGTTTGTATTTCTCATTAAAATTATTATGACTAAAAGTATTATATACTTCCACATGCTTAAAAAATTAAATCCCTGCCAGAATAATGTTATAAGAAATAGCGGCAAGGCCGCCATTAACATTGTCTTTGTAAGTTTAAATATCGCTAAAAGCATGCCTGAATATTCTATATACGTGCCTGCCATTATCTCTGTCTCTGCCTCGCCGGCATCAAAAGGCACAAGCCCAAGTTTTGCCTGCATGCAGAATATCATAACAATAAACGCGATAATGCCTGAAAGGCTTGCGATAAAAGGGCCGTTAGCCGCCTGATAATTTATAATTTCGCCCAATCTCAAAAGTCCCCCGCTCTTAATAATAGGCACGGCTAAAGAAATAACAAAAGGCAATTCATACGCCATTACCATCTTTATCTCTCTTGACGCCCCAAGAGATGCCAGAGGATTTCCGCTCGCGGAAGCGCCCAATATGACGGCTGTCGCAGGCAACGTCAAAAGATATGCGATTACTATAATATCTCCTGAAAAGCCTTTTGAAACAGGGTCGATATTCACAAGCCATACAAGCATGGACACAAGCGTAACAGCGCTCAGGCCTATCATAGGAGAAAGAAAAAATAATTCCTTTGACGCTGATCTAGGCACTGTAATCTCTTTTATGCTGAGCTTTACAAGGTCAGTCAGCGGCTGGTGCCATGGCGGCCCCACCCTCCACTGGATACGCGCGGTAACTTTACGGTCTATCCAGCATGCCGCAAGGCCAAAACACGCTGTAAATAGAAAACCGGGGTATATTAAAAAATTAAACAAAAGTTTTGTCATGGATGATACTTTTTCCAGGGCATGGCATGAACAGCCACATGCTTCCCTATTAAATATACATCGTCTTTTTCAGACTCTTCTATCTCTACAAATTTTATTGCATCAGGCATTGAACATGTCTTTACGCAAATAGGCTCTTCTTTCTCGCTTCTATCCATACAGACATCGCATTGAGATATTATATAAGGTATCGTATCAAGCGGTATTGTTCCGAACGGACACGCTAAGCTGCAGGATTTACAAGAAATACAGCGCATAGTAAAACGTTTTATTATCCCGTCAGGCTGTCTTTCTATGGCTTCCTTCGGGCAGGCGTTTACGCACGGCGCCTCTTCGCAATGCCTGCAGATATATAAAAACTCCCCGATTTCTCTCAGGCGCGTTATGCCTGAATTCTTGCCGTTATAATAATAACTGCATTTCGAACTCACTGCCTCGCAGCTATTCAATTTTTCTAAATCCACAAATAACCTTTTCATCCTTTATTTCCCCGCCTAAGTTGACATTCTGACAATGTCAGTTTGTCAACTTATGTTTAATCCCAAATCTCATGAATATGCCTTATCTTATCATACCTGAACACAGGGCCGTCTTTACACGCGTAAAAATTCCCCAGCCTGCAATGCCCGCATTTTCCAATACCGCAGCTCATGTTTTTTTCCATCGATAAATAGATCTGTTCCGGTTTATATCCCACTTCCAAAAGCTTAAATGTCGCAAATTTCATCATTATAGGCGGGCCGCACACTATTGAAACGCTGTTTTTAAGGTTTATATCTAATTTATCAAGGGTAGTGGTTACAAGGCCTACGTTTCCCTTCCAGCTATCATCTTTCCTGTCAACTGTGATTCTAAATTTAATTCTTTTTTTATCCAGACTCTGCCATTTATCCAGGACGCAGTCTTTGTAAATTATGTCAGACGGTGTCTTGGAGCCGCAGCAGAATAAGACGCTTTTATATTTTTCTATATCATGGGCTAACGCCAGAAACAATGCCCTTAGCGGTGCAAGCCCTACGCCTCCTCCTACAAGTAAAATTTCCTTTCCTTCAAATTCAGGAAGAGGATATTCTTTTCCATACGGCCCTCTGAGTCCGACTATGTCGCCCTTCTTTAGATTATGAATCATGGAAGTAATTCTTCCTGCCTTCATTATGGTTATTTCTAATTTATCTTTTTCATAATGCGAAGATGATGGAGTAAATGGCGCTTCCCCTTTGCCTGGGATACTCATTTCCACAAACTGTCCTGCCTTAAAATGCAGCGGGGTTTCCGGCTTAAGCCTGAAAGTCTTTATAGTAGAGCTCTCTTCTATTACATCAAGCACTTCTGTCTTTATCGGTAAATACGGATTATCCATAACATGTATCCTAAGTTGACAAACTGACAATGTCAGTTTGTCAACTTACTTGAAGTTTAGAGAGCACTGCGCGTATATCTATCTTACCTGGGCACGCCTCTATGCATCTCCCGCATCCTGTGCACCCGAATCTTCCTATTGTATCCGGGAAAAAATTGAACTTTTTGTCAAAACGGTTTCTCATTCGCTGCGCCAGAAGTTTTCTGGGATTCGCGCCGCCCGCAACCCTGGCAAAAGACATCAAAAGACAGGAATCCCACATCTTTAATCTTTCAAAACCATTTTCTTTTTTCTGGTCCATTAAAATAAAGCAGTGGCATGCCGGGCATATCATGTTGCAGGCACCGCATTCAACGCAGGTCTTGCTTGTCTCTTCCCACAAACTTGTATCAAACTTGCTTTTAAACGCAGGCTGAATAGAATCTTTCGCCGGAATTCCGCTTTTCTTCACATGTTCCAACAAATCCTCTTTCAGTTTTTTTCTATTTGAATCTCTCTTTTGGGCATAAGGTTCTGCGCCCTGAAATAATTTAAAATATTCCTTTATGATTTTTTCTCCTTTTGAAGATCCTGTCTCCGCCAAATAACCGCCTTCTATCTCGGAAAGATTTATATCAAAACCTTCTGTCGGATACGGCATAATGCCTATCGCTACGCAAAAGCAGGTTTCCCCGCACAATGTGCAATCGCTTGATATTATAAGGCCGGCTTCTCTTTTGGAAATATAAAAAGGATCTTTGAAAGGTTCCTGGTTATACACATAGTCCATCACTTTAAAAGAAGCTAAATCGCAGGATTTCGCGCCTATAATGGTTATAGGCCTTTCCTTTTTATCGGAATCATCTTTAGAAAAATATTCCGCTATTTTTGTCCTGGCAGGAAAATAAAAACTTTTTATAGGTTCTACGGCTCTTATTTCTCCTATAACAGAATCTCTCAGCCCTTCGTCTCCTATTTTTCTGTAGAATCTTTTATTATCTGATTTTACAGGCGCAAAGATCTTGTATGACTTAGATAAAGACTTTACCAGCCTGTCGAGGTTTGATTTATTTATAAAATGCGATTCCACCGGTTATCCTTTCAAACATTCAAGGCAAGATAAGAAACAATACTTTATAATACACAAATAGGGTTTTGTGTCAACATTAAAAATGTAATTCCATCGCTCTCGGCGGGCAAGCCTTTATGCAGAGCTCACATGCAATGCACTTTGTATCATAAAACAGCACCTTGCGGGTCAACGGGTCCGTAACAAGAGCGCCTGTCGGGCAGATCGGCACGCATGCGCCGCAATGAGTGCATTTCGTTTCATTTCTCTTTATATCTTTTGAAAGAGGCTGAATAATCACGCCTAGAGATTTTGCATACTTTAAAGCTTTTTCAAGATTGGAATCCTCTCCTTTGAGTTCAAGGACCATAAGGCCTTCTTCTTTTGGAGTAATATATGCCTTTAATATATTAAATTCCAGGTTAAAATCTTTTACCATTTTATATACTATCGGCTGATCTACCAGCTTGTGAGGAAATTTTAAAACAATTCTTTTAGAGTCCATGTCAGCATTGCCTCCCAAATTTTGTGAAACAAAATTTGATCCCGAGTCCGCCAAAGTTCTATGGCGGGCGAGGGACTCTTTTGTCTAAGCTAATTCTATGTCTCCTATGCTCCCGAAATATTTCCCAAGTATTGCTGCAGCGCCTTTAACCCCTTTTATTGAAATCGCGAATTCAAGACCAGGCGCAATGTCTTTCTTCTCTTTAATTCTGTTGCATGCTGCGGTTGCAACAGCATCTGCCAGAATCGCAGACTTAGCCATTATAACACAGGCGTCTGCTTTTCCAAAGCTTAAAGAGTGGCCAACTGTCCCGGAAGACGTGCAGATCCCGACAGGTGTATCTTCCGGTTTTATTTTTATAAAAATCTTGTTAGAGATAGGCGAATCGCCTGCGTAAACCGCAACCGTGCGAACCTTATCTGACTTTATAAATATATCTCCGCCGTTTTCTATAATAATCTGCTTGGAATGCGCCAAGAGTTCCTTGCCTGTAAATTCGGCAATCGCTCCTGCAACGCTCGCCATCGGCCCAACGCCGGCTAATCCGGTCGTCCGGATCATTTCTTTTATAATCTCCGCCGCAGAAGCATCGTCCATTATCGGCTCAAGGCTTGTCATGAATTCAGGCCTGTGTTTTATATAATCTTCTATCTGAGCCCTGTATTTTTTCACAATCTCTTCTGCGATAGACTTAACATCCTTTTCCGCAAAAATAAAAAGGTCTGTCTCTTTTACAATGACCTCCTGCCCGATAAGGTCGCTGTCCTTCGTCAATTCCCTGTAAAATCTTTTTTGGTAACCTTTACTTTTAGCCATAATTAAATTTAAACGTCAGCCAGACCAGCGGGTCTGGCTGACTTAAGACTAATCAATTTCAAAGTATCAACAAATTCGTGGCAGCTGCTCCCCTGTTATCATATCCAAAATCCTTGAGCCGCCTGATTGAGTTCTCAAATAAACTTTTTTATCTTTCTCTTTTTTAACCTCACCTATAATCCCGGCGTCTTTTCCGAGCGGATGCCTCTTCATCCTAGACAATATATTATTTGCAGCATCTTTAGAAACTATCGCGATAAGTTTTCCCTCATTCGCCATGTACAAAGGATCAAACCCCAGTATCTCGCACAATGCCCTTACAGGCTTTTTTATAGGAATACCTGCCTCTTCTATGGCAATATTATAACCGCAAGCTAAACTAATCTCGTTCAATGTAGTAGCCAATCCTCCTCTTGTAGGGTCTCTCATGAATTTTATATCTTTGCATATTATCGAAGATACAAGATTGTTAAGAGGGCCGCAGTCGCTCGAAATCCCGGTCTTAAATTTCAATTCTTCCCTTGCTAGAAGTATTGAAGCGGCGTGATCTCCTATCGTACCGCTGATTATAATCTTATCGCCGGGCCTTATCCTTGAAATAGATATTTCTGAATTATTAAATACCTCTCCTATGCCTGATGTATTTATAAATATGCCGTCAACTGCGCCTTTTTCAACAACCTTAAAATCGCCTGTCACTATGTTTACACCTGCGGATTTACATGTATTTTTAATAGAAATTGTTATTCTTTCTAAATCAGCTCGGCTAAACCCGTCTTCTACTATCATCCCGCAGGATAAATATTTAGGCATTGCGCCTGATACAGCTAAATCATTTACCGTACCGCACACTGAAAGCTTTCCTATGTCTCCGCCTGGAAAGAACAAAGGTTTAACGACAAATGAATCAGTGGTATAAGACAATTTTTTTGCTCCGAAATTTATAAGCGCAGAGTCCCCCATTTTATTCAAAAAAGGATTGTCAAGATTTTTCAAAAATAGATCTTTTATCAGATCGTGCATCAATTTTCCGCCGCTTCCATGTGAAAGTGTTATATATTTCATTTCCTGCCTGCTCCATATCTGTAATACGCGGCGCACGCGCCTTCGCTTGAAACCATACATGCGCCGTAAGGATTTTCCGGAGTGCACTTTTTAGAAAATAATCCGCACTCCGGAGGCGTCTTTATACCTTTTAACACGCTGCCGCATATGCACCCCTTATCCATTTTAGTTTCTACTTTTGGAAAATCTATATTTTTCTCAGCGTCAAAATCAGAGTATCTTCTGCTTAAAACTAATCCGCTCTTCTTTATAACGCCTATCCCCCTCCATTCAGAATCATGTGTTGAAAAAACCTCATCAATAAGACTAAGCGCCTTGATGTTGCCTGAAGCTTTAACCACGCGGTTATATTGATTTTCAACTTTTGCAATATTTAATTTAACCTGCCTTACGAGCATTAAAATAGACTGTAATATATCGAGCGGCTCAAAACCTGATATAACGCACGGTATATTATACTTCTTTGAGATTATTGAGTAGGGCATTGTTCCTATAATAGCGCTTACATGAGCAGGGCATAAAAATCCTTTTATATTTACCTCTTTATCTCCTGCCAATAATCTCATTGCGGGAGGCATGACCTTATGGCCTGAATAAACAAAAAAGTTTTTGAGTTTTTTCTTCTTGGCATATTTTATACTAGCTGCCACGGTAGGGACTGTAGTCTCAAATCCTATGCCCAGGAATATTATCTTTTTATCCCTATTTTTTTCCGCGAACTCAACGGCATCCAGCGCTGAATACACAACCCTCACTTTGCCTTTTGGGTTTTGTTTTAAAAGGCTGGAATTTGTGCCCGGGACTTTTAACATATCTCCAAAACTAAATACGACAACGTCGTCAATAGCTGTAAGGGCTATTGCTTTATCGATATAATTCTTCGGGGTCACGCACACAGGACATCCCGGCCCGGAAATAAGCCTTACATTTTCCGGAAGCATTCTCCTGATGCCAAACCTTTCAACAGCCATTGTATGAGTGCCGCACACTTCCATAAAATTCACTCGGCGCAAGCCTTCAGCTTCTTCATTTATCAGCCTGTATAATTTTTCAGCAATCTTTAAATTTCTGAACTCGTCTATATATTTCATTGAAGTTCTTCCAATATTTTCAGGGTCTCTTCTGCTTTAACAGTGTCTAGCTTCTCTATCGCAAACCCTGCGTGCACAATTACGTAATCGCCTATCTTTGGGCTTTTCAAAAAATTAATCCCTATGGAGCGCTGTACGCCTCCGCTGGACACAACCGCCCTATCGCCTTCTATTTTTAAAATTTTCATTGGAATAGCTAAACACATCTCAACCTTTCCAAAGTTGACACTCTGACATTGTCAGAGTGTCAACTTTCATGAGCAAGCGTTGCCTGGCCTAACGCAATGCCGCCGTCGTGCGTTGGAACCTTTTTGTGGCCGTAAACATTAAATCCTTCTTTTACCAACATCGGCCTTAAGCGCCCACTTAGATATTTATTTTGAAAAACTCCTCCGCTCATGCAAACCTTTTTTATTTTATATTTTTTTCTTAAAATAATACAGACTTCTTTTACCATATCGCAAATAGCATTATGAAACTTCATGGAAATTACCGGCTTTTTCACACCGAGCTTTAAATCTTTAACAACACCTCTTATTACCGGTTTCCAGTCTATTATTATAATCCCATTTTCATTTCCATATTTAAAACTATATCTCCGCTCTGCTCTACCTGCCCCGTACCCTTGTGGTACAGAGTGCCCCATGCCCTCTATTGTTTTCTCCAGCCTAATCGCCGCTTCTCCCTCATATCCCGCGAAATCGCAAATGCCTATAAGCGAAGAAACGCCGTCAAACAACCTGCCCATGCTTGAAGTTAAAGGCGAATTTATTTTTTTGTTTATAGCCTGCTCGAGTATATCCATTTTTTTCTTATCTAACCTTTTTAGAATCTTTAAAGCATTGCCTTTCCCGTATATATTATAAAGATAACTAAACGCCATCCGCCAAGGTTCTTTAATAGCTGCTTCTGCGCCTGGCATGGGAATATATTTTAAATGCGCTATCCTCTTTAATCCTTTTACATCGCCTGTAAAAAATTCCCCTCCCCATATATTCCCATCCGCGCCAAAACCTGTGCCGTCAAATGTAACTCCCATTACCCTGCCTTTTATATTATTATCAACTATGCAGCTTACCACATGCGCCTCATGATGCTGAATTGTCTTTACCTTGTATTCTACGCCCTGTGTCCAATCATGCGCATACTTGGTAGATATATATTCCGGATGCAGATCGCACGCAATAATATCCGGTTTTATATTAAATTTTTTCTGTAAGAATTTAATCTGCTTCTCAAATTTTTTAAAATTCTCCAAATCGCTCAGGTCCCCTCCTGAATCCGATAAATAGGCAGCATTGCCTTTAGCTAAACAAAAAGCGGCCTTTGACTGAGCGCCAAAAGCCAAAACCGCGCTCTTTATCTTATAAGGCAGTGTTATTTTAGTGTATTTCATACTATGCGATATAGATAAGTTGACACTTTGACATTGTCAGAGTGTCAACTTATTTGTTTTGCTAAGCTTGATAATTTATTTAGCTTCGCGATTACATCTTCTGTAAGGTTTTCTGAAAGGGTGCCCATTCCGCAGCTCGGGGTGAGAAGCGAATTTGATATTATTAAACCTCTGTCTATGGATTTTTTCTCGAGATTCTCTATATGTAAAGATAATTTCTCAAAAAGAGACTTACTCGTCTCTTTTAACGCATCCTCAGAAGTAGGCACAATGCCCCACGCCAGATATCCTCCTCTTTTTAAAAATCTCTTTATATCTTCGGAATAAAGCGAAAGGTTATCCGCATATAAATACGCGTCAAAATTTATAATATCGGCCTTTGTCCCGGCAATAACTGACCAGTCTGTATTGCCGCAGCAATGTATCCCTGCCAGGCTATCTTTTGAATGTATCCCGTCTATAATAGAATTCAGCATTGATATGACATCTTCTCTCTTTATATTTACAAAACTGGATCCAAAGCTGGTCAGATAAGGCTCATCTATAAAAATTATGACCTTTTTAGCTGTGTCTTTTAACTTATCAATCTGCCATAATGCTTTTATCTCCAATAGCTTAACAAATGCCTCTTTTAATTCATCATTATAAATAATAGACCTGCCTCTTTCATCTGTTACCCCAAGCCCAAAACTCACGGGACCTGTAATATGGCCTTTTACATGCTCCGATTTACACCTGGCCGTGGCTTTGAGAAAGGCATAAAACCCCCGGCTAAACTCCTCTGTAATACCTAATGAATTATAATCTCCTGAAACATGCGCTTCATATATCTTGGCAAGCTCTTCGCTCAAATCCTTAGAACTGTCAACATGCACTTTTTTTCTTTTATCGTCTATAATAACGCCGGGCAGCCCCTGGCTAAACTGGCTATATATGTCTTCTTTAAAACTTCTTTTCGGAAGCTGCGGCCAGAAAGGTATGTTAAAATTCTCGCGTATCTTTTTGACACTCTTATCCGCATCCAAATATGGCAGGCTGCCTATGCCTGTTGTAAGAAATTTACCGTTTATTTTCATAATAGATTATTTTAACACCTTGCTTAAGAATGGTCAAACCCAAAAGATGCGGAAGGCGGTCTCAATTATATATTAAAATGTCCGAATTTTACCTTTGCGAAAAATTCCGCCAAGAAAAATATGATATTTGCCAGCGTATTATTAAAATAAGCGAGCATATCCCCTATGAAAGGTAGCCAGCCAAGCGCAATAAAACACATGCCCCCTATCATTAACACAAACATAAGCGGGACTATTAAGATATTTGAAATAACTGCGATGGGCGTTCCCATCTTGAAATAATACAAAATAAGAGGAAACGTGCCCAGCGTAGCTGAAATTGAAACCGCAAAAGGTTCCAGTAAATATTTCCTGATATAAAAATTCCAATCTTTTTTTACTGCGCGCATCAATTTAGGCGCGAGATAAACCATTGATAAAACCGCTATGAAGGAAAGCTGAAAACCTATGTCAAAAATATCCTTTGGATTTATTATCAATATAAAAAACGCCGCTACACCAAGAGAATTATATATATCCACAGGCCTGCCCAACAATAAACCTGCAAGAAAAACAACGCACATGATAGTCGCCCTTACAACAGACGCGCCCGAACCTGTGAGTATCATCAAAAAAACTAATAACACCATGGTAAGGCCGTAATAAACTGCTCTTTTGATTCTCAAAAGCTTGAAAAAATATAAAAATACAACCGCTATAAGCGCCACGTTCAATCCGCTTATTGCAAGTATATGCATTGTACCTGAATTCCTGAATGATTCGTTCAGTTTCTTTGGAAGTTCTGAACGGTCTCCCAGAAGAATGGCTCTTAAAAAAGCCCCGCTTTCAAGCGGCATCTTTTCTAAGAATTGATTCTTTATTTTTTCACGGACAAGATAGGCATATTTAAGAATAGGGTTTGATTTGTAATCGCGAGATAACAAAGTTACATTCTTTTCTGACGCGTTTATGATAGCAAATATATTCTGCCGTTCCAGATATTCGCGATAGTTAAAATTTTGCTTTTTGGGAATTTGGAATTTATTTGTCATTTGGAATTTGTCATTTGGAATTTTTATAGTGCCTTTTACCAGCAACCTGTCTCCGTATTCATAATCCTTTTCCGTCTGTATCCTTATCAACGCCAGGCCGTTGACCTTCTGTTTTACCTCCTCCGATCGGCGATCGGGGGAGGTTTGTCCGATCGCCGATCGGTATAGGTTTGATATCTCTTCTACCTCAAACACGTATCTTGAATTGACTTTCCCGTAATACACCCCTCTTGCTTCAGCAGGGCTTTTTATGGTCCCGATTATCTCTGATTTAAGTTTTTCTTTTCCTAAAAAATGGCTTATATGATTTGGCGGGAATATATTAGAGTTCAGATATAAAAGTGCGCCTACTGAAATTATTGATAAAAATAAAAAGGTATGCGCTATTTTCCCTCTACCCCCATCTATACTGTAGGGGCGGGTTTGAAACCCGCCCCTACGGCTGATTAGAGCAAGAAGTAAACACAGTAAAATAAAGATTAAAGTAACTACGAATACATGAAAAAGCGTGACACTATCTGGCAGTAACCGGCCTAAAACAATGCCAAGCATGAAGAATAAAGCAATTACAGCTAATGGCCTTTTATGCATTAAGTATATTTTTGCATCTAAAAGAAGGTTTGTCTATGGAAAAAGACGGATTTTCTGAAAAACAGGCATTATTTAGGCAATGTGAATATAAATTCAGATCCTTTGTCAGGCTCCTTATGCGGTCTTTGCAAAGGATTAGTTATTATAAATCGCTTGAATGGCTTCGGCCTGGAAGGCCTAAACCTCCATTCTGCAAAGAAGAAAAATTTCTTAGCACGACACACCTGCCATGAGTTATATCATGGTCATTGAAGGTGTTTGGCGCATCAAGATTAACAGAAGGATTATCTTTCAGGGTCCTTTCATAATACTGTATTATATCTGGATTGTTTGAACCTAAACCAGGTTCAAGGTTTCTTAGAAGAACCAGGATCTTTGTGGCGCCCAAAACCCTGGCTATCTTTTCTTCGTAATCAGTAACCTTTAAAACAAAATCATCCATATTAAGGCCTGCTGTTACTTCTGTGCGCGGGCTCAAGCCGCGATCAATAAGGACTTTTTCTCCTTTTACGCTATTTGGCATAAGAAGGGCGCTTCCTAAAAGTTCATTCGTATCGTCATCCACAATAACTAATGCAATAGTATCAGGATTATCACGCATAATATTTAGTGTCTTTGTCCAGCATTCATCAGAAAAATATCCTATAAATTCAGCTACCCATCCTCTTAGAGGAACAAGCCTGATGCGCCTTGTAAACTGAGTCCTTTCCTGGCTGAGGCGGCCTAATTCTTCCCTGAATATCTTGGTGTTTGTATATACAAGCAGTTTTTCTCTTGTCTTTTGTCCCAGGTTTTCTAATAGATGAAGTTTAATAAAACTATCTACAAATTCTATAAACTTGGCTATATTAACAAGAGAAACTGGTTCTTCAATATGTTCTCTGAAATAGGCCTGCCAGTTAAGATTATTCTGTAAGGCATGTGTAAAAAGTATAACCCTTATTATAGTGCCAATATTTTTAATCTTACTCATGGCTTTCAAGTGGCTTATATTAAGGCTTCCTAATGGAAAAGCATCGCTTTCCCTTAAAGACTCCATGATGCTTCTTGCCTCATATAACATATTTAAATCTTCCTGAATATTTTTCTTGGCTTGTTCTAAGAGGCCATCTTTTGCCATTTTTTCTTCTAGATTAGAAATTTCTTGAGCTATGGATATAATTAGTTCTTCTATAGGGTCTTTAAATAAAGGTTCTCCCTTTTGTTGGCTGGCGTCAATTATAGATAACGCCTTTTTCATTGATCCAATCATACTATTGAAATATGTTTGCGCATCCTGCGTAATAGACCCTGCCCTTCTTGTAGCTACTTCAATGATACGCGGTTTTGGAATGCCATCTGGCAAACTTTTAATGTTCCCTTTGCCATACGCCTCTTCATACCTATTATATACCTCTTCAAACGTAAGGTCATTACGGCTAAACTCACTTGTATCAAAATGTACAAGATACCTTAGCATAAGATTTGTTCTTTTATCTGTTATACTTAGCCCATCAGGCAAGAGGTTATTAAAAATATTCTCATAGATATTATTGTAAAGTATCACAAAATGCTCTATGCCTTTATTCTCAAAAACCTCTTTTATAATAACATCGTAACCTTCCTCGCGGGCCAAAGTTCTAAGCATACCAAATATATGCTTATTGTGCTTAAGCGAAGGTAAAATTGTATATAAATCATTAAGCCTACCAGCCTGAAGCGCATAACATGTAATCCTGGCTATAAAATCTAATCCGTCTTCTATAAAAATAGCGGGGTCTCTTAATAAATTTACTATTAGTTGCGCATTCTTAGAAGGTCTTTTGATCTTTATTGCCTCTATTGCGATTTGTCCTGCTTGATATGGCAAGTCTTTATTAAAGCACTCGTTTATCCATTTTGTTACAAGTTCAGATGTTATGCCCTGGATATTATTCTTTATTGCCTCTATTACGATTTGTCCTGCTTGATCCGGCAAGCCTTTATTAAAGCACTCGTTTATCCATTTTGTTACAAGTTCAGGTGTTATGCCCTGGATATTATTCTTTATTGCCTCTACTGCGATTTGTCCTGCTGAACTTGGCCAGCCTCTATTAAAGCACTCGTTTATGCTTTTTGTTACAAGTTCA
>Ga0315293_10000799_pt1 | contig 29774 bp, 27 predicted proteins | sample YL17G13_20_MG_FD_203071 | JGI IMG/M metagenome (GOLD analysis project Ga0315293, IMG submission 203071) | Sediment microbial communities from Yellowstone Lake, YNP, Wyoming, USA - YL17G13_20 | ecosystem: Environmental > Aquatic > Freshwater > Lake > Sediment | place: USA: Wyoming | collected... | reverse complement strand
AAAACCTTTCAGGGAATCAGGATCCTGGACCCTTCAACCTTTTTATTGTTAATGACAAAAGGCCGTGTATAAACTAAGAGAATTATCTTCCTGCCAAAAACCCAAGAACAAAAGCGGCCACCCTCAATATCCCTTGTAACTCCCAATTCGACTTGGATTTTCCAGCCTCGGCCTCGCTCAAATAATCGCATAGCGCAGAGAGCCCTGTGGAGTGGGCTTTGCCGGCACTCCACGGGGCGCATAGCGTAACAGCAGAAGACAAATAATTATTCATACTGTTTCAGATGGTCGTTTTCCTTTTCCAGGTTCGATACTCGTTGTTCCGGAAGGGCGATCTTCTGATCTTTGAGACTTAAAAATACTGGATTCCGGGTCAAGCCCGGAATGACAAATAAGGGAAAGGAGCAACCGTTGAGCGTCACCCATTCGACCACAGCTCAGGGTAAACTTCCGGGGAAGCACAACTCGGTACGAGTCGATTCCGACAGGGGGGGTATCCTCGTGGTGTTGCACATAAATAGCGCTACATTTAAAATTCTGTCCATCCCATAAAAAACTTAGCAAAAACACTTTGAAGCATAGCCATAATTTTGTGCTACACCACTCACTTCTTAAATCTCTCGGCCAGGCCATCGAGATCAGTGGAAGGGGGGGAGGCGGCCTCCGGTAAGGGTGGAAATCCTTGGGGTCGCACCTTCAAAATTCATTTTTTGACTTACAGTACCCTACAGATCAGCCCCTTCAGGTACTCTCCCTCGGGATGGCATAAATTGATGGGGTGATCCCAGGGATGTCCCATCCGACCTATGAGTTGAACGCTTTTCCCTGAATCCAATGCTGCAGAAAAAACAATCTTTTGGAATAGATCCCAACTCATATGGTGAGAACAAGAGAAGGTGAAAAGGAGACCCCCCTTACTCAATAAACGAAAGGCCCAGAGATTGAGATCTTTATATCCTCTCGAAGCGCTTGGAAGATGCCCTTTCTTTTTAGCAAAAGAAGGGGGGTCGAGGATAAGGATATCGTACCCGGGTTCAAGGCCTCTCATGATCTCAAAGACATCTCCCCGGATGAATTGATGGGGGATTTTCTCCAATTGGTTTAAACTGAGATGCTCCCTGGCTATCGCCAAAGCCTCCTCAGAGGAATCGATGAGGGTAACCTCTTTGGCGCCTCCTGATCCCGCATGAATAGAAAAAGCCCCTGTAAAGCAGAAACAGTCTAAAATTTTTTTTCCTTCTGAGAGTCTTTTTAAAAAGAAACGATTCTCTCTCTGATCTAAGTAAAAACCAGTTTTTTGCCCCCTTTTTACATTGGCTTTAAAACGGCAACCGTATTCTTCAATCTCAATAAATTCTGGAACCTTTTTCCCGTAAAGGAGGCCACTACTCTCTGCCATTCCCTCCTCACTTCTCGTTGCGACATCACTTCTCTCATAAACACTTTGGGGACGGAATTTCTTTACTAGCAAATTGGTTAAAATCCCTTTTAGTCGATCCATCCCTGCTGTCAAGCATTGGAGAACAAGGGTCTCTCCATAACGATCCACAATCAACCCTGGGAGGTAATCTCCTTCTCCATTAATGACCCGATAGGCATTGGTCTTCCCTCTAAGCCACTCTTCTCTCAAAACAGCCGCTCTTGAAATCCGCCCTCTAAAAAAATCTTCTCCTAATTCTTCCTTTTTTTGTGTCAGGAGGCGCAGGATGATCTGGGAGCGGGGGTTGAGATGCCCAAGGCCTAAAAATTGACCCTCCTTGGAGTAAACCTCTCCAACATCTCCAAGAGAGACTTCTCCCTCTACTTTGGCGACCGCTCCGGAGAAGACCCAAGGGTGTCCCCGAAGGAGGGGCCTTTCTTTCCCTTTTTTCAATATGATTCGTGGAAGTACGGACATTTCTTCTGTATCGTTTTAGTCATTTGAAATTTCGTGCTTGGAATTCCTGCCTACCGGCAGGTAGGTATTTGGGATTTGAAATTTGGGATTTGAAACCTGGTTACAACAGGTTTAGTCATCCCAGAACCACTTGGATTCCAACTATGGTCTTTTAAGATGATTTCCTTTGAAGCGCTCTCTCGAGCAAGCTCCCGACGAATTCCGTATAGGTGATTCCTTGGACTTTGAGGGCTCTGCTCATCCCGGATTGAGGGGAGATATCTGGGTTTGGATTCACTTCTAAAACATAGATTTTCCCATCCCGGTCAATGCGAATATCCACCCGGGCATAATCCCGACATCCGAATAGTTTAAAAGCCCTGATGGCAATATGCTCCAACCTTTTTTTCATGACCCATTCCAAGGGAGCAGGGCAGATGGGTTTAGATTTTTGATATTCGGGACTCTCTGTGACCCATTTGGCTTCGTATCCGCATATTCTGGGAAGCCCTTCCGGAAACTCGGAGTAATCAATTTCTGAGATAGGAAGGACTCCCACTTTCCCATTGGTCTCCATCAACCCTACATTCAACTCTCTGCCATCGATGAATTCCTCCACCAAGGCAGGCTGTTGATACCGTTCGATCACATATTGAATCTGCTTACTCAAGGTCTCATCGTCAAACACCACGCTTTCTCTCGAAATCCCCAGACTTCCATCTTCATGAAGGGGCTTGACGATGATCGGGAAAATATTTCCTTTCACAGAGCCTACTGCCTTCTCGAAGATTTTATATCGAGGGGTCAGGATGCCCTGGGATTGGAGGATGTCTTTTACTTTCCCTTTATCTTGACACAACCCTAAAGTAAGAGGAGAGGATCCTGTATAGGAGATTCGAAAAAGATCTAATAAAGCGGGGACATTCATCTCCCAGCAGCTATTCCCATAAACACTTTCACACAAGTTGAAGACTAAATCGGGTTGGTATTCCTTCAACCAGTGAATGACGGGAAAAATTTCTTCACGAATGGCCATCACAATGCATTGATGACCGAGAGATCGAACTGCATTTTCTACGGCTTCGATCTCCTCGATGATGGCCCCCTCTGCCAGGATATCTTTTTCCTCACCTTTCTGGAGCCGTTCAAAAAGATTGTACAAGATCACTACTTTTAGCACGGATCCCCTCCTCCCCTTTTCATACTTAAGCCATCACCTTCTTCGGAACAGCCTTTTCCTCCACCGTGGACCTGGCTTTTTTGAATTCAATGATATTCGGCTCTGGATACTCAAAAACCTTTCCCTCATAATTTCTCAAGACAATTTTTCCCCTCCCTTTTGAGACCACGTAATCAGGTTGCAATGGGATCTTTCCTCCGCCCCCTGGCGCATCGACGACATAAGTGGGAACGGCATAACCCGTGGTGTGACCACGCAATTTTTCCATGATCTGAATCCCTGTGGCCACAGAGGTTCTGAAGTGTTCTGTTCCCATGGCCAGGTCGCACTGGTAGATATAATACGGGCGGACCCGAATCTTGAGGAGTTCCTGAACCAGCTTCTTCATAATATAGGGTTTATCGTTGATGCCCTTGAGAAGAACCGTCTGGCTCCCCAAAGGAATCCCCCCATCTGCCAGTTCGCTACAAGCTCTCCTCACCTGATCGGTGATCTCTTTCGGATGGGTAAAATGGATAGAGATCATGAGGGGATGATACTTCTTCAACATCCTCACCAACCCGCTGGTAATTCTCTGGGGAAGCGTCACCGGAACTCTCGTCCCGATCCGGAGGAGCTCAATATGGGGAATCGCCCTCAATCGGCTTAACATCTCCTCCAGCCTCTCATTTTCCAGGAGGAGTGGATCCCCTCCGGATAAGAGGACATCTCGAACCTTTCGATGGCTCTTCAAATACTTGAGGACTTCCTCAAAATTTCCTTGGGTGATGGATCGCTCGTTACTTCCCACCAGTCGTCTCCGTGTGCAGTATCGGCAATAGACGGCACATTGATCGGTGACGAGCAAGAGCACTCGATCGGGGTAGCGATGGACAAGACCCGGCACAGGGGAATGCGTGTCCTCTCCTAATGGATCCACCATTTCATTTTTTGATAAATGGATTTCCTCGATTCGAGGGATCCCCTGCCTTCGTATGGGACAATTGGGATTGATCGGGTCCATCAGGCTTGCAAAATAAGGGGTGACGGCTAAGGCTAATCTTCCTTTCGAATGTTTGATCCCCCCTATCTCCTCTGGGGTCAAATCGATGATCTCTTTGAGTTGTTCAAGAGTGGTAATACGATGTCGAAGTTGCCACCTCCAGTCATTCCATTCCTTTTCTGAAACTCCTTTCCAAACCTGAGGAATGGTTTCTCTCGACTCTTCAATCTTTTCCCCTTCCATCTGGACGGGAAACAAATAAAGCTGCGAGGCCCTTCTCACCCCCCTTGGGGGGACAGATAAATTAGAGTCTGAAGCAGGCTCCATCTTCTCTCCTTCCTGCATATCTGCTGAGAGGACGTCGGATCGCTGTCCAACAAACCTTATTAGAAAACAAAAAAGGAGATATCATCCGATACCTCCTCCTTCAAGACAAAGGAAAAGCCTTCCTTCCTGATTAGCAGATATGCACCTTTTTTTCTTTTTGCGTTGAAGGTGAATAATATACACCTCTTTTAAAAATGAATGAAACTTACTTCTGTTGGCGCCCCCTTTCCATCAAAGAGGGGGGCGCCAACGCTTCGACGATGAAACAAACTTTACTTCTTCTTGGGGGCTTCAGCAGGTTTCTCTGGAGCTGGAGCCGGAGCCGGTGTTGCTGCTGGCGCAGGTGGAGCCGGTGCCTCAGCAGGTTTCACCTCCTCTTTGGCTGCTGGCTTCGGTGCCTCCTTAGCTTTGCACCCAATCCCCATTGCGGCAATATTAATTACCAAAACCATTGCGAGGAAAAGAAAAATCCACTTCTTCATGTAACTTCACCTCCTTTCTGAATGAAATGGGAACCCTCCCCTTTTTTCCCAAATGAAGGAGTTTTCACCTCATCGGGAAAAGAAATCTCTCGTATCACCTTCCTTAACAATCTTGGATCAACAGGCTTTTTGATAATACGATGAATGCCCATTTTTTTCAATAGAAGAGTGAGTTCGTCAGTGACCAAAGGGGTCATCAATATAAAACGATTATTCCATTTCTTCAGGAGGGGAAACCCTTTTTCCAAAACTTCAATTTCTACATCGGCTAAGATCATCCCTCCTTCGATATCCTTTTTTCTTTTCTCTAGTTGAGAAAAATCCTCAATCTCTTCTACATGAAAACCATACTTCTTCAAAATCTTGTTCAGGCTGAGCCTTACAAACTCATCTTTATCAAGGATAAAGGCCCACTTCATCTTTTCCTTCATAAAGATATGATTACATCAAATTTCATGCCAAATTTTTAAAGGACCTTTTAACGAGATATTCAAATAAATACAATGATATTAATAAGTTATATTGTTATCTCTTTCCATTTATTTCTTCTAATCTAAAATGTCAAAAAGAAAAAGGGGAAAAATGACATACCATTTTAATAACTATGCGACAAAATGCCATCCTTTCCTGCCACAATTTTAGATAATACGCCTTTTTGCCACTCTTTTTAACTTTTCCCCCATTCAACCTTTATGAAACTTCATTTAAATCTTCTATTTCTTCCATCTTGCGATGAATTGTCCGAACATTAATCCCTAATAACTGCGCTGCCTTCCTTTTATTTCCTTTGGTCGCTCTAAGAGTCTGAATCAACATCTCCCTCTCCACTTCCTCAAGAGGCGTTCCTATTTTGATGGGAATCACCTCGAGTCTCTCTTTAAGATCTCGGATTTCTTGCGGAAGATGCTGGATATCAATCACCTCTGGGCTGTTGATGACTAAAATGGACTCAATGGTATTCTCCAACTCCCTCACATTTCCAGTCCATTGGTAATCGGTCAGGAGGTTCATGGCCTTCTGAGAGATTCCTTTCACCTTCATATGATATTTCTGATTATATTTCTCTATAAAAAAATTGATAAGAAAAGGGATATCATCCCTCCGGTCCCTCAATGGAGGAAGCTTGATATTCACCACATTCAAGCGATAATAGAGATCCTCTCGAAATACCCCCTCCTTAACTGCTTCCTGGAGATCTCGGTTGCTTGCCGCGATGATTCGAATATTCACTCTGTTCGTCTTATTCCCCCCTACCCTTTCAAATTCGCCTTCCTGGAGGACCCGTAAAAGTTTGATCTGGGTAGCAGGAGGAATATCTTCCACCTCATCCAAAAAGAGGGTCCCTTGATGGGCCAATTCAAATCGACCCTTTCGAGAAGCAATCGCCCCGGTGAAGGCCCCCTTCTCATGACCGAAAAGTTCACTCTCAATAATCCCCTCACTTAACGAAGCACAACTCACCTTGATGAAGGGCATGGAGGCTCGCGGACTATTATAATGAATGGCATTGGCAATCAGTTCTTTCCCTGTCCCGCTCTCGCCGATGATGAGAACAGAACTATCGTAGGGGGCAATATGATGGATGAGTTCAAAGATTTTTACCATCTTCTCACTTCTTCCGATAATGTTTTTGAAATGGAACTTGTCTTCTAATCTGGAGCGTAAATCTCGATTTTGGAGGATCAGCGTCTGTTTCTCCAACGCCCTCTCCACTAACAATGAGATGACCCTGGGGTTGATCGGTTTTTCAATAAAATCGAAGGCGCCCAATTTCATCGCCTGAACCGCCTTTTCAATCGTCCCTTGGGCAGAAATGACGATGACCTCGGTCTCCGGCCTGAGACCCTTCACAACCTCTAAAAGTTCGATCCCATCCATTTTGGGCATGACCACATCGGTAATTACCAGATCAACGATCTCATGCCGAAAAAGTTGGAGGGCTTCTTTTCCATTCGAGGCCAGGAGGATTTCGTGCCCCTTCTTTTTCAAAAAAAGACGGAGGCTCTCCCCAACGGTAGGATCATCCTCCACAATTAAAATGACTTTCTTATCCATACCTTCCCGGTAACTTTTTGAATCCTATTTCAATCCAATTCACTCACGACGGAATATTCGAATAATGGGTTTTTCACTTATTCCCTTCCCCCAATATTCCAATACTCCACCATTCCATTGTTCCAAACAGCATCAGTTCATCTTCTGGCCGAGTGGAATTCGTATTTTAAAGACGGATCCTTTATTGACCTCACTTTTCACAGAGATCTCTCCGTGATGGTCTGAAATAATCTTTTTAGCAATCGATAGTCCCAATCCTGACCCCATGGGCTTGGTGCTGAACATAAAATCGAAGATCTTGGGGAGATGCTCTTTAGAGATCCCCACCCCATTATCTTGGATGATGATGAAGACATTCTTCTTGGATCCCCGGGTGAAGAGATGGATTTCCCCCTTTTCAGAGACCGCCTGAGTGCTGTTGACGAGGAGATTCGAAATAGCCAAATTGAATTGGCTGACATCGATCTTCAGCATGGGCAACTTTTTTTGAAAATGGGCTTCAATCCTCGCATTTTTTATCTGGGCATCTGGCCTCAAAAGTCGGACCACTGAGTCCAATACTTCATTCAATTGAATCCATTCAAATTTCAGGGGAGGAAGCCGATTGAAATCTAAAAAATCTTTCAGATTATTCTCCAATCGGAGGGTTTCATGACTGATAAAATTAATCAGAGAGTGAATCTCTTCTTTCTGAGAGAGCTGGGCTTCCCCTCCCAACTCCTCTCTCAATAATTCAATATTGATGTTCAAAGAACTCAACGGATTCCGGATCTCATGGGCCATCCATCTCGCCAGCATTCCAATGGTGGAAAGATCCCGACTCTTGCTGATCTCCCTCAGGAGCAAGCCTTTCTCCGTGATATCTGCAAAGGTTGCCAAACAGCCCAGAAACATTGCCCCTTTCTTATCAAAAATGGGGTAAAAGCTACACTGAAGGATCCGGGTCTCCTGGTCTGAAGAAGGGGCGGGGGATACATGGATCGCCAGCTCGACATCGTGATTACTTTCTCTCTTTTCGTAAACTAAATCAAAGTGCTTCTTGATATTTTTATAGGGAATCACCCTTTCCAATCTCTTTCCCAGAATCTGCTTTCTGCTGATCTGAAAATACTTCTCTGCGATGGGATTGAAGATTTGAATTCGCTCTTGGGCGTCGGCAAAGACGACCGCCTCCTTAAAATTTCTCAAGATAATCTCATGGAGGTTCTGGTCTGTTCGATTCATCCTGAACGGATTACTCCATCCATCCATACCGCTTCAAGGCCTGATGGAAAATGGTTTTTACCAGCCGGGCATAATCCCATCCCATACTCCTCGCCATAATGACGAGGTCGCCATAAACAGGTGAAAGACCTGGGAGAGGATTGATCTCCAAAAAGTAAGGGGTGTTGTCCTCCCCCACTCGGATATCCACACGCGAAACGTCTCGGCACTCCAGGGCCCGATAGGACCGGAGGGCCACCTCCTCAATCTTTTTTAAGAGATTTCGGTCAATCAAGGGAGGACAATGGTACCGGACTTTTTCTTCCCACTCCCTCTTTATTTCCAAAGAGTAAATGGATTCTTCCGGAGGTCTTCCCTTGATCTCAATCTGCATGACACCGAGGACAAAAGGATCTTCGTTGCCAAGGATGCCCACCGTGAACTCTGGGCCTTTAACAAATTCCTCTACAAGGAGGGGGGAACCATAAGTTTTTAAGAGTCCCCTGGTCTTCTCTTCCAAGGATTGAGGGTCCAAAACTTTTGAATCCAACCGAACCCCCTTGCTCGACCCTTCGTAACACAGCTTGACGAAAAGGGGGTAACGAAGGTCTAACCCATCGAGATCCTCCATCCTCTCTACTTTTTTAAATCGCGGGGTCGGAATATTTTGGCTCATGATGACTCTCTTCGCCATGGCCTTGTCCAAGGTGAGAGAGAGGGTGAGGGGATCGGAGCCGGTATAAGGGATATTTAAAAATTCTAAGAGAGCCGGAATGTGGGCTTCTCGGTTTCGACCTTGAAGGCCTTCTGCAATGTTGAATACGATATCGACCGATGCCTGCCTTAACCGATCGATCAAACCAGTGTCCCCTCCCAGTTTGATCACTTCGTGCCCTTCGCTCTCCAGGACCTTGCGAATGGCATCGATCGTCTCCTCGGAATCGAACTCCTCCAAAAAATCAATGGGCAGATTTTCTCGCTGAGAAAAATCTTTTTTGAGGTTATAGGTAATACCGACTTTCAATTTCATCTTCAGAATATTCCTGCCTGCGGTAGTCAGGGCAGCCAAGCATCAACAATCTTTTTTTATCTCTGTTTTAAATCTTTGTCAACCCTGTTGTTACAAGAAAAGAGATTTTAATGAATAAGTTGCGAAAGTCACCATTCACTCTCTCGTCCCTTCTCACACGGATTGAACCAAATGCTTTCAGAAGACCCCCTTTTATGTTACATTACGTTCGTGATCCACGGTGGCAAATTATTCGAGGGCAGGATGAAGAGGGAAGAGATCTTTCAAGCACTGACCCATTTTAGAAAAGGCTTCCTCTGGATCGTCATGGTAATTATCCTCTGGGGAATCATCATCTTCCCATTCTCCAAGAAACTCCTACGGTTTCTCTGCGATACTTCCCTTAAAATCGATTTGGTGGCCTTCTCCATTCCGGAAGCCTTTTTCTCCCTCCTCAAATTAACTCTTTACACAAGCTTATTCTTTTCCATCCCCATCATCTTCTACTATATCTGGAAAGCCTTCTCCCCTCTCTTTCGCTCGAAAGGATTGAGTGCGGGAAGTACCGTCCTGATCACCTCCATCCTGCTTTTTTATTTAGGCGCTTTTTTTTGTTTCTTTATCACCCTGCCATTCGGCGTTCAGTTTCTTTTAGGATATCAATCCGCCCAGATCAAACCGATGATCTCGGCGGGGAAATACGTTTCCTTCTGCACCTTTTTCATCTTTGGGTTTGGACTGACGTTCGAACTTCCCCTGATCCTTGCCTTATTGAGTTACCTCAGAGTGGTGAAGGCAGCATTTTTGACTCGAAATCGGAGGTATGCTATCCTTCTGATAGCGATTGCAGCCGCTGTGATCACACCGACCCCAGATGTTTTTAATATGGCTTTAATGGGAGGCCCTTTATATATCTTATTCGAAATCGGTGTGATTGTGGTTAAGATCATTGAGCGAAAAAGGGCCCGAACTGAGAGGCCCCTCTCCGAAAGATAGAGATGGAAACAGACGAATCAACTCCCATCATCCCCCTTTCCATTCGATGGGTCAGATCCCTGATTCATCAAAGGATCTCCCAAATTGGACTGAAGACTAAGATCACCTTTCTCATCATCCTCATTGTCGTCGGGGTTCTTCTCCTCGCCAGTTATTTAGACTATCATTTCGCAAGGAAGGACCAAATCGACCTCTATTTAGATCGAAATCTCTATATTGCAAAACAGATCGATGCTTCGATCCCGGATCAAAAAATGATCCAAGATCTTCCTCACATCCGATATGAAGTGGAGGAGTGGTTGTTAAGTCGCCCCAGCCTGATGGAAATTGATGTATTTCTTTTTTCTGCCAAAGGATGGGATCTGGTCGTCTCCAACTCAAAGGATGTCACTCTGACCCCATTGACCTTATCGAACGACCAGCTCAAACGTCTAAAGAAAGATGAATATCTTTCCACGCTCCAGGATGCGGGAAAGGAGAGATGGCTGGAGGTCATCGTCCCCCTCCATTCAGAAACAAGAGTGGTCGGTGGAATTCGAGTGGTCAGTACTTTGGATGAAGCTCAAAGCTATCTAAGCAAAAAAAGGGATCGGGCTGTTATCCTGACTTTCTCCAGCATCCTCGTCATCTTGATCACACTCACGGTGTTTTTTGGGAAACTGGTCGGAGATCCCATTCAGAAATTAGTAGAGGCCATGTCCCGTGCAGAAAAAGGTGACTTGGAGGCTGAAGCCGACATTCAGAGTAAAGATGAGTTGGGAAAATTGGGAAGAAATTTTAATCGCATGCTCAAGACGATCCGGGAGACTCACGAGCAAAACATTCAACTCTTGAGGCAGGTCAACCAGTTCAATGAGGAGTTGACAAAAAAAATCGAGGCCGCTACCTCTGAATTGGCCAAAAGAAACGAAGAACTCAGGCTTCTCAACGAAGCCCTTTTTGAATCCCAGAGGCAATTAAGTCAATCTGAAAAACTCGCAGCCGTGGGACAGGTCACCGCCGCGATGGCCCATCAAATCGGAACTCCCTTGAACTCGATCTCCGGCTATATTCAACTCATTCTTCAGGATGGGAATATTCAACCCAAAGATCGAGATCGACTTAAAATCATCGAATCGCAACTGGATCGGCTGGCTGATTCGGTTAAAAACCTTCTCTCTTTTACTCGACAACCTAAACCCCAATTGAGATCTCTGGATGTGAATGAAGTTCTGGAAGAATTGATCCATTTGAGTGAACCCTGGTTTCTTGCGCGAAAGGTGAGACTCTCTACTCACCTTTCCCCGGATCTCCCTTCTATCTTAGGAGATTCCACCCATCTCCAAACCCTCTTTCTCAACCTTATCACCAATGCCTTAGACGCTATGCCCCAAGGAGGAGTGCTGACGGTTAAGACCCGGCAAGTTTCCCCTCCCTTCTCCTCAGAGGATGGAAGATGGTTGGAAATCTCCATTACCGATACCGGAATCGGAATCACAGAGGAGTCGAAAAAGAGGATTTTCGACCCCTTCTTTACCACAAAAAAGATGGGAGAAGGCACTGGATTGGGGTTGGCGATCTGTGAAAAGATCGTAAAAGAACACTCTGGAAAAATAGATTTGGAAAGCGAGGTGGGAAAGGGAAGCACGTTTTCCATTTTGATTCCCATCTTCGAAAGAATTGAAACCGATGAACAGAACATCAGCTCATCTCTTGGTCGTGGATGACGATCCGGTCACCATCGACCTCTTAAAAGAAGTGCTTTCCAAAGAAGGCTATGAAGTCTCCACCGCCTTGAGCGGCGAAGAAGCCATTGCTCAGGGGATGGACCACCTTTTCGACATTATCATCACGGATGTACGAATGGGAGAAAAAGATGGGATGGAGGTGCTCCGATTCTTCAAAAAGAATGCTCCAGAGACCACGGTGATTTTGATCACCGCCTTTGGATCCATTGAGACTGCCATCGAGGCCATTCGCGAAGGAGCCTACGACTACATCAGCAAACCTTTTAAGCTGGATGAGATCAAATTCACCATCCAAAGAGCCCTGGAGCAGAGAAGACTTATCCAAGAAAACAAATATTATCGACAGGAACTTCTGGACAAGTACCAATTTAAAAATGTCATCGGACGAACCTCTCAAATGTTTCAAGTCTATAAAACCATCGCCAAAGTGGCGGATACCAAGTCTACAGTGCTCCTTTGTGGAGAGAGAGGGACAGGAAAAGAGCTGATCGCTCGCTCTATCCATTACAATAGCCAGAGGAACACCCGACCCTTCATCCCTGTCGATTGCGCTTCATTGGTTGAGACGTTAATAGAAAGTGAATTATTTGGCCATGTCCGAGGAGCTTTCACAGGAGCCTCCTCTGCCAAAAGGGGCCTCTTTGAAGAGGCGGATGAAGGAACGCTCTTTCTTGATGAAGTGGGAAATCTTGGCCTTTCGATGCAATCGAAGCTTTTAAGATTTTTACAGGAATACGAAATCAAAAAGGTGGGCGGGACGGAAAGCATTAAAGTAGATGTAAGGGTCATTGCGGCTACGAATCAATCATTAGAACCTCTCGTCAAAAGTGGAAAATTCAGGGAGGACCTCTTTGACCGACTCAACGTCGTAACCATCACACTTCCTTCCTTGAGGGAAAGGAAGGAAGACATCCCATTACTGGCAAGCCACTTCCTCCAGAAATTTTCTGAAGAGAATCATAAAAATATCTCTCACATCTCACCGGAGGCTCTCGAAATCCTTACCCAATACTCCTGGCCGGGAAATGTCCGTGAATTGGAGCATACAATAGAGAGAGCAGTCATTTTTTCAATTCATCCTATTATTCTTCCTGAAGACCTTCCAAGAAAAATGTTCGAAGAAATCAAGGGCCCGGAGATTCTAATTCCTGAAAAACAATTATCATTAAGAGAGTTAGAAAAAAGATATGTTTTAAAGGTGCTTCAAGAAACTGGAGGAAATAAAAAGAAAGCATCTGAAATTTTGGGCATTGATCGTACAACTCTCTATAGAATATTAGAAAAGGAAGGATTGTAGCATTTTGCAACACTTACCAATTTTGTGTTGAATTTTATAACATTTTCTTTCCCACCAAATTTCCTCAATAAAAATTTATTAAATTATTTCAAAGACTTAAAAATTATTTTTCCATAGCCCTCTTTGGCACTTCTTTTGCTATTATATTGACCATAGGCTAAAAAAGAAGGAGGTGAAATTGAATGAAAAAGACGATTCTGTTAGTAGTTCTGCTTACTTTGGTAGCTTTTGTCTCTGGAGCCATCGCAACAGCCCCTCCAAAGGCCACAACCCCAGCCCCAGCCGCACCAGCCACCACCGCGCCTGTTAAATTTGAAAAGTTTACCGGCGATATTAAGAGTGTGGATGCAGTGGCAAAGAGCATTGTTGTTGCCAAAGGGAAGGTGGAGAAAACTTTTGTCGTCAATAATGAGACAAAGATTACCAAAGGCAAAGACACTCTCTCCTTCGCTGATCTGAAGGCGGGAATGAATGTTGCCCTCGAGTACAAAAAGGATGGGGACAAGTTGATCGCCGTAACCATCAAAGTGTCCGCCCCAAAGGCTCCGCCAAAGGGAAAATAATCTAAGAAAGTAATTTGGGAGATCTATCCCAATAAAAAAGGCACACCTCCTGGGTGTGCCTTTTTTATGATAGCGAAAAGAATCCACTAGAAAAGCAAACCCCGTTAGAAAGTCTTCGACTTTCCAAGGGGGAGGCTCACACGGGGCATTAAACCCCGTGTTCGCTCTAAAAGGCCTCTGGCCCGGAAGGCCTCCCGCCCGGAGGGAATGATATCTTCATCCCCGCTGCAAGCCCCGTTAGAAATAGGTTACTAAGGGGAACTCCTTGGTAATAATGGAAAATTTCTAATGGGGCAAGCAGCGGGGCTTTCTAACGGGGTAAAAATCTCACCTTTACTTTGAACCTTCTATGATGTTGACCGTAAACGCCACCGGGGTTCCCCGCTGTATTAAATATTCCACCTTCACCCTCTCCCCAGGATTGGGGTACCGATGGGGAATATAGACAGTTTTACGCCCAATTCTAAAATTGACAATGGCTTTATCGTTCTCACTCTCCACATCCAACCACATCCTCTCCCGAATCCCTACCACTTTACCAGTGAGAATGGAAAAAGGTCCTTGGGCCATCAAGGAATTTGCCTCCAGCATAAGTAACACAGCAATAAAAACAAAAATTAAAATTTTTTTGAACGTCCTCATTTCTTGACCTCCTTGACCAAATAGATTCATTTCCTGCCCCTAACTCCCTTGCTAAGTCGGGACAGTCCATTGAGCAGACTTTCCTGCAAAAATACAAACTTTATTACGCCCTCCTCTTTTGGCGTCATAGAGCGCCTGGTCTGCCATCTTAACCAATTCTTCTTTCGACTTCGCCCGATGACTTGGAAAATTGGAGATTCCCATGCTAAGGGTTAAATTGACCTGAACCTGCCCCACTTCGAAGGGGGTGCTTTCAACCAGCCGTCGAATGCGCTCCGCAATCACAAAAGACTCTTCCAAGCCAGCCTCTGGCAATATCAAAATGAACTCTTCACCGCCATAACGAGCGACCGTATCTTTCTTTCGCACGGACGTTTTCAATAGAGAAGAAATTTTACAAAGAACCTGATCCCCCTCGGTATGTCCAAAGGTATCATTCACCTTCTTAAAAAGGTCGATATCGACCATCACTAAAGAAAGAGGAGTGCCACTGTAAAAAGATTTTTGCGCATCAACTCCCAGTCTCTCCTCAAAATATCTCCGATTATAAAGACCGGTCAGGGCATCATAAATGGCAATGTTTTTGATCGAACTAAACCTTTGAAAATGCTTTAAGGTCGCTGCCATCTGGTATCCGATGACGGAAAGGAATTGCAGATCTTTGGCGTCAAAGGAATTGGGTTGATCACTGTTGAGTGAGATGCATCCTAAAATCTCTCCCTCCACGGCCAACGGCAAAGCGAGGTAGGACTTCAAAGTGGCTTTTGGATCCATCATCATCCGTTTGGGCCGTAACTTCCTTTTTTCAACTTGGAGGGTAACTCGGTCGGCATCGATAGCCTCCTCTCCTAAGATTGAAAAGACTTTAACCATATTCTTCACCACCTCTTGGGTGAAGGAAGGGGGGCAGGATTCTTCTTGGTAAAGGAAGAGGAGGAGATCCTCTTTCCAAAATACTCCAAATGAAGAGAAGTCAAATAAATTTGGGAGATTGTTTCCGGCCGATTCGACGATTTCCTTGATCTCAATGCTCGTACTGATTGCATTGATAGTAGAACGAAGGACATTCAAATTTTTAAAAATCAACCTCATCGATGTCCCCTACGCTATTTTTGAGAAATAATTCGCTCGGCCTCTTTGACTTTCGGGAAAACCTTTGGAAAGAGTTCCTTGTTGATCACCCCTTCTGCCAAAGCCGAAAAAAGATGGGAGAGATGATTGATCAGGCTTTGAAAACCCCGATGAATCTCTACCGGGGCAACGGTTCGGCAATCTTCTCTCGCTCCGTCCAACGCAATGCCTTCCTCAGAGACCTTTAGAGAATTCAAAAAAGGATATTTCTCCCCAAGTTTTCGAATGGCCAAGGTAAAAAGAAATGCCAAAATGGCTTCCCCGATTAACGCCGACACAAGCTCCCAGATCTCCGTTAAAAGATTCGAATAGAGATCTAAAACGAGATCGGAGGACCATTTTCCTCCTTTGTCCTCTTTTACTGCCGGTGCCATTTCCACTCCTTAGAATTCTTTTCTTTTTTCCCCTTTTAATTTTTTTACCAGATTATGAATTCCCCCATGGTAGATATAAAAGACCAGAATCACCAAGGCAGATGCTCCCAAAAGGATCCCAAAGGTGTAATACTGATGGTCGAAGGCCTTTGCCCCCTGAAGAGTTGCAATCAATGTTCCAGGGATCCTTCCAATGGTGGAAATAATCAAAAAAATCCCCAAATGCATAGGGGTCAGGCCCAAAATATAACAAAGGGCATCCTTCGGAAAACCCGGGAGTAAAAAAAGGATAAAACTGAGAATGACGCCTTCATGTTCGACCAAATAATCGAATTTTTTTCTGGTCTGCTCTGAAACAAATTTTTCAACAGCTATTTTTTCAAAAATCCTTGCCAGGTTGAAAGCTATCCAAGACCCTATCAGAAGACCGATCATAGAATAAATAAAGCCTGCCTTTACCCCAAATAGGACACCCCCCAAGAATTCAATCGCCCCTCCCGGTATGGGGGCAATGATCACTTGTATAATTTGGAGCAGGATATAAGCGAGAGGAGCATAAGCTCCATAGGAGGAGATAGTTTTCTTAAATTCTTGGTGGTCCTGATAGAGATGATAAACTTTTATTACTTGCGCCCATATTGAAGAGTTGTATTGATAGACAAGAAAGAAAAAGAATCCTGCCAAAATACAGAGAAGTAAAACCCACTTCCATTTTGTTCGGGACGACGTTGCCATAAATCAGAGTCATTCAACCATTAGACAATTTTGTTATGTTTCCATAACATAAAAAAGACCTGGAGTAAAGCAGATATAGGACTGAAGGGGAACCCCTCAGTTATGGTTCGTTTAAGTTAACCATGACCTGTAACTCAGCCCTTCAGGGCTGATTTTTCAGGACTAAAGCCCTGAGTTACATATGCGACAAACTGTTTGTCCTTCGTAACTGAGGGATTACACTGAAGGGTTCCTTGAAAATATTTTCTCAAGAAAGTTTCCTGTCATTTAAGTAAAAAAGGGGTAGCGATTTTTGCTACCCCCTTTTTTCTCTGGCGTCCCCAAGGGGATTCGAACCCCTGTTGCCGACGTGAAAGGCCGGTGTCCTTGGCCGACTAGACGATGGGGACGAAATCAAATGGAATAATGGAATATTGGAAAAATGGAATAATGGGTCTCAGAAAACCGACTATAATTTCAGTTGATTAACCCAATACTCCATTATTCCATCACTCCATCATTCCATGTTTTTAGTTGGTGGGCCGTACTGGACTCGAACCAGCGACTCTCTGCTTAAAAGGCAGATACTCTACCTCCTGAGTTAACGGCCCTTCGTTTCAGAGTAAGAGAAAACTTGTTGAATTGTCAAGCAAAAATGAAGAGAGCAATGAGAAATTACTATACGCTCTCTTGATTACGCAGATTTCAAAAAATGATTACTCAGATTTTTCAGGTTTTTCAATACATCTTGCATCAGTGTAATCGGTTCTTAATCGGTGTAATCAGAGATTTCTGGATTTTTTCAGAAATCTCATGAAGAGCTATCTTTTATGAGATCTTCTTAAAAAGGGGTTTTTAACCTCTACGGTCTCATCTCTTTCTGAGCCAACAGAAATCATCGTGATTTTTGTACCGATCAATTTTCCAATTCTTTTGAGATATCGCTTCGCATTCGTTGGAAGGTCTTTAAAATCTCTCACTCCCTTGATTTCGGTTTTCCATCCCCTCATCTCTTCATAGACAGGTTCGGAGTTTTTCAATATTTCGAAGTTAGAAGGAACATGGTAAGAAACCTTTCCATCCACACGATACCCCACACAAATCTTGATCGTATCAAAATCATTTAAGACATCCAATTTGGTAATCACTATTTCCCGGATACCGTTGACCCGGATGGAATGGTTGACCACTACCGCATCGAACCAACCGCATCTCCTCGGCCTCCCCGTGGTCGCACCATATTCTCCTCCCTTTTGACGAATCTTCTCCCCCAATTCATCTTGAAGCTCTGTGGGGAAGGGTCCCTCCCCGACTCGGGTGGTGTAGGCCTTTGCTATCCCGATCACGGAATTGATCATCGTAGGACCAATTCCCGAGCCTGCACAGGCATTTCCTGCCACTGTATTCGAGGCAGTCACATAAGGATAGGTGCCGTGATCCAGGTCTAACAGGGCTCCTTGCGCCCCTTCAAATAAGACGTGTTTCCCTTTTTCAATTTCTTCATAAAGGATGAGCGAAGTATTCTTCACATATTTTTCAAGTCGATTCTTATATTGAAGGTATTCATCAAAAATTTCTGAGAACTCAAAACCTTTTTCCTTTAACACTTGGGTCAAATAGACATTCTTCTGGATGAGATTGGCTTCCAACTTCTCTCGGAATATCTTTTCATTGATGAGGTCAACCACCCGAATCCCGCAACGAACCACCTTATCTTCATACGCAGGCCCTATTCCCCTCCCCGTGGTGCCAATCTTGAAAATTTTTTCTCTGGCAATGTCAATCCTCCGATGATAGGGAAGGATGAGGTGAGTTGCTTCGCTGATCATTAACTGAGAGTCATCTTTGAAATACCCTCTCTTTTTGATCTCATCAATCTCCTCAATCAATACGGCCGGGTCCAATACCACCCCATTCCCGATAATGCATTTTTTGTCTTCGTAAAGGATCCCTGAAGGGATGAGATGGACGACAAATTTTTCCCCCTTTAAAACGATCGTATGCCCGGCATTGTTTCCCCCTTGGAACCTCACCACAAGATCGGCATACTGGGTCAACAAGTCGACGATCTTCCCTTTCCCTTCATCTCCCCATTGAGCTCCGACGATGACGACGTTGGCCATTTTGAATCAACCCTCCAATTCTTTTAAAATTAGTCGATGATAAACCCATTTCTTAAAGTTGAATTTGACGAACTGAGATAATATTCGGCAACCTCAAAATCTCGCCCAGCATCCCCGGTGGTAAGGGAGCATCCAGGTGGAGCAGTGAGATCGCATTGCCACCCATTCGATCGCGCCCAAACTGCATCGTCGCAATATTGATATTTCGACTTCCCAAAGCATTCCCAAGATTCCCGATCACCCCGGGTTTGTCATAATTATTCACTAACAGGATATATCCCTCCGGAATGGCTTCAATGAAAAAATTATTGAGTTTGACGATCCGCAATTCTTTCCTTCCGAAAAGGGTCCCTGCGATATAATTTTGTTCCATCTTCGACCGGGCAGTGAGGGCAATTAAACTCGCAAAATCTTCCGCCTCAGCACTGGTAGACTCTGTGATTTTTATTCCCCTTTCTTTCGCCATGATCGGGGCATTGACAAAGTTCACGGTCTCACCGACAAAAGGTGTGAGGAGGCCTTTTAAGACCGAAATCGTGATCGGTTTTGTCCCATATTCCACTGCCTCGCCGTGATATTCGATCAGCACCTCTTCAATGGCGTAATTTGAAATTTGACCTAAAAAGCTTCCCAACTGCTCCCCCAGCCGGAGATAGGGTCTTAAGAAAGGAAGGATATCTGGGCTGACCGCTGGCATGTTTACGGCATTGCGAGCCTCTCCCAAAGTTAAATAATCGACAATCTGTTGGGCAATGGCGATCGATACATTCTCCTGGGCCTCTCCAGTGGAGGCTCCCAGATGCGGGGTGCTAATCACCTCTTCTAATTCAAGAAGAGGATTTCCGATGGCTGGCTCTTTTTCAAAAACATCTAAGGCTGCCCCAGCCACCTTCCCTCCCTTAATGGCGTCGTAAAGGTCCTTCTCGTTAATGATCCCCCCTCGAGCACAATTGATCAAAATCACATCCTTCTTCATCTTCGCGAAGGCATTTTTGTCAATGAGATTCCGTGTTTCCTCCGTTAAGGGGGTATGGACACTGATGAAATCAGAACGGCTCAGCAGTTCATCGAACGATACCAGATCAACACCTTTCTTCTCCGCTACCTCTTTTGAAAGGTAGGGGTCATAACCGATCACCTTCATCTTCAGACCCCTTGCACGATCGGCAACGATCGTCCCGATGACCCCAATGCCGACCAGCCCAAGGGTTTTATTATAAAGCTCCACCCCCATAAACTTTTTCTTTTCCCACTTGCCGGCTTTCATCGAACCCGTTGCCTGGGGAATCTTCCTCGAAATAGAAAGGATCATGGCAATCGTGTGCTCGGCGGCGGCAATGGCGTTCTCCTGGGGAGTATTCATCACCACGATACCCTTCTTCGTCGCCGCAGGAAGATCGACATTGTCTAAACCAATCCCTGCCCTTCCAATCACTTTCAAACGAATCCCTGCCTCGATAATATCGGCCTTTAATTTCGTCTCACTCCGGATAATAATTCCATCATATTCCGGAATAATTTTTTTCAATTCCTCCGGAGAGAGTCCGGGCTTCAGATCACATTTAAGGTTCTTTGCTCTTTCTAATATTTCCAATCCACTCTTCGATAAAGGGTCGCTGACTAAAACTTTTTTCATCTCCTCCATCTCATATCACCTCGAATGGCCTTGGCATCCTTTCATTTCATCAAGATCTCTTCAGCTGCCTTCACACCCGTTCCCAGCTCAAATTTATAGCCCATTTCCTTCAAAAGCATCTCCAGGGCTGAAATGACCATCACCATGTCTAATCGCTCATAATATCCCAGATGGGCAATTCGAATAATCTTGCCTTTTGCCTGATCCTGGCCTCCGGCGACGGTGATTCCAAACTTCTCAAAAAACAAATTCTTTAATTTACCTCCTGGTATCCCCTCTGGAACTTTGACGGCCGTAAGAGCATTGCTCGGTGAATCAGGAGCATAGAGCTCAAGACCTAAAGCCTTCAACGACGCACGGGTGGCTTCCGCCAACTTTTCATGGCGTTGAAATACTGCCTCCAGACCTTCTTTTCGAATCAGATTGAGTGATTCCCTTAACCCCACAAATAAGGAGATGGCCGGCGTAAAGGAATTCTGATTTTTTTGGGCAGATTTCAACTCCTTTTTAAAGTCAAAATAGAATTTCGGTAAGTTTGATTTCTCCACGAATTTCCAAGCCTTATCACTTAAAGCTGCGAAGGCAAGTCCGGGTGGAAGCATCAATGCCTTTTGAGAACCACTGATCAGCACATCGATCCCCCACTCATCCATCGGGAGATTGAAAACACCAATTCCTGTAATCGCATCGACGACGAGCACGGTCTCTTCGTATTTTTTTACGATCTCAGCCATCTCACGAATGGGATGTTTTGCTCCGGTTGAGGTTTCGCTGGCCTGAGTGTAAACGGCTCGAATGGAGGGATTGGATGCCAAAGCCTTTTGAATCTGCTTCGGATCCACGGCCTTTCCCCAATCCACATCAATGGGAATAAACTCAATTCCATAAGCCTTGCAGATCTCTCCCCATCTCTCACCAAACTTTCCCCCACGAATCACCAAGGCCTTATCCCCTCTCGAGAGGATGTTAGAGACCGCTCCTTCCATGGCACCTGTTCCAGATGAGGTAAAGATTAACACCTCGTTTTTCGTCTGGAAAAGGTATTTCAACCCCTCTCGGATCTCGGCAAAGATTTTTTCGAACTCTGGTTCCCGGTGGTGCATGATGGGTTCTGCCATCTTGAGAAGCACCCCTGGCGGAAGCATGGTTGGTCCAGGTGAGAACAAATATTTCTTTTCCATATCAGACCCCTTTCAGTTGAGAAAAGCCGATTAATATTATTTTATATTAAGCGCGGTGTCAATACTCTTCCCATTTTCATCAAAATCTTGACTTTTAGGGAATTTTTTTCTAATTTTTAGAAAGGCCTTCTAATCTGGAATGTTACATGGATCGCATGGCGACAAAAACATTGGCTGAAATCTATCTCCAACAGGGTCATCTTCAGGAGGCCTACGAAATTTTTAAAGCTCTTGCTGAAAAAGACCCCCATAATAGAGAGATACAAAATAGACTGGAAGAATTGAAGGAAAAGTTAACCCCTCCCCCTTATCCCCAACCTCTTCAATCGATTGAAGAAAGGGTTCGCTATCTGGAGAGATGGTTAGCCAATATTCGCAAATGGAGAATAGGATAATGGAAAATTCTCTTTATCAATCACGCTTAAAGGCAGCCCGAAAAATCATGGATTCAAGCCACTTAGATGGAATTCTCTTCAGCAGTCTTGAAAATATTCGCTATCTTTGTGGTTTTACCGGTAGTGATGGAGCTCTCGCCATTACCCAGAAGGATTCCTTCTTTCTTACAGATTCTCGATACTGGACCCAATCCGAAGAGGAGGTCAAGGAATCTCAGATCATCCATTATAGAAAGAAAATGGAAGGGATTTTCTCCCTTTTATTTGACTTACAATTAAGAAGGATAGGGTTTGAATCTGCCTTCCTTCCTTTTTCAGCACACCAATTCCTTATAGAAAAGTTGGCTTCTGAGGCGAAGCTCATTCCCTTAGAGGACGAGATTAAAAATATAAGGGCCCTCAAAGATACCCAGGAGCTGGTTTTACTCCGAACCGCCATCGAGATCGCCTCCAGTGCCTTCCTTCACATCCTGGGACGACTTAAAGAAGGTGTGATAGAGAGAGAGGTCGCTCTTGAGATGGAGTGGTTTATGAAACGGAACGGTGCTGAGGCACTTGGTTTTGATATCATTATCGCCTCTGGGAAACGATCTGCTCTCCCCCATGGAAGGGCAAGTGGAAAACAAATCGAAAAAGGAGATTTTATCCTGATCGATTTTGGCTCAGGATTTCAAGGTTACCATTCTGATCAGACCCGCACGGTGGTCTGTGGCCACCCCTCCTCAGAACAGCAGAAAATCTATCAAATAGTCAAAGAAGCTCATGACAAAGCGATTGAGAAGGTTCGGCCGGGCATCCCCATTTGCGAGGTGGATGGGGCAGCCAGGGATCACATTCGCAATCAGGGATATGGGGAATACTTCGGTCATGGAACAGGTCACGGCATAGGCCTTGCCGTCCATGAGGATCCTGTGGTCAATAGTGAAAATAAGGGGCTCGTTCAGGAAGGGATGGTTTTTACGATAGAACCCGGCATCTATATACCTGATGGGGGAGGAGTTCGAATAGAAGATATGGTTTTCGTTACCCCCCATGGGGCAGAAGTATTAACTTACCTCCCGAGGGAACTAAAAATAATTTAGGTTAAGGCTAAGGTTGAGGTTAACTTAAGAAACCAAATAAACAAGAAAAAACCTTGACAACTTCGATCACTTTCTTTTATTTTAATTTAACCATGAGGCGGGCATAGCTCAGTTGGTAGAGCATCGGCTTCCCAAGCCGAGGGTCGCGGGTTCGAACCCCACTGCCCGCTCCAATAAAATCAAGAGGTTATGGCATTGAGGCTGTAACCTCTTTTTTGTTGGTGTCCATATAGGTGTCCATCGTTCCCCTTTTAACCCCTCAATTGAAAGTATTTTGGCACCAATTAAGGGTAAAATAAAAATACCAATGATGGATCTTGCCGTCCCCCTCCTCCACACCCATATTCGAAACATACCTCCTAATCCCAGAGAAAAATTTCCCTAAATTCCTGGATAATTGCCTTGAACAGTACTTCCTGAAATGGTGTTTTTACATTTTTGTTCCACCATACAACATTTGAAGTAGTAATCGATAAAACAAAGTCACATATTGAATCACGAGACATGAGAAATAATTCTTGTTGAAGTTTTAATAAGTTGATTTTGGTAGTCCAATAGATTTAGAATGAATTAATAATGCGAAGATTGACGATGGTGTTAATCCTAATATCCGTAATTTTTCCCGGGCTGGCTTTTGCGGAGATCTATTACTGGGTTGACGACCAAGGCACCCAATACTATACCACGAGGCTTGAGAGCATCCCTGAACCTTACCGCTCTAATGCACAACTACTTTCTCTGCCCACGTCTCCTCCTGCACCTCCGGAGTTGCAATCGATCCCATCCCAAAAGGGGTTTACCAAGATTCCATTTACGCCTGGTTCCCCTGTTTTGGTTAATGCTAAGATCAATGGCGCTGGACCTATCACTCTGATGCTTGACACTGGTTCTGACCGCACGCTAGTTAAACCATCGGCTCTATGGAAGTTTGGCATTTCTACTGAGAAGGCGCACCGCGCTGTGTTAAAGGGAGTGACCGGAATGAGCTATACGGATGCGGTGTGGGTTAATTCGGTGGAGGTGGGCGAAGCCAAGATGGGACCGCTTCTTGTCATTGCACATGATGCAGACCTGAAGGGGGCGGATGGTCTATTGGGCCGCGACTTTCTAGCCAATTTCAACGTGACGATCAACTCAAAGGAACAGGTCGTTACTCTCGCACCTAATTAATCCTGCTCCATCACTCTCCAATTCCATCATTGATTGTCATGCTCAATTTCAAACAGAAATCTGCAGTTTCTGATATGGCATTATCCTCACTCTTTGTAGGTACACTCGTCAACACAAGATCCGATTTGACGGTTTTGTTAGGTAAAGCATTTTTCAGCACATTTTTGAGCCAATCTACTTCATCCTTTGATTTCATTCCTTAACTTCATTAGGTGATTTCACTTCCCACGGAAGAAAGCGCATCCCTACTTGTTCAGATAGGGAGTGTTACACAAGGTTGAATTTAACCCCTAAAGAGAGAGACGAATGGAAACTCTCTTGGAAATTTTAGGTGTCCATCGTTCCCATTTATGGTGTCCATAATGGTGTCTAACGGCGATGCTTTTCTATATCACTAAACCTCACTCAATGAATTAATATCCTTGACAATAATCTTAATTCTTGTTACTCAATGCGAACTGATAAAAAATGGCTTGGCAGGCTTCCCAAGCCGAGGGTCGCGGGTTCGAACCCCACTGCCCGCTCCAAATTTGTTTTCTGAGGTAATCCCTCAATTATGGGAGAGGAAGGATAGCTTAACCTGTAACTCAGCCCTTTAGGGCTGATGAATCAGGGCTAAAGCCCTGAGTTACGTGTTCCCAAGGGCGTTTACCACTCGTAACTGAGGGGTTACTTTCTGAGTTATTTTGTGCTTGCTTTTTAGAAACTTTTTTGTATACTTAACATTCAAGTCACTTATTAAGGAGGAGGAAAGAGTATGGCAGGAAAGAAACCACTGACTAAAGCCCAAATCGTTACATATTTTGCGAAGAAGTTTGACCTTTCCAAAAAGGTGGCTTCCTCAGTCATCGAAGAGATGGCAGGATTAGCCATTGCCGAAACCAAAAAGGCTGGAGTCTTTACCTTCCCCGGGGTCGGCAAACTCGTCCTGGTAAAACGTAAAGCACGTGTGGGGAGAAATCCGGCTACGGGTGAGCCGATCAATATCCCAGCCAAGACCGTGGTGAAGATGCGTATCGCCAAGGCTTGCAAGGAAGCGATCGTTCCACCCAAGAAGTAAATATTGAGATTTCTGGAAAAACCCAGAAATCTCTGATTACACCGATTAGGAACCGATTACACAGATACAAGATGTATTGAAAAAATAGGAGAATCTGCGCAATCATTTTTCGAAATCGGTGCAATCAGGGGTCTCTGATAAAGATTTTAAGGGTTTTTCAGAAACCTCATATTTCTAACTTGACACAGGCGAGTTTCATTGAGAAACCTTCTGTTGGGAGGGATTTATATATCCATACCTTTTGGATATCTAAATCTTTCTGATAAGTTTACAGCGGGGGAGCAAATTCTTCCCCGCTGTAAAATATTTTAGAGAAAGAACCTTTATTTTTTCCTTTCGACTTTCAACGAGACCGTATTATAGCGGTCTGGGCATTCTACTTCTATCAGATCCTTATCCCACCATGGGTATTTCCCACCAAACTGCATCACATTGAGATTGGGGAAAATATCGTGATAAAAAAAGCCACAGAGTCCACCGGAATCGTAGCAATTTAATTCAAACTTCTGACCTGCTTTGTGGTTGGCGTGGCAGACCCCTTTCGACCCTGTCACAGTAGCGATAAACTTTACCCCTATCTTTTCCTTTTCCATGGTGGTCCCTCCCTTCATCAAAATTTTATCCCGACAGAAGAAGACCACGGCCTTGGCTGTGGATGAATGCGCAATCTTGTGGTCGGGATGTCGCCCCACAAGGGCGTTAAATCTGGTACCACAGTCTTGCCCGTGGGGCTCCATTGAAATCTTCATTCATAAATCAGATTAAAAAGTTTGTTGGCCAGTTCCTTATTCAGTTCCTTCAGAATTCTATATTCCTCAATGGCAGATCCCCTGTCACCCAGCTTCAAATAGGACATGCCCAGGTTGAGATGGGCTTCAGCCAGAGAAGGCTTCAGCCGGATCGCCTATTTGTAGGATACGATCGCCTCTTCAAAACGTCCCGTGTGGAAATAGGCTGCCCCCAGGTCTAAGTGTCCTTCTGCAAAATCAAATTTGATGCGAATCGCCTCCTTGTAGGAGTCGATGGCTTCTTCATATTTCTTCAGGGCAGAGTAATTATTTCCAAGATTGTAGTGAGCCATAGCAAAATCAGGTTTGACGCGAATGGCCTCCTTACACGATTGAATGGCTTCCTGAAAACGTCCAATCCTTTGATAAGACCATCCCAAATTATTATGAGCTTCAGCAAGATCAGGTTTAAGCTGGATGGCCCGTTTGCAGGATTCAATAGCGTCATCATAACGACCAACCCTTCCGTAGGCAACGCACAGATTATTATGAATGTCGGCATCCTTGGGGTTGATGCGAATGGCTTGTTGGTAAGGCCCGATCGCCTCCTGGTACTGCCCCAGTTTGGCCAAACAATATCCTATCTGGAAATAAGCCTGAGCATGCTCTGGGTTTCTCTTGATCGTCTCAACAAAATAAGGGAGAGCCTTCTCATAGTCCTCTGCCCAGAGGAAACGAAGCCCAAGGGTATAAAGCCCTTCAGCTGAGGCAAGCCAATCTTTCATTCTTACTTCTTCACGCTCTGAAAGAGTTTCTCCCTGATGGATGGCCAACCGGGCTATTCTCTCTCCAGGAATGGCAAAATTGAGGTTCTGACCTGCCACGATAAAAAAGGTAGCCACCCCGACCACCTCCCCTTTCATGTTGATCACAGGACTGCCACTTGACCCAGGGGATATGGGGGCGGTTACCTGAATGATCTTCCCAAATCCGGGGATCTCTCTCACAGCAGAAACAATGCCATCTGAGGCGGTTCGATCCAGTCCGAGAGGCGTTCCAATGACGATGATTCTTTCCCCTACTTCGGGCATGGTTGTGATGATCGACAAAGGACGCACAGTTTCTTTGGGGATATTTACCGAGACCTGGATGAGATCTCCTACCTTATCTTCGGCCACAATCTTTTCAACCGGGTACTCTTTCCCATCATTTGTTTTGACGACTGCACGGCTTGCCTCTTGAAGGACATGTGAATTCGTGATGACATCTCCTTCCCGATTTACAAAAAAGCCGCTTCCTTGACCGAGGACCTTCCCTCCCTTGTTATAAGTCAAAATAACAACGATGGAGGGTTCCACTTTTTTTATTAGAACAGGCAGGTTTTCCTGACCCATGACTGGAGAGGCTATCAAAATAAAAAAAAGGAATAGGAACGCTCCTATCACACCATAAAACTTTGACATATCTCTCCCCGATAATGGGACTTTTAAAAAAATTAAAGACATCCACCAACCAAAAAGGTGGGAAAATAGGGGCGCTTTTAAACTTGATTGCCTCCGATAAGTTTCATCAGGATCGTCTTCATGAGGTCATTTCTCCTCCTCGCCCATCTCTGCATCAAGAAATTCATTTTCTTGGCGAAGGTTTTTTCAGTCACGGCTACCAAATTAATGCCAATATTGAGCAACCCTCCTGCCAGGGCAGCATCAGCAAGAAATGCAGCTACCCCCGCATCACTGATGGCATTCGGGTTCCCCTTTAAAATAAGGGTCTTGGAATACTCCAGGAGTTGAAGGGATTGTTGACACACCAACTGTGGCGTAAGGGTCGCTTTTTGATAGGCCTTTTGAATCTCCCTGACCCGATGGAGGTGTTCTTTTTCTGAGTTTCTGGGAAGGCGAAATGCTTTGATGACCGCATCAAAAGATTTCGAATCCTCATCAATCGCCTGAATGAGCCTCTTTTGAATGGACAAGGCATCCTTTTTTATCTCTTCCATCCCTTTCTTTTTTGTTTTACCCTTCTTCGAAGAAAGCCCTGCCACCATGGCCACAAGGGACGCAGAGAGTGCCCCTGCCAAGGCAGAAGCACTTCCTCCGCCAGGCGTAGGAGTGTCTGCAGCCACTTTTTCTAAGAATCGCTTGAGTTCCATATGCCCTCCTTTTAAATGCTAAGCGCAAAGGGCAAAGCACATAGCGTATTTAATTTTTGAAAAAGGATGAACAGGAATTACTCAGACTCGAGAATTCGTTGTTCAATGACCTGGCGAACTGAAAACTGTGGGTATTGTAAATAATTCTTGGCGATGTCTTCTAAAACACCTATTGGAATTAATCCCACCATTTCGGATCCTTCTATGTCTACCCCTTTTCCCAAAGCTTCTCTCTTGATAAATTCATATACTTTTGGGATATTGGTCACTCGATAATTGGTCAGATTCATAGAAACCTGAACCATTCCTTTCTCCTTCAGATCAACTCCCATGGCCCTGACATGAGGAAATCCTCCATCCTTGAATCGGACCTTTTTGGCAATCTCTTTGGCAAGGGAGAGGTCTTTTGTTTTGAGATTGACATTATAGGCTATCAAAGGGAATCGAGCTCCCACAACGGTAGCCCCGGACTTCGGATTGAATTGGTCAGGACCTTCATCGGGCTTCCATTTGGGGTCCTGTAGTTTCTCCTGCAGCCCCTCATACTCTCCTTTTCGAATGGAAGGCAGGTCTCTTCTCTCAGGACGGGTGGCTGCTTCTTCATAAAAAAAGATAGGAATTCCTCTTTTCCCCAACCCCTTTCCAAATTCATGGGCAATTTGAATGGCCTCTTCCATTTCCACCCCTTGAATGGGAACAAAGGGAACAACATCCACTGCTCCCAGACGGGGATGGCCTCCTTTGTGCTCCCCCATATCAATAAGATCAATAGCTTTCATGGCCAAGGAAAAGGCTGCATCTTTTATCGCTTCGGGGCCTCCAATAAAAGTAAAAACACTCCTGTGATGGTCCCTGTCTGAAGAGAAGTCGAGAAGTTTGACCCCCTTGTGTCTTTTTACTTCCTCTGCCATGGAGGCGATCTTTTTTTGATCCCTGCCCTCACTGATATTGGGAACACATTCAAGAAGTCGCATAGTTGCTCCAAGTAGTCAGAATGCAGTAGGCAATGGTCAATGGTCAATGGTCAATGTTCAGTTGCCAGCAATCATTGATAATTGTTAATTGATCATTGCCCATTGAACATTGGTTTTTGGTAAACAATTCTCCCCTTCTTAATCACCACCTCCACATGGTCTACACCAAAGTGATAAGGGAGGTAGCGATAGTTTGGAATAGCGAGTAATAGGATATCGGCTTGCTTTCCAACCTCCAGGCTGCCAATCTCATTTTCTCGTCCCATGGATCTCGCCGCATGAATCGTCGTCCCCTGGATCACCTCTTTGGGAACCATCTTATACATTGTACAACCCATGGTCATCATCAGAGGAAGGGATTCGGTCATCGAAGAGCCGGGATTCAAGTCGGTGGCGAGGGAAACGTACACTCCCTTTTGGATCATCTCCCTTGCAGGGGGAAACTTTTTCATGGAGAGGAAGAAACTCGCCCCTGGCAATAAAACGGCTGTGACCCCCTTTTCAGCCATGCGTTCGATGCCCGTTTGACTGATATGTTCGAGATGATCAGCAGAAAAAGCATTGACTTCAGCAGCCAGCTCTGCTCCCCCCCCTGGACTCAATTGATCTGCATGGATCTTTGGTTTCAGTCCGTATCCCTTCCCCGTCTCGAGAATCTTTTTCGACTCTTCAAGAGTAAAAGCCTTTTCCTCACAGAAGACATCGCAAAATTCTG
>Ga0315293_10000796_pt1 | contig 29788 bp, 26 predicted proteins | sample YL17G13_20_MG_FD_203071 | JGI IMG/M metagenome (GOLD analysis project Ga0315293, IMG submission 203071) | Sediment microbial communities from Yellowstone Lake, YNP, Wyoming, USA - YL17G13_20 | ecosystem: Environmental > Aquatic > Freshwater > Lake > Sediment | place: USA: Wyoming | collected... | reverse complement strand
CATTGCTTGGCTGCGATTAATGCCCTGGAGATAGATAATCTTCTTGTGGAGGTTGCCGGGCCGGAGATGCCCACCTCCGACTGCAGCAGTGCCGAATACTTCAGGGTGCTCAAGCGTTCCGGCCTTGTAGAGCAGGATGCCAGGCGCAGGGAGTTTATTATCAACGAGCCGGTTAGTGTCAGTGCTGGTGATGAGTCGATATATGCACTGCCGTACGGCGAAGATGGCTTAATGGTTACCTATGACCTCGATTACGGTGGCCATACGGGTATCGGAAGGCAGATTTTTAGCTGCCGGGTGACGCCGGAGAGTTTCGAGAAAAATTTGGCGCCGGCTCGAACGTTTTTGCTGGAAGCTGAGGCCAAACAGTTTCAGGCTCGTGGCCTCGGAAAGCATCTTAGCCACCGCGATATTTTGGTTATTAACTCCGATGGGCCTATTAAAAACAGTTTCAGGTTTGATAACGAGTGTGTCCGCCATAAAATTGTCGATTTGATTGGCGACCTTGCCCTGGTCGGTTGTGCTGTCAGCGGCAGGATTGTGGCATATAAGAGCGGCCATGCGCTGAATCAGCAGCTCGTCAGGAAACTTTACGACTTGGCTCAGCGGCGGCAGCGCACCGAAAAGTTTGGCACAGACGCGGTTTTGGATATTCGTCGAATCCAAAAAATCCTGCCGCATAGATACCCGTTTTTGCTGGTCGATAAGGTGGTGGAGATTGAAGGCGACACCCGAATTAAGGGAATAAAGAACGTAAGCTTCAATGAGCAATTCTTCCAGGGGCATTTTCCCGGCACGCCTATTATGCCCGGCGTCCTGATTGTCGAGGCGATGGCGCAGCTTTCCGGCTTGTTATTTGCCCAGAAGCTCGAGCACACCGGTAAGCTCGCCGTGCTTTTCAGTATGGATGGTGTCAAACTACGAAGGGCTGTTGTCCCGGGCGACCAGATTGTCCTTACCGCCGAGACTGTCAGAACGAGAAAAACAACGGCTCAGTGTTATTGTACGGCAATGGTTGGACAGACGCTGGTCGCTGAAGCCCAGATCAGGTTTATGCTTATGGACGAGGAGAATGTTTGATGCTGCCCCCGCTGTTTTGCTTCGCAAAACGAAGCAACGGGGGCTCGTTGTTTGAAACGCGGAGTATAAAGGAATGGTTCGGATACATCCCAGTGCCGTGATTGCCGGCGACGCTAAGTTGGCTGATGGCGTCGTAGTTGGGCCGAATTGTGTTATTGAATCAGCCGTCTCAATCGGCTCCGGTACCGTGCTCGAAGCCAATGTTGTGATTGGTAGAAATGTTACGATTGGTGAAAAGAACCACTTTTTCCCCAATTGTGTAATTGGCGGCACACCTCAGGTGCTTGGTTTGAACCCTGATGACGAAATAGGCAAGCTGGTAATCGGCAACAACAATATTATCCGTGAGCAGGTTACTATACATCCAAGTACGCATCCCGGGGAAGCCACTATGATTGGTAATGATAATCTTCTTATGATTGGCGCGCATATCGGCCATGGTTGTGTGCTTGAAGACAGGATTGTTATGAGTAATTATGTTCAGATAAGCGGGCATTGTAAGATTGAGACAGGCGTCTGGCTCAGTGGCGTGGCTTTGTTGCATCAGTTTGTAACCCTTGGTAAGTGGTGCTATGCGGCCGGTCTTGCCGGGGTCAACCGCGATATTCCGCCGTTTCTGATAGTGAGCGGCCATTATCCGCCGAGAATTAGGGGGGTTAATAAGCGGGGTATGGAAAGAGCCGGCCTGACTGAGCAGCAGCAGCAGAATGTACTTGATGCTTATAAAAAACTCTACCGCACTGACGGCAGTTCCCTGCTTTCAAACGCAAGATTGTTGGCTCAGGAGGATGGACTCGATGAGAACGTTCGGGCGATGGTTGATATGATAATCAAAAGCAGCGAACATCGCTTTGGCAGATACCTCGAGAAGTTCAGAGAATCCCGCACCAATTGGCCGCCGGCGACAGGTACTGCCATGAATGAGGACATCAGTATTGATTCGGGTTCAATTGGTGCGGGAGACGACAGCGGTTCGACAGGCGCACCGTCCTGAGCGACTGAAAGGAGTCGAAGGAATGACGGACGACGGACGACGGACGAGCGACGAGCGACGAGCGACGAGGTTACGTACCGCTGTTATTGGTGCAGGCAAAATGGGGGCGATGCATGCCAAGGTCTACGGTAGCCTTCCGCAAAGTGATTTAGTGGCTGTCGTTGATACGGATATCGATAAAGCCAGAAAGCTCGCCAGGAAGTATAGGTGCTCCGCCTTTGCGGACTGCTCTGGATTATTGGGTAAGGTTGAGGCGGTAACGATAGCAACGCCGACGGCTGCACACTATGAACTGGCAAAACTTTTTATCGAAAACAACGTTGCAGTGATGATTGAAAAACCTCTGGCGACTGATGTGAGCCAGGCTCGGCAGGTCGTGGAGCTCGCGAAAAATCTCGGTGTTGTCGCGGCAGTCGGTCATTCTGAGCGCTGTAATCCGGTTGTTCAGGCGATGAAACGACTTGAGATTTCGCCGAGGTTTATCGAAGCCACCCGCGTTAGTCCGTATCCTTTCCGTTCAACTGATATTGGCGTTGTGCTGGATGTGATGATTCACGACATCGACATTATTCTGTCTCTGGCGGCGAGCAAAGTAGAAAAAGTCGATGCTGTCGGCATAGGTATTATCGACCCCGACAGAGAGGATATTTGCAGTGCGAGGATAGTTTTTGAGAACGGCTGTGTCGCAAACATCACCGCTTCAAGGCTGGCACTTAAAACCGAGCGGAAAGTGAGGGTCTTCAGCAAACAGGCGTATTTGAGTCTGGATTATGTCACAAGGACCGGCACGATTATAAAGGCCGACACCGACAACATCGACCTGATAAATAAAATCCGTCAGCTCAAACAGGGTGGAAAGTTTAATCTGTTAAAGACCGACTGGACAAAGCTGGTTCATTACGAGAAGCTTGCGATAGACGACAAAGAGCCGTTGCGCCTTGAGCAGGAAGCTTTTTTGCAGGCTGTTGCAGATAAAACGTCGAGACCCGAGGTCAGTGCCGAGGAGGGCTTGGCAGCGATGGAGTGTGCCGAGGAAATTCTCGCTTCGGCCAGAAAACATTCCTGGGATTAGAGTATTTATTATTGATTATGGAGGAAATACTTTTATGTCACGAAAGTCCTTCGACAAGCTCAGGATGGCGAGCAAAGTCGAACCACTTTGGTTTAGCGCATCATTGCTTATATTAGTTTTAATACCGGCCGTAGCTCTCGTTGCTGTTTCCGAGACAACATCGGGCTCCAGACATGCGGTAACAACACCGCAGGTGTCCGAAACAACATCGGGCTCCAGACATGCGGAAACAACACCGCAGGTGTCCGAGACAACATCGGGCAATAAACTCCAGGTAACAACGCCGGAATCGTCTAAAGAACCCAATGTTGGAGCGTCTAAGGGAACTAAAGCAGCTGAGCAGACTATGGAAGCAAAGGAGAGTAATATTGTGGAACCAAAGAGGGTAAGACTTGAAACAAGCATGGGCGATATTGTTATTGAGCTTGATGAAAAAAAGGCGCCGATTACAGTGAAAAATTTTCTTCAGTACGTGGAAGAAAGTTTTTACGATGGAACCATATTCCATCGTGTTATATCTAACTTTATGATACAGGGAGGCGGCTTTACGGCGGATATGGCCCAAAAACAAACGCATCCGCCAATTGTCAACGAAGCAAAAAACGGGCTGAAAAACGACAGAGGCACTGTCGCAATGGCCCGGACAAACAACCCCGATAGCGCTACCAGCCAGTTTTTTATCAATCATAAGAATAATGATTTTCTAAATTATGCAGGGCCGGACAAGCCGGGCTATGCGGTATTTGGTAAGGTTGTTGAAGGGATGGAAGTTGTGGATAAAATCGCTGCGGTTGAAACTACCACCCGCGGGGGAATGCGTGATGTTCCCGTTAAACCCGTAGTGATAAAGTCTGCCAGAGTTATCCCTGGGAAAAAGGATTAAAGGCACTAAAGCCTAAATCGGCTGTTTCAGTCGGCGATTTCTTCGTCGTCTTCCAGTGGCTGAACATCGCTCTAAAAATAGTATGGAGATAAATGCCAAAGATTAGGTTCTATCATATTAGAACGCTGTTTTGGACGTACTTAGTGTGGGGGGTTTTAATGCTATTGTTTGCTTACGTGTGCTGCAAAGCTGCCAAATTTCCCTTAACAAGGTTGCCATTGGTTTGGGCGGTCATACACATCGCTCCTTTGTGGCCGATATTAACTGGTTACGGGGGCACGGACATGCTTATATTTTTTACTGTCCCCCCGGTGGTTGGCGGGTTATCTGTTGTCGCAGGCCTTTTAATAAACAGGTGGTGGGCTCGTTTTTTGGTAATTATAGGCATGAGCATTTGGTTTTTTGGGGGATTTCTTGTTGTTGGAAGCGGGGCGTAGTAGCTTTTGGGTGGCGGATTTATGCTTTTAGCCGTAGCGTGCTGACAAGTTGATGGGCCAAGCGGGTTGGCTCCGGCAGCCGATATTTTGTAACGCAGGAAAGTATCACTTCGATGGCATCTTCGAGTCTGCATTTGTTGCCCACAGAAACAAAAACTGGCGCAACATTAGTGCGTGTTCTGACTACTGCGCCGATAACCTCATCTTTGTCCTTCAATAGACTATAGGAGCCTTTTTCCTGCGGGGGCTCTTCAAATTGACCGGTTAATCTGCTTTTTGCACAGCCGATTGTTGGCTTGTCGAAAAACAGGCCCAGATGTGATGCGATGCCTAATCGCCGGGGATGGGCGATGCCTTGACCGTCGATGATGAATATATCGGGCTTACATTTGAGTTTTTCGACAGCGGCAATGCAGACGGGTGCTTCCCGAAAGGAAAGCAGGCCGGGGATGTAGGGGAAGGTGAGTTTGCGGCTGGCATTTGCTGTTTCGACAGGTTCAAAGTCCGGCAGTTTCAGAAGCACGCAGGCGGCGATAATTCTTTGGCCGTCTTTGCTAAGAGCGCAGTCAAGGCCGGCAATAAGCTCAGGTTTGCTTCGTAGCGGCTCGAATCGCACCTTTTCGGCCAGCCTTGTTTGTAACTGAGCCGCCTGTGAATAGGATAAGTTCCAGTTGTGCAGGTTTTTCATGGGTTGGTATCTTTCATCGATTACAATAAATATTTTACCTCCTTGAGGTATTTTGGTACAATTATTAACTTGTGCTATTGTCGATTTTTTACAGGGTATTACCTGATACAGGCAGAAGTAATATGGCCAGGCAGGCGGAGAAAGTAATAAGGATTACGGGGGCGGCCGAACACAACCTCAAGAATATCAACCTCGATATTCCCCGGGACAAAATGGTTGTGATTACCGGCATCAGCGGCTCAGGCAAAAGCTCGCTGGCCTTCGATACGATTTACGCTGAGGGCAGGCGAAAATATGTCGAATCGCTGAGCTCTTATGCTCGCCAGTTTCTTGAGCAGATGCAAAAGCCCGCAGTCGCCGAGATTACGGGTTTGCCTCCTACCATTGCGATTGAGCAGCGAAGCGCAGGCGGCAATCCGCGCTCAACCGTAGCCACCACGACGGAAATCTATGATTACTTCAGGCTGCTCTTTGCCCGGGTTGGTCAGCCTCACTGCTGGGTGTGCGGCAGGGAGATTGCCAGTCAGCACTCTTCGCAGATAGTGGATGCGATACTTGAGCGGCCACAAGGCACTAAGGTCCAGATTTGTGCACCGCTTGTCCGCGGCAGAAAAGGTGAGCACCGCGACGTTTTCGCGGCTATACAGCGCGAGGGTTTTGTTCGGGTTCGTGTTGATGGTGCCGTTTACGATGTCTCCCGGTTCATCCCTCGCTCCGCCGCAGCGATACGCGAAGGCGGGGCAACGCCGGTTTTGGACAAGAACAAAAAGCACGATATCGCGGCGGTTGTTGACAGACTTGTTATCCAGGGTGCGGTTCGTATACGACTGGCAGACTCAGTTGAGACGGCACTGAAACTGGCCAGTGGCGTCCTTTTGGTTTTAGTCCAGGAACCTGATGGGGTTGCAAAGAGTGGCAAGCACAAAACTCAAGGCGCAGCAGATGGCCAGTGGACAGAAGTTATTTACAGTGAAAAGTTTGCCTGTCCGCAGCATCCCCAGGCGTCGCTCGAGGAGTTGTCGCCCCGCCTTTTTAGCTTTAATAGTCCTTATGGTGCCTGCGCCGCTTGTGACGGCCTTGGGACGATTCTCGAATTTGACGCCGACCTGATTGTGCCTGATAAAAAGGTCTCACTTGAAAGCGGCGCTATTAGCGCATGGCGCAGGTGGGGCAAGAGGATGAATATCTTCTATAACAGGCTGATAAAAAGATTCTGTGCTAAATTCGGCATCAGCAAGTCAATCGCATTTGAGCGTATACCCGACGAGGTAAAAAGGATTCTGTTGTATGGTACGACGGATGCCAACGTACAGAAGTATGGCGTGTCGTTTGAGGGGGTGATTCCCAATCTCCTCTACCGCTGGGAGAATACGACCAGCGAATACGTTAAGGAGAGACTGCACAGTTTTCTTTCGGAGCAGCCTTGTCGCAGCTGCGAGGGCGCTCGGCTTCGGCCTGAGGCTGTGGCTGTAACCGTAGGAGACAAAAATATTCATCGGTTGACCTCTCTGAGTATCGAAGGTGCACAGAAGTTTTTCAGTGAATTGAGGCTTGATGGGGAAAAGACCATAATCGCCGAGCAGGTCTTGAGAGAAATAAAATCTCGGCTTCAGTTTATGGTCGATGTCGGGCTTGGTTATTTGACGCTGGACCGAAGAAGCAGCACTCTTTCGGGCGGTGAGGCTCAGCGAATTCGCCTGGCGACTCAGGTCGGCAGCGGCCTGGTGGGCGTCTGTTATGTGCTTGATGAGCCGACGATAGGTCTGCATAAGCGCGACAACAACCGGCTGCTTGGTATATTGCAGCGGCTTAGCCAGATAGGTAACACAGTTCTGGTGGTTGAGCATGATGAGGATATCATAAAAAGTGCGGACCATATTATTGATATAGGGCCGGCTGCCGGCGAGCACGGCGGCGAGGTTGTTGTCCAGGGCAGTTTCGAAGAAGTGGCTGCCTGTACGGCGTCCCTGACCGGCGAGTATATCAGTGGCAGAAGGCAAATAGCGATTCCGGCCCAAAGACGCAGGTACAGCCTCAGCAGATGTATCGAAGTCAAGGCCGCCGCCGAGAATAATCTTAAAAACATCGATGTAAAATTTCCGCTCGGGGTATTTATCTGCGTGACGGGTGTTTCAGGCTCTGGAAAAAGCAGCCTGGTGTCGCAGATTTTGTTGAGGGCGTTGAAGCGCCGTCTCTATGAGTCTCGCGAAAGGCCGGGAAAACATAAAACCATTCTTGGCGCTTCCCAGATTGATAAGGTTATCGAGATAGACCAGTCGCCGATTGGCAGAACGCCGAGAAGCAATCCGGCTACGTATACCGGCGCGTTTGATGAGATACGAAAGCTTTTTTCAATGACTCGCGAGGCAAAAATCCGCGGCTATAAGCCAGGAAGGTTTAGCTTTAACGTCAGAGGCGGTCGTTGTGAGGATTGCAAAGGACAGGGAACCAAAAAAATCGAAATGCATTTTTTGCCCGATGTTTACGTAACCTGCCAGAGCTGCAAAGGCACCAGATACAATCCTCAGACTCTTGAGGTCACTTACAAGGGCAAAAATATCGCCGATGTGCTTGATATGAGAATCGATGAGGCTCTTGTCTTCTTTGCTAATTTTCCGACGATACTGCGATTACTACGGACTCTTGCCGATGTCGGTTTGGGCTATATGACCTTGGGCCAGGCATCGACAACACTTTCAGGCGGTGAAGCACAACGGGTGAAACTTTCGGCGGAGCTGGGAAAAGCAACCACGGGTCGTACCTTGTATCTGCTTGATGAGCCTACGACAGGGCTGCACTTTGCTGATATTCAAAACCTCTTGAATGTATTGCAGCGATTATGCGATATGGGCAATACCGTTGTAGTTATAGAGCATAACCTTGACGTTGTTAAGGTGGCAGACTATATCATAGACCTCGGCCCTGAAGGTGGTGATGCCGGAGGCTGGGTGGTTGCTACAGGTGTGCCGGAGGAGATTGTAAAAAACAAACAAAGTTACACTGCAAAGTATTTGAAAGATAAACTACAAGCGCCTAAAGTGTAGAGCGTGAAGTGCCTAAAGTTACGATATATTTTTTAACTTTAGCTCACTTTAGGCACTTTAGCTCACTACTATGCGATATACGAGATACGAAATATGATTGTTCAGGCAATTAGATGGGTTGGTGGTGTTGATGGTTTTTTGGAGCTGATAGACCAACGGCGCCTGCCGGCTGAGTTTGTCAAGCTGCAGTGCAGGAATATTGAGCAGGTTTTTGAGGCGATACGGACACTTGCCGTGCGCGGCGCTCCGGCTATAGGCGTTGCCGCTGCTTACGGGCTTGTTTTGGGTATGCAGAAGTTGGCCGGTAATTTGGAGGAGGCAGTTTCTTGTCTGGAAAAGAACTGTGAGTATTTGGCACAGTCGCGACCGACGGGAGTGAATTTGTTCTGGGCGATGGACAGAGTTAAGCAAAAGGTGGCGGGTTTTGTCGCCGCTGAACCATCGGCGGATTTGTTGGCGCTGCGGAAAGTTGTCTTGGATGAATCGCACGCTATCTGTCAGGAAGATATTGATATGTGCCGTCGCATAGGCGAAAATGGTCAGAAGTTCATAAAGCAGGGGGCTGGTATCTTGACACATTGCAATGCCGGTGCTCTGGCGACGGCGGGACAGGGAACGGCTTTGTCAGTTATTTTTGAATCGCATAAAAGGGGCAGGAAATTTAAGGTTTATGTTGATGAGACTCGCCCGTTGTTGCAGGGTGCGAGGTTAACAACGTGGGAATTGAAACAGGCAGGTATCGATTGTTTTCTTATATGTGACAATGTGGCCGGCTGGCTGATGAAGCAGGGACAGATTAACGCCGTCATAACCGGCGCCGACCGTATCGCTGCCAATGGCGATGTGGCGAATAAGGTCGGCACTTATAGTTTAAGTGTTCTTGCGAAAAACAGCGGTATTCCTTTCTACGTTGCGGCGCCGTCGAGCACATTTGATTTGAGCATAAAAAGCGGAGCCCAAATTCCTATCGAGCAAAGGGCTGCCGAAGAGGTGACAAGATTTGCCGACACTCAAATTGCTCCTGATAGCGTCTGTGTATGTAATCCGGCTTTTGACGTCACAGATGCATCACTTATCACGGCCATAATTACGGAAAAGGGTGTAATCGAAAACCCGAGCGTCGAGAGTGTGTTCAGAGTCTTAAAGGGATAAACTTATGTCTGGAACAGATGCTGTCGAGCGAGTGGATGAAGAATCTCTGCTTCGTTGGCGCAGACGCAATTCGTACTATTATGGGTGGCTGGACAGGATTTACAGATTTGTTGTTCGGCCGAACTGCAGGGTCTTGCACGTTGGCTGCGAGTGCGGGGACCTTCTGGCGGCTGTCAAACCGAGTTACGGCGTTGGGGTTGATGAGAATGCCGCTGCCATAGAGCTCGCCAGAAGGCGATTTGCGAATTTGAAGTTTTACACCGCCGACCCCCATCAATTGGAACTTGATGAGAAATTTGATTATGTGTTAATCTGTAATTCCATCGGTCGTTGGCGAGACATTCAACAGGTTTTGGAGCGCATCCGTCCTTTGACCACCGAAGGCACGCGGATAGTGATAACTTACTACAATTATCTCTGGGAGGGTGTTTTGTGGCTGGGTGCGTTTTTGAGGATTCGTCGGCCTTATCCTTACCAGAATTGGCTGCCGCCGGAGGATATTGAGAATCTATTGAGCTTGGCCGGTTTTGATGTTATTCGCTCCAGCTCTTATATTATACTGCCGAAGCGTGTTCCGCCATTTACGACGCTGTGCAATTATTTTCTTTCTCTGCTGCCCGGGTTTCGCTTACTGAATATGGTAAGTCTCGTTGTTGCTCGTCCGACCGCCGCTGTTCAGCGCGACGAGGATTTATCTGTTTCCGTCATAGTGCCATGCAAAAATGAACGGGGTAATATTGAAGATGTGATAAAAAGGATACCGCAGATGGGACGCCAGACGGAGATAATCTTTGTCGACGGAAATAGTACGGACGGTACGCCCGAGGAAATAGAACGCCAAATCAGGGAGCATCCCGAGCGCAAAATTACTTTGATTCGCCAGGGCGACGGTGTGGGTAAAGGTGATGCTGTAAGAAAGGGCTTTGCTGCCGCCAAAGGAGAGGTGCTGGTTATCCAGGATGCGGATTTGACGGCGCCGCCTGAGGATTTGCCGAAGTTCTTCAGGGTGCTGCGCGACGGCAAAGGCGAGTTCATCAACGGCTCGCGGCTTGTTTATCCGATGGAAAAGCAGGCAATGCGGGTTTTGAATCTTTTGGGCAATAAGTTCTTCGGCTCGTTGTTTAGCTGGCTACTGGGGCAAAGGTTCAGAGACACCCTTTGTGGTACGAAGATGATTTCCAGGAAAAACTACGAGTTGATAGCGGCCAACCGTTCGTATTTTGGTGATTTTGACCCTTTTGGTGATTTTGACCTTATTTTCGGTGCGGTAAAACAAAATCTTAAGGTGGTTGAGGTGCCGGTAACTTACAGGGCGAGAATTTACGGTTCGACAAACATCAGTCGATTCAGGCACGGCTGGTTGCTGTTGAGGATGAGTTGGGTAGCATTTAAAAAAATCAAGTGGCTTGGAAAAACGCGTTAGACTAATGAATACGTCGAAAACGAGCACTTTATCTAAACTGAAGTTATTACCTTATCGTGAATATGCCGGCGTTGACCACAATGACCCGATTCGGTTTTACTTTTGGCCTGTTATCGGTAAGATGTTCCGCCGACGGATTGAGCTGTGCTTGGCTGAGTGCCGAGGGGGCGAGCGTGTTTTAGAAGTTGGCTTCGGCAGCGGTGTTACATTTCTGAATCTTCACGAAAATTACAAAGAAATCTATGGTTTGGACCTGAACGCAGCGGTTGAGGATGTCTCTGCTGTATTTAAGCCAAAACAAATTGAAACGCATCTGCAGAACGGCAGCGTGTTATCTATGCCGTATGAGGATGATTTTTTTGATACCGTTTTGCTGATAAGTATTCTTGAACATCTAAGGCCTTTTGAGCAAACCCAGGCCTTTCGGGAAATTCGCCGAGTTCTTAAGCCAGGAGGCCAAGCGATATACGGCGTGCCGATTGAGCGGCGTTTTATGGTATTGATGTTCCGTCTGTTGGGCTACAATATTCACGAGCACCATTTTTCCACGGAAAAGGATGTGTTCGATGCCGCCAACAGCGTTTTGGATAAGGTGCGCGTTGTTCAGATGAAGGCTGTCCCCTCTTTGTTCGGGCTGGTTTATGAGGTTGGGCATTTTGTCAAAAATGGCAAGGTGTAACGTGTTAGGCCGTTAAAACTGACTGACTTTAAACCACGAGGAGTTTTATGAGGCGATTGATTAATCGGTTGCCAATGACCCGAATCAGGATATTTTTGGGGCGAATACTTTACAGGATAGTGCATCTTGTATATTGGACCGATAGACGCGTTATTATCCGGAATGGAATTAAGTATGAAGTTGATTTATCGGAAGGTATGGATTTGTCGACGTTTTTATTCGGACAGTTTCAGAAGCACGTTTCTCACAATAAATACTTGCCTTTGCCGCAGGATGGGATTATTTTTGACATAGGCGCAAATTCGGGGATGATGAGTTTGCAATTCGCCAAGTTTGTGCCAGCGGGTAAAGTGTATTCGTTTGAACCCACTTTTTATGTCTTCTCTAAATTGAAAAGGAATATGGAGTTGAATCCGGAGCTTGCGAAACGGATAGTTGCTGTTCAAAGCTTCGTGTCTTCAAGTACATCACAGAAACCCGACATTAAAGCTTATGCAAGTTGGAAGGTTGGAGGGACGGTGGAAGGCGTCAGGCATCGGATACATGGGGGGGTGGGAAAGTCTGCCGAGGGGGGTGGCAGCGGTGTCCTTGGACGATTTTTGCGAGCAGGAAAAAATTGAAAGATTGGATTTTATCAAAATAGATACTGATGGACATGAACTTGAAGTTTTGAAGGGGGGGAAAAGTTATTGGCAGGTTCAACCCTCCTATAATTTTTGAGCTTGGTATATATGCAATGAACGAGAGAGGAATTGATTTTTCGGACTACTCGAGGTTCTTTGATTCCCTGGCTTATTCTTTGTTTAACAGTAGGAATTTTAGAAAAATAAACATACACAATTATCGTAAGTATGTTCCGTTAAATGGAGCTATTGATATTTTGGCGGTATCCGATTCCAGAAGTATAAAGAGGAAAATGCCCTTTGTCTAACAACGTATAAACGGAAAATGGTCTCTAATAAGTTACGGTTGGCAGGAGTATAATGGGCAGACCGAGGTCCAAGCAGTTTAAGAAAAAGGACGACCGGCAGAAATCGAAAAGCAGGTTTGTTTGTGGCGTAGAACAGCCGGATACAGAAGGGCTTGCCGGACGGGAAAGGTATTTTGAGTTTTTTGTAGTGGCAGTTTTTTTCGCCTTCGGTGCGTATCACTCGATTCTTTATTTCGGGCATAAGATTGTTCCCACTTCCGATTTCCCTGCTTTTGTCGGAATCGGTCATGAACTTTTATCCTTTAAAGTACCTTCAAGTTTCAAACAAGCGCCGGTTTATTGCTTGCTGCTGGCTTGTTTTTCTCATGTGGTTGGCGGACAGTATCCGGATTTGAGGGCGGGCTGGGCGTTGAATGCCATCCTGCACCCCTTTAGTCTGGTTTTGCTTTGGGCAGCAGCTAAAAGAGTCGTAGGCAAGTCTGCTCTGTGGTTTGCCGTAATTGCCATACTCAACCCGTGGGTAATGCGCATGCTTACCGACCCCATTGTGGAAACAACCCTGTTGTTTTTCATCTTGCTTACTTTCTATTTTATTTTTAAGCGGTCAAGCTGGAGTTATTTATTTGCTTCGATAACGACGGTGGTACGTTATGAAGGGGCGGCTTTGATTATGGCCGCCTTTGTTATGGATGTGATATACAGCACGAGCAGGCGAGAAAAGATTCGAGCTTTTGCGTATTCAGCTATGGCCTCTGTCCCTCTGGCTATTTGGCTGTTGGGTACTGCTTTAACGTGGTCATCGACATCAGGCAGTCATTATCTGAAGCTTTTCGGGCCGCAGTCTTATTACTCAAAGGCGTTAGGCACGCCATACGAGAGCAACGTTGGTTTTATACTTAATAGCAGAGTGCTGTGGCAGACCGGATTTTATCCTTTGTTAATGCCGTATCCAAACGCCAGTCAGGATTTTGTGGAAGTGTTTTGGGGAATGAGCAAGTTTATTGCAGCCGCAGGATTTTTCTTTGGCTCAATTTATGGATTGTGTAAACGCAGGTGGAATATATTGGCGATGTTGATATTTCTTGTGCCGTATTTTTGGGTTCACGCAAGATTGCCTGCTCCACTTATGAGATATCATGTGCCTATTTTCTGGATAGCTCTGTTGATATGCTGGTTTGGTTTGCAAAGTACCTGGCAGATTATAAACAAGAATCAGCGGGTTCCGGTGGCCGTTGTAACTGCCTTGCAGATATTGATTTTGGCTGTGGCAAGTATCTGGCTTTTCGGCCTGCTGCCGTACTTGCCTACAGTTTCGGCAATGAGCCCTAAGTCAGCCTCCGTGCCTTATGTAGCAGTTGGGTTAGCCGGCCTTCTTTTGGGTGTTCGGGCTTTTGTTTTTAGACCGAGATATCTTCTGCATAAGGTCGTAGTTTTGATGGTACTTGCTTTGGTTGTCGTCTCAAATCAGTTTGTGCTTGTTCGCACACTTGGTGACGGGCAGGCAGATAAGGAATTCGTGGATTTGGCACAGTGGTATTCTAAAAACGCCCAGCCAGGTGAAAAATTGGCGGTTTATATGGCTTGCGTGGTGCAAATGTTTGTGACGAAAAATGCTGAGTACATTGTTGGTCTTCCGAAAGCAGATAGCCCCTCAAAATTGGTTGAGGCCTGTTATAAAGAAAACATTACTTACGTTGTGTGGGCTGCGAGGGAAGGGTTGAGTAAAGACCATCCGGACTATCGCGACTTAGGCTTGGATAAGAACATAGCTTTATTAGAAAAGCCCAGAAGTATAGGGCCTTACGAATTTATTACCCAGGTAGGCTCCAATCGTGGCTATGTTAATGTCTTCCGTTTGCATAAACCCCCTGCTGGTAGCAAACAACGACCTCCTGCTGAATGACCAGCTGTTTCCCGCTCGGTTTACTTGTAGTGAGCCTGCCTGCCCTGCGTAGTCCCTTAGGGACGAAGGAGGGTCGAACCTAAACCCCCTGCAGGTGGAGAGCAGCAGCCTTCGCCTAAATGCCCCGTTGTTTTCTGCTCGGCTTAATCCGCCGGAGGCAGCCTAATCTACAGCTACGACCTCTTTTACTTCCGGCACTTGTTCTTTGAGCAGTCGTTCGATGCCCTGTTTGAGTGTCATTTGAGCGCCGGGACAGCCGCTGCAGGCCCCGCGGAGCCTCACTTTTACCGTATTATCTTTACCTGTACCGACCAGTTCCACGTCTCCGCCGTGGCTTTGCAGATTTGGCCTTATTGAGTCGATTATCGTTTTAACCTGTTGCTCGAAGGTCTGTTCGGTTTTGCCTTCACCGCAGCCGCATTTTTCGCACATAAAATTCTCCCGCTTTCGGTTAAAGGGTTAGTTACCAAGCGCCTCCGCCGAAGCGGTTATGTCGCTCACGCGAAGGCGGATTACCATTCACCATTCACTAATTATACTAACAATTTCCACCCTATGTTCAAATAATAAATTGATTCCGTCCTTCGCTACCCCTCGTAGCGCAGCGAAGACCCCAGAACGTCTTTATCTGGGGTCCAAATCAAAAATCGCAAACCGTAAATTGATTCGCGTTCCTGCCTGCGGTTTACCCGCCGCTTGTACGTCTGTGGCGTATAGGCGCGGTTCGGAATCTATTTTTATTACCTCGGTAGAAGCAAAACTTTCTAACCGGGGTGGTCTCTGCCAGCACCAGCCTTGAGCTTGCTTGCCCTGAGCACAGTCGAAGGGCTTGGGTGGGCTCTACAGCTATTTTTAACATGTCGATTAATGCTCTAAATCGTTGATTTTCCTCAACCTTTTCATTTCCTAATGCGATTCGTTCCCGATATAATATCTGGGTGGCGTGATGGCACAGAATACCAAAATAGAATGGACGGAATCAACTTGGAACCCTTGTACCGGTTGCTCGAAGATTAGCGCTGGGTGTAGGAATTGCTACGCAGAACGTATGGCATTACGTTTACAGGCTGCGGGCAGTCCAAATTACATAAATGGCTTCAGGGTTACGCTACACGAACATACCCTTAAGCAGCCATTGCGGTGGAGACAACCCCGGACGATATTTGTCAATTCTATGAGCGATCTTTTTCATAAGGATGTGCCCATAGAGTTCATTTTCAAGGTCTTTGATGTGATGCATCAAGCCTCTCACCATCGCTTCCAGATTCTCACTAAACGTTCATCTCGACTTGCGCAGATTAGTCCCGCCTTGCATTGGACTGGTAATGTCTGGATGGGTGTCACAGTCGAGAATGCTGACTATCTTTCGCGCATCGACGATCTTAAAAAAATCGATGCGTCTGTTAAGTTTATATCATGCGAGCCCCTCCTTGGCCCAATCCCGCATTTGGTCCTCGAAGGCATCGACTGGGTAATTGTTGGCGGAGAGTCCGGCCCAGGCGCAAGACCAATGAACCCAAAGTGGGCTATTGACATCCGCGACCAGTGCATTGCTGCTGGCGTGCCTTTCTTCTTTAAGCAATGGGGTGGTGTAAACAAGAAAAAAAATGGTCGCTCCTTAGGCGGCAGAATATGGGATGATATGCCAGAAAGAGTTTTGTTGAGTTCTCAGGGGGAAATTTCCATTGGACAATACACTTGATTTCTTCAAACAAAAAAGGCCATGGTCAAAATATAAAGATTTAATCCTGGATTACTATCTTCAGCCTTACTTGCACAAAGTGGCAAAGCTTCGAAAGCCAATACTTGTCGTGGACTGCTTTGCCGGGCCAGGAAAATTCGATGATGGTGAAGCTGGTAGCCCTATAATCATTTCCAAACATTTGCAGGCGTTACATGAAAAGGGCATCAAAGTAATAGGCTACTTTGTTGAGAAAAATCCTGAACTATACGAACGACTGAATGTAAATACCAGCGGGTTCTCCTTCCCTGTTTTTACAAAAAAAGGAGACTTCAGAAACTACGTTGAAGAAATTGGTGAGTTTTCTAAAACGCACACAGTTTTTGTGTACCTCGATCCAATTAAACCAAGCCATTTAATCTTTAATGTTTTAGAGAGCGTTTATAACAACCTTACGCAGGGTCAAAGTGTCGAAACACTAATAAATTTTCTTAGTATTGGGTTCTTAAGGGCCGTTAGAAGTCTTGGAGACAATATTGCAGAAAGTGGCGTTCCTAAAAATAACCCCGCACTTGTAAAAAAATGGGATGATATTGCTGGAGGTACATATTGGCATGATATTGTATTTCCCACAACCTTTAAACCTCACAACTTAGCTGATTATGATAGACTTGCCGAGGGATACAGAGAACAACTAAGCCGATGGTTTACATGGAGATTGTCTTATCCTGTACGTGAGAAATATAATCAACAACCGAAATATCATTTAATATTTGGCTCACGCCACCCGGATGCTATAGAACTAATGAATAGCGGAATGGTAAAAGCTCGGCGAGAATTCGTAGGCTCTCGGTTCATTAAAGGACATTTATTTGCAAATCAACCAAAAGAAGAAGTAATAAGGCCCGAAGAAATAATTAAATTGATCATTCAAATATCTAAGAAGGTTGGCAAAGAAACATGGAAAATGCTCAGAGTGCACTCTACAATTACCGAGCCTTGTATGTACAATCCGTCTGAGCTAAATCAAGCAATAAAGATGGCTATCAAAAAGGGGGACTTAAAAAGTAACTGCTCGGGGGATAAAATAGAAGAGGATGCCTTAGTGTGGTCTATATAGTTTATTAACTTATTTAACTAATTTCTCTATGAACTACGAACTAAAAAGTTTCTGTGAACTCTGCCTGTCCGACGACTTGTCCGGCGACCTGTCCGCCGAAGCCTTGGCGAAGGCGGAAGCGCAAGCGAAGTCGGATGTTCTCTGTGGCTAAACTTTCTGCGTAATCCGCGTAATCCATGGTTAGTGAAAAATCAATCAAATGCGCGAGGGGGTACTTCAATCACTGCTCAAAACAGGTTCAAAACGGTGCAATTTTTGTCATTTTTTGTCATTTTTTGTTAATTTTTGTTAATTTTTGTAAATTTTTCTCACTTTTTTCGCTCGACTTGCGCGGTTGATGCGAACTTTTCGCTATTTCGCACGCGCGTTTGGTGCGAAAACGTGTTCGATTTTGTTCGTTTCACAATTTCCCCATTTTTCTTCACCCGACTTGTGCGTTTGACTTGTGCTGCGTAGCCCCGATTTATTAGGGCGAAGTAGCATGCGAAAATAGCCGAAAATATTGAAAGGTATTGACACAGCGAATTGTTTGTGTATAATACTGTTGTATTTGCGTGAAAACACACAAATACGACCCTGAGACGCCCCTAATGGGGTGGTTACGGGATTATAGCAGGGCTTAGACCTTCGGGTAGTCCGGCCGGTTTTCTGGCGAAAATCGGCAGGCTTCTCGGAACGGCCCGGCGAAACTGTAGTTGACCGGAATAACGATATAAAACGTTTATCAGGAAAGGCTTACAAAATGAGTCCCCCATCACATTCTTCGGCTGATTCAGCCGGCAAATCCTCTATAAAAATAGGCGCCCAGATAGTTGTTGATACCCTGATTGAACAGGGTGTCGATACGATGTTCGGCTATCCCGGCGGTGTTGTATTGCCTTTATTTGACAGGTTTTACGATGCGCCGATTAATTTTATTGTTCCGCGTCACGAGCAGGGCGGCTGCCATATGGCTGACGGTTACGCCCGCGCCAGCGGCAGAGTGGGCGTTATTGTTGCAACCAGCGGCCCCGGCGCGTGCAATTTGGTTACTGGTCTTGCTACCGCGATGATGGATTCAGTGCCGATAGTTGCGATTACCGGCCAGGTACGCACAGAGCTTATCGGCAACGATGCTTTTCAGGAGGCGGACACTACCGGAATTACCCGGCCTGTTACAAAGCATAACTGTATCGTCAAGGATGTTAAGGAGTTAGCGAAGACCATTCGGGAGGCGTTTTATATTGCTTCGACAGGTCGGCCGGGACCGGTGCTGGTAGATATACCAGTTGATGTTTCAGTTGCCGAGTGCGGCTCAGCAGGCCCGGCCAAAGTAGAGCTGCGGGGTTATCGGATACAGACAAAGGGCAACGCCAGGCAAATATCATTGGCGGCCAAGGCGATAAATAAATCACAGCAGCCGGTGCTTTATGTCGGCGGCGGAGTTATTATCGCAAACGCCAGCGAAGAATTAAGAACTTTGGCTGAGAAGGCGCATCTGCCTGTGACAATGACACTTCTGGGATTGGGCAGTTACGACCAGAGCAGAGCGGAATCGCTGGATATGCTCGGGATGCACGGCACGGCTTACGCCAATTATGCGGTACAGGAGTGCGATTTGTTAATCGCTGTAGGCGCTCGCTTTGACGACAGAATTACGGGAAAGGTCAAGGCGTTTGCTCCGAATGCTAAAATCATTCATATTGATATCGACCCAACGAGTATAGCAAAGAACGTTCGCGCCGATATTCCTGTTGTAGGGGACGCAAAGCTTGTCCTGGCTGAGCTGATTAAAGAAGTTGAGCATCACGAGAGAAAGCCGTGGTTTGGGAAGATTGCTGACTGGAAGAAGAAGTTTCCGCTTCGCTACGATAATAACACTTCTGCAATTAAGCCGCAATATGTTATCGAAGAGCTTTGCAAGCAGACTGATGGTAAGGCGATTGTAACCACCGGCGTGGGGCAAAATCAGATGTGGACTGCTCAGTTTTATCGCTTCAGCAGGCCCAGGCAGCTTATAAGCTCCGGCGGACTCGGAACAATGGGATATGGTCTGCCCGCTGCCATCGGTGCCCAGTTAGCCAGGCCGGACCAGACTGTTATCGATATTGACGGCGACCATAGTTTCAATATGACAATGACAGAACTTGCCACGGCGGTCGAGCATAAGCTGCCGATAAAGGTCTGTATCTTAAACAATGGATATATGGGAATGGTTCGGCAGTGGCAGGAGCTTTTCTATCATAAGCGGTATTCCAAGAGCCATCTGGCCAACCCCGATTACGCAAAGGTGGCTGAGGCGCTCGGCGCAGTCGGGATTACCGTCGAAAAGAAGGTTGATGTTCCCAAGGCGATTAAAAAGATGCTCAGCCAGAAGCAGCCCTGCGTTGTTGACTTCAAAGTCGAAAGAGAAGAAAATGTTTGGCCGATGGTCCCAGCAGGTAAAAGTCTCAACGAGATGGATGGGCTTGATATATTTGAAAGTATGGCATAGAAGAAAGTTAAAAATTAAAGTGCAAAGTGCAAAATTGAGGAGTCGCTTCGCGACGATTGTTATAAAAGGGCAGGAGTTATGAAGCATATAATAAGTGCACTGGTTGAGAATAAGCCGGGCGTTTTGGCGCATGTTGCCGGGATGTTTGCTGCGAGAGCGTTTAATATAGATTCGCTTGCTGTCGGGCGAACCGAGGACCCTGAATTGAGCCGAATGACAATTGTGGTTGTCGGTGATGATAAGGTTGTTGAGCAGGTACGCAAACAATTAGCCAAAATTATTCCGGTTGTCAAGGTTCAGGATTTTGTCGGTCAGCCGGTAGTGGCTCGTGATTTGATGCTCATAAGTATCGCGGCGCCGCCGGCCAAGCGGCCTGAGATACTGTCACTGATAGAGATGTTTAAGGGTAAGGTAGTAGACATCGGCCAAAAGTTCATTATGGTGGAGGTTAGTGGGCCTGAAGAGAAGATTGAGGCCTTTATCAACATTTGCAAACCATACGGCATCAAAAACGTGGCTCGAACGGGGACAATTGCAATGCGCCGACAGGCAGATGCTGAGACATAGAACCTGAGAGAATCCGACGTTCTAAGACAGCGATACGTAAGCAACACATCTATAAATAGCTTGCCAGCCAAGCGACTCCTAATATAATTATGGACGTGCGTTTTTTGTTGCGAAGGTGCAATGAGAGAACCGTGTTTACGCCGCAGGCGTACAAGTTAGAATATGAGGAGAGTCAAAATTATGGCATTAAAGATTTATTACGAAAAGGATGCACCGATAGGTGCTTTGAAGGGCAAGAAGGTGGCAGTTATCGGCTACGGCAGTCAGGGCCATGCGCACAGTTTAAATCTGCGGGACAGCGGCATCGAGGTTGCGGTGGCGGAACTTAAGGGGACGGACAATTTCAAACTTGCGATTAAGCACGGCTTTACACCGGGTGATATAAAGACCGCTATGACGGATGCGGCACTGATTATTGTAACGGTGCCGGACGAGATGCAGGCAAAGGTTTACAAGGAACAGATTGAGCCAAATCTGGTCGCCGGGCAGACACTTGGTTTCTGTCACGGTTTTAATATTCACTTTAAATACATTGTGCCGCCTAAGGATGTTAACGTTGTGATGATTGCTCCGAAAGGGCCGGGGCATCTGGTTCGCAGTGAGTTTGAAAAAGGCGGCGGAGTGCCGTGCCTGGTGGCTATCCAGCAGGACGCGACCGGTGGTGCCAAACAGATTGCGCTGGCCTGGGCGAGGGGTATCGGCGGAGCCCGCGCGGGCGTTATCGAGACAACCTACAAAGAGGAAACCGAGACTGACCTGTTCGGCGAGCAGTGCGTTCTCTGCGGCGGTTTGACGTCACTTATTAAAGCCGGGTTCGAAACGCTGGTCGAAGCGGGATATCAGCCTGAGATAGCTTACTTCGAATGTATGCACGAGGTAAAGCTAATCGTTGACCTTATGTATCAAGGGGGGCTGAGCTATATGAGATACAGCATATCCAACACCGCTGAGTACGGCGACCTGACACGCGGGCCGAGAATTATCACCGAACAAACCAGGGCTGAGATGAAAAGGATACTATCTGAGATTACCTCAGGCGCATTTGCAAAGGAATGGATAGACGAATACAAAGGTGGCTTGAAAAGATTTAATGCGCTGTACAAAAAGGACTATGACAGTCAACTGGAACAGGTCGGAAGGAAACTGCGTAAGATGATGAAGTGGATTGGTGCGAAGGAGGTATAGCATGAAGATATTTATAGTTTCGTTTTTGAGGTAGGAATGACTGCGAAAGTAACGAAATCGAAAATCAGGGATTTTGCCTTTAATCTTTTGCTTTTTGCCCTTGTCTGCGGTTTGTGTGGGTGCGTGGTGCGTGATACCGCGGTGTTTCTTACGCCTGAATGGCCGCCGTACGATGACGAGGTCGGCAGGGTTTACTATCAGACGAAGCTTAAGGAAAGCACGTCTGCTGATGTTCTGTCGCAGATTCATATTCCTAAGCAGGAGTTGCTTAGCCAAAGCAAGAGCGTTGTTGCTTCGTACGGGCAGAAGAAAAAAGGATACAAAAGGTGGTTCAAGATGGTTGCTTTCGATGAGGACCAGCTTACGGCACAGCGGAAGTATTTGTTTATTGAGGATGAAAGGCCAAAAGTTTTGTTTGTTGAGCCGTGGGAAGCACTTGCGTTTGACTGCGAACAGGTATTAACGCCAGAGGTACTTGGTAAGCCATACGCAAATGAGAACGCACGTCGCATTGAGATATTAAGGTGGATGCTGAAGAGTTTCCGGAAGGATGTGGATGAGGTCAGCGAAGATAATAAAGAGCTTGAGGTCTGCGGGGCGCTTGTCAATCAGGCAATAGAGACGGTTTTGGTCAAGCTGGATTCTGTACCTGCGCAGGCGATAAGGCTGAATGAGAAACGAGGGATTAAGTTTGAGCATATTAATTTTGACAAGGGCAGGATACAAATGGTTATCAAGGACGATATTGCCACTGTCAAAATCAGGTTGGGCTCAAGTGTAAAGAAACTGGTCGGTAGGGAGATGTAGGTAAAATTGCCGCCGGACTGTACCGTGTTAATTAAAAGAGAAAAGAGCGGGTCCGTAAGCCGAGTTTTGTTTTAGCGGTCATTTATCTAAGGCCGGCTGTTGCCAGCCGGCTCAAGCGACCTACCCGCCGGTATTGTCCGGGCCAGACGCCGGCATATTTGGTCTTGCAGGCGGTGGGGTTTGCCCTGCCGGTGCCGTTACCGGCACCGCGGTGCGCTCTTACCGCACCATTTCACCTTTACCCCGCACCTACTTTGAGAAATCTGTTTGTAACACGGCCATCTTGGCCGTGTCTTCACGGGCTGGAAGCCCGTGCCACGTTTCTCAAAGTAGGTGCGGGGCTGTGTATTTTCTGTGGCACTATCCCGCGGGTTACCCCGGGTGGCCGTTAGCCACCACCGTGCCCTTTCCTGCTCGGACTTTCCTCCCCCGCCGTTTTGCTTCGCAAAAGCGAAGCAGCGGGGGCGACCGCCCGACCCACTCTTTTCAATAGACTATTATAACAAAAGTTTGTTTATTTTCCAGCTTTTCAGCGAGTGATTTCGATGTGTTTTTTGAAGTTTTTGTCGTCGGTTTGAGGGAAATCGCTTCTGAAATGTACCCCCCTGCTTTCCCTGCGTTGGTGAGCGGCCTGAGCCACAAATAGAGAGGTAGTGAGCATATTCTGGCATTCCCAGCCCTGGGGCGAGTCGAAGACCTTGTCCATTACATAGCGCTGCCAGAATTTGATAATCTCCTGAGCTTCTTTGAGGGGCTGTTCTTTTCTTGTAATTCCGACATTTCGCCACATAAGGGCCCGCAGCGAATTTCCAATGTCGGCGGTGTCCAAACGGGTACGGTCTGAATGCGGGATTTGATATTTTATGGGTGGATGCCTGATATGAGAGGTATCTGCACCTGAGCTCTGTGAGGCGAATCGGCCGGCCAGTTTGCCGAACACCAATCCCTCAAGCAGGGCGTTGCTGCCGAGCCGATTTGCGCCGTGCAGGCCGGTTGCAGCCACCTCACCACAGGCATAAAGATTCTCAACACTTGTTTTGGCTGAGTTATTGGTTTTCACGCCGCCAATCATATAGTGAGCGCTGGGTCGGACAGGTATCAAATCGCGGCTTATATCTATATCGAAGCTTTCGCACAATTCGCTGATGTAAGGAAATCTTTTTGCGAAATATTTTTTGTCGAATTTGCGGACATCCAGATAGACGTGCGTAGAATTGGTCTTGAGCATCTGTGTTAGTATTGCCCGACTGACAACGTCGCGAGGTGCAAGTTCCGCGTCCGGGTTGTAGTCTTTCATAAAGACCTTACCTTTGGTGTCTCTTAGGACGGCACCTTCGCCGCGGAGAGCCTCGGTAATCAAGGCCCGCGATGCGCCCGCCACGTAAAGAGTGGTGGGATGGAACTGCACAAACTCCAAGTCAGCCAGTACGGCCCCTGCCCTGTAAGCCATAGCGATTCCGTCGCCGGTGGCGACATCCGGATTGGTAGTTTCCCGATAGAGCTTTCCTGCGCCGCCGGTCGCAAGAATAGTGTTTGCTGCCCAGATTATTTGTGGGCCGCGATTGTCGTGACCTACTATTCCTATGCAGCTATTTTCATCGTTGGTGAGCAAGTCGATGGTGTAGAAGTTTTCTATTATTCTTATGTTAGGTTTTAGACGTACTTTTTTGATGAGGGTTTCGGCGATGATTCTGCCGGTTTCGTCGCCGTGAGCGTGGGCGACACGAGCGTGCGTATGGCCACCTTCAATAGTGGTGGCAATACAGCCGTCAACGAGGTCAAAATCGGTGCCCCACTCAAGCAGCTGTTCGATGAGCTGTGGACCCTGGCGAACGACGAGGTCAACGATGCTTTCATCGTTTATGCCACAGCCGGCGTTAAGCGTATCGGCCTTGTGTGATTCGAATGAGTCAGTTTTGTCCAGGACAGCGGCGACTCCGCCCTGAGCCTTCCAGGTGTTACTATCCTGCAGGCTGGATTTGCAGACGATGGTAACATTGCAGTGCTCGGCGGCTTCGATGGCTGCGCGGAGGCCCGCAATGCCAGCTCCAATGACCAGACAGTCGGTAAAGAGCTGGTGGGTCGACATAGAGTCAATGTTCACAAGGTATCGCCTGAAGTCCGGACGGTCTGTCATAGAAGCTCCATATTGGTTAAATGGTAATTGGTTAAATAGTAACCAGTTACCATTCACCAGTTACCATGACAATTATGATACCGAAACGCGTTGTTTTTTGGAAGCGGCTTTTTTCACTGCAAAATTGAGTTGCAAAACAGGGGTTGAAAAGCGATTATTACAGCTATGCACAGCCAGAAGGCGGAGAATGGTTCGACTTCGCTCACCATCCTGAGCGACTGCAAGGAGTCAAATGGATAGATTTGCGGAGGCTCGGCGGAGGATGGTCAAGAATGACCTGCAGGGGCGGGATATAACCGACCCTGATGTGCTAAGAGTGATGGCTGAGATTCCACGAGAGCTGTTTGTCCCTGAGGCGTACCGGACGCAGGCATACTCGGATGGGCCGCTGCCTATCGGAATGGGACAGACCATTTCTCAACCTTACATCGTGGCACTGATGACGCAGGAGCTAAAGGTCAATCGTGATTGTGAGGTTCTGGAGGTTGGGACGGGCAGTGGTTATCAGGCTGCGGTGTTGAGCGAGCTGGTCAAAAAGGTTTATACGATAGAGAGAATAAGTTCGCTGTCCGAATCGGCTCAGTCGGTTTTAAGGGGGAGTGGCATTACAAATGTGGAGTTTTGCGTGGGAGACGGCAGTTGCGGCTGGCCCGGAGATAAGGTTTTTGACAGGATTATCGTTACCGCGTCTGTTCCGAGTATCCCAAAACTACTTGTAAAGCAGCTTGTCGAGGGCGGGCGAATAGTGGCGCCGGTAGGCTCGTTGGGGGTGCAGAGGCTGGTGGTCTGTGAAAAGAAGGCGGGCAGGATTGCTGAAAGTGTGATTTGCGACGTTCGCTTTGTTAGACTGTTAGGTGAATACGGTTTTGAGGAGCCGTTTTAATTCGTCGCTCGTCGCACGGGCCACGGGTCACGAGAGACGAGAAACGAACTAATATGACTCAATTCGTAGGCACAAAATTACAGGGTAGTCTGAGTTTGTCGATGCCGGTGCAATTCTTAAAAGGAGTCGGGCCGGTGAGGGGGAAGGCCTTTGCGCAGTTGGGAGTTGAGACAGTTGGGGATTTGTTGGAGTACTTTCCGCGGGATTGGGTTTTTACGCCGGATGTTGTAAAGATAAATCAGATGCGGCAAGGCCAGCCTGCCACCGTCATCGGCTTGATTGAGTCAACGGATTACGCGAGCTACCGTCGAATTCCGATTTTCGAGGCTGAGATTACTGATGATACAGGGATGTGCAGAATGATTTGGTTCCATGGAGGATTCCTTCGCAATCAGTTGAAAGTGGGCCATGCGATAATGGTTTCGGGCAAGGTTTCCCTGTATAAGCATCATCTGCAGATGACCAATCCGAAGTTTATGGTTGTTGATGAGAAAATCGCTGAAGCAGATGAGTATTTCGGAGGCGGGGTGTATCCTGCATCTGCGGAACTGAGCAGCAGGCAAATCAAGAGAATAATAAGGCCTGTGCTTGGCAGTTTGGAGAGAATCGTGAGTGAGCTCTATGACCGAAATTTTCTCAGAGAAACAGAGCTTGTCAGCAGGAGAGACGCTTTTGTCTGGATACATCGGCCTCCGGACGAAAAGCGATTGGCTCAGGCGAAGCGCAGATTAAAGTACGACGAACTTTTTTTGATGCAGTTGGGGCTGGCACTTCGGCGTTTCAGATGCAAGCATTTCTCGGCGGCGGTGCCGATGATTTGCGATGAAAGGATAGACCGGCGGATCAGAAAGCGATTTCCTTTTTTGCTTACGCAGGACCAGAATACCGTAATAGCTGAGATTGCTGCTGATATGAGCACAATTTCGCCGATGAACCGGCTTCTGCAGGGGGATGTGGGTTCAGGCAAGACTGTGGTGGCGCTTTATGCCGCACTGTTAGCGGTTGCCAATAAGACGCAGGCGGTGATTATGACTCCAACGGAGATTCTGGCGGGTCAGCATTTTATAAGTATCGAAAGATACCTGAAGAACAGCAGGGTCAAAAGGGTTTTGATAATGGGCGGGTTGGCCGGCAAAAAGAGGTCGCAGCTTTTAAGGCAGATAGCAACAGGCCAGATTGATATTGTCGTTGGTACGGTAGCGCTTTTGCAGGAAGATATAGAGTTTAAAAAACTTGGGTTGGTGGTAATTGATGAGCAGCATAAGTTCGGAGTTCATCAGCGGGCACAATTGCGAAAAGACGCTGCTGTCCATTGTCTTGTTATGACGGCTACGCCCATACCACGGACACTGGCGATGACCGCATTCGGCGATTTGGATGTTTCTATTATAAAGCATTGTCCGCCGGGAAGAGGGAGTGTTATTACCCGATGGGTCGACCCCGGTAATCGGCAAAAGGCATTTGAATTTATTCGTGAGCGCCTCAAGGCCAAAAGGCAGGCGTATTTTGTCTATCCGCGGATTGCGAGCCCCGAACCGTACTGGTTCAGGGTGAGCACCGAGCAGGCCAGTGAACCACGTGGGGTTCACGGCCGCAAACCCAACGTGGTTGCGGACAGTGATATCCGAAACAACATCGGGCTCCAGATGTCCGGTAACGACTCCGGAGTTGTCAGAGCTGCGACCGATGAATGGGGGTATCTTTTGAGGGAAGTTTTTCCGGAATTTACGGTTGGGCTGCTGCATGGGCAGATGCCCTCGGCAAAAAAGCAGCAAATTATGTCAGAATTCCGACGAGGGAAAATAAATGTGCTCGTCTCTACCGTGGTGATAGAGGTAGGTGTGGACGTGCCGAATGCAACAATAATGGTTATAGAAGGTGCGGATAGGTTTGGCTTGGCGCAATTGCACCAGTTGCGTGGGCGGATAGGGAGAGGCGAAGCTAAGTCGTATTGCCTTTTGTTTGCGGAGGCCGATAGTGAGACAGCGAAGAACAGGCTCGAGATAATGACCCGTAGTAATGACGGTTTTGAGATAGCGGAATGTGATTTACGGCTTCGCGGGCCGGGTGAATTATTCAGCACAAGGCAGCACGGTCTGCCGGATTTGAAAATCGCAAATATCATTGACGATTATGAGCTGCTGGTTATGGCAAGGAGACGCGCATTCGATATGGTCAGTGATGACCCGATGTTGACAAAGGTTGAACGCAAAAGTATTCGACAGGCATTGATAGCTAAATTCGGCGACTCACTGGGTTTGGCAGATGTGGCGTAGAAATTGCTGATTTTCAATTTACGATTTACAATTTTAAGATTACAATAGTTTCTAAAATCGTTTTAGTTTATTCCGATGGCAAAAAATTTGGGATTTATAGAGAGGCCAGAATGTATGTGATAATAGTAGGATGCGGCAGGGTTGGCTCGGAGTTAGCCAAACTATTGGCCGGTGAAGGTCACAATGTTGTGATTATTGATAAGAACTCTGTCTCTTTCGAACGTCTGGGGGGCACATTTAACGGCCTGACTGTGGTGGGTAACGGCTTTGACTTGAGTTTATTAAAGCAGACAGGCATTGAAAAAGCAGATGCTTTCTGTGCGGTAACCAATGGAGACAACACTAATCTGGTTTCGGCACAAGTAGCAAAAAGAATCTTTAATGTGCCCAAGGTTATTGCCCGTATTTACGACCCAAGCCGTGCACATATCTACTCTGCTTTGGGTTTGGATATTATCAGCGGGACCATACTTTTTGCCGCCATGCTTAGAGACAAGATTATTGAAAGCCGTTTTTCAAGCTATCTGATTGAGACAAAGGAGCTGGGAATCATTGAAATCGAGGCGAAGAACGATTTGGTCGGCAAAACCGTTCAGCAGATAAATGTCCCCGGCGAATTCCTGGTAACAGCAATAAGAAGATTGGAAGGCGTGTTTATCCCTGGTCCCGAAACTGTTTTAAAAGGCAAGGATACATTGATGGCTGTGGTGAAGGTGGCGAGCTTAAAGAAGATGAAGGACAAATTCGGTTTATAAGATTTTGAGGTAGGATATGTATATTGTAATTGTGGGAGCGGGTAAAGTGGGTTATTTTTTAGCCAAACGTCTCTGTCAGGGCAAACATAGCGTCAGTATTGTTGAGAAAGATAAAACTACCTGCGAGGAGATAGCCAAGGAATTGGATGTCATGGTAATTAGAGGAGACGGTTGTGACCCCCGGATTTTAGAAGATGCCATCGCAGCCAGAGCAGATGTGGTAGCTGCAGTTACAGGAGATGACGAAGACAACATCATTATTTGTCAATTGGCCAAGGAACGCTTTCGTGTAGCGCGCACAGTAGGCCGGGTGAATAATCCGTATAATGAACATACCTTCTCCGAACTGGGGGTGGACATCCCCATGAATTCCACTGAAGTCATCGCCAAGATTATCGAGGAAGAGGTTTCCTTTTCAGATTTTGTTTCTCTTTTGAGTTTTAAACGGGGGAAGCTGGCGATTGTGCGCGTAGATTTACCCAAGGATTCGCCTGTGATAAATAAGCAGGTGAAGGACATCCAATGGCCGGAAAACTCCGTATTGCTTTCCGTTGTAAGACAGGATGACGTTATTGTTCCCAGAGGAGATACTATCCTAAAGGCCGGCGATGATGTAATCGCGCTTACTATGGTCGGCAATGAGTCGCAACTGTCAAATTTATTAGCTGGTAAATTATGAAGATAAAATCCTTCTATAATGCTGTCTTAGGCATTGCCACGGAAGTTCTCTGGATTATGGCAATAATATTGGCGGCATTTTTGATTTGCGTTGCAGCATATTTTTTAAAACTATGATTCTTAAGCCCCAACTACAAGACCTCAAGAATATAGGGTATTACTCAGGCAGGATTATTGTAGGCATAAGCATGACAATGCTTGTGCCTGTGGTTGTTGGCCTGCTGTTCGCGGAGATAAATCCTGCCCTGGACTTTTTGATAGCCGCGGAGATTGCCTTGCTTATCGGCCTGATTTTGACCAAATTATGCTTTACAAAAAAAGACCTGAACTGGATGCAGGGGATGATTGTGGTTTCGCTTTCCTGGCTGGCAGCGATGCTGGTGGCAGCAATACCCTTATACCTAAGCGGACACTGGGGCTGCTATTTGGATGCCTGTTTTGAGACAATGTCTGGGTTTGCAACAACAGGCCTGACGCTTGCGCAGGACCTCGACCACCTCTCTTACGCACATAACCTGTGGCGGCATTTAATTATGTTCATTGGCGGCCAGGGAATCGTCGTTGTTGCGGTTTCTTTTTTTATGAAAGGATTCTCCGGAGCGTTTAAGATGTACGTGGGTGAGGCACGCGATGAAAGAGTGTTACCCAACGTAATTCATACCTCCCGCTTTATCTGGTTAGTGAGTATTGTCTATCTAATTTTAAGTACGCTGGTGTTGGGAACGCTGGGCATTGCTAATGGAATGAAACCAGTCAATGCATTTTTCCACGGCGCATGTATCTTTATGGCGGCCTTTGATACCGGGGGTTTTACTCCCCAATCACAGAACATACTCTACTACCATAGTCTGGCTTTCGAGGTTATCACCATTGTTATTATGCTCTTAGGGGCGATGAATTTTAACTTACATTACCGTATTTGGACAGGAGACCGCCGGGA
>Ga0315293_10000795_pt1 | contig 29795 bp, 31 predicted proteins | sample YL17G13_20_MG_FD_203071 | JGI IMG/M metagenome (GOLD analysis project Ga0315293, IMG submission 203071) | Sediment microbial communities from Yellowstone Lake, YNP, Wyoming, USA - YL17G13_20 | ecosystem: Environmental > Aquatic > Freshwater > Lake > Sediment | place: USA: Wyoming | collected... | reverse complement strand
CCTCGGGCGTGATCGTGGCCCCCAGCGGCTGGATGCTCCCGGGCGAGAGCTTCCTGGCGCTGCGAGGGTTGACCGGCGGCACGATGCCTCCTCCGTCGAACGGCACGCGCGAGTATAGGGCCTGGCGCTACAATACGGGCGGAGGCGAAACCATGCTGGCACTCCTGCTCGTCCTTGCAGCAGCGGCACCTGCCGAGGCCGTACCTTTGTGCGTTGTCCCTGACGGGAGCCGGCTGGTCCTCGAGTTGGTCCTGTCCGACAAGGAGAAGGCAACCGGGCTCATGTACCGGGACAAGCTCGCGGCGGATCACGGGATGCTCTTCGTGTTCGACACCGACGACATCCTCGCGTTCTGGATGAAGAACACGCTGATCCCACTCGACATCATCTGGTTCGACGCGACGGGCAGGGTCGCGGACGTCCATGCCGACGCGCAGCCTTGCCGCGCCGACCCTTGCCCGAAGTTTTCGAACATGCTGCCGGCGCGCGCCGTCCTGCTGGTCAACGCCGGCTATGCGGCCGCCCACGGCCTGAAGCCGGGAGCGGCAGCGACCTTCCAGGGCGTCCCGCGCTTCCCAGCCGGCGACAAGGGCAAGTGACACCGCAACACCCCACGGTGCCTTCTCAGGGTCCGTCATTGTGAGGCGTTGCGCCGCTGGGCGGGCAGACGCGGCCAGCGTCAGCTGAGTGTGAGGTGACGGCCTGCCGCACGAAGGAGCAGGCGCAGGCGCTCGGGCCAGGGGAGGCGCCAGAAGTTCGTGGCGACCACGCCGCGGGTGAACCAGGTCTTGCGGGAGTAGTCGATCGCGACCTCGACCATTACCGGCTTGCCACCTCGGGCCGTGGCAAGCGCTCGGGTCATCGCCTCCCGCACCTCGGCGTCGCTCCGGGCGGCGAGGTAGGCGCACCCGGCAGCCGCCGCAAATGCCTCGACGCTGTAGGGCGCAAGCTGCGAACACACCGCGCGGTTGAGCACCGTGCGCTGGAACTGGGCGATCTGTGCCAGCTCCTCGTCCCGCAGCACGACGACGACCACGCCGGCGCCATACGCGGCGGCCGTGAGAAGCTCCAGGCCCGTCATGAGCAGGGCACCGTCCCCGGCCAGCGCCACCACGTCCGTGCCCGGATTGGCGAGCTTGGCCCCGATTGCCGCGGGGACGCTGTAGCCCATGCAGGAGTAGTCCACCGGCGCAAGAAAGCGACGCGGCGCCTCGAGGCGCAGGTGCTCCATGGCCAGGAACGTTCCGTTGCCCGAATCGGCGGTGAAGATCGCGTCGTCGCCGGCCAGCTCCTGCAGGGTCTCGAACAGCACAGCGGGCGTGACCCTCTCGGTGCTTTGCTGCCGTCGCCACTCGTCCCGCACCGCGCGGTGCCCCTCGGCGATAGTCCCCTCCAGTGCCTCGTCGCGGGCACGTGGCGGAATCCGGCCCAGCAACGCCGCCAGGGCCTCGGTCGCGTCGGCTTCGATGGTCACCGAGGCGGGGAAGTTTCGGTTGAAGACGGCGCGGTTGATGTCCACGTGGACGAGCTTCTCGGGAGGGATGAAGCCGTAACTGCCGGTGCCGACCTCACCGAAGCGGCACCCCACCGCGAGCATCGCGTCGCAGCCGCGCTCGACCTCCCGTACAAAGGGTGGTGCTGCCTTGCCCAGGCCGTTCCAGAGGAACAGGGGGTGGGACTCCGGGAACACACCCTTTCCCTGGATCGTGGTGGCCACCGGGGCGTGCAGCCGCTCGGCTAACTCCCGCACCTGTTCGGTGGCCCCGCGGGCGCCGTAGCCGACGTACAGCAGCGGGCATCGCGCTGCGCTGAGGAGCCGCACGGCGGCCTCGATCTCGCGGGGATCGAGGCGGGGTGCTGCACGGTCTTCCGGTTCGTACCGCGGCTCACCGAAATCATGACGCAACAGGTACAGGTTTGCCGGGACCTCGACCACCACCGGCCCGGGCGTCCCGGCCCGCGCCAGGGCGAACGCCCTGCGCACGGTGGCGTAGAGCTGCCGAGGCTCTCGGACCGGTAGGACGTCCTTGACCACCGGGCGGGCCACCGCGAGCTGGTCGATGTCGTGGAGTTGGAACGCCCGGCCGGTGTCGGTGCGGATCCCGCACGACAGCACCACCAGCGGGATTCCGTCCAGGAAAGCCTCGGCCACGCCGGAGAGCGCGTGGGTGAGCCCGGCGCCGGGGACCAGGTTCACCACCCCGACCTGGCCCGAACTGCGCGATACCCCGTCGGCCATGAACGAGGCGGCCTGCTCGTCGGTGACCAGCACCGCAGTGATCTTCTCGGAGACGGCGAGGGCGTCGTACAGCTCGATGTTGTGGGTGCCGGGGATGCCGAAGGTGAAGGCGACACCCTCGTCCTCGAGGGCCTTCACCACCAGGGGCGCCCCCGATTCGCTCATGCGGCGGGCAACTCCGGCAGCCGCATGCGCACACGCTCGGCGACCCGGTCGGCGAGCGCCATGATCGTGATGTAGGGGTTGATCTCGGAGCACATGGGGAAGAGGCTGGCGTCGGCGACGAACAACCAGGGCACGCCGTGCACCTGCCCCCACGCGTCGGTCACCGAGGTCGCAGGGTCGGTCCCCATCCGGCACCCGCCCATGAGGTGGGCACTCGAAATCGAGACCTTGCCGAGCTTGAACGCCTCACGGTTGATCAGCTCCTCGAGCCGATGAGCCTCGTCCGCGCCGATGAAGAAGCCCGTCCCCGCCGGCGCGTGCACACGTCGGCAGCCGGCGGCGAAGAAGATGCGGGCCGCCACCCGTTGGGACTCCACAAGGGCGTCCAGCACCTCATCGGTGAAGCGGTAGTAAACCACGGGATCGCCCGCGGAATCCACCGTGACCCGGTTCTCGGCCAGCGCAGGGTCTACGGCAAGCACCAGGATCATCTGCATCCGGTCCATGCGGGCCATCATCTCGGCGTGCTCGGCGCCGAACCCGATGAGGTTCTTGGCGGTGGTGAACGGGAAGTACATGCAGGTCTCGAGGAGGAACTTCGCGGACTCGACGAAGTGGTCGCAGTAGTAACTCTTTGGGTGGCCGTAGAAGTTGGTGATCGGTCGGTCGTGCTCGCCGACTAGGATCAGCGCGGGGTGGGCCGTGAAGTAGCGGCCGAGGGCTGGCAGCCGCACCGGGAGCCGTGAGCGCAGCAGCAGCGCAGGGGAGTTCACCGCGCCTGCCGCCACCACGATTGCGCGCGCCCGGATGCGATACCGCCCCTGGGGCCAGCAAGAGGGCTCGCCGAACGGCGGGTTTGTCACGGTTACAACGCACTCGCGGCCGCCGATGCGCTCCACCTTGCAGTTGGTGATGACCTCCACGCCGGCCGCCTCCGCCGCGGGGAGCTGCACCCGATGTGTTCCCTGCTTGGCCGCGTTGGGGCAGCCGAGGTTGCAGAGGCCAGAACCCCGGCACCCCTTTACGTTGACCGGGAACTGCTCAACGCGGTAGCCCAGCTTCCGGCACGCCTCGAGGAAGAGCCGGTTGTTGTCGTTGATCCTGTCCTCGTCGAGGAGGTGGACGTTGTTCTCGGTGAGGTACTTTTCCGAGCGCCGTTGGAGATCCGCGTGTTCGAGCCCCGGCACGCCCCAGCGTGAGAGCACTTCCTCGGGGAGCGGCAGTGAGGTGCCGGTGTAGACGACCGTGGACCCGCCGTAGGCGCGAGCGAACGCCAGGGTCATGGCGCGGTCGCGGGTAAGAAAGCCTCCGTTGTCGAAGTAGAGCTTCTCCGCCATCTCGGCCTCGCGGCCGGTGAACTCCTCCTCCTTGAGCTTTGGCCCCCACTCCAGGACCGCGATCCGCACACCCTCGCGGCAGAGAGGCGCCAGCTCCTTGGCCACGGTGCCGCCGCCGGCGCCCGAGCCGACGATCACGACGTCGAAGCTCCTCTCAACCATAGAGCAGCTCGTTCCCGTTGAACGTCGGGGTGTAGCGGAGGCTCGGCCACACCTCGGTCTGGCCGTAGTAGCCCATGAAAGCCAGCGCGCGCAGTCCCCAAAACCCGCCTCGCAGCTTGGCGAGCGGGGCGTCCAGCAGCCAGCGGAGCATTGCGTCCTGGTTTGCGGGGCTCAAGCGGTCGAACGGAGCCCCGAAGCGCAGAAGCGCGAGCCAGCGCATGAGACCTAGGAACAGCCCGAACTGCCGCTGGATCGAGCGCGGACGATCGGAAAGGGCCTTGCCCACGATCGCGATGAAGCGCGACCGCCCCTCGGCGTCGAGGTCGGCCGCCGCGGGAACGATACATCCCGCAACGCACATCAGGAAGGCCCACTTCCGCTGGCTCAGGGGTGGCACCGGGGCATTAGAACGCCGGGCCGGCGGGCAGTCAAGAAGCGCAACGGCCAGTTTGACCTACAGCCCTGCATCTCCGCCCTGTGGGAGCGGGCGGGCAACTCTCAACTCCTACCCCTTGAACGTCTTTACCTGAAATCAGCCCTCGTTCTCGTCGGGGGGGAAGAGATCCGGCTGGGCGTCAGGGCCGCCGGGCTCGAAGCAGCGGCGGCAGCGGGCCTCGTAGGTTTCGGCCGCCCCCACCACCACCTGCTCCTGGGCCTGGGTGAGGCGCTGGGTGTAGGAGGCAGGAGCGCCGCAGCGGACACAGATCGCGTGCACCTTCTCGACCTCCTCGGCGACCGCCAGCAGCTTCGGCATCGGCCCGAACGGCTCGCCGCGGAAGTCCATGTCGAGCCCTGCGACGATCACGCGCTTTCCGAGGTCGGCCATGTGACTGCAGATCGTCACCAACTCCTCGTCGAAGAACTGGGCCTCGTCGATCCCGACGACCTCGGTGCGAGGATCGACCTTCTCGAGGATCTCCGCCGCCTTGTGAACCCGCTCCGCCTCCAGCCGCCAGCGCGAGTGGGAGACCACCTGGGCTGTCGTGTAGCGGTCGTCCAGTGCGGGCTTGAACACCTGCACCCGCTGCTTGGCGATAATCGCCCGCCGCAGCCGCCGGATTAGCTCCTCGGACTTGCCGGAGAACATGCTCCCGGTTATGACCTCGACCCAGCCGCCCCAGGGGGTGCGTGGCTGCATCATCCCTCCCACTGTCCTTTGTACCACGGCGCCAGGGCGGTGAGCACCGCCTGGACGTAGGCGTCGGCGCGGGTGAGCACGCCGGCCGTCAGCACGCCGAAGGCGCCCTGGCGGGAGCGCACGTCGTGCTCGTTGGCGTGGCGGTCGATGACGTCGGCCAGGTCCTCGCCCGCGAGCACCGCCGCCGCGACGCTCTCCGGCAGCAGGATGCCGGCGCTGGAGCCCACACCTTCGCGCCGGCCGTCCCACGCCACCGCCCAGTTGCGCAGAACGACCTGGAGCGGAGCTCGCCCGAGCACCTCCACGCCGCCCTCGAGGCCCAGGCCGAGGGAGGCGCCGGGCACCGCCGCGAGCGCGGCCCGGGCCCGAGCGCGTGCGCCCGCCAGCGTGGCCTCCCTGGAGAGCGGTGTGTCGGCCTGGCCGCTCGCGACGTCCACCGGGGCGAGCGCGACCTCCTCGCCGGGCCAGGGGAGATCGGCCAGGCGCTCGAGGGCCATCGTGACCCCGGCGATCTTGGGCTCCCGCCGGGTGCCGACCGCAATCCTCATAACCCGATCCGCGGACACATCGGCGCGAGGGGACAGCTCTCGCAGGCGGGCTTGCGCGCCTGGCAGACCCGCCGCCCGTGCAGGATCAGGCGATGGCCGAGCGCCACCCGGGAAGAGGGTGGGAACAGCGCCATCAGGTCCTGCTCGATCTTCTCGGGGTCAGTTTCCTCGGACAGGCCAAGACGTTGCGCGAGGCGTGCGACGTGGGTGTCCACGACCACGCCGGTGGCCATGCCGAACGCCGTGCCGAGCACCACGTTGGCGGTCTTGCGGCCGACGCCGGGGAGCTTGGTGAGATCGTCCATGCGGGCCGGGATCTCGCCCCCGTGTCGTTCCACGACGGCCTTCGCCATCCCGAGCAGCGACTTCGCCTTGTTGCGGTAGAAGCCGGTGGTGCGGATCATCTCCTCCAGCTCGGCCTGGTCGGCGCCCGCAAGGGCCGTGGCATCGGGGAGGCGGGCGAAGAGAGCAGGCGTCACCATGTTGACCCGCACGTCCGTGCACTGGGCGGAGAGGATCGTGGCGACCAGAAGCTCGTACGGGTTGCGAAAGTGCAGCTCGGTGGTCGCGTCGGGATAGGCGGCGGCGAGTCCGGCCTCGATGGCTGCGACGCGCTTTGCCGTCGCGCCCGTCGCTCTGCTCACGGCGCCTTTCCCGGACCGGGCAAGGAACGCGGGAAGATCCGGTCCTGGGTCGCGCTCACCAGGCCTCCGGAGATCACCATGCGCAGCGCCTCCTCCACCGAGAGATCGGTGTTCTTGAGGGAAGCCTCAGGGTAGACGAGGAAGAAGCCGGTGGTCGGGTTGGGCGTGGTGGGCATGAAGACCGAGATCAGGCGCCGGGGGCCATCGGGCGTTGTCTCCTCGAACTCCCCGGTGACGAACGCCATCCCCCAGACGCCCTCGTAGGGGAACGGCACGAGCACGACCCGGCGAAAGCTCTTGGTGCGGTCGCCGGCAAAGGCGCGGGTGACCTCGCGGGTCCCGAGGTAGATCGATCGCAGGATCGGGATGCGGGCGAAGATCCGGTCACCGATGCGCAGAACGCGCCGCCCGAGCACGTTGTGGGCGAGAACGCCCAACACGAAGATCATTATGACGAACAGGGCCGCCCCGACCCCGGGAATCCGGCGCTCGAACAGGTACAAGCTGATGGGATCGGCCCACCGATCCACCAGTCCGAACAGGAAGCGCCCGAAGAAGATCGTGACCACCAACGGAAACGCAACCAGCAGGCCGGTCACCAGACGGTTGCGCAGGTAGCCAAGGAAACCGTGCCGCTTGCCCGGCTCCGGGAAACGGATCGGAAGCCCCATCGAGTCCTGCACGGGCGCTCGTTGCTCGTCCATCGCGCGGCTATTGTACCGACCTTCCCCCCACCCGAAACGAATGGTCGTTGGGAGGAGGGTTGAATCCGCCGATGCCGCGGGTGGCTGGTGTTTGCTTCTGCTTCCACTCCGTGGAGGTTTTCTTTTGCCCCGCGGGCCATGAGCGGTCGCTCGGGCTGGGCGTCGAGCCCAGCCCTCCGACCTGCCTTCGCGTGCGACCCGAGAGCGCTGCCCGCCGTGAGGCCCCTCGGCGTCGGCGTGAGGCAGCCGCGCCGTATCCCCACGACGGCCAGCGCGTCGGGTGCCCGCACGCTCCGGCGCAATGGCTCCTGTGGCCCGCGGGGCGATCTCAACCCCCCACCCTTCGGCTAGAAACCTTGAAGCCGGGAATGAGAACCTCCTGTCCCACGACATCGCGAGCGTGTGGTCCTAGAGCGGGGGTGGGAGTTAGTGCCGCCCGGCGGGTGGTGGCGGCCATTGCTCCGGAGGCTGCCGGGTCACAGCCGGAGGAGTCTCGGCGCGCCGCGAGCGGGGGCGAGCAAGCACCGAGAGGCCGCTCACCCGCCGGGCAGAACAGGCCTCACGCAGTGAAAGAAAGAAGTAGGCCCGCGGCGTAGCCGCCGCGGGCCGTGAAGATCTCGTGAGTGCCGCTCAGGACTGCGTCGTCCCGCCCTTGGCGTGCGGGCACTTCGGAGCGTCGCCCTGGCCCTTGGCGCACGCCTTCCCGGCCTTGTGGGGGCAGTCCTTGTCCCACTGGGTGGCGGAGTGCTCCTGCAGCTTCTTGACCATCTCCGAATCGCTCGCGGTGGCGGTGATCACCACGCCCGTGTCGGTCTTCTCGACCGTCCGGGTGACGCCCTTGGACTGCATCGGGCAGTCCTTTGAGCATCCGGGCTTCGGGCAGGTGGCGGTCTCCTCCTGGATCATCGCGGCGAGCTTGGAGTCGCCACCGGTGATCGTGATCTTCACGCCGTTGTCGAGGTTGGTGACGGTGCGCTGGGCGCCGGCGCTCTTGAGGCAACAGGCGGCCGACGGCTTGGCCGGGGTGTCCGCGGCGAGCAGCGGCAGCGCGGCCAGCAGGCTAAGGGCGGTGAGAGCAACAAGACGCTTCATCGGGCTACCTCCTTGTCGGAATCGTGGTGGAGGTGACGGGCGGAGTCGAACCGCCGAATGAGGGCTTTGCAGGCCCCTGCCTTACCACTTGGCTACGTCACCGCATCGGGGAGTCTACCGACCAGCCTGGGCGGGTGTCAACGCGCCGGCCATGTCCAGCAGCCAGCATGGAGCTGGGTTCCGCGGGTCCAGGCGCCGGGCACCCGGCCGCAGCGCGGCCGCTTCAGGCGAATGCGGGAGGGAATGCGGCGACAGACTTCCCGGTTGGGGCTACAAGGACATTCCCACCAAGGAGGCAGGTATGGCGCGCGCTGAGCACAGCACTTTCGCTTCTCCCAATGAGGTTCGGACCTTCGAGAAGGGCCGTCTCGAGTTGATCAAGATCGGTGGCGGCGTGGTCGGGCGTTTGACCCTGGAGCCCGGCTGGCGCTGGTCCAAGCACGTCAAGCCGATCGCCGGCACCGAGTGGTGCGAGGCGCCTCACTTCCAGTACCAGGTCTCGGGGAAGATGCACGTCAAGATGACCGACGGTACCGAGTTCGACCTCGGTCCCGGCGAGGTGTCTGCGCTGCCCCAGGGTCACGACGCCTGGGTGCTCGGCAACGAACCGGTCGTGGTGATCGACTGGGCCGGCGCCAGCAACTACGCCAAATCCTGAGTCCGCCGACACGGGGCTCGCGGTTCCACCGGCGCCGGCCACGTCTCTGGCCCGTTTTCGGTGGAGGCCGCCTCAGTGCGCGCCGGGGGCGCGTCTGCCTTTGCCGCTGGAAAGCAGGAGAATGAACGGCAGGAAGAGGACGAAGGCGAACATCAGCATGCGGAAAACGTCCACGAAGGCGAGCATGGCCGCCTGCTGCTGGACCTGACCGTACAACATTCCCAACGAGAGCGTCTGGGTGGTGACTGGGTCGTGGCCTGAGACAGCGAACAGGCCGTGCGTCGCGTCCCTGAGCCAGTCCTGAACGACAGGGTTGAAGCTCGTGACATGGTCGGCGAGACGCGTCTGGTGCAGCTGTGCGTGGCGGGCGAGCACAGTCGCGGACATGGCGATGCCGAACGGCCCGCGCCAGCGTCGCAGCATGGTCAGGAAAGCATCACCTCTGTCCGTTCCCATCTCTTCATCTCCTGGTCGAGGGTCAACGACCCCGCTCGCTGTCACGCCTCGCGCGGCTGCGGGGTGCTGCTGACCCCAACCGCGCGCGGCGGCGCCTCATTTCAGGCCGGCCCGACGCCGGCACGATCAGACCGCAGGACCTGGCCCTGGCTGCCCGCGCCGCCCCATGCGTCGCGACACCAGCTCGAGCACCATCTCGGTGGCGGGCTCGAGGCCCACTGAGCTCGTGTCGATGCAGAGGTCGAACAGGCGGGCATCGGTCCAGTGCCTGCCCGTGAACGTGCGGATGAAGCTCGCCCGGTGACGGTCGGAGCGGTCCACGAGCTCCTCGGCCTCGGCTGAGGCTTCGATGCCGTAGAACTGCGTGAGGCGCGCGACGCGCCAGGCCCGGCGCGCGTGCAGCATGACGTTGACGAGCCCCGGGTGACCGGCGAGCACGTGGAACCCGGCGCGTCCGACGATCACCGTGTCGAACTGGCTCGCGATCTCTCGGATGATCCGGCTCTCGATCTTGAACACGTCCTCCTCGTAGACCGCCGACAGCGGCGGGGGGACGAAAGTAGTGTCGGGGCCCCCCAGGGAGAAGGAGTGGGCAACCGAGTGCCAGAAGCCGCCGGCCTTCTCCTCGGCGCCCTCGAGGTCCCCCTCCCCGAGGCCGGCCGCCGCGGCTGCCTGCTGCAGGATCTCCCGGTCGGCGTAGCGCATGCCAAGCCTGCGCGCCACCTCCTGGCCTATGTAGGAGCCGCCGCTGCCCAGTTGCCGCGAGATCGTGAGAACCGTGGTTGATCTCTCGCTCATGGCGTCCTCCTCCTGGCTGGAAACCTCCGGTCGCCTCAAGGCAGATCTGGGGCCAGTAGGCCTCGGTCCTACCCCCTGGTCGTCAAGCTCGACCGTCCAACCTCGTCCAGGAACGACAAGGCCCCCGAGGCCGGGGGCCATCGCTAGCGAAAAATGGAGCGGGAAACGGGATTTGAACCCGCGACTTCGACCTTGGCAAGGTCGCACTCTACCACTGAGTTATTCCCGCTCGACGCCCGGTCTCCCGGGCGGGGGAGAAAAATAGCAATGTCCCGGGTGCCCGTCAAGCGGTGCTGACGGTGTGGCGGAGGACGCCGATGCCTGCGATCTCCACCTCGACGCTGTCCCCGGCTACCAGCGGGCCGACCCCGGGCGGGGTGCCGGTGGTGATCAGGTCGCCCGGGTAAAGCGTCATGATGTGGGAGATGAACGCGACGACCTCGGCCACCGGGAAGATCATGTCGGCGGTGGTGCCCTTCTGGCGCACCGCGCCGTTGACCCGCAGCTCGAGGGCCAGCGCCTGCGGGTCTTCGATCTCGGTCTCCAGCCACGGCCCGACAGGGCAGAACGTGTCGAACCCCTTGGCCCGTGCGTAGACCTTTTCCCTGCGCTGGATGTCGCGGGCCGTCACGTCGTCCAGGCAGGTAAACCCCCTCACATACTCGAGAGCGTGGGAGGCGTTGACCTTTGAGGCGGTCCTGCCGATCACCAGCGCCAGTTCGCCCTCGTGCTCCACCCGGCTCGATTGCCTGGGCAGCACCACGGCCCCGCCGGGGGGCAGGAGGGAGGAAGGGGCCTTGAGGAAAAGCAGGGGCTCCTCGGGCAGCTCCTTGCCCATCTCGGTGGCGTGGGCGCGGTAGTTGAGACCCACCGCCACGATCTTGGTGGGCTCGCAGGGCGGCAGCAGCTTCGCGGTGGCGAGCGGCATCGCGCCGGCGACCTTCCGCACCTCCTCCCACGGAGGTGCCGCGAGCGGCGTCACCAGCTCGCCCTCGACGACGCCCCAGCGCGGCGTGCCCCCCACCTCCAGCCGGCACAGGCGCACGTCACACCTCCGCAGTGGCCGCCGCGCGGCACACGGTCTCGAAGCCGTCCAGGGCGCTCCGGGTTCCCAGGATCACCAGCACGTCGCCACCCGAGAACGCGAAATCCACCTCCGGGTTGGGGAAGATTGTGTCTCCACGCTGCACCGCGACGACCCCCACCTTCCAGCGTCGGCGAAGCTCGGCCTCGGCCAGCGTCTTGCCAACCAGCGGCGCGGTCTCGGGGAGCACGAGCTGCTGCAGCTCGAGACCGAGCTCGCCCGCCCGCCCCAGCGAAACGTCCAGAAAGTCCACCACCGTGGGTTTCATGAGCACATGGGCCAGGCGCATGCCGCCGTGTCTGTAGGGGCTGACCACGCGGTTGGCGCCGGCCCGCATGATGCGGGCCTCCGCCCCCTCCTCGCCGGCACGCGCCACGATGAACAGCTCGGGGTTGAGCGAGCGGGCGGTGAGCACGGTGTAGACGTTGTGGGCGTCGTCGTTGAGGCAGGCCACCAGGCCGCGGGCGCGCTCGATCCCGGCAGAGCGCAGCGCGGCTTCCGTCGTGGCGTCCCCGGCCACGACAGGCACGTCCGCCGCCTTGAGCCGCTGGACCTTTTCCGCGTTGGACTCGACAACCACGACGTTGCGGTGGGCACGGCGCAGCTCCTCGACGACGGCCTGCCCCATGCGCCCGAACCCGCACACGATCTCGTGCCCGGAAATGTTCTCGATCATTCGCGACCTCCGAACCTGGCCGAAGACCTCGCGCAGCTCCCCCTCCAGAACGGTGCGGCCGATCTCCATGGCGACGAGGAGGATCAGACCGAGCCCCGCGAACAGGAGCACGACCGTGAACACCTCGCCCAGGCGGGAGAGCGGGAACACCTCACGGTACCCCACCGTGGTGAGGGTGATCACGGTCATGTAGAAGGAGTCCCACCAGTCGGCTCTCTCGATCAGGCGGTACCCGATCGTCCCGCCCGCGAAAACCAGGGCGAGGAAACCCGCCGTGCGTGCCAGCCGGGAGCGCACCCCTGCAGTTTAGCGAAGCCGGGCGGGCACGGAGCAAACGCGGGGCGCGAGGAGCAGCGGCTTTTGCCCGGGGCAGCCTTCAGGGCTCAGGGCCTCGCGGAGGGGAACCCCTGGGCCGCCAGCACCGTCTCGATCTGGTGCAGGTGGCGGCGCTCGTGGGCGCCGGTGATGTCCGCCCACTGAAAGACGTTCAGCTCGAACCCCAGCGGGTGCGGGAAGCGCAGAGCAGTCATGTCGAGCCCGCCAAGGTCGGGGATCTGTCGCTCGACGGCTCGGTGCGACTCGACAAACTCGCGGCGCAACTGCTCCACCGGCAGCCCGTGCGTGGGCGTGACGCGGTTTGGGTTCCTGACCGGCCCCAAGGCCTTCACGTCGGCGATCGTGCGCAGCCGAGGCCATGAGCGCCGCCCGTCCGGGCGGGCGTTCAGCCCTTCGCGCCGCCCGCGTTCCACCAACTTGGTGACTACGAGCGAGAAGGAACTGTTGGAGAGGATCAGGTGATGGAGCACCTCGCCCACCGACCAGTGGTCGGGCGCGGGCCTCCAGTCCGCCTGCGCCTGGCTCAGGCTCCCGACCGCCGCCATCAGAGCATCGAGATCGGCGGCGAGACGCGCCCGAAGCTCCTCGAGTGCGGGCTCGAGCCCGGGTCCGCCTCTTTCTTTGGGGTCCAGGGAAGGGGTCATAGCGCGGCATTCTACGCGCGAGCCCCGCACGCAGCTTCGTCGTGGAGTGCATTTCGGATCCGAGGGGATCCTCCGTCCCGCCGGTGGAGGGACCCGGGATGACATCCGCTCGCGAACACGCGAGCGGATGTCAGGTGGTGAGGAACTCGATGACCTCGTTCAGGAGGGCGCTACCCCCTTCGGCGAGCACCGAGTGGGCGGCCCCAGGCACCTCTCGGTAACGTGCCTCCGGGATCGCCGCGGCAAGCTCTCGGGTGGCTGCCGCGGGCGCAAGCGGGTCGAGTTCGCCCGCGAGAACGAGGGTCGGGCAGGCGATACCGGCGAGCCGCGGCCGCAGGTCCCACCCCGCCTTCAGGTGTGCGAGCTGTTGCAGCGCTCCCGGCCGATCCTCGGGGTCGAGCGTCCACAGCCGCGCGGCCTGGTCCACGAAACCCGGGTAGCGGTCGGCGAAGGCGCTGGCGAAGGCGAAGGCCATCAGTGCGTCGGCGGCCTCCTCGGGCGCGAGGCGGGTGAACGCGAGCTCGAAGAACCGCAGGACGCGGATGTGGGACGGGGTGAGGCGCGCGCCGCAGGAGGCCACGACCAGGCGATGTACCGCCTCCGGGTGACGCGCCGCGAGCTGGGACGCGATCAAGCCACCCATCGAGACGCCGATCACGCCTGTGGAAGGAAAGCTCGCGTCCACCACGACAAGCGCTGCGTCGTCGGCGCTCCCTTCGAGCGTGAACGGCTCGCCGCCGCGAGAGCCGCCGACCCCTCGGTTGTCGGGGGCGAGGACGGTGAAACGCTCGGAGAGGACGCGCGGAAGCTCGCCCCACAGGCGTGCACGGGAGCCCAGGCCTGCCAGCAACAGCAGCGGGGGCCCCTCACCCCAACGCTCGTAGGCGACCGGGCCTCGCGGTCCCTCAATGGTGTGCAGTTCCGGTGTTCCCATCCCCAGCCGTGGACACCCACTTGCCCGCGTGGCGCTTGGGCCACTCCCCGCAATCGCCGGTGGCGCGGCTGCCCTCGCTTCGCTCGCGCGGGCGAGGGCACCCACGCTACATCATGCTTGCCGTGGCGCGGCTGCCCTCAGCCGCGCACCTCAGTTGGCCGTTGCGTCACAGAAGCGCGGTCAACTTGTCCCTGAGGACCTTCTTGTCCGCCGCACCGATCACGCGGTCCACCACCTTGCCACCCTTGAAAAAGAGCAGCGTCGGAATCGAGTGGATCCCGAACTTGATGGCGCTCTGGCGGTTGGAGTCGACGTTCAGCTTCGCGACGACGGCCTTGCCGGCGAACTCGTCGGCGAGCGCCTCGACGTGGGGGGCGATGTTCTTGCACGGGCCGCACCAGGTGGCCCAGAAGTCCACCATGGCCGGCTTGTCGCTGTTGATCACCGTGGACTCGAAGGTGGCATCCGTGATGTGGGAGACTTTTCCGCCCATCGTGTCTTTCCCCTCTCTTCCGGCGACCGAGATGCAGCAGTTGAATGCAGTGCTCGCACCCTGGCCCTAGCTCCCCGGCGTCCCTACGGTGACAAGTGCGGGGGGATCCCGCGAATTCCGGCGCCCCCGCACCGCCGGGGCGCGCTATTGTAAGCGTGACGGGAGGGGGTGGCAACCGTGCGGAGGCGGCGGCAGAGGCTCGGCCAGCACTTCCTGCGCGACCCCGCAACAGCGCGCGCCATCGTGGCCGCCCTCGCCGACACGCCCCCAAGGGTGTTGGAGATCGGGCCGGGAAGGGGCGACCTCACCGGCCCCCTGCTGAGCCGCTTTTCGAGGGTCCGGGCCGTGGAACTGGACCACCGACTCGCGGCCGCCCTGCCGGGGCGCCTGGGAAACCCGGCAGGCCTCGACGTCCGCCACGGTGATGGCCTCGCCCTCGACCTCGACGGGCTGGCGGAAGGAGGGCAATGGCAGGTGGCTGCCAACCTCCCGTACAGCGTCGGCACACCGATCCTCAGGCGCTTGTTGCCTCGCCACGACCTCTTCACGGTGCTGGTGGTGATGGTGCAGCTCGAGGTCGCGCGGCGGCTGGTGGCTCCGACCGGAGGGGCCGGGCGCGGGCTGCTCACCCTCGAGGCGGAGGCCCACGCCGGGGCGGAGCTCCTGTTCACCGTCCCGCCCCGCTGCTTCTCGCCGCCGCCGCGTGTAACCTCCGCCGTGGTGCGATTGCACCTGCACCCGTCGCCAGCGCCCCCGGCCACGGTCGAGAGGGCCCTGGAGCTGGCCTCGGCCGCGTTCACACACCGCCGGAAGAAGCTCGGCAACGCTCTTGCCTCCGTCGGATCACCGCTCGAGGTCGCTGCGGGGCTGACTGTCGCAGGAGCCGACGGCAACCTCCGGCCCCAGGATCTCTCGCTCGAGCTATGGCTGGCCCTGGCGGAGGCTTTGCCCGGCAGGAGGGTTCCCTGATGGCCACGCGCCTGCTGGCCCTGGGCGGGCTCGGCGAGTTCGGGGCGAACTCGATGTTGATCGAGCCCGAGTCTGGCGGCCGCGTGCTGATCGACGCCGGCGCGGCCTTCTCCGACCTCGCGGCGTTCGGGGTCGGCTACGAGGTGCCGGACTTCGCGGTTCTGGGCGGGGACGGGCCTGAGGCCGTCATCTTCACCCACGCCCACGACGACCACGTCAAGGGTCTTGCGTTTCTGCGCGAGGCGTTCCCCAAGGTCGAGATCTTTGCCAGCCGCACGACCCTCGCCTGGGCCCGCCGGGCGCTCTCCAACGGCGAGCCCCTCGCCACCCGCGAGCTCAAGGGGGGGACGGATCAGCGGATAGGCCAGTTCGCGGTCGAGGCGCTGCCGGTCTCGCACTCGATTCCCGGTACGGTGGTGCTGCGATTGGAGGGCGAACCCGGTACCCTGGTCCTCGCGACCGACCTCCGGCTCGCCACCTCGGCGCTTGGCGAGACGACATCTGCAGACGCACTGGCGCGGTGGGGGGACGCCGGGGTGGACGTGCTTCTCCTTGACGCTACCAACGCCCTCGTCGAGGCGGAGCCGCCGGCCGAGGAGCAGGTGGCGGCCGCCCTCGAGGAGCAGGTGCGGGACGCGCGGGGAGCGGTCATCGCGGTCTCCTTCGCCTCACACCTGGGGCGCTTCCGGCAGGTGGCAATGGCCGCGGCGCAGGCGGGGAGGGTCGTGGTGCCGGTGGGGCGTGGCCTGTTGGAGTCCCTCGAGGTGCAGGGCCAGCTCGGTGGGCTGAAGCTGCCTCCGGGGCTGCTGCGGCCGGCCCGAGAGCTGCCCAAGCTGCCGCGCGACCGGGTGGTGGTGGTGGCCACCGGCTCGCAGGGGGAGCCCGGGTCCGCGTTTTCCCGCCTCGCGGTGGATCTGCTCACGGGCCTGCGGCTGCGAGCGGGCGACACGGTGCTCCACGCGGCGCGCATCATCCCCGGCCACGAGCGCCGGCTGGCACAGCTCTTCGACCACTGCGTGCGGCGGGGGGCGCGGGTGGTCACGGCCGCCGAGGTCCCCATCCACGTCTCCGGGCACCCGCACCGAAGCGAGCTGGAGCGCCTGCTCGACCTCACCAGGCCGAAGGTCGTAATGCCGGTTCACGGCCGGCGCCGCAACCTGGAGGCTGTGGCCGACCTCGCCCGCCGCCGCGGCATCACAACGGTCGTGGCGGAGAACGGCGAGGAGCTGGCGTGGCACGGCGGGAAGGTAACCGCCACCGGGGAGCTCAGGCAGGTGGGGCGAATCCTGCTCGACGACGTGGGGGAGGAGGTGCTCGACCCTGCCGTACTGCACCACCGCCGATCGCTGGCGCGCGAGGGGCTGGTAGTCGCGGTTCTGCCCTGCTCGTGCACCGGCCAGGGCCCAGTGGGGGAGCCGCAGCTGCACGTCTCGGGCATGCCGCTCTCCCCGGCCGTCCGCGACCACCTGCTGGCGGGCCTGGGCGGCGAGCTTGCCCGCGCCGGAGTGCTCGCACGCCGCGATCCGGAGTGGCTGCGCAGTACAATGAGCCGGTGGCTGCGAAGCGAGCTGCGCCGGCGCACGCGCCGTCGTCCCGTGGTGGTGGCCCTGGTCGTGGAGCTCTAGCATGACGATATGGCAGGCCGTTCTGCTGGGCACCATCCAGGGCCTGACGGAGTTCTTGCCGGTCTCCTCGCGCGGGCACCTGGCGCTGGCGCAGGCCCTCATGCCGGGGTTCTCCCAGCCGGGCCTCGTGTTCGACGTCTCCCTCCACCTCGGAACGGTCGTGGCGATCATGGCTCTCGAGTGGGGAAAGATCGTGGAGGCGGTGAGGGAGAGGTACCTCCTCCGCCTCGGGGCACACCTGGTGCTCGCGATGGCCGCGACGTCGGTGCTGGCCCTGCCTTTGCGCCTCTGGGCGGAGGAATCCATCCGGTACCCGCTGCTGATCGCCGCAGGGTTCGTGGTGACCGCCGTTCTTTTGATCGCGGTGCGGTCGACCAGCGGCAGGATCGAAGGGCCGAGCATGACCTGGGGCGCGTCGGCCGTCGTCGGCCTGGCTCAGGGCGTGGTCGTCCTGCTCCCCGGGATGTCGCGCTCCGGGACGACGATCGTGGCGGGGCTGGGCGCGGGACTCTCGCGGCGCTGGGCAGCCGACTTCTCGTTCCTGCTCTCGGTCCCGGCCATCCTCGGCGCGGCTGTGGTCGAGGCGTGGACGCACCGCTCCGAGCTGGCGGCGGCGAGCGGCTACATGGGGCCGGTCGTGGCCGGCACACTTACCGCCGCGGTCGTGGGGTTCGCCGCTCTGGTGCTTACGCGGCGGCTGGTCCAGCAGGGACGCCTGCACCTCTTTGCTTACTATTTGCTGCCTCTGGCCGCGCTCACCGTGGCCTTGCGGCTGATGGGTGTGTGGTGATGGCGCGGACTCGGGAAGAGATCATGCGCGAGATCGCGGGCTACCTCCTGGACTTGATCGGGATCCTGGTCCTGCTCGCGGTGTTGACCTACCACCCTCTCGATCCCTCGCTCTTCTCGGCCGGCAGCGACGTCGTCCACAACCTGCTGTCCCACGGCGGGGCGGCCGTGGCGGGCATCCTGGTCAGCCTGTTGGGCGTCCCCGCGCTGGCTGTGCCGGTTGCGATGATCGCGGTGGGCTGGCACTGGCTGCGCGGGAGAGAGCTGGAGTCACCGGGAATCCAGGGGGGCTCGTGGTCGGTCGCCGTAGTCGGGGGAGCCGGTCTGCTGACCGCGCTCGTGGGTCGGACGTCCTACCGGGGTGGTGAGCTGGAGTGGGGAGGGGAGTTCGGCCGCTTGGTCGTTGCCGGTCTGACGGAGTCCCTCGGGCCGATCGGTACGCTGGCGCTGTGCGCCGGCGCGCTGCTGGCCGGGGTGGTGTTCGGAGTTCGCGGCTCTCTGGCGCAGGTGTTCACGGGCACGGGGGAGCTGGTCACCCGCAAGCGCTCCGAGTTTTCGGCCCGGTGGGCGCGCCGCAGAGAGGACAACCGTCGGGAGGACATGCGCCGCCAGTTGCTACGCCGCCACCAGGAGCGCCACCCGTCGGCGCCGCGCCCTGCACTGGTGGCCCGCGAGCGACCGGGTCACGGCAGGTTCCGCATCCGGCGCCTGCACCAGGTGGCAGTGATTACGGAGGAGGAGCCGCCGCAACCGCACAGGCCGACCACGGCGCGTGAGCGCCCAGCGCCTCCGTCGAGGCCGCGCCGCCCGTCCGCACCTCGAGCCGAGCCGCTTGCAGTGCAGGAGGTCTTCGACTTCGTCAGCGAGACGCCCGCCTCCCCTCTGCCGGAAAAGACGATGCTGCTGCAACCGCCCCCGGCGCCGGAGCTCGACCCCAAGCAGTTGGCTCTGATGCGCGAGCGCGTGGAGGCGAAGTGCCTCGAGTTCAAGGTCGAGGGCAAGGTGGAGGACGTGCTGCCCGGACCGGTAATCACAACCTACGAGTTGCGCCCCGCGGCCGGCGTGAAGTACGCGCAGGTCGTGCGGCTCGAGGAGGACCTCGCGCTTGGCCTACAGGTGGAGGCGGTCCGCATCGAGAGAATCCCCGGCAAGGCCACGGTGGGGATCGAGGTGCCCAACCCGGAGCGACAGACCATCGTGCTGCGTGAGATCGTCGAGTCCTCGAAGTTCGTGCACTCGGCCTCCCCACTCACGCTGGCGCTCGGCAAGGACATCCACGGGCGGCCGTTCGTGGCCGACATGCAGCGCATGCCGCACCTGCTGATCGGCGGCTTCACCGGCTCGGGCAAGAGCGTCGGCGTCAACTCGATGATCATGTCCATCCTGTTCAAGGCGACACCGGAGACGGTGCGCTTCATCCTGATCGATCCCAAGCAGGTCGAGCTGGGGATCTACGAGAAGCTGCCTCATCTGCTGACTCCGATCATCTCCGACCCCAAGGAGGCGGCGCGTGCGTTGCGCTGGGCGGTGCGCCAGATGCGCGAGCGTTACACGTTGCTCGCCGCCTGCAAGGTGCGCAACCTCACCCAGTACAACGCGCTGCTTGCGGACACCGAGGCGCGCAGCGTGGCCGCCCGGACGGCGGGCGCCGAGGAGCTGCGGCCGCTGCCGTTCATCGTGATCATCATCGACGAGCTGGCCGACCTGATGATGACCTGCCCGACCGAGGTGGAGGATTCCATCGGCCACCTCTCGCAGATGGCGCGCGCGGTGGGCATCCACCTCCTGTTCGCGACGCAGCGCCCGAGCGTGGACATCGTCACCGGCGTGATCAAGGCCAACTTCCCCTGCCGGATCTCCTACAAGGTCCGAACGCGCTTCGACTCCCGCACGATCCTGGACACCGAGGGGGCCGAGTGCCTGCTCGGCCAGGGCGACATGCTCTACCTGGCGGCGGGGACGTCGCGCCCGATCCGGTTGCACGGCTGCCTGGTGCGCGAGGAGGAGATCCTCACTGTCCTCAAGCACCTCCGCCGCCTGGGCAAGCCCGAGTTTGACCCGAGGGTCCTCGAGGAGCCGGAGCCGGGAACGGCCATGGGCGGCCAGGCGGACTGGGACGACCCGATGTACAACCAGGCGGCCCGCCTCGTCGTGGCCTGGCGCAAGGCGTCGGCGTCGTACATCCAGCGCAAGCTGCGGCTGGGGTACGCGCGCTCCGCGAGGCTGCTCGATATGATGGAGCAGGAGGGGCTCGTCGGCCCTTCGCAGGGCTCGCGGGGGCGGGAAGTGTTGGTACCCCCGGACTACTTCGGTGAGGTTAACGCCACGCAGGTGAACGGCGGCGAGGAGGGTTCGAGCGATGATTGAGCTTTCCCCCCAGATGAACACGTTCCTGATCATCAGCGTGGGTGTCCTGCTCCTCCTGCTGGTCGTCTCCTTCCTCTCGCGTCCCAGGGTTTTCACGCAGTACCTCCAGGCGATGACCGGCATCAAGCTGTCGGCCCAAGACGTGGCGCGCGTCTACAAGCAGCGGGGCAAGGCCGGGGTGCGGGACATGTTCCTCGAGCTCATCATCCGCGAGGACGTGAAGTCGGGCCCCCGCATCACGCCCGACTCCATCCCGGACACAGAGCTACTCGCCCCGGAGAGCAAGGATTGAGCGCATCCCATCGTCTCGACGCGCTGCTGGAAGCCGGGGTCGAGTTCGTGGCGGGTGTGCCGTGCTCATACCTGAAGAAGTTCTTTGCGGGCTGCGCTGACCTCCCGCCCAGCGCGTTCCTCCCTGCGGTGCGGGAGGACCACGCGGTTGCCGCCTGTGCGGGCGCCTGGCTGGGCGGGCAGCGCACCCTGGTCGCCATGCAGAACTCCGGCCTGGGGTACTGCCTCGAGGTGCTGACCTCGCTCCACCTCATGTACCGGGTTCCCCTGCCGATGATCGTCTCCGACCGCGGGGCCCCGGCCGACTACGAGGAGCACCGCATCCTGGGGCAGCGCACCAGGCAACTGCTCGACCTGTTCGGGATCCCGTGGCGGGAGGCACGCCCCGGTCAGCACGAAGCCGAGGCGCGGTGGCTGGTCGAAGCCTCCGAGCGCGAGCACACCGTCGCGGTGCTGCTCGTTGGCAAGGAGGCCGACGTATGACCCGCGCGGAGGCCGTGGCGCTGGCGCTCTCGCTGCTCGCCGACGAGGACATCGTGGTGGCTGCGGACGGCGCGATCTCCCGCGAAGCGTACAGGGCCCTCGACCGCCCGCGGACGTTCTACATGCTCGGATCAATGGGACAGGTGGCCTCGATCGCCCTTGGCCTCGCGATGACGCGCCCGGAGCGGGTGATCGCCCTCGACGGCGACGGCAACGTCCTCATGGGATTCGGCGGGCTCGCGATGGTCGGCGGGATCAAGCCCGCAAACCTCTACCACTTGGTCCTCGACAACGGCTGCTACGCGACCACCGGCGGCCAGCCGGCGCTGTCGCAGAAGGTGGACCTGGCTTCGGCTGCCGTCGGGTCCGGCTACGCATGGGGGCGCCGCTGCTTCTCCGGCGACGACGCGCGCGACGCGATGGAGAGTTGGCTGGCGGCCAAGGCCCCCGCGTTGCTCGACCTCGAGGTGACTGGCGAGGACCCGGAACCTGCACCGCGGGTACCGATGACCCCCGAGGAGATGGCGACGCGCGCCCGCGCCGCATTGGCGAGCGCCTGAGCGCAACTGCCTCACACCTCGGGACTCAGCCGCGCGGCTTCTGCCGGTGCATGTAGGAGAACAACTTCTCGTAGAGGGCCATGGCGTGGGCGACGGCCTTCTTCGCCTCCTCCGGGCCGAGGAAGTCCTGGACCAGGACCTCCTTGTGCTCGAGCGCCTTGTAGTCCTCGAAGAAGCGGCGCACCTCGTTCATCCGGTGGGCGGGCAGCTCGCTGATGTGGGTGTACTCGCGGTACTCGGGGTCGTCCAGGTGGATCGAGACGATCTTCTCGTCGTTCTCGCCCTGGTCGATCATCGTCATCATGCCGATGGGGCGGACGCGCAGGATCGAGAGCGGCACCACCGGCTCCTGCATCAGCACCAGCACGTCGAGCGGGTCGTGATCGTCGCCCAGTGTCTGCGGGATGAAACCGTAGCTCGCCGGGTAGATCACGGAGGACGAGAGGATCCGGTCCACCCGCAGGAGGCCGGTTTCCTTGTCGAGCTCGTACTTGACCTTGCTGCCCTTTGGGATCTCGATGACCGCCTGGAACTCCTCGGGTGCCTGCGGACCGATGTGAACGTCGTGCCACGGGTGGCTCATGGGCTCTTTCTCCGGCGCCACGCCGGCGGCAGCCGACCCGGGCAGGGGCGGCTCGGAGTGACGCTCTCGCTTGCCTGATCGTCCGCTCGGCCTGACGCCGGCGCCATCCTAGCGCAATCGGGTCTGCCGGGCGCTCTGGGGTTGACAGCCTGCCGCACGGTACTCTAGCGTCGCGGCGATGCGGCACGTGATTGCAGTCCGCCACCAACCTGACTGGCCCTGGTCCATGGGGCGGTAGGCGGGGTGCGTCACCCCGCTTGGCCGCCGGGCACGAGCGGGGAGAGAAAGCGGCAGCGCACGACACCCTCCCCGCACCCGGCGGGGAGGTCTGGTCTCATGGAGATCGTTGCCACGTTCGTCCCGGCTCCCCGGAGCGACCCTGCCGAGGAGCTCCGGCACCCGCCGCAGGGCGCCACCATGGTTGAGCTGCGCGCCGACCTGCTCGGCAAGGGCCGTGACCTCGCCCCTCTGGTGGCGGCATCACCGCTCCCGGTGGTCGTGACGCTGCGCTCCCGCGCTGAAGGTGGCGAGGGACCCGACGAGCCGGCCGAGCGTCGCCGCTTCTACGAGAGAGTGGCTTCTCTGCCGGCCGCGCTCTTCGACCTGGAAGCGACGCGCGACCGGGAGCTCGTGGACGCGGTGATCCCCCGCGACCGGGTGATCCTCTCCGCGCACGTCAGCGACGGTATCCCGGCAAACCTGGAAGAACGGGCCGCAGCGATGCTGGCCGAAGGGACGCGGTTCATCAAGGTCGTGCCGACGATCACGACGCTCTCCGACGTACTCGCGGTGCTGCGGCTGGCGCAGGCCCTCAACAAGGGAAGCCGACCCGCGCACCGGGCAGTGATCTTCGCGGCGGGCGAGGCCGGTCGCGCGACCAGGCTGCTGGGGCCGCTCCTCGGGGCTCCCCTCGCCTACGCGGCCTGGGATTCGGCCAGGCCCGCCGCGCCCGGGCAGTACCTCGCGGAGGAGATGGCCGCCCTCATCGGACACCTGAACGGACGGCCGCGCCGGCTGTGCGCGGTGCTGGGCTTGCGGGTGGGCGCCTCGCTTTCGCCACGCATGCACGCCGCGGCGTTCCGCGCCCTCGGCATTCCGAACCTCTTCGTGCCGCTCGAGATCGCGGAGGCGGCGGAGCTGGACGCGCTGCTGCGGCCGGCTGGCGAATCGCCCCTCGACGACATCGGGCTCCCGGTGGGCGGTTTCGCGGTGACCATGCCCTGGAAGGGTGAGGCTGCGAGGCGCTGCACCGTGCTGGCGCCGAGGGCCCGGCGCGCGGAGGCCGCAAACACCGTGCTTCCGCGCCCCGGCAAGGTGCTGGGCGACTGCACGGACATCGACGGCATCACCCGTGTGCTGGCCGAGGAAGGGGTCGAGCTGCCGGGGTCGCGGGCGCTGGTGCTGGGCGCCGGCGGGGCAGCGAGGGCGGCCGTGGTGGCGCTTCAGCTCGCGGGCGCGCAGGTGGCGGTCGCCGCACGCGACCCGTCCCGCGCCCGTGAGATGGCGGCCAGGCTCGACGTGGTGGTCGCCGAGGTGGAGGCGAGCGCTCGCACCGCTGTGGTGGTCAATGCCACGCCGGCCGGTGCCGACGGGAGCGCCGACCCGTGGCTCGAGGGGCTGCGCCTGCCGCCGAACGGCGTGGTGGTGGACCTTCCCTACGGGGCCGGACCGACGTTCCTCGAGCAGCTCGCTGGAGGCCGTGGCTGGCGGTTCGTGGGCGGGCGCGAGGTGCTGCTCTACCAGGCCGTCTCGCAGTTCGCGGCGATGACCGGGGCGGCGCCCCCCGTGCGGGCGATGGCGGGGGCCATCGGTCTGGAGGAGGCGTCTGCTTGAGGATGGCGGCTCGATTGAAGGCCGGGACGGTGGCCGGTGTTGTGGCATCCGGAGGCACCTTGCGCGACAATGGGCAGCACCCGGCCGAAGACTGGTTGGGAGTCGCACCGCACGTGGTTTGCAGCTGGGTGAAGCTGTCCGAGGGGGATGCGGGGTTCCAAGCGTCGCGGCCGACGTTGGGAGGACGACCATGAAGATTCTGCGCAGCACGGAGGAGAAGGGCGAGAAATACCTGGCTCGGCTGGAAACTCGTATGGCCGAGGTGTTCTCCCCGCAGCTCGAGGCCAAGGTGCGCAAGGTGGTGGCGGCGGTGGCCAAGGGCGGGGACAAGGCGCTCGTGGCGTACGTCCGGCGGCACGACCTCAAGGGCCTCCCGATGGAAGACCTCCGCGTCCAGGGTCGGGCGGGGGGTGACGAGGAGGTCGGGGACGACTTCGTCAAGGCCGTGGAGCTGGCCCTCACCAACCTGAAGGCGTTCCACGAGCCGCAGATGCCCAAGGGCTACACCATCGAGCAGGACGGTGGCGACCTCGGCATCCGCGTGCGGCCCATCGAGTCGGTAGGCGTGTACGTTCCGGGGGGCTCGGCGGTGTACATGTCGTCGCTGCTGATGGCGGTGGTGCCGGCACGGATCGCGGGAGTGCCGCGCATCGCGGTGGCGACCCCGCCGCGCGCTTTCCTGTCCTCGCCGCAACTGCGCTACCTCCTGGACCGCCTCGACCTTCACGAGGTCTACCTCATGGGCGGGGCGCACGCGATCGCGGCGCTGGCCTACGGCACCGACTCGGTGACGCCGGTGGACAAGATTGTCGGGCCCGGAGGTCGTTGGGCAGCCGCGGCAAAGAGGCTCGTCTACGGGATCGTCGGCATCGACGGCGTGGCGGGGCCCTCGGAGGTGCTGGTCGTCGCAGATAACCACGCCGAGCCCGAGATCGTCGCCGCCGACCTGCTCGCGCAGGCCGAGCACGACCCCGACGCGCTGGCGGTGCTCGTAACGCCGTCCAAGACGCTCGCCGAGAAGGTGAGCCGGCGCATCGCTGCCCGTCTGCGGACGCTTCCCAAGGGCGCCGCAGCCAGGCAGGCCATCAAGAAATGGGGGGCGATCCTTCTGGTGCCGGACCTGTCCGCGGCGATCGACGTGGTCAACCGCATCGCCCCCGAGCACGTCGAGCTCCTGGTCCAGGAACCGCTGCGCCTGCTGGACGATGTCGAGCGAGCGGGGATGGTGTACATGGGCCACTGGGCGCCAGCGGTGCTCGGCGACTACGTCGTGGGCGCCAATCACGTGCTGCCCACGGCCGGGGCCGCCCGCTTCTCCTCACCCCTCGGCGTGTGGGACTTCGTGCACCGCACCGCGGTGGTGCGGGTGGCGCCACACCGCTACCCGATCCTGGCGCGTGCAGCGGCCACGCTCGCGGCGGAGGAAAGGCTGCCCCTGCACGTGGAGTCGCTGCGTGCCGGGAGCCGGGGGAAGGCTTGAGGGGTCCCAAGGCCGCCGGCCGAACCAAACCCACAGCGGAAGGCTCGCGGTGATCCGCCCCAACCGCGCCCAGTTCGCCGCGCTTGCGGCGCATCACCGCATGGTGTCGGTGGTGCGCGAGCTCACCGCGGACACCGTGACACCGACCGGGATGCTCCTTCGCCTGGCCCGCGCAGGCCGCCACCCTTTCTTGCTGGAGAGCGTGGAGGGGGGCGAGCGCGTGGCGCGGTGGTCCTTCGCCGGCGCCGACCCCTCCCGCGTGGTCACGCTGCGCAACGGCCGGGTGAGCGTGGACGGTGTCGAGGTGGAAGGCGCGCCGCTCGAGGTGTTGCGCCGCACCCTTACCGGCGCGGGCCGCGCGCCGCTCGAAGACCTTCCCCCGTTCGCCGGGGGGGCAGTCGGCTGGCTCGGCTACGATGCCGTGCGGTTGATCGAGAGGATCCCGGCGCACCTCCCGGATCCGCTTGGCCTTCCCGAGGCGTGGTTCGCCGTGTACCCGGCAGTGGCGGCGCTCGACCGCGTCCGCCAGCGCCTGATGCTGATCGCCACCGTGAGCACCGAAGGCGGGGGAGACCAGGCCTACGATCAGGCGTTGGTCACTCTGGATCGGCTTGAGGAGGTTCTTGCCTCGCCCCTCGACGAGGCGCGACCCGCCGCCGTGCCCTCCGCCGACGCGGCCACGCAGCCGGATCCCACGTGGGCGGTGGCCCCCGATGACGAGCGTTTCCTGGCCGCGGTGGCCCGGGCGCGGGACGAGATCTGCGCCGGGGAGTGCTTCCAGATCGTGCTCTCGCGTCGCTGGTCGCGCTCCAGTTCGGCCTCACCGATCACGCTCTACCGCGCGCTGCGCCTTGCCAACCCCTCACCCTACATGTTCTACCTCGACGCCGGGGAGGCCCAGATCCTCGGATCGTCGCCTGAGACGCTGGCGCGCCTCCGGGGCAACCGCGCCTCCACGTGCCCGATCGCCGGCACGCGCCGACGCGGGCACACCGCGGCCGAGGACGCTCGTCTCGCCACGGAGCTCTCGGCCGACGAGAAGGAGCGCGCCGAGCACCTGATGCTCGTGGACCTCGGGCGCAACGACATCGGCAAGGTTTCGCGCGCGGGCAGCGTCAATGTGGTTCGCTTCATGGAGGTCGAGCGCTACTCCCAGGTCATGCACCTGACGAGCGAGGTGCAGGGCGAGCTGGAGGCGGGCCGCGACGCCCTCGACGTGCTGCTCGCCTGCTTCCCAGCGGGGACGCTCACCGGCGCACCCAAGGTGCGGGCGATGGAGCTCATCGAGGAGCTGGAAGTGCTGCGCCGTGGCGTCTACGGCGGTGCCGTGGGCTACTTCGACTTCGGAGGGGACATGGACGCCTGCATCGCGATCCGGACCGCGGTGGTGACCCAGGGCGCGGTGCACGTGCAAGCCGGTGCCGGGGTGGTGTTCGACTCGGAACCGGCGAGCGAGCTGGCGGAATGCAGCAGCAAGGCGCGCGCCCTGTGCCTGGCAGCGCAGCTCGCGGAGGGGATGCAGCCGTGATCACGCTCGTGGACAACTACGACTCCTTCACCTACAACCTCGTGCAGTACCTGCGCGAGCTGGCGGAGGATGAAGAGGTACGGGTCGTCCGAAACGACGCCGCCACCGCGCGCGAGATCCTCGGGGCAGGCCCGCGTGCGCTGGTGCTCTCGCCCGGGCCCGGCGTGCCGGAGGCGGCCGGCGTGTGCGTGGAGCTGATTCGGGCCGCATCCGAGGTGCCGTTGCTCGGGGTATGCCTCGGGCACCAGGCTCTGGCGGTGGCGTACGGCGGCCGGGTCGTGCGCGCCCCCGAGCCGCGCCACGGCAAGAACTCCCAGGTGCACCACAACGGCCTCAAGGTGTTCGCGGGGCTGGCCGACCCCTTTGTCGCGACGCGCTACCACTCTCTGGTTGCGCACCGCGAGTCGCTCCCCCACGAACTCGAAGTCACCGCCTGGACCGACGACGGGCTGGTGATGGGCCTCCAGCACCGGGAGCGGCCCCACTTCGGCGTGCAGTTCCACCCCGAGGCCTACCTCACACAGGGGGGCAAGCGCCTGCTGGCCAACTTCCTCGCCCTCGCCGGCATCGGGGCGGAGGTGGCGGTGTGATCCGAGAGGTCCTGGAGAGGCTGCTCGCGGGGGAGAGCCTTTCCGCCGCGACCACCGAGGAGTGCTTCACGGCGCTGATGGCAGGGGAGTGGTCGGAGCCCGAGCAGGGCGCGTTCCTGGTGGCGCTCCGGGCAAAGGGGGAGACCGCCGGCGAGGTGGCGGCCGCGGCGCGGGTGCTGCGTTCCTTCGCCGTGCCGGTTGCCACGAGCCGCACGCCGCTCGTCGACACCTGCGGCACCGGCGGGGACGGAGCACACACGCTCAACATCTCCACCGGCGCGGCGCTCGTGGCTGCAGCGTGCGGGGTCACGGTGGCCAAACACGGCAACCGCTCGGTCTCATCCCGCTGCGGGTCCGCCGACGTGCTGGAGGCGCTTGGCGTGCCGCTGGAGCTTGAACCCGAAAAGCTCGGGGCGCTGCTGGACGCCGTGGGGTTTGCATTCCTGTTCGCGCCCCGCCTGCACCCGGCGATGCGCGCCGTGATGCCGGTGCGGCGGGTCCTCGGCGTACGCACGGTGTTCAACCTCCTGGGGCCGCTCGCCAACCCCGCCGGGGTGAAGCGCCAGGTGGTGGGCGTCTACAGCGCCGCCGTCATGCCGCTGGTGGCCGGGGCGCTCGCGGAGCTGGGTGCAGAGCACGCCTGGGTGGTGCACGGGGAGGACGGCCTGGACGAGCTGTCGGTGTGCGCGCCCACGCGGGTGATCGAAGTGCGTGCGGGCAAGATCACGGGCGAGCTGGTGGTGGATCCGAGCAAGCTCGGCATCCCGCGTGCGGCCCGCGCCGACCTTGCCGGCGGCGACGCCGCCGAGAACGCGAAGCGGCTGAGCGCCATCCTTGCCGGCGAGGAACACTCCCCCGCCGCGGACGCGATCGCCCTCAACGCCGCCGCCGCGCTGGTGGTTGCGGGGGTGGCGGACGGGCTGCCCTCCGGGCTCGAGGCGAGCCGTGCCCGCATGGCGGAGGGCGCGCCCGCGGCGAAGCTCTCTGCGGTGGTGCGACGAGCACGGGAGCTGACCGCATGAAAGCGGCGGAGCCCGACATCCTGGTCCGGATCACGGAGGCGGTGCGGGGGCGCCTGGCGCAGCAGGCACCACCGGCGGACATCGAGGCCCGGGCCCGCGAGGCGGCGGCGGAGCGTGCACGCGCGGGCAGCCGCAGCCTTCGCACCTCGCTCGAGCAACCCGGGGTGCGGGTGATCGCGGAGTGCAAGCGCCGCTCGCCCTCCAAGGGGTGGCTGCGGGAGCCTTTCGAACCTGCGGGGCTGGCGCGCGCCTACGAGGACGGTGGCGCTGCGGCACTTTCCGTCGTGACGGAGCCGGAGTTCTTTGCCGGCGACCCCGGGTGGGTGCCGCTGCTCCGGCGGGAGGTCGCGCTGCCGGTGATGCAGAAGGATTTCCTGCTGGGACCCCGACAGCTCTTCGAGGCGGCGCTCCTGGGGGCCGACGCCGTGCTGCTGATCGTCCGAATCCTCCCGGGGTCTCTGCTCCTCGAGATGCTGGCGCTCGCCGGGGAGCTGGGGCTGGAGGCCCTGGTCGAGGTCCACGAAGAGGACGACCTCGAGAGGGCTCTTCGGCTGCCGGCTCAAGTCATTGGCATCAACGCCCGCGATCTGGGTAGCTTTCGGGTGGACCTTGAGGGCGCCTCCACGCTTGCGGCCCGTGTTCCGGAGGACAGGGTGGCGGTGCTGGAGAGCGGCATCGGCGGGCGGGCCGACGTGGCAACGCTCGTCGAGCGAGGGTTCCGACGATTCCTCGTCGGCGAGCATCTGGTGCGCTCTCGCGATCCGCGCGCCGCGCTGGCGGAGCTGCTGGCGTGAGCGTCACGGTCAAGATCTGCGGCCTCACCAACCCTGGTGATGCCCGGGCAGCCGTCGAGGCGGGAGCCGACTTCCTGGGTTTCGTTTTCTACCCCGATTCCCGTCGGTACGTCGGCCTCACGGCGGGCGCCTGGGTCCGCCCGGTCGAGGGCGCCTCGAAGGTTGGGGTTTTCCGCGATCAGGGCCTTGGCCTCATTCTCCGGGTGCGGGAGGAAGCCGGCCTCGACCTGGTCCAGCTCCACGGCGGCGAGACCCCCGATCTGTGCGCCGCGCTTGGTGGACGGGGGAAGGTCATCAAGGCGATCGCGGTGGGCGAGACCGTGGACTGGGGCCTCGTGGCGACGTACGGGCAGGTGGCGCGCGTGCTCTTTGACACCGGCTCTCCGGGCGGGGGTGGTAGCGGGCGCCTGTTCGACTGGGGTTTGCTGGCCCGAGTCCCCCCCAACCTCGAGTTCTGGCTGGCCGGGGGACTGACACCCGATAACGTGGCGCGGGCCCTCGTCGAGGTTCGGCCCGCCGGCGTGGACGTGGCAACCGGCGTGGAGGCGGCGGTCGGCCGCAAGGACGCTGGTAAGATACAGGCCTTCATCGCCGCGGTGCGAGGCTCGGGGCAAGGCGTGAAGGCGTGAGAATCAGCTCCTTCCCACCTGGGCGGTCGGGTGGAGGACACGCCTCTGGGCCGCGGCGGCGATGGTGATTGGGGTGGACTGGAGATGAAGCCGTTACCGGACAGTCGGGGCTACTTCGGGCCGTACGGTGGGCGGTTCGTGCCG
>Ga0315293_10000794_pt1 | contig 29836 bp, 23 predicted proteins | sample YL17G13_20_MG_FD_203071 | JGI IMG/M metagenome (GOLD analysis project Ga0315293, IMG submission 203071) | Sediment microbial communities from Yellowstone Lake, YNP, Wyoming, USA - YL17G13_20 | ecosystem: Environmental > Aquatic > Freshwater > Lake > Sediment | place: USA: Wyoming | collected... | reverse complement strand
GCCTCTTGGCCAAGCCGGAGCGGGCCGACCGCGATATCGTTCTTTTCCTCATCGACCAGTACAGCCTGGATTTTTATGAGGAGCAGGGCCTCTCCTGGCCCTGGCCGCGACAAATGTATTCGGCCGTGGTGCGCTATCTCAAGGCCGGCCGGGCCAAGGCGGTTTTCTTCGACCTCATCCTGTCCGAGCCTTCAGCTTACGGCGATGAGGACGACCGCAATCTGGCCCGGGCCATGACCGAGGCTGGGAATATTTTCCTGCCGGTCTTTTTGAGCAAAGAAAAGGAGCCCGACACCGGCCCGCGGCGCGAACGCGCCGCCGAGGCCTATGATCTTCTCCGGAAGCGTGGAACGCAGAGGTCGTTCCCGGAGCGGGCCGTGGCCCCTTCCGCCTCAGCCTCGCTCTGCCTGGATGTCTTGTTCGAAGCGGCCCGCGGCCTGGGCAACGTCCGTTTCGACTCGGACGCCGACGGCGTTTTTCGCCGGGTGCCCCTTCTTTTCCGCTACCGGGATTTGGACGTGCCCGTGCTGCCGCTGGCCCTGGCCGAGTGGTGCGCCGGCCGGCCCTTCGACCTCGGAAAGGTGCCCTATGACCCTGACGGTCGGCTGATCATCAACTACCACGGGCCAACCGGAACCTACCGGGCTTACCCAGTGGCCGCCATCATCAACTCCTGGGCCATGATGGAGGAGGGCCGGAAGCCCCAGATCGACCCGGCCGAGTTCCAGGGCAAGATCGTGTTGGTGGGCGGCAGCGCTCCGGGTCTGCTCGACCTGCGGCCCACACCCCTTAGCGCCGTCGGCCCCGGAACCGAGATCCAGGCCACGGTCATCGACAACCTCCTGCACCGCGATTTCATCCGGGTGACGTCTCCCATCTTGTCGGTGCTGCTGCTCCTCCTGTTCTCGCTGCTGACCGGCACGGCCGTGTCCCTGCTCAAAAAAACCGGACACATCATTATTTTTCTGTTGTTCGGACTCAGCCTGCCCGGCCTGGCCGCCCTGGTCGCCTACGGGCAGGGCACCTGGCTCGAGTTTGTCGCCCCGGAGCTGGCCGTGCTGGCGAGCTTCATCGGCGCCGCCCTGCTCAACTACAGGACCGAAGGCCGCCAGCGCCGGTTCATCAAGAGCGTCTTTCGCTACTACCTCAGCCCCCACGTCATCGACGGCATCCTGGCCGATCCCTCGCTTTTGCGGCTGGGCGGTGAGAAGCGCGCCATCTCCTCTTTTTTTTCTGACGTCCAAGGTTTCACTTCCATCTCGGAGAACCTCACCCCCGAAGAGCTGGTCAGCCTGCTCAACGCTTACCTGGAGGAAATGACCGACATCATTCTGGAGACGGGCGGCACCCTGGACAAATACGAAGGCGACGCCATCATAGCCTTCTGGAACGCGCCCCTCGACCAGCCCGACCACGCCCTGCGCGCCTGCCGGGCGGCGCTCCGCTGTCAGACGCGGTTGGAGGAGCTGCGGGCCGGATTCAAGGAAAAATACGGCCGGGAGGTCCGCATGCGCATCGGCCTCAACTCGGGCGAGGCCGTGGTGGGCAACATGGGCTCCAAGAAGCGCTTCGACTACACGGCCATGGGCGATACCATCAACCTGGCGGCGCGCCTGGAAGGCGCCTGTAAGCAATACGGGATCGGCCTCCTGGCCGGCGAGGAGACTGCCTCCCGAGTGGGCGAGGCTGTCGTCTGCCGCGAGGTGGACGTGATCCGGGTGATGGGCAAGAAGAAACCGGTCAGGGTCTTTGAGCTTATCGGCGAAGCGGGCCAGGTAAGCCCGGAGCAATTGAGCCTGCTGCGCGATTTCGGCGCGGCCTTGGACTCATACCGCCGCCGGGAATGGCAAAAGGCTTTGAAAGGATTTCTGGCCCTAAAGGACGACCCTGTGGCCGCGGTCTATGCCGGACGCTGCCGGGAGCTGCTCATATCGCCGCCGCCGGGAGAGTGGGATGGCGTGTTCGAGCTGAAGTCGAAATGAAGTTTAAATGCATCATTGCCGTTGATGTTCCGGCGCGGAAGAAGGGAGCAGATTATGGAGCTTGATTTCTGGGGAACGCGCGGGACCTGCCCCGTGTCGGGCAAGGACATGGTCAAGTACGGAGGGCAGACGGCCTGCGCCTCGTTGGCCACGGCAGGCGGCGAGGTCATCATCATCGACGCCGGGACCGGACTGCGGGGGCTGGGCCAGAAGCTTGGCCGCGAGCGCGGAGAGGGAAACCTTCACCTCCACCTCCTGCTGACCCACTTTCACCTGGACCATGTCATGGGCTTGCCTTTCTTCGGGCCTTTCTATTCAGATAAAACCACGATGACGTTCTATACCGACGAGGAGCCTGAAGAAGCCGAGAGGCTGCTCACCGCCCTCATGGCCGGTCGGCTTTTCCCCTTGGACCTGCCGGAGCTTCGCTCGACCCGGCATTTCCGGAAGCTCCACGCGGGAAGTCTTGAGATCAACGGTGTGCGGATCAAACATCATCCGCTCAACCATCCCCAGGGCAGCCTGGCCTTCAGGCTGGAGGGGGGAGCGAGCTCAGTTGTTTTTGCCACGGACACCGAGCATCCGCTCAAAGGGGTGGACGAAGCCTTAGCCGAGTTCTGCCGGAAGGCCGGCCACCTTATCTATGACGCCACGTTCACTCCTGAAGACTATGAAGCCGGAAAGCGCGGCTGGGGCCATAGCACCTGGGAGGCCGGGACCAGGCTGGCCGAGGCGGCTGCTGTGGGCCGGCTATATCTTTCCCACCTCAACCCGGATTTCAGCGACCGCGAGGTGGACCGCATCGTCCGCCTGGCCAAAGGGCGTTTTCCCCGGACCTTGGCTCTTTGCCCCGGAATGCGCATAAAAATCCAGTGACATGCAAAATTCAGTGATATGTGCCAAATTGATAGATTGATAATTCTGCTTACCCTCATTAATAGCGTTCAATTTAGTGACGTGTCACTGAATTTCTAGGACAACGGCCTTGCCGAGTCCGCGCTCACTCTGCTATATTGTCTGAGCCCACTGAGCCTGGTTCAGTGAAGCCCTTCACCGGGTGGCCCTGTAGCTCAGTTGGATAGAGCAAGGGATTCCTAATCCCTGTGTCGCCGGTTCGAGTCCGGCCAGGGCTACCAGTCTTAAGATGGGTAGCCTCGAACCCGAGCTCAGCGGGAGGAAAGAGCGCGTCACTAAGTTTGACCGCAGGCCGGTTCAAGAGTATATTGGCTCTAGGGTAAAATTAGGCTACCATCCATCGGGGAGGCGACTCAAATGCGAAAAGCGTTGGTTTTTTTGTTTTTTCTGGGTCTTTTGCTGGTTGCCGCGGTTTTCGGACAGAACTACCGCGGGACATACACCCTGACGTCCGAGGGCGTCACCCTGACCCTTGTGTTCGACCAAGACGCCGCGGGCCGGATCAGCGGCACGCTGTCGAGCACCAAGGGGACACGCTTCCGTCTGGAAGGAACGATCCAAGAAGGAATCGCGACCGGTAACTGCAGCGGGGACTCGGGGCAGTCCTACTTCGAGGCTGAGTTCGAGGGCAGCAAGCTCATCTTCACCCTGGTCGAAGTCAAGGCCGGCGGAGAAGGGTCCTCGCGCTCCCTGGAGTTCATCCGTTCAGCCAGCGGGACGAAACCTGCCTCCCAAGCTTCCTCGGCTTCCGGCCCGACCCAAGGGGCCGTTTCCCAGCCGGCCTCCCCTAAAACCCCGGCCCCTGCTCCAGCCCCATCGCCCCAGGCCCCGGCTGCCGGGAAACGTGTAAGCGACCCGGGATTGGGAATATCCTTCCTACCGCCCGCTGGCTGGATCGGGCAGAAACAGGGCGAGGTTTTCATCCTGGGCTCGAACACCTACAAAGGCTTCATCCTCATCCAGCCGCATTCCTTTTCGAACCTCAGCCAGATGGCCCAGGAGGCCGGCCAGGGGATCGTCGAGGAAGAGGCAGACATCCAGCTCTTGCCCACGGCCGCGCTCCAAGCCTTCGGCTCGAACGGCCTGTCCGGAGAGTTCAGCGGGACCGTCCAAGGCCGTCAGGCCAAGGCCTTCGCCATTGGCCTCATATCGCCGAACGGGGGAGGGGTTACGGTCCTGGCCACCGTCGAAGCGGGAAGCTATACGAACGCTTATCCTGGCTTTGTCCGGTCGATTGCCTCGGGCCTGACCTTCGCCGCGCCCCAACCTGCGGGCCCCTCGGACAGCGGCCTCCTGAAATATTTCGCCGGCGAGTACTATTCCTATTCGAGCGGTTCCACAATCTCCGGCGGAGCCGGGACCGAACGCTCGGTCACTCTGTGCCCCGACGGGCTCTTCCGGGATTCTTACGAGTTCAGCGCCTCCGGCTCCGGCTGGGGAGGAGCCGCCAGCCAAGGGGGAGCGGCCCGCTGGAGCATCCAGGGCGATCAGAGGCGGGGGGTCATCGTTGTGACCTACGCCAACGGCCAGACGAAGCAGTTCTCCTACCAAGTGGTCTCCAAGGACGAGGGAACCATCCTTTTCGACGGCGTCCGGTTCGCCTATGCCGGGGCGCCCAAGTGCCGCTAAATTGATCTGCGCCCCGGCTCTTGGTCCCATTCGGAGGGACAGGTTTTTTTGGATGAAGAAAAAAATATTAAGGAAATCCAGATTGCTATTGTACGCAAGCAGGTGGATAGAGGCAATCTGGTGCTCTATTTACAGACCTCTCCCTATGTCACACCGGTGTCACAAAATTCGCTAAATCTCGCTTAATCTGGCTTAAAGGTGCTTAGAAGGAAAACAAGGGGATAAATGGAAATATACGGTTTTCGCCTGTACCGCAGGATGCCTGAAATAGGATTCCTAATCCCTGTGTCGCTGGTTCGAGTCCGGCCAGGGCTACCAGATTAAAAAATAGATTTGCCTTGACATATCTATTGTTTTGTTGATATAAATTTTGTCACAATTCGCTTCGCGAACTAAGGGGTACGAGAGGGCGGTTAGAGGTTGATTATCTCGATCTTCCTTAAGCATGTCGAATCAAGCTTATATTTTTGAACGTTGGCTCTTAATGGAAGAATCTCTCTAATTTTCCCCTCCCAGAACGATACATACTCGTAGTTTCGGATATTAAGCCCGGGAACCGGCTTATGTTATGGAGCTGCCAAAAAGCTAAGGGGCGGTAGCCTATCCAAATTTTTGCGCTTTAAATAGTTTTTTCGTTTTTATCATGGAATGCTGGTTCATCGTTAACACCAAGCCCAAGAAGGAATCCCTTGTTGAGCGTCTCTTCCAGCAAAAAGGAATCCTGTCTTATCATCCAAAACACCTGAAATGCGGCCGCCCCGCTCCTTTCTTTCCAGGCTATGCATTCGTCTATTTTGATTACCCCGCCCAATTTAACCTCATCAAGTATACACGGGGAGTAAGAAGCGTGGTCGGCCATAGCCACGGGCCGATTCCAGTTTGCAGGACGCTCATCGCGGAGATCAAGGCTGGCGAGTGCGATGGGTACATTCAGTTGAGCGAGGAATGCGGAGAAGCCTGCGTCGGCGACGAGATCGAGATCACCACCGGCCCTCTGAAAGGCGTTCGGGGTATTTTCAGCAAGAAGCTTAAAGACAGAGAGCGGGTGGCCATTCTTCTTCAGTACGTTTCCTATCAAGGAAAAGTGCTGATCGAGAAGTGCAAACTAAAAAAAGTCGGGGGGGGAGGATGTCATGGACCTAGTGAATAAGCTCGAATCCAAGACCGCAACGATCGGCGTCATCGGAATGGATTATGTCGGCCTGCCTTTGGCCGTAAGGTTCTGCGAGGAGGGTTTCCGTGTCATCGGGTTCGATATCGACTCTGAAAAAATCCGCCGCTTGGCCGCCGGGGAAAGTAGCCTCAAATGCATCCAGGCCGAGCGCATCTCCGACCTATTGGCCATGGGTCGCTACGAGCTTACGAACAATTACGATCGCCTTTCCGAGTCCGACTGCATCATCATCTGTGTCTCGATGAGGCTCAACGAAAAGAAAAAGCCCGACCTAAACTACCTCGAATTCATAGTAGATCAAGTCGCCCAGCGTCTAAGGCCGGGCCAACTCGTATCCCTCGAGGGAATAACGTACCCCGGCCTGACGCGCGAAATCCTCTTGCCCCGCTTCGGAGCCGGCGGTTTTCGGGCCGGCCACGATTATTACCTCATTTACGCGATCGGGCAGGAAGATCCCGACGGCAGCTGTATTGCGGCAAGAACCGTCCCCAAAGTCATTGGCGGGATCACTCCCGCCTGCGCGCGCGCTGGCCAAGCGCTCTATGCCAAGATCGCTGACCGCGTGGTTGTCATGTCCTCGCCCGAGATCGCCGAGTTCGCCAAAATCCTGGAGAACGCATTCCTCTGCGTCAACATTGCTCTGGTCAACGAACTCAAGATGCTGGCCGAGCGGATGAATTTGGACATCTGGGAAGTCATTGACGCTGCCGCAACTAAACCCTTCAGGTTCATGCCCTTTAATCCGGGCCCAGGTGTCGGAGGCCACTGCATCCCCATCGATCCTTGCTTCCTCTCCTGGAAAGCTAAGGAATTCGACTTTACCACCCGAATCATCGAGCTGGCCGGCGAGATCAACGCCGGGATGCCGTATTACATCGTTTCCAAAGCGGTTGAGGCCCTCAACAGCTATGGGAAACCCCTCAAGGACAGCCGCATCCTGATCCTGGGCATCGCCTACACTAAGGACATCGCCGACGCGAGCGAAAGCCCGGCCTTCAAAATCATTGAGCTCCTAGCCGCGCGCGGCGCGCTCGTTGAATACCATGACCCTTTCATTCCCACCACCAGCCCCCATCTCTACCCTGAAAAGTGCCGCTCTTCCGTGCCCCTGGACCTTGACCGTTTGGGCGACTATGACCTCGTCATCCTCGTGACCGACCACAGTTCCTTCCCCTATGAACAGATCCATGAACACAGCCGCCTGATCCTCGATACGCAAAATGCGTTCAAAACGCGATCGGATAAAATTATTAAAGCTTAGCCCGGTAAAGGAGTGCAATCCGTATGAATGTCCCCCTTCTCGACCTCAAGGCCCAGTATGCAACGATTAGGGACGAAGTCCGCTCTGCGATCGACGAGGTCTGCGAATCCCAGCATTTCATCCTTGGCCCCAAGGTCCAGGAGCTGGAGGAGAAAATCGCCGCCTACATCGGCGCGAAATATGCCGTCGGCGTCTCCTCTGGAACGGACGCCCTTCTTGTCTCCCTTATGGCCATCGGCATAAAGCCCGGCGACGAAGTGATCACTACGCCATTTACGTTCTTCGCGACGGGGGGCGTTATTTCCCGCCTCGGCGCCAAACCGGTGTTTGTGGATATCGACCCGTTGACGTTCAATATCGACCCGGCCAAGATCGAAGCCGCGATCACCCCGGCCGCAAAAGCCGTCATGCCGGTTCACCTCTTCGGACAGTGCGCCGACATGGATCCGGTGATGGAGATAGCCCGCCAGCACGGGCTTTATGTCATCGAAGACGCGGCGCAAGCCATCGGGTCCGAATACAAGGGACGAAGGGCCGGATCGATGGGGGACCTGGGCTGTTTTTCATTCTTTCCGTCGAAAAACCTTGGCGGGTTCGGCGACGGCGGGATGGTAGTGACAAACGATTCGGCGCTGTTCGATAGGTTGAAAACCCTGCGCGTCCACGGCTCCAAACCAAAGTATTATCATAAAACCGTGGGCGGCAATTTCCGTCTCGACGCCCTTCAGGCGGCCGTCCTCCTCGTCAAGCTCAAGCACCTGGACGCCTGGTCCGAAGCGAGAAAAGCGAATGCCGGTTTCTATGACCGCGCCTTCACCGCCTCCGGCCTGGTGGATAGGAATCTTCTAAAGATCCCCGAGGCCGTATACAAAGAAGGCGGCGACCGGCATTACCACATTTACAATCAATATACGCTTCGCTTCGATCATAGAGACACTCTGCAGTCCTTCCTCAAAGACAGCGGCATCGGTACGGAGGTTTATTATCCACTTTGCCTGCACCTGCAGGAGTGTTTTCGCGGTTTAGGCTATAAACAGGGCGATTTCCCCATTTCGGAAGAGGCTTCGGCCTGCGCCCTGTCTATCCCTATTTACCCCGAACTCACCACCGCACAAAAAGACGCCGTCTTTTCTAAGGTCGTTGAGTTTTACGCCCGCTACTAGAAGAATAGTCGCCCCTATCTTCAACATAGGAGAATAACGATGCCGAAATCAATCGTTGTCGTCGGCACGGGATATTGGGGCAAAAACCTTGTCCGCAATTTCGGTGATCTCGGAGCTCTCTCGGGAGTTTGCGACATCGATCATACCCGGCTGGAACCGTTCTTGGAAAAACATCCGGGCCTCAAAGCGTTCAAGAACTGCGAGGACGTTCTCCGCACTCCGAACATCGACGCTGTCGCCGTCGCTACCCCGGCAGCGACGCATTTCGAACTGACTAAGAGAGCGCTAACCGCTGGCAAAGATGTCTTCATCGAAAAACCCATTGCCCTCACATATAAAGAAGGCGCCGAACTCGTCCGCTTGGCGGCGGAGAAGAAAAAAATTCTCATGGTTGGGCACATCCTGGAATATCACCCCGCCGTCATTAAGCTCAAGGAGCTGGTTATGTCCGGCGAGCTGGGCAAGATCAATTACATCTATTCGAACCGTCTTAACCTGGGCAAAATCCGGACCGAGGAGAATATCCTCTGGAGTTTCGCCCCCCACGATATCTCCATCATCCTTTCCATCCTGAATGAAATGCCGGATTCCGTATCAGCGCATAGCGGAGAATACCTTAACGCCGGGGTCGCCGACGTCACGACTACCATCCTCTCCTTTCCCAGCGGAACAAAAGCCCACATCTTCGTCAGTTGGCTTCATCCTTTCAAAGAGCAAAAGCTTGTGGTCGTCGGCAGTCGAAAAATGGCCGTTTTCGACGATACCATCCCCCGGGACAAGCTCGTCGTCTTCGACCACGTTATCGAGTGGATCGACCGCGTTCCAGTGCCCCAAAAACACGACGGCCGGCCAGTGCCGATCGAGGACAAGGAGCCTCTCAGGGCCGAATGCGAGCATTTCCTTTCCTGCCTTGAAAGCCGCGCCCGGCCACGGACCGACGGCGAGAGCGGCCTCAAAGTCCTTCAGGTCCTTGAGGCCGGCCAGAGATCAATCCTTCAAAAGGGCTTGTCCATTGATCCCGGTCAAACAAGGACTTCGCCTGATTACTTCGTCCACGACCTAGCCGTAGTGGACGACGATGTCGAGATCGGGGAGGGAACGAAGATTTGGCATTTCACCCATGTGCAGAGCGGCGCCCGAATCGGGAAAAAATGTGTTCTCGGGCAGAATGTCAACATCGGCAACAACGTCATAATCGGCGATTTTGTTAAGATCCAGAACAATGTATCGGTCTACGAAGGTGTGACCCTCGAAGATTATGTATTCTGTGGGCCTTCCATGGTCTTTACTAATATCAACGATCCCCGGAGCAAATACCCTCAGGTCGGATCCAAGTTTTACAAGAAAACCTTGGTCAAGGAAGGCGCGTCCCTGGGGGCCAATTGCACGATTATTTGCGGACACACAATTGGCCGCTATGCCTTTGTGGGCGCCGGCGCCGTGGTTACAAAGGATGTCCCCGATTTTGCACTCGTCGTCGGCAACCCGGCTCGTATCGCCGGCTGGCTGAGCGAGGCCGGAAGGAAGATCACGTTCGATAAGGACGGAGTTGCATTCTGCGAAAAATCCGGCAAGCGCTACAAAATGGGGAGCGATATCGTAAAAGAGATCTCTTGACAATCTTCTTCCTCTTAAAAGGATCTGAGCTCGGGAAGAAATGGCTAGGGGTGGTCCCCGGCCAACTCTTCTATCGTTGCGCCGAAATAAGTCCTCTTCTGGAGATCGACTACGTTGGAAGCTTGATTAGAATCCTAAGAAGCGAAATGGAACGGAAGGAGCTGGCTGAATCCAGATAGTTAGAATTGATCCCCGCTGGAAGAGTCAAGTAATAAGAGAAGATGTTAGAAGCCAGGCCATCCAATTTTAGCGAGCCTCTCTTCTGTGACGGCGGAGCCGAATAAGAAATCGCCAGATGTTTGAGAATGTTTCTGCAGAGGGAGAGCAAATCCCGAGGCGATTTCCCTTTGAACTTCTTAGGCGCTTCAAAGACAAACCCGTATTGTCCATTGTTTGGCTGGCGGGAGGAGCGGTATTGGGTCAAGGGGTTGTCGTTCTCTCTTCTCCGTTCCTTAGCCGCCTGTATCGGCCCGAGGACTTCGGTATCCTGGGGGTGTACGTCTCCCTCTTGGGGATTTTCTCGGTCGTTGCTGGGGGGCGGTACGAATTGGCTATCCCCCTTCCGGAACGGGAAGAGGAGGCCGAAGGGCTTCTGAAGCTTTCCTTGGGCTTCGTGCTATTGACAACTCTTATCACAGCCCTTTTTGTTCTCTTTGCGAGCCGACCTTTGGCGACCCTCGTTGGGGCCCCTTCTTTGGCACCCTTCCTCTGGCTCCTACCCGTGGGAGTCCTCTTCTCGGGAACCTACCAGGGGCTCAGCTACCTGCTTCTCCGTCGGAAGGGTTTCCCTCTTATCGCCCGCACCCGGGTCTTCCAAGGCGGGGGGATGAGCGGCGTTCAAATCCTTCTGGGGGCTCTGAAAATTCGGCCCCTGGGACTCCTCTTGGGACAAATCGTCGGTCAGGGGGCGGGGATCACCTCTCTCTGGCGGGTGGTCCGTAAGACCCCTCACGAACGTATCCAACCTTCTCCGTCTATGGCTTCCCTGGCGAAACGCTACTCCCGTTTTCCGCGCCTCTCCACCTGGGGGGGATTGTTTAACGTTCTTAGTATGCAATTTCCGGTGCTCCTCCTTTCGGCTTTCTTCGGCCCGACGGTGACCGGTTTATATGCTCTCGGGCTGCGGGTACTTCAAACTCCCCTGATCCTTTTTGGGAATGCCATCGGCCAGGTCTTCTTCTCCGAAGCGGCCCAGGCCCGCCGGGAAGGCCGGCTCGTGGAGGTTGTGGAGAAAGGTTTCTCCCGGCTTCTTCCCCTTGGCTTTTCTCTCCTCCTTCCCCTGGCCGTGACTGCTCCGGATATTTTCTCTCTGGTCTTCGGTTCTCCTTGGAAAACGGCGGGGGTTTATGCCCAAATGCTTGTTCCCTGGCTTCTGTTGGTTTTTATCAACTCCCCTCTCTCAACGCTGACGACGGTGCTGGAACGGCAGGATGGGGAAATATTTTTTCAAGGTTCACTTCTTGGGATCCGTTTGGGTGCGCTTTTTCTGGGAAAATATTTCGGCGGAGCCACGGCGGCATTGGGAGCTTTTGCCGCCGTCAGTGCCCTCTGGTGGGGAGGATTCACAATTTGGAACCTCGGACTTGTAAACGTGGGGATTACAAAGATCGGGAAGCTTTTCCTGAAAGCCCTTCTCCCGCTCTTGCCGTTCCTTTTCCTCTTGGTCATTCTCAAAACAGCCTATCCGTCAGGTAATGGAAGGGATATTCTTCTTCTGATTTTCACTGTAATTACTATCATCTTTGGGCTATACCGTGAAGGTAGGAGGATAATCCGCGGATAATAAGATGAGGTTCGAGCCGCTTATCGGATCCGACTTTTCTCTTTCCCGGGGTGAAGAGACTTCTCTTTGGAGTCGAGGAACCGTCTTCAAGAATGAAGAACCTCGCCCCGTGGGGGAAGTTATTCCTAAGGATCTTCTTTTCGAGAGGGCAGGAGAGGTTGTATCTGAGCTCGATGGCTTCTTCTCCTTTGTAATAAACAAAGGGCAACGTGTTATTGCCGCCGTCGATCGGGTCAGGAGCTTTCCTCTCTTTTATGCTCTTCTAGGAGACATTCTCTTTCTCGGAGATAACCCCTATCGGATTCAGGAGAAGCTAGGGGATAGGCAAACGGATCCTCTGGCCGTGGCCGAACTCTACTTAACCGGCTATGTCACGGGAGACTCCACCTTCGATCCCCGGATCAGTCAAATTCCCGCAGGGGAGATTCTATCCGCAGAAGTTGATGAGACAGGGCTGTGGGCGATGAAACAGGAGAGCTTCTATTGCTTCCACCATCATCACGACGAACTCAACCTCCCTTTCGAAGAGTTGATCGCTTTAGGCCAAGAGGAGATGGACGGAGCAGTCGCACGGATGATCCGTGTCGCCGCCGGAAACCTGATCGTCGTTCCTTTGAGTGGAGGGTACGACTCCCGTTTCATACTCCTCACATTGAAACGTTTGGGATACCCGCATTTGGCGGCATTCAGCTACGGCGTTCCCGGCAACGAAGAGGCGCAGGTCTCCCGGAGGGTATCCGAGGCGCTAGATGTTCCTTGGTACTTCGTCCCTTACAGTCCAGAGCGCTGGAGAGAGTGGCTCGATTCTCCCGAATATGCCGACTATCAACTAGAGGGGGAAAAGATGGTCTCAGTGGCCCACGTTCAGGATTGGCCGGCGGTTTGGGAGCTGAAGAAAAGAAGAATATTTCCGGAGAGAACTCTCCTTGCCCCCGGTCACTCGGGAGACTTCCTAGGTGGAAAGCAGATACGCCCGGCCCTGCTCCGAAAGAGCGGCTGGAATAAGAATAGTGTTGTTAGAGAGATTTGGAGTCGCCACTACACTAACGTTTCTCTGAACGTCGCACTGCGAGAGACTGGCTCAAGGCGGGATGCCAAAGACGCTCTCCTACGAAGGGTGGAGGCTCACCTGGATGGATGGGATGTTGAGCGCCTGGAAGGGGCCAACAACGCCTATGACTTTGAATTTTGGCAGGAGAAGCTCTCCAAGTTCATCGTTAACTCCATGCGAGTATACGAGTTCTGGGGCTATCGTTGGTGGCTTCCTTTCTACGACAGACGGCTGGTCTCCTTTTGGGAAAGGATTCCCTTGGAGTGGAGGGTAGGGAAAGTTCTCTACGACAGAATAGTGGAGAAGCTTCAGGAAAATTTCGGATTGAAAGAATTAAAGGAAAAAAAGAGGAACTTGAAACAGCGAATCCGCGCATGGTTGAGTTTCCCTCTTTTTGAGTTATTGATTTGGAGAATCCATGGAATGAAAAAGATGCTGAGAAACTATGTGCTGGAAATTCAGAAAACAATTCCCAGAGAGGACTTTCAGCGGTATCTTGGAAATGGGGGAAACATCAACGGCTATTTGGCTGCTCTCCATCATAGAACATACGCTAATTAAAATGAACCTTCTCAAATGTGCAATATTTGAAACTTTATTGTCCCATATAATGGTAATAAGCTGATTTCAGCAAGAATTAAGTAATAAATTTTACATGACCATTTTAGGTCACTAAATAACCTTGCTCATCATATCATTTGTTCAATTTATTATTTGCATTATAACAGCAATATTAGCTTGGCGCATTCTTAAATCAGGTCGGCCCTCTCTCTTGGCAATTACAGTTTTGGGTTTTGTGGCTCTGGATAGCCTTGGATTATCTTTTGCTCCGTACTTTCCACTAGAAAGACTTCCATATATAGAAAACCCAGTTTTTCTCATTAGATCAATTCCTCCAGCTTTGTATCTTCGGCAATGCTTAAGTCATTGGATATTTCTGACAACGGCAGTAATCCTATTATTACAAGAAAGGAAATGGCCAATAAAAGAAGGAATAAGGAAGATACAAAATCCTTCCTTATGGGCGCTTTTCTTTTTCGTATTTGGGATTGTCCTTTCAATTAAATATTACCTTATTGGACCGGGAATTGAAATCCTAAGAGATACAAGACTTTCCTTTTTCTCTACTGGAGACGCTGTTACCCATAGGAGCCAAGGCTCGCTAATGGCAGGGTTAGGTCAAGGAGCATATTTGGCGTCTCTGGGAGCCCAACTATTTTTCCCCTTAGCGTCCATTTTAGCCTTACAGGGAAAGCGGAGTCTTCGAAAAAGCACCTATTTACTGTCCTTGTCGATTTCGTTTGTCTTTGCTTTTCAAGCCAGACAAAAAGGCTTGCTGCTGATTGTGGGATTAATGTATTTGCTTATCTACTTGGCTTCGACAAGTAAATCGTTAACCCTCCACAAAATTAGGAAGATTGCTTTGGTGATCTTAGTCCTGGCTGTTAGCGGAGCTTTTTTGTTATATATGGTTAATTTTGGTTTAAGGCCTGGGGCTGCAATTGGAAGTGTATTTTATAGGGTATTTTTTGTGCCTGCGGCCACAGAGACAAATTATTTTGTGGTGTTTCCAGACAAAATATCTTTCCGTGGATTTAGCAATTGTTTCAGCATTCCATTGGGCAAAATTGTGCGATATGACGATGCGACTATTTATGATGTAGCTATCGCTGCATTAGGTTTAGGCTTTTCGTCAAACGCATCTTTCTTGGCTGTAGCATGGAGTGGGAAGGGATATCTTGCTGTGATCCTCGTTTCGCTTATTTATTGTTTTCTGCATTTTTTCATTGATCGATGGCTAAGGAAAGTTCATATAAAGATAGCACTCTATTCTTATGCTATAACAGTTCCCACTATTATTATTCTAGTTTCTGCGGCCTTTATAGGCTACATGAATTGGGGAGGCATTATTATCCCCATAGTACTGATAGCATTGTCACAATTATCTAGAAAGAACTTGGTAAAAAGATCTTCGGACATTAATTATTTTAATTTTAAGAAGGCCATTTGGAAAAAATGAAAATTGCGTACTGGGCCCATGTCAATTATCCGGTGGGAAGCGGAATTATAAATAAGCTCATTCTACAGATAAACTATTGGAAAGAAATGGGTCACCACAGTCATCTATTTCTTTTAACTCGGCGACGCGATATTGCTAAGGCTATACAGGAAAATATCACTTGCTTTTATTATCACAAAAACTCCTGGTTCGATAGACTAAAAACCATAAGAGAAATCGAAAATACTCTTCATCGAAACAGGCCTGACTTAATATATATTCGTCAGGACTTATTCTATCCTGTAATTAGTCGTTTAGGGAGAAAATATCCCATAGTAGTAGAGGTTAACAGTGATATGGGTGCTGAACTTTGGACTTATTCAAAATTGCAGTGGCTTTATTATTATTTATCGCGACCGATATATTGGAAAGCTACGTCGGGCGCAGTTTTCGTTACCTATGAATTGAAAGAAAGGCATAAACATTTCCTTAATGGCAAAAAAACAGCCGTTATTTCAAATGGCATAGATTTAGAGAGCTTTTCTGTGCTTCCTCCCCCTCCTATCGGTAGCCGACCTACCTTTGTCTTTATAGGCCATCCTCGCATGCCTTGGCATGGGATTGATAAGATTGTACGCCTATCTCGTCTTTGGCCAGAAGGCCTATTCCATATTATAGGCCCGACAAAGGAAGAAATCCCTGATGCTCCCTCTAATATGATTTTTCATGGTTTTCTTATGAAGGAGGCCTATATAAAAATATTAGCCCAAAGTCACATAGCTATCTCTACTTTAGCCCTTCACCGAAAATCAATGGAAGAAGCCTGCCCTATCAAAAGTCGGGAATATCTGGCCTACGGACTGCCTGTGATAGCAGCTTATAAAGATACTGATTTTACCGATAAATCAGGTTTTCTTTTAAGACTTCCAAATAAAGAGCGAAATGTCGAAGAAAGCTTTGAGCATATTAAGCAATTTTATTCAAATTGGAATGGAAAACGAGTGCCAAGACAAAACGTTATAGTAATATCCGCTTCTGAGAAAGAGAAGTCCAGAATATCCTATTTTCAAACTATTGTGAAACAAAGAGAATGAAAAAGCCTTTAGTGACGATAGGCATACCTTTCTATAATCCTGGCGATTTGATAAAAGTAGCAATTCGTTCGGTTTTTGCTCAAACTCTTGATAATTGGGAATTGATCTTAATAGATGATGGTTCTACTGATCGATCTGAAGAACTAGTCCGAATGATAAAATCAGAAAAGGTTCGGGTTCTATGTGACCGTAATAATCTTGGTTTGCCAGCGCGGCTTAATCAAATTGCCTCAGAAGCCAAGGGAAAGTATCTAGCACGTATGGATGCCGACGATATCATGCATCCAAAGCGCTTAGAGAAACAAGTCATATATCTGGAACAACATCCAGATATCGATTTATTGGGAACAAGAAGCTGGATTCTCGATGAATTCGGAAGAGTGCGGGGAAAGGCAAATAATATTTCTACTGAATTAAAGATCATAGAAGTTCTTAAAAGGGGAGGAATAATTCACCCAACGCTTATGGCTTCGAGAGAGTGGTTTCTCAAGAATCCTTATATTTCATGTTACCCACGCGCAGAAGATCGTGAGCTTATTCTTAGGGTACTGAGAAGGTATCGTATTATCTGTATGCCTGAAAATCTCTTTTATTATCGTTTTAATCGCCGAATAAATCTTTACAATTTTATTCAAGGTTATTCATCAGAAAGAAAATTACTTATTAAATATGGAAGACAATATATTAGCAATTTTATGACATTGAGACTGTACTTGAGGTCATGTCTCAAGTCATTCAACCTTCCTCTGATGGTATGGCTAAACAAAGGTGAGCGGTTGATCAAAAGAAACTACTCGGATGTTACTGAACAAGAACAAAAAACTGCTGAAAATATTATTAAAAGAATAAAAGAATACAACGTTCCTGGTTGGCAGGATATGTGAATGCAAAACCGAATATTATTTTGCACTACTATAGATAGAACATTGAAATCATTTCTTCTTCCTTTTGCTCAGGATCTTTTCAAGCAAGGATGGCAGGTGGAAGCTGCCGCAGCTGGATTTGCTAATGATTCTAGTTTGCGAGACGCAAGTTTCATCTTATTACATTCCGTCCCATGGAACCGAAATCCATGGAAGTTAATAAACTTTTATCAGGCTGTTCGAAGGATCCGCAGTATCGTTGTTGAGCGGAAGCCGAACATTGTCCATGTCCATACTCCTGTGGCATCTTTTATAACGAGATTCGCGCTTCGGAATATGCGGCGTCGGGGATTTGTCAAAGTGGTTTATACTGCCCATGGTTTCCACTTTCATCCCAAAGGGAATTTCTTGTCAAACATCTTTTTTATGGCTCTAGAAAAGATTGCGGGTCGCTGGACCGACAGGCTAGTTGTAATAAACAAGGAGGATGCAGAGGCAGGTTTAAGGTATCGGATTGTTCCTGAAAAGAACCTAATCCATATGCCTGGGATAGGAGTCGATATCAATTTCTATAATCGAGAAAAAAATACTGAAAATTGTAAACAACAAATCCGTGAAACGTTGAATATAAACTGTAGGCACAAGATAATACTCTTGGCGGCTGAATTCATTCCACGTAAACAGCATAAGATCGCCTTGGAGGGATTGTCGAGAATGCACCGTCGCGATGCAATCCTGCTGTTTGCAGGAAATGGGCCGTTGAAAGCAAAAATAGAAAGCTTAGCCCTGAGCTTAGGAGTCTCGGATAGAGTGAGATTTATGGGTTTTAGTTCTGATATTCCTCAGCTAATGGCTTGCAGCGACATTGTTCTTCTTGCATCAAAGCGCGAGGGCTTGCCCAGAGTGCTCCTTGAGGCCATGGCCATGGAAAGGCCAATTGTTGCATCTAATATCCGGGGTTGTCTGGAGCTTCTGGAGGACGAATGCGGTTATCTTTTTCCTGAGGGGAACGCTCAGGCATTGGCCAATACGCTTGAGGAGGCTTTAGATAATCCTGAGGAAGCTGCGCGAAGAGCGCATCAAGCCCACATCAAGCTTAAGGAGAAATACTCTTTAGGAGAAGTTTTAGCCAAGCACCGCCGACTCTATGATGAACTTTTAGGAAATCTTTAATAATCCTCTTGTAACTAGGTCTCACTAAGATTTAAAAGCTAAGGAAATGATCCAGTATAGTCTTAAGTGTTTTATAGATTTAATTATCATAGCTCTGATTGCGTTTCCAATGATCCTAGTATTTTCTGTCATCTCTTTAGTTATATTGATATCTAGCGGATCTCCAATCATATTTTGTCAAAAAAGGCCAGGAATTAACGGCAAGCCATTTATTCTCTTAAAATTTCGCACTATGACAAAAGCTGAAGGCTTGGACGGAAGGTTGTTATCAGATAAGCAACGGATTACAAAAATAGGGAGGTATTTGCGATCAATCAGCTTGGACGAACTGCCGGAGTTGATAAACGTATTGAAGGGAGAGATGAGCCTGGTTGGGCCGCGGCCTCTTTTAATGGATTACCTAAACCGTTATACCCCCGAGCAAGCACGTCGCAATGAAGTGAAACCGGGCATTACAGGATGGGCTCAGGTGAATGGCCGAAACGCCCTTTCCTGGGAAGAAAAATTCAGGCTCGATATCTGGTATATCGATAATATGTCTTTTTGGCTGGATTTGAAAATCCTGGGCATGACTATCGTGAAGATCATTAAACGAGAAGGGATAAGTCAGCCTGGGCACGTGACAATGGAAGAATTCAAAGGCTCGCGCTCTCAATTCCGTTAGTAAGATGAAAATTCTAGTTATAGGAGCAGGCGGACATGGCATGGTGGTCTGCGATATCCTTCTGCGAATGAAGGAACGGACTGGATCGCCTGAATCGGTCGGAATCCTGGATGATAATCCTGGACTTACGGCGACATCTATTTTGGGTATTACAGTTAACGGTCCGGTATCCAGGATCGCGGAAGTTGAACACGACGTGGTTATTGTCGCTATCGGCGATAACGGAACCAGGAGAAGCATCTTCCTTGGAATGGAAAATCGGGGGGAAAATATCGTATCAGCAATTCACCCCGCATCCGTCATTGCCCCTGATGTGAGTGTCGGCCGAGGGACGATGATATGCGCAGGTGCAGTGGTCAATCCTGGAACCGAAATCGGCTGCAACGTAATCCTGAATACAGGCTGCACCGTGGACCATCATAACAGGATTCACGATCATGTTCATATCGCTCCCGGCGCCCACCTTGGAGGGAAGGTCGAGGTCGGAGAAGGCACTCTTGTTGGAATCGGGACGGCGGTCTTGCCGGGAGTCAAGATAGGGCGATGGTGTGTGGTTGGAGCCGGTTCAGTTGTGACGAAGGACATACCAGATGGTTCATTAGCCTTCGGTATCCCGACGGTCATCAGGAAATAGAGATACAAACAATAAGGGATAATGATTCTATGAAAATCCCTATGTCTTGCCCGGATATCGTGGAATCTGACCGAGCGGGCGTAAGATCCGTTATCGAAACGGACCTCCTCAGCATTGGGCCGAAGATCGAAGCATTCGAGCAGGAGATTGGAAGGTATATTGGCGTGCCGTATGCGGTCGGAGTGAGTTCCGGGACGAGCGGGCTTCACCTAGCCGTTATTGCGGCAGGCGTCGGGGAGGGGGACATTGTCCTGACCACTCCGTTCTCCTTCATCTCCTCAGCCAATTGCGTACTTTACGAGCGGGGAATTCCCGTTTTTGTAGACGTGGACCGAAAAACGGGAAATATTGATCCCGTTCTGCTCGAGGAAGCCGTCGAGATATTGGTCTTAGGCAGACCGGCGAAGAGGGTAGCGAGGATATTACCGCCGTCGCTCAGAGACCTGAAAGTGGATGGAAAAAAGGTCAAGGCCGTTCTTCCGGTGGACGCATTCGGCCAGCCGGCAGACATGGACCCCATCGTCGAGGTCGGGCGTAAATATGGCTTGGCTGTAATCGAAGACGCATGCGAGGCGATTGGGACTGAATATAAGGGCCGGAAGGCGGGGATGCTTGGGGACGTTGGGGTTTTCGCCTTCTACCCGAACAAGCAGATGACGACGGGCGAAGGAGGAATGATCGTGACCGGCCGGGCCGACTGGGACGCACTATTCCGTTCACTCAGGAACCAGGGCCGGGACGAATTTAACGCCTGGCTGAACCATACTAGGCTCGGCTACAACTATCGCCTTGACGAGATGAGCGCAGCCCTGGGACTATCCCAACTCAAGCGGATCGAGGAGCTTCTGGCCAAGAGGGAGCAGGTGGCAAGCTGGTACAATGCACACCTGGCTGGATCTGATTTTGTCGAAGTACCGTATATTGCTAAAACGACCACTCGTATGAGTTGGTTCGTCTATGTTGTGCGGCTGAATCCGAAGTTCAACAGGGACGACGTGATGCGGAAGCTCGCAGAGCGGGATATCCCATCGCGGCCATATTTCCTGCCGATTCATTTACAGCCCTTTTATGTAGAGCGGTTCGGATACAAGCGCGGGGATTTTCCCGTGACAGAACATCTGGGCGATGTATCGCTCGCGCTTCCTTTCTCCAGCGTCATGACCGAAGAGCAAGTCGATTATGTCTGCGGCCACCTTAAAGATATTCTCCTAAAACTAGCTGCAGATAAGTTGGTCTAAGTAAAAGCAAACAAATTACTTAATTTCTAGGGGGAGGCGATGGGAATCAGCTATTCATCTTTTATGAGGAAGATTAACCAGGTCATACTGGATGTCGTTGTTTTTACGGTAGCTGTTTTCGGCGCATACCTGATTCGCTTTGAACAGCTGCCGGAGGGGCAGTACCTGCGCCAGTTTCTTATTGTTATGCCCTATCTAGTTCTTGCCCGGATCCTCTCGTTTTATTTTTTCCGGGTTTATTCCATGGTCTGGAAATACGTCTCAATCCGGGATGTTTTATTGATCATGAAATCTTCCCTGCCGGTTAGCGTGCTCCTCATTGTGGCCAGGATTGCTACACCTTCTGAGTTTGCCTTACTTAGACTACCTTTGGGCGTCATTGCTCTCGAGTACATCATGGTGATCATGGGCGCTTCGGGCATCCGCATGCTCCGCCGCCTAGCTCATGAAATGCAAGCGGGCAAGACTAATAATCATGAAGCACACGGCTTGAAACGCGTCCTGCTCATTGGGGCCGGCGACGCCGGAAACATCGCCGTGCGGGAACTTAAAAGGCGGCCGGACCTGGGCATGGATGTCGTGGGATTTGTTGATGATGACCCCAAGAAATTCAATACAGTCATTCAGGGCGTTTCAGTTCTTGGCGGCAGTGCCCAGATTCCTGCGCTCGTGAGACGAATGAGGGTTGACGAAGCCATTATTACCATCGCCAACGCATCCTCCAAAGACATCCGGCGGATTGTCGATATCTGCGAGGACGTCCACATCAAAGTCAAGATCATCCCCGGGCTGTTTGAAATGCTCGACGACCATGTCCGAATCTCCAAAATCCGCGAGCTCAACATCGACGACCTCCTGGGGAGGAGCGCAGTGAACTTTGACAACGGCAGGCCCGAGGTCGTCGAGCAATACAGGAACAAGAGAATCATGGTCTCTGGCGCTGGCGGCTCGATCGGATCCGAGCTGTGCCGCCAGTTGGCCGCCATGTGGCCGCGGGAGATCATCCTCCTGGACAAGGACGAGAACAGCATTTACGAGATTGAGGCCGAACTACGAACGACCATGAAGCATTGTCCTACGGTCCCTCTTATCACGGATATCAGGAACCGTCCGAAGCTGGAGCGCATCATCGAACGTTTCAAGCCCCAGGTCATTTTTCATGCTGCGGCCCACAAGCACGTGCCCCTTATGGAGTGCAATATTTCCGAGGCTATCCTCAACAACATCGTAGGGACGCGGAACGTTACTGAGCTAGCCGATGCTCACGGCGTCGAGAACTTTGTGAATATTTCAACAGACAAAGCCATCAACCCGACGAGCATCATGGGCGCGACGAAAAAGATCGGCGAAATCATCGTCCAAGCAGTGGCTGCGGGCAGCAAGACACGTTTCTCTTGTGTCCGATTCGGCAATGTCCTGGGCAGCCGGGGAAGCGTCGTGCCCCTTTTTCAGAAGCAGATTGCAGCCGGCGGCCCGGTCACCATCACTCACCCTGATATCCGACGGTACTTTATGTCCATAGCCGAGGCCGTACAGCTTATCATCCAGGCGGGAACCCTGGGGAATGGCGGCCAGATCTTTGTCCTCGACATGGGCCAGCCCATCAAGGTCCAAGACCTGGCCCGCGACCTGATCCGTATCTCGGGATACAAAGAGAGCGAGATTGGGATTCAGTATGTCGGACTCCGTCCCGGCGAAAAGCTCTACGAGGAAATCCTGGTTGACGAGGAAAAGGCCAGGGCAACCGAGTTCCATAAGATCTTCATCGCGCCCGCCGTGGAGGTCAACAACGGAAAATTTTCTTTGGCGCTGGAGAAGATGATCCGGGCGGCGGAACACTGCCGCGACAAGGAGGTCGTGGACTGCCTGAAAAGCATAGGGATCGGATACCAGGGTGATGCGGAATGGAATCACGTCCATTAATAACCGGCTGCTTTCTTGGCTGCACGGCCGCAGCGCTGGCGGTATGGTTTGCCATCCTGGCCGCCGCCCCCCTTTCTGCCTCGACCTGGAAAGGCCGCGAGCTGAGGCAGAAATACCGGGAGGCGCCGCTGAAGCTGGGGCCTTTTCGCATCCAGCCCGCCTTTATGCTGAGCAACGCGGGCTACGACTCAAACGTCTACTACCGGCCCGAGGCCGTGGCCGACTACTGGCTGACCGCGGGGCCGGCCTTTGACATTTACCTCCCTGTCAAAAAGAAATTCCTTGTCCATGTCTTTGAATCCCCGCAATACGTGTACTTCTTCAAAACGAAGAGCGAGCGAACCTGGAACAATTATTTGAACGCAGACGCGAATTTCCTTTTCAATAGGTTTCTCGTCTCGGCCGGGGGCGCTTTAAACGACGCGCGCGAGCGATGGAGCTCTGAGATCGATTATCGGCCGAGACGCAAGGAGGAGGCCTGGTTCGGCTCGCTGCTGTGGCAGGCATCGGGAAAGACTTCCCTCACCGTCGGATTGAGGAGAGTACGTTATTCATATGAAAGTATCCTGTTTGAAGATATAGACCTCCAGGAGCGGCTGGACAGAGAAGAGGTGTACGCCGGAGCAACGGTCTTCTACCAGGCCGGCTCCAGGATGCGAATATTCTTGGAGGGGGAGTACGGAGTCTTCGATTTTAAAAATCCCGCCAACCCGGGTGATTCTTGGAGCCGGGCAGCCTTCGCCGGCGTCGAATTTTCGCCCTTCGGCCGGGTACGCGGCCGGATCCGGCTGGGATTTAAGGAATTCGACATCCGGGAGGCCGGCCGGCCCGGCTTCAGGGGAATAGTGGGAGATTCTTCCGTCAGCATCCGCCTGCTGAAGGCTTTCTCTGTGCGCGGCTCTTACCGCAGGGATGTGCGCTTTTCGGTCTGGTCCGGCAACTTCTTCTATATAGAGGATTGGGCCGGCCTCGGATCTTCGCTGTATCTCTTACGGAGAAAAATCCGGTTGGATTTCGACTATGGCCAAGGCTTGAACTCTTATCCAAGTGCCTCTTTGGATGAGAATCCATGGCCCGGGAGGCGGAAGGACCGTTTCCTTGTCAGGTCGGCGGGCCTCTATTTCAGGCTCAAGGGGGATGTCGGGCTCGGCCTAACGGCGGGCATGTTCAGGAGAACGATCAATATCTACGGCTGGGACACGGAGCGGAAATTTGCTTCGCTGAACCTGACCTACGAGTTCTGAGCCCCGCCTTCGGCTGGGCGCTACAAGAAGGCGGATAGAAAGGATCTATAAAAATGACGAACAAGAAAATGTGCGCGTTCTTGGCCGTGATACTGCTCGGTTTTTCTCCGACCGCCGCTATGTGTCGGGCGGCCTTTCAAAGCCAGCAAAGCGCTGCCGCCGGCGACTACTTCGTCCGCGATTACAACGTCGGGCCGCGGGACCTGCTCGAGATCAAGGTTTTCGAGCTTCCCGAGTTCAACCAGACGGTGCGTGTTTCGGAAGACGGAACGATCTCTCTCCCGCTGTTGGGCAGCGTCAGAGTGAGCGGTCTGACCAAAGACGCGGTCGAGCGCAAAATCTCCGACCTGCTCGAGGCCAGGTTTGTCAAGAACGCACAGGTGAGCATTTTCATCAAGGAGTACCAGAGCAATCGGGTGGCCGTCATCGGGGCCGTGGAAAGGCCCGGGCTGTATGAGCTCGTCGGACGGCAGAACCTCCTCCAGATGATCTCTCAAGCCGGCGGATTTCGCGATAATGCGGCCGATGCCCTTTTTATTCTTCGCGAGAACGGCAACGGCGATGCATCCTCGCTCGAAATCAACCTTGATGATCTGATTGTGAACGGCAATCAGCTGCTCAACATCCCGCTCCAGCCCTACGATGTCATCAATGTGCCCGCGGTCAAGATCGTTTTTGTCTATGTCTTCGGCGAGGTCAAAAATCCCGGAGCGCTCGAGGTGAAGAAATCCAAGGGCATCACCCTCCTGCAGGCCATCGCCCAGGCGGGCGGCCTGACCGAGGACGCCTCCAATTCCGGTATTACCGTCAAGAGGAGAAGCAAGGAGGGGAAAGAGACTCAACTGAAGGTCAACCTTAAAGACATCATCAAGGGCAAGAAACCGGACATCGAGCTGCGGGAGGGGGACGTGGTCATCATCCCCGAGAGCATCTTCTGAGGGACGGCCTTGAAAGCGGTTCAAACGGAGCGCGGAAACAAGGGAGGTGGATGTTGAACGCCATCAATGAATTCCAGCCTGAATTCCAGGAAAAAGAGGTCGACTTAAGGGAATATTGGGGGGTCATCCGGAGGAGGCGGTGGACGATCATCACCGTCAGCTTGTGCCTGCTCTTAGCGGCCGGCCTCTGGGTCTTCACGGCAAGGCCGATGTTCACGGCCAAGGGGACTCTGCTCATCGAAAAGGAGCCCAACATCCTGACCTTCGAGGAGATCTTCCAGATCGAAAGTTTCCGCGATGATTACTACCAGACACAGTATAAGCTCCTCCAAAGCCGGGCCCTGGCTTTGAACGTCGTCGATCGCCTCAACCTCGGGGAAAAAGAGGAATTCGGAGCCGGCCGGCGTTCGGGGAAGTCTCCGGAGGGGGACGGCTCCGCCCGGAGGCGTGAGCTGGTGAACGCCTTCCTCTCTCGGCTCGAAGTCAAACCTCTCCGGATGACGCGCTTGGTCGACATCAGCTTCAAGTCCCATGACCCGACCTTGGCCGCCGACGGCGTGAACACCCTTTTCGAAACCTTCATCGACATGAGCGTGGAGGCCAAGTACGAGGCCACGGAGCAGGCCACGGCCTTCCTGTCCCAAGAAATTACAAACCTGCGCAAGGGCATAACCGGGATGGAAAAGGAGATGCAGTCCTACGGGGTGGAAAAGAACATCGTCGCCTTAAGCGATAAGGAAACAACCATTCTGGAAAAGCTCGGCGGGCTCAACCGGGCTTTGACCGAAGCCCAGATCGAGCTGTCCAACAAGAAAGCCAACTACGAGGAGATCAAGAACGCCTCGCCTGACTACCTGCCCGAGGCTCTGAACAATCCGCTCATCCAGCGGCTCCGGGAGGACTATGTGAAGCTCAGCCGGGAGTTCACCAAGAAGCAGGAAACCTTTTACCCTGAATATCCCGAGATGCAGCGCCTCAAGACCGAGCTGGAAAGCGCTAAGGTTCTTCTTCAAAATGAAACGCAAAACCTCATTAAGGGCGCCTATTCGGAGTATCAGGCTGCCCTGAAGAAAGCTCTATCCCTGGAAGATGCGTTCAACAGACAGAAGAAGGAAGCCTACACTCTCAACAGCAATTCAATCGTCTATAACAGCCTTAAAATTGAAATCCAAAACAAGCAGAATTTGCTCGAGACCCTGCTCCGGAGGCAGAGCGAAACCGGCGTTTCGGCCCGGCTCAAAGGCCTGCGCACCGCGAACGTACGCATCGTGGACCGAGCTGAAGTTCCAGTTTCGCCGTCCAGCCCGAAAAAGAAACAGACTCTTTTCTTGGCCTTGTTTATTGGTTTGCTGGGAGGGATCGGGCTGGCCTTTCTATTCGAGCACCTGGACAATTCCATCAAATCCATTGAGGACGTGGATAAGTACGCCGGCCTGCCCACGCTGGGCATCGTTCCTGCTTTCAGCCTCAACGGCTACGGGCCTCGCTACGGCGAAGACCGGGCCCAGAAAGCCATGAGGATCAAAATCCTTGAGTCGATAGACCGGAGAGTCCCTTCCGGGGGGAAGGGGCGCGGCGTGGCCGCGCCGGAAGGCGGGCCGGACGGGGATGGGGGACGGACGATTGAGCTCATCACCTCCACTGATCCAAAGTCGAATTATTCGGAATGTTATCGCTCTATACGGACCTCGCTCCTTCTTTCCGGGGCCGAATCCAGCCTGAAGAGCCTGATCGTCACCAGCCCGCTGCCGGCCGAAGGGAAGACGGCTACGGTCTCCAACCTGGCGGTGACCCTGGCCCAGATGAACAAGAAAGTCGTCCTCATCGACGCCGACCTGAGAAAAGCCCGACTCCATCGGATCTTTAAAACGAAGAACCTGAACGGACTGACCAAGTATCTCACCGGGAGCCTTGAGGTCAGAGACCTGTTGCGGCCGACCGAGGTCCGCAACCTGTACCTCATCAATTCCGGACCCCTGCCCCCCAACCCGACCGAGCTCTTAGGCAGCGAGAGGATGGCGGCCCTTGTCCGGACCTTGCGGGAAGAATTCAACTTCATCCTGTTCGATACCCCGCCGATTCTGGCGGTATCGGACGCCATGGTACTGGGCCCGGTGATCGATGGAGTGATCCTCATCGTCTGGGGGGGCAAAACCCCTCGCGAGGCGCTCATGAGGGCCAAGGAGAACCTCGACCTTCTCAAGGTCAAGAGCCTGGGCGTGATCATCAATAATTTAAACATCAAGCAGCATTCCTATTACTACAAAAATTACTATCACCACTATCATCATTATGGGGAGCAATGACGAGGCTCCGGCCCGCGACGGCCGACGGCCATAATTTTAAATCCCATTTAAGGAGGGGTTATGTTTAATTACACTTCGTTAGGGGCGAGGTTGATTTCACTCGGGATCCTCGGCGCATTTCTATTCCTGATTGGGCCGGCCGAGGCGGTCTCGCAGCAGGCGGCGGATACCGGAGCTCTTACAGGCTACATCTACGGCTCGGATTTTCGGACTCCGGTGCAGAACGCCGTGGTGAAGCTCAGAAAGGTCAGCACCGGGCAGGAATTCTCCAGCAGGCCGACCGATGCGAGCGGTCTCTACAAGGTCGTGGGCGTCCCCGAGGGGAGATACGTCCTGGGTGTGGGCGAGGCAGCGGGTGATTTCAATTTCGAGTACCAGGTGTTCATCAAGGCCAAAGAAATGGGGAAACTCTCCCTGGCCCTGGTCTTGCGCACGCCCAACATGGCGGCAGGCTTGGCGCCGGTTTATGCCGCGCCGGAGGGGACGGCTGTGGCTCCCAAGAAGAAGCCGGGCGGCGGATTTTTCACATCGCCGGTGGGGATCGCCATGATTGTTGTTATCGCCGGAGCGGGCGCTGCCGTTATTTATGTCGCCGTCAGAGGGGCGGGAGAAGTCTCTCCCTCGAAGAGATAGGCCGCACAGGAAGCCTTGAATCTTTCGACCTCCCCTTGGAAAGGCATGAAGCGGTAGTCCAGTCTTCACCGGAGGGGGAACCCTCCTGCCTGTGCGAGAAAAATTATTGGATAAAATCGTTTTCTGGGGGCTTTGCGCCCTGACGGTCCTTCTCCCGTTGCCCTTTGGCACGGTCGAGACCGGGACTATCCTGCTCTTTGAGCTTGCTGTCGCTTTGTTGGTTGTCTTGTGGATTCTCAGGTTCCGGGGGAAAGGCCGGACCCGGGGCATCAGCCGCGCGAATGGCCCGGGAAAAGAAATTTCTGACGGCGAACCGATGGATCTGAGATCATCATGGACAGAAGATCTACCCCTGGCTCCGTTTTTGCGCCGCCGGGCCGTGCGGGCGCTCTTGATGATATTGGTCGGACTGTTTTTTCTCACAAGCATCCTCCAGTTGATCCCGCTTCCTGACTCTGTTGTCCAGGCGCTTTCTCCCAAGGCCGCTGCTCTTCATCGGGGCATCGCGGAATCGGGCATTGAAGGTGCAGGCGGCCCCGGAACATGGACAACGCTGTCGGTTGCCCCGGCCCTTACCTTGTTTGAGTTTCTTAAGTATGTTGCATACGGTTTGTATGCCTTCTTGGTTTTCAAGTCCCTAAGAACGCGTAAGCAGGTCGAGATCTTTGTCTATGCGCTCCTGGCTATAGGCATATTTGAAGCCGCCTACGGGATAGCCGAGGTTTTCGGCGGAACAGAGAGGATTTTTGCCTACCAGAAGATATCGAGCCTGGGGTCGGCTACCGGAACGTTTATCAATAGAAATCACCTGGCCGGTTTTCTGGAGATGATATTCCCGCTGAGCCTCGGCATCCTTCTGGCTAAGGCCGATTTCTTTTCCTTAAGCGGATGCCGGACCTTGAGAGAGAAAGCCCTTTGGTTCAGTCAAGAGCGGCTTCAGAAGTGCGTGATTTTCGGCATTGTCTCCTCCGTACTGGCCCTGGGCATCATTTTCTCCCGGTCCCGCTCGGGCATCTTCATCCTATTCATCACCGTCTTCTTGATGATCATCGTCCTGTCCGCATCGGGAACAGGGGCGACGGCCTCCATAGGCGGCGGCATTCACGGTGAGCGGGCCAAAAAAGTCCTGCGGACGGTGCTGCTGGCGGCGGTGAGCGCCGCGATGATGATCGGCATCGGGCCGGTGATCGCGCGGTTCACCAAGGAAAGCTGGTTCTTGCCGCGGGGACGCCCCGCCTTCTACGGGGACACTATTCGGATGGTGAGGGACTTCCCGTTGTTCGGGGCGGGTCTGGGCTCATATCGGTATGCTTTCACCCCCTATCAACAGGCGCCGACGCAGGGCATCGTCAGCCATGCCCATAACGACTATCTCGAAACCCTGGCCGAGAGCGGCGTTTTCGGGGGCGGAGCTCTTGTGCTTTCCGGCCTTATTGGGTTGGGCTGGCTGTTCATCCGATGGGCCAGGAGGCGCGACGCGCTGGCCCGCGGCGTCGGACTGGGGGCCCTGGCCGGGATCATGGCCGTCCTGCTTCATGGCCTTACGGACTTCAACCTCCGGATCCCGGCCAACGCCGCTTATTTCGTGATGCTCTATGCACTAGCTGGCCGGATGATCACAGCCTACCCGAGTCCGGATGTCGCGCCGGTGAAGAACAAGGATAATAAGCGGTTTCTATGGATTTTACCCGTGGTGTTTTTCTCGTTTATAGCCGTGCGCTACACCATCGGTTATAGGGCTTATGGGGCCTATCAAGCGACCAGAACCGAAGCGAAGAGCATCGAAGGAAGCTTCCCTGCGCTGGAAAAGCATTTGAGAGCGGCTGTCCGGTTGACCCGGGATCCGATCCTGACCAAGGAGCTGGGACGGCTCTACCTGGAGAGAGCGTTTTCGGAAAATGTTTTCGGGACGGCCGAAAAAAGAGATTATTTCTGCGGGCGGGCCCTGGAGAGCTACTCCGCGGCACTGGGGAGAAATCCTGCTGACGCGGAGCTATATTTTGAATTGGGAAAGGTGTTCATTCTCTATAATTTTCCGCTGATGATCTACCGGGATAAGGGCCTGTCCTTGTTCAAGAGGGCTTTCGAACTCGCGCCCGCAGATGCCTTCCTGAATCTGTATATCGGCTATTTTTTCCTCACTCAATGGGAGTCGCTCCAAGAGAAGGACAAGCAGTATGCACTGGATCGAATTCGCCGTATGCGCGATGCCGACAAGGGATTTTCGGCCAGATTGCGGCGCTTATGGAAAGAAAATTTCGGCGGGACGAAAGACCTGGAAGCTTTGCTGAAAGCTTCCGGCCTCGTCCTCTGATTTCAATATTGCTTTCTTCCCCCCTCTTTTAGCCTGCCTGTCTGCATAATCTCCAGCTATCTGACCGGCGTTTAGGCGGAAGCCCGGCTTTTTATTTACCGCAGCTGTCGCCGGTTCGAGTCCGGCCAGGGCTACCAGTCCTAATTCACGGAAATATAACACTTTTCAGAGATTCCTAGCTTTTTCTTCAGCAGAATCTTATCACAAGGGTTGGATCCCTATGAGGGGGGCAGGTCAT